>Ga0196965_1000205_pt1 | contig 42819 bp, 49 predicted proteins | sample S1_20metaG_FD_148668 | JGI IMG/M metagenome (GOLD analysis project Ga0196965, IMG submission 148668) | Soil microbial communities from Anza Borrego desert, Southern California, United States - S1_20 | ecosystem: Environmental > Terrestrial > Soil > Desert | place: USA: California | collected...
TCTGCCTCTCGAAGGGGATGATTTCCTCTCTCACAACGACGCTCGGACATCCATCGGGATTGTGCCGAAACCATTGTGCATATATTCGCATACCCATGGCCGAATTCGACTGGAACGACGTCCGCGCCTTCCTCGCCGTCGCGCGCAGCGGACGGCTTACGGCGGCGGCGGCCCGGCTCGGAGTCGACCACAGCACGCTCTCGCGGCGAATCGCGGCGCTGGAGCATTCGCTCAAGGCCAAGCTGTTCGACCGCAGCCCCTCCGGCTACACCCCGACCGACGCCGGGCGGCGGCTGACTCCGCTCGCCGAGGAGATGGAGCGGCTCGCCCTCGGCGCGGCCGAGGCGGTCGGCGGCAGCGCCGTCACGGTGGAAGGGGTGGTGCGGATCGGCTCGCCCGAAGGCTTCGGGAGCTATTTCCTGGCGCCGCGCATCCAGAAGCTGAAGGCCCGCCACCCGCGGCTGGTCGTCCAGCTCGTCGCCGCCTCCGCCGTCTTCAGCCTCGCCAAGCGCGAGGCCGACATCGCCATCTCGGTGAGCCGCCCGCCGGCCGGCCGGCTGCTCGTGTCGAAGCTGATCGACTACGATCTCGGGCTTTACGCGGCGCCCGCCTATCTGTCCGAAGCCGCGCCGATCGGGAGCTGCGACGACCTGAAGGGCCACCGCTTCGTCAGCTATATCGGCGACCTGCTCCATTTCCCCGAGCTGGATTTCCTCCAGCATGTCGTCCCCGGCGGCACGACCTCGATGGAAAGCAGCAACCTGGTGGCCCAGACCCGGGCGACGCTCGCCGGAGCGGGGCTGTGCGTGCTTCCCGCTTTCCTGGCGCGCGAGGAGCCGGGGCTGGTGCGGGTATTGCCGGAGGAAGTGAACCTCACCCGCTCGCTGTGGCTGACCGTCCACCGGGACCTGGCCGAGCTCGCCCGCGTGCGGGCGGCGATGCGCTTCATCAAGGACGAGGTCGAGGCGGCGCGGGGACTGTTCAAGCTCAGCTGACGGCGCGCCAGAAACCGTAGAGGCTGGTCGCGGTGAGGACGGTCCCGACCATCGCCAGCATCCATTTGGCCGACACGCGCGCGGCGACGTAGCCGCCGAAGGGCGCGGCGGCGAGGCCCCCGATCAGCAGGCCGAGCGCGGGCGGGCCCAAAGCGGAAATGCCGATCGAGAAGAGGAAGGTCGCGGTGATGGCCAGCGCCAGGAAGACCTCGGCGGTGTTGACCGTGCCGACGGCGATCCTCGGCGTGCCGCCCTGCACGAGCAGGTTCGAGGTGACGACCGGTCCCCACCCGCCCCCGCCCGCCGCGTCGAGGAACCCGCCGGCGAATCCCAGCGGCTCGACGATCCGCGGCGGCTTTTCGCGATGAATCTGGGTGAAGCCGCGCCAGATCAGGAAGATTCCGATGGCCGCGAGGTAAGCGAGCACCAGCGGCTTTGCGACGGACGGCAGGATCTCGGTGAGGACATAGGCGCCGAGCACGCCGCCCGCCACGCCGGGAATGACGAGCCGCCAGAACAGGCGCCAATCGACGTTGCGATGAGCGATGTGACTGATCGCGGAGACCGCTCCCGTGAAGTTCTTGATCGTGTGGACGATGGCGGAGGCGGACGCCGGTGGGACTCCGAGGCTGATGAGCAGCGTGTTCGAAATGACTCCGAAGGCCATGCCGAGGGCGCCGTCGATCATCTGCGCCACGAAGCCGACGAGGATGAATGGCAGGAGGTCCGCGGGACCCACGCCTGCAACGTCGAACATCTGGCGTGGCCCCCCTGTCGCGTCCTGCCGATGTGTTGGCGGAACGGTATTCGCGCAAGGGAAAAAGCATCGCTAACGGATTTTTGGCGTCCCGCTGGCAATTTGCCGAAAGCAGTCCTATTTTGCCCCCGAGGGGAGCAGTGGGGAGTGGTTATGCCGCCGGGCCTTTTCGCCTATCTCGATTCGGTCAAGGCGCGCGATCCCGCCCCCCGCAGCCGCTGGGAAGTGCTCCTCTATCCCGGAGTCTGGGCACTCGGCTTCCACCGCCTCGCCCACTGGCTGTACAAGGGCGAGCTCTATTTCCTGGCGCGCCTGGTCAACCATCTCAGCCGCTTCCTGACCGCGATCGACATCCATCCCGGGGCGTCGGTGGGCGAGAATTTCTTCATCGACCACGGCTTCGTGGTGATCGGCGAGACGGCGGTGATCGGCGACAACGTCACCATCTACCAGCAGGTCACGCTGGGCGGCACCAATCCGACCGACGGAGTCGCGGGCAAGCGCCACCCGACGATCGAGAACCACGTCATCATCGGCTCGGGCGCTCAGGTGCTGGGGCCGATCACGGTCGGCGAGCGAGCCCGCATCGGCGCCAATGCCGTGGTCACCAAGGACGTGCCCGAGGGCGCGACCATGATCGGCATTCCCGCCCGCTCGACTCTGGTCAGCGCCGAGCAGAGCAGCTCGGGCAGTTTCCTTCCCTACGGTACCGTCTGCTCCGAGCAGCTGGATCCGGCGACTCAGAAGCTCGAAATCCTCCAGTGCGAGGTCGAGCAGCTGCGGCGGCGGGTCGCCGAGCTGATCGAGGAGCGGGACGGCCAGGCCAGAGCGAGAAAGGAGCGCGGCCGCGCCTGATGGGTGAAGTCCTCCCTTTTCCGGGTGGCTCGTCTCCGCAGATCGGCTTCACCCGGGCCGAGTTAAAGCGGATCATCGATCTCTACGGCCGGATGGTCGCGGCCGGCCTCTGGCGCGACTATGCCGTCGAGTTCGGCCGCGACGGCGCCGCCTTCTGGGCCTTCCGCCGGACCGCCGAGCGGCCCGAATACAGGATCGAGAAGAAGCCTGGGCTGCGCAACCGGCAGGGCATGTGGGCTCTCGTCAACGAGGCCGGCATGGTCGTGCGCCGCGGCGATGAGCTCGGCCCGGTCCTGGCGCCGCTCGAACGGCGGCTGATGAAGGCGGTCAACGGATAATCCTCCCCATGCGAACGCATGGGGAGGATTTCGTCAGGCCGCGACCGTCCTGTCCGTGACCGGCAGCCGCGCCTGGAGGCCCGCGGGGAGCGGCCGGACGACCGAGCGGCGGACTCCGTGCCAGAAGGCCGAGAGCAGGAGCAGCCCGGAGCCGATGACGAAGGCGGCCAGAGCGATGTTCAGTTCGACCGCGCCGAACTCCCTGAACAGGCTGATCAGAGCGAACAGCACGTAGGCGAGCGCGGAGACGAGAAGCGCGCGCCGGTCGATCGCCAGCGCGGTGATGCCGAGCAGAACGTAGACCGCGAGCACGATCAGCGCCTCGCCGATCGTCGCGTCGCCGTCGGTCAGCCCGAGCAGCGAGAAGATCGGGTGGACGATCAAGGGCGCCGACAGCAGGTGAAGCCAGAAGGCGACGTCCGAGCGGCGGGTCTCGCGGGCTCGATCGGACGAATCCCACCACATGGCGAGCAGGAACACGCAGAGGCCGAGAACGAGGCCGCTGACCAGCATGATATTCTCGAGCGCCGGCACGTCGCCCACCGCGGAGGCGATCAGGGCCATGGCCACGCCGACCACGGTCAGCGCCGCGACGGCGACGGTGATCGGGACCCGGAAGCGGCGCCAGTGGAGCCAGGTCGCCCCGGCCGCGACGGCCGCCGAGGCGGCGATGACGAGCGCGATGGCCCGTTCGTTATCCTCGAAGGTGGACTCGCCGAGGGCCAGCACCAGGGTGGTGAGGGCGGTCAGCAGGACCCCGCCGGTGAAGGCGAGGAGCAGGATGATGCTGGGCAGCGCCATCCGGCGCTTGCGGGTGAAGAATTCGGCGAGACCCCAGGCGGTGGCGGCGACGAACAGGCCGGCGAAGGGCGAGGGCCCGTCGCCGCCGATGTTCGGACCGACCGCATTGCCGATCCACGCCACCGCGAAGAGCAGGATCGCGGCGGCGATGCCGACGAAGATGTCGTTGAACCCGGTGAGGAGGCGGAAATGCTCCTCGTCGACCACGGCGCCGCCGCTGCGGTTCGCCACGTAATCGCGGAGGGCCGAGGCGGACTCGGGGCTGAGCGCCCCCGCCGCGACCGCCGCTTCCAGATCGCTGTCGCTATACATATGGTTTTCCTCCCTGAACGGGCGGCGTATAGCAGGAGTGTGTTAGTGTTGCAAGACAGCAATCCTCCCTCCCTGGAAAGGGAGGGGTCGGGGGTAGGTCCGCCGAAGGCGGCCGAAACTCCGAGTCAGCGAAGAAGTCTCGCTGCGCTCGCCTGCCCACCCCTGACCCCTCCCTTGCAGGGAGGGGAATCCTTTCACTGTCCCTGAAGCACCTTCATGATCAGCATCGCCTGCTCGGCGCCTGACTGCGGCACGATCTCCATCGTTCGGTCGGCGATCCTGTCCCAGTTCGCCGCCACCTCCTCGACGGTCCGCCGGCCTTCGGGCAGGGCGATTCCGGGCGTGAGGGTGACGTAGGCGGCCTGGATGACTCCACCGCCGGCGCCGACTATGGCGTTGCTCGGAGCCTCCTCGGAGACGAGGTAGAGCGCCGCGGGGACAACGTTGTCGGGATTGAACATGGCGAGCAGGTCCGGCGGGAAGATGTCCTCCGTCATCCGGGTCGCGGCGGTCGGCGCGATCGTGTTGACCCGGATATTGTATTTGGCGCCTTCGAGGTGGAGCGTCCTGGCGAAGCCGGCCAGCCCCAATTTGGCCGCGCCGTAATTGGCCTGGCCGAAATTGCCGTAGAGGCCGGTCGAGCTCGATGTCATCAGGATCCGGCCATAAGCCTGTTCGCGCATCGTCTCCCAGACCGCCTTGGTGCAGATGGCGGAGCCGATCAGGTGGACCTCGATCACGGCCCGGAAATCGTCGACGCTCATCTTGGCGAAGCTCTTGTCGCGCAGGATCCCGGCATTGTTGATCAGGATATGGACCCCGCCCCAGCGCTGCTTGGCCGCCGCGACCATCGCCTCGACCTGGCCGGCGTCGGTGACGCTGGCGCCGTTGGCCATCGCCTCGCCGCCGGCCGCCTCGATCTCCTCGACCGTCTTCAGCGCGGCGTCGGAACTGCCCGATCCGTCGCGGGCGCCGCCAAGGTCGTTCACCACCACCCTGGCGCCGCGCCTCGCGAGCTCGAGCGCGTAAGCGCGCCCCAGGCCGCCGCCGGCGCCGGTGACGATGGCGACGCGGCCTTCGAAGCTGATGGTCATGGCTCTTCTATCCTCCCGCTGAGCTGAAGCGGGAGGCTCATGGCAGATCGGGACGGGCAAGGACAATGGGGCGCCGGCGGTCGGCGCCCCTGTCTCCCCTCAGCGGGCGCGGCCGCGCTCGTAGGTCTGGGTGCAGCGGTCGGTGACGGTGCGCGTGCAGGGCGGCAGCGGCCCCGCGGCGGTCGGGGTCGGAGGAGCGACCGTCGGCATCGGCGTTCCAGCCGGCACCGTCCGCGCCGGCTGGTTGTACCCGGCGGGAGCCTCGGCGGGAGCCGAGATGACCGGGATTCCGCGAGCATCGGTTTCAGGCGACGTATTGCCCGGCGCGACGGTCTGGCCGGCCGCCGGGGTAGTGGTGGTAGTAGTGGTGGTTTCTTCCGTCGTCTGAGCGACGGCGGCGCCGCCGAGCATGAGCGCGGCGGCCATCATGATGAGCTTCATTTCGAGCATCCTCCTTGGATGGGCGGCCGCGCCTGGTGCAGCGGCACCCTCCCTAAACGAGGCCGAAACGATTTTTCTCCCCCGATGGTAAATGGGGCGCCGCAAGGGCGCCCCACCAATCTAGCGGCGGACTCCGCGCTCGTAAGCCTGGATGCAGCCGTCGGTCACCGTTTTCGAGCAAGGGGGCGGGTTGGCCGTACTCGCGCCGGACGCGGTCGACGTGCCGGTGCCCGCATTGTCGGTGCCGCAGGGCGGATAGCCGGTCGTACCGGCGTTGAAGCCGGCGGGAGTGCAGGCCTGGCCGTCCGGATCGGTGCCCTGCTGGGTGACGCCGCGCGGTCCGCTGGCCTGTGAGGGATCGCTGACCGTGTTGCCGGTTTGCGCCATGGCGGCGCTGCCGAGGGTCAGTGCCGCGGCGAAAAGGATGATCTTCATGTTAATGGGTCCTCCTTGGACAAGCGGCCGCGCCTACTCCGGCGGCCAGACCCTACAAACGAGGGCGAAACGATTTTTCTCCCCCATACCGTCCATTAGCGGGACAGTGGGGCTCGGCCCGTCTCGCCAATGGGCCGCTTTACCCTTATGAAAGAGGCTTCAGGTAGATGTGAGTGCCATGAGCGAGAAAAGCGATAGCGTGGACGAGAACGGCGGGACGCTGCCGAGCCGTCGCGTCGTGCTGGCGCTCGGCGCCGCCGCGGCCTCGACGGTGGTGACGATCCGCCCGGCTTTGGCGCAGACCGCCGGCTCCGTCCTCAATTGCGAGATACCGGTTCCGGCGCCGCAGGCGGGGTCCGGCAACTTCATCGCCGCCGACGGCAGCCTCGTCCCCCCTGGAACACCGGGCGCCTATCCGCCGCTGTCCCGGCCCCTCAAGGGGGAAGAGGTCAGGGCCATGCTCAACGGCGGCCGGGCTCCGGCCGGGGTCAACGGCGAGGCCGCCCAGGCTTACGCCAATTATATTCGCCGTCTGCAGGCGGGGATGAGCGGCTTCACCTGCTACGCCTCGCTGCAGATGCCGCGCTGAGCCGCGGGGCGGCCTGAAATGGCCGCGTCCCGCTACGCCGCCGATCCGCCCGACGCGATGCGCCGGGTGGAGCTCGAGGGCCTCACCCTGCTTTACCACCGGACCTCCGGCCTCACCCACTTCCTCGCCCCCCCTGCCCCGGAAATCCTCGACGCGCTCGCGGCGGGACCGGCCAGCGCGGCCGAGGTCGCCGCTTCGATCGGGGAAAGGTTCGAGATCGAATCCGAAGATCCCGCCGCGGCCATCGCCGCCCGCCTGGCGGAGCTCGAAGCCGCGGGGCTCGTCTGGCGGACATGAACCATGTCTTCGGTCTCAAGGTCGGCCCGGTCTCCTTCCGGATCGGCTCGCAATGGCGAGGGCCCGTCGCCGCGCTTCGAAGACTTTATGCCGGCTATCCGGAGCCGGACGGAGTCTGCGACTTCACCGTCCGGCTGGAGGCCGAGCGGATATGGCGGCGGTGGCTTCGGCCTTCCGTCGCCATCCGCGGCGATTATGTGCTCCCCGACGCGGCGCCGCTGCCGCTCGCGCAGGGCCTGCTCGCCGCCGAGATGGGAATGAACCTGCAGATGGCGCTGGGGCAGAAGCGCTTCCTTCTGCTCCACGCCGCGAGCGTCGAGCGGGACGGGCGGGCGCTGCTTCTGACCGGCCATTCGGGCGCGGGCAAATCCACGCTCGCCGCGCTGCTGGGAGAGCGGGGCTGGCGCTTCATGGGGGATGAGTTCGCGCTGCTCGACCTCGAGGACGGCCGGCTCCACCCCTTCCCCCGCGCCGTCAGCCTGAAGAACGAGTCGCTCGGCCTGCTCAACGGCATGGATCCCGGCCGGCTCGGTCCGGTGCTGGAGGGAACGCCCAAGGGAACGATCCGCCACCTTCGCCCGAACCCGGAGGCGGTGGCGCGGATGGGGGAAGCGGCGCGGCCGGTGCTGATCCTCTTCCCCCGCTTCGGGCGCGGACTCGAGCCGGCGGTTCGCGAGGTCGGCGCCGCGGAAGCGTTCATGCGGCTCACCCAGGCGTCGACCAATTACGTCGCCCTGGGCGAGCGCGGGTTCGACGCCCTCGCGCGCTTCGTCGGCGCCCTGCCGTCGAAGGCGATAGACTATGCCGACACCGCTCAGGCGGAAGCGCTGATCGACGATCTGTGGCCGGCGGCATGAGGGACGCCCGGCTGCTCGTCCGGCTGCTCGCCGAGCCCGACCGCGCCGGGGAGGTGCGGGACTGGACCTCGCTGATCGCCCTCGCCCGCGCCGAATCGCTGATCGGAAGCCTCGCCTGGCGGCTCGAGGGTCTGGATCTGCCGGCGCCGGTCGAGGCTCTGCTCGAAGCGGCCCGGCGCGACGGCGAGGCGGCGCGGGTGCAGGCTCTTTGGGAAGCGGAGATGGCGCGGCGGGCGCTGGCCCCGCTCGGCATCCCCGTCATCCTGCTCAAGGGCACCGCTTATGCGGCGGCGGGGCTCGAGGCCGGCCGCGGCCGCTCGATCGGCGACCTCGACATCCTCGTCCCGCGCCGTGGCCTGCCGGACGTGGAGCGGGCGCTGCTCGCCGCCGGCTGGGAATGGGTGAAGGAGGATTCCTACGACGATCAATATTACCGGCGCTGGATGCACGAGCTGCCGCCGCTCATCCACCGCGAGCGGGACCGGATGATCGACGTCCACCACGCCATCCTGCCGCTGACGGCTCGGCCGAGGCCCGACATGGCGGCGATGGTCGCGGACCGCGCGCCGCTCGCGGACGGCCTCTTCACCCTCTCGCCGCCCGACATGATCGTCCACGCCGCCGCCCATCTGTTCGCCGACGGCGACCTGGCGGGAGGGCTCAGGAATTTGTGGGACATAGACCGGCTGCTGCGCGAGTTCGCGGAGCGGGACCCGGGATTCTGGACGGCGCTTCGCGAGCGGGCGAATCGCCACGGACTGCTCGCCACCGTCGAGCGAGCGGTCCGCCTCGCCCACCACCTCTACGCCACCCCCGCCAATTGGGGTCAGCTGACGGTGGCCGATCGCCTGTACTGCCGCCGCCTGGTGGCCCGGGACGGATGGGGCCGGGCCAAGCGTCCGCTCACTCGGCTCGGCTTCTACATCCGCTCGCACTGGCTGAGGATGCCGCCGCTGTTGCTGGCCCGGCACCTCTGGGTGAAGGCGCGAAAGGCTAGGCGCTAGCGCCTTCCAGCGGCTTCCAGCCCAGCTCCTCGAACGGCGGGCTGTAGCCGCGCCGGCGATATTGCTGCTCGGGAAGATCGAAGGCGACGCTTCGGTCGACGACCCGCGCCGTATCGGGCGATCCGCCCGCGCCGCGAGTCCTGTAGGTACCCTTGCCGTCCATGAAGCCTCCTGGTTCGGCTCAGCCTACAGCAAGTCGGGCCGCGCGGCGAGGCGTTCCAGCGCTTCGTCCAATTCTCTGAAATCGTCGATGACGGCATCGGCCCCCAGCGCCTCGACGGGCTGGTCGGAAAAGCCGAAGCTGACGGCGACGAACGGCAGGCGCGCCGCCGGGGCGGTGTCGGCGTCGGTGATCGAATCGCCGACCAGGAGGCCGCGGCCGCCGCCGGCGCGGGCGATCGCCTCGAGCAGGGGCGCCGGATCGGGCTTGCGCACCGGCAGCGTGTCGCCGCCGACCACGGCGGCGAAGCGGTCCTTCCAGCCGAGCGAGTCGAACAGCTTCAGGGTCAGCGCCTCCTGCTTGTTGGTGCAGACCGCCACCCTCGCCCCGGCCTGCTCGATATCGACGAGCGCCTCCTCGATGCCGGGGAACAGGCTCGTCCCCTCGCAGATATGATCGGAATAATATTCGTCGAGGTCGAAGGCGACGATGTCGAAGGGGAACCTGGCCATTTCGGTCCTTCGATACGGGTCTTCGCCAAGCTCAGCCCCTACTCAGGATCAGCGGATTTGCACAACCGCTCATCCTGAGTAGCCGGTGAGCGAAGTCGAACCGGCGTATCGAAGGACGCATCGAAGGATGGAAATGGCAGGCTTAACGTGCGATTGGCCGCGCCATGAGCAGGCCGCTTGCCGCCGTGATCCTTGCCGCCGGCAAGGGGACCCGGATGAAATCCGACCTTCACAAGGTGCTGCACCCGATCGCGGGGCGGCCGATGATCGAGCATCTGCTGGCCAGCGTCCAGGCGCTGGGCGCGGAGCGGATCGTGGTCGTCGTCGGCGACCGGCGCGAGCAGCTCGAGAAAGCGCTCGCCGGCCGGGTCGAGTTCGCGGTCCAGGAGCCGCAGCTCGGCACCGGCCACGCCGTTCTCCAGGCGAAGCAGGCCCTCGCCGGTTTCGACGGCGACGTGCTTCTCCTTTCCGGCGACGTCCCGTTCATCCGCCCGGCGACGATGCGCGCCATGCTGGACGCCCTTCACGGCGGCGCCGATCCGGCCGCGGTCGTCCTCGGTTTCCGGCCGCTGGACGCCGCCGCCTATGGCCGGGTCGTGGCCGGCCCGGACGGCCGGGTCGCCCGGATCGTCGAGCTCAGGGACGCGAACGACGAGGAGCGCGCCATCGGCCTGTGCAACTCGAACCTGTTCGCGGTCCGCTCGGGCGATCTCTGGACGCTTCTCGAAGGCGTCGGCAACGACAACAGCCAGAAGGAATATTACCTTACCGACATCGTCGCCATCGGCGCCGCCGCCGGTCGGGCGACCCTGCTTATCGAAGGCGACGCCGCCGAAGCGATCGGGCCGAACAGCCGCGGCGACTTCGCTCTGGCCGAAGCCGCCTGGCAGTCGCGGCGCCGCGCCGAGGCGATGGCCGAAGGCGCCAGCCTGATCGCCCCGGAGACCGTCTGGTTCTCCTTCGACACCAGGCTCGGCCGCGACGTCACCATCGAACCCAACGTCTTCTTCGGCCCGGGCGTCAGCATCGCCGACGGCGCCAGGATCCGCGCCTTCAGCCACATCGAGGGGGCGACGATCGGCGCGGGCGCCGAGATCGGCCCCTATGCCCGCCTCCGCCCCGGAACGATCATCGGCGAGAAAGCCAAGGTCGGCAATTTCGTCGAGACCAAGAAGGCCAGGCTGGGCGCCGGCGCCAAGGCCAGCCATCTCACCTATCTCGGCGACGCCGACATCGGCGCGGGGGCGAATATCGGCGCCGGCACCATCACCTGCAATTATGACGGCTTCTTCAAATACGGCACGGTGATCGGCGAGGGCGCCTTCATCGGCTCGAACTCGGCGCTGGTCGCTCCGGTCAGCATCGGGGCCGGCGCCATCGTCGGCGCGGGATCGGTGGTGACCCGCGACGTGGAGGGCGATGCGCTCGCGGTGGCGCGCGGCGCGCAGGAAGTGAAACCCGGCTGGGCCGCCCGCTTCCGAGCCGCGATGTCGGCGAAAAAGAAAGCGGGTTGAAGCCCCTCCGTTCGCCCTGAGCCTGTCGAAGGGCTTTCTTTCCTTTACGCCGCTGGAAAAGTAGGGCTTCGACAGGCTCAGCCCGAACGGAAGCGGGTGTCGGCTCGAACGGGTCAGGAGACGCTTAAAGCATGTGCGGAATCATCGGCATCGTCGGGCGAGCGGAAGTCGCCGACCGGCTCATGCAGGGGCTGAGAAGGCTCGAATATCGCGGCTATGACAGCGCGGGCATCTGTACCATCCTCGACGGCGCCCTGGAGCGCCGCCGGGCCGAAGGCAAGCTCGACAATCTCGCCGCCGAGCTCGCCGCCCGGCCCCTCGCCGGAACGATCGGGATCGCCCATACCCGCTGGGCGACCCATGGCGCTCCCACCGTCGGCAACGCCCATCCGCACATCGTCGGCGCAGTGGCGCTGGTCCATAACGGCATCATCGAGAATTTCCGGCCGCTGCGCGAGGAAATGCAGTCGGCCGGGCGGAGCTTCCAGTCGGAGACCGACAGCGAGGTCGTCGCCCATCTGATCGACCACCAGCTGGAGCAGGGCAAAAGCCCGCGCGACGCCGTCGCCGCGGTGCTCCCCCGCCTCCACGGCGCCTTCGCCATCACCATCCTGTTCCGCGACCATCCCGACATGCTGATCGGCGCCCGAATGGGCGCCCCGCTGACCGTCGGCTATGGCGACGGCGAGACCTATCTCGGCTCCGACGCGCTCGCTCTGGCCGGCCTCACCCAGCGCATCGCCTATCTCGACGAAGGCGACTGGGCGGTGATCAGCCATGAGGGCGTCGCCATCTTCAACCGGGGCAATGAAGCGGTCGAGCGCGAGATCGTCACGTCCGGAGCGTCCGACGCGGCCGCCGACAAGGGCAATCACGCCCATTTCATGCAGAAGGAGATATTCGAGCAGCCGATCGTGGTCGCGCAGACCCTCTCCTCCTATCTGCGCCCGTTCGAGCGCAAGGTGGCGCTGCCGGCGATGGACGAGGATTTCGCCGCCGTTCCGCGGGTCGCCATCGTCGCCTGCGGCACCAGCTTCTATGCCGGAATGGTCGCCAAATACTGGTTCGAGCAATTCGCCCGGATTCCCGTCGACCTCGATGTCGCGTCGGAGTTCCGCTACCGCGAGCCGGTGCTGGAGCCGGGCGGGCTCGCCCTCTTCATCTCGCAGTCCGGCGAGACCGCCGACACCCTCGCCGCGCTCCGCCACGCCCGAGCCGAGGGCCAGCGGATCGCGGTCGTCGTCAACGTGCCGACCAGCTCGATGGCGCGCGAGGCCGACCTCCTCCTCCCCACCCATGCCGGCCCGGAGATCGGAGTCGCCTCGACCAAGGCCTTTACCTGCCAGCTCGCCGTGCTGGCGGCGCTGGCGGCGAAGTTCGCCCGCGACAAGGGCCGGATCAGCGAGGAGGAGGAGCGCGAGATCGTCGACCACCTCTCCGAAGCCCCGGCCGCGATGAACGCGGCATTGGGCCATGACGAGGAGATCGCCGCCATGGCGCCGCTCATCGCCCGGGCCCGCGACGTCCTCTATCTCGGCCGGGGCGCCGATTATCCGCTGGCGATGGAGGGCGCGCTCAAGCTGAAGGAGATCAGCTACATCCACGCCGAGGGCTATGCCGCCGGCGAGATGAAGCACGGCCCGATCGCGCTGATCGACGACAACGTGCCCGTCATCGTCCTCGCCCCGAGCGGGCCGCTGTTCGAGAAGACCGTGTCCAACATGCAGGAGGTCCAGGCCCGCGGCGGCAAGGTCGTCCTCATCTCCGACGCGGAGGGTCTTAAGGCGGCGGCGGACGACCGCCTGCTGGCGACGATCGAGATGCCCAGGGTCCACCCCCTGATCGCGCCGCTCGTCTATGCGATCCCGGTCCAGCTGCTCGCCTATCACGTGGCGGTGGCGAAGGGGACGGACGTGGATCAGCCGAGGAACCTGGCGAAGAGCGTCACCGTCGAGTGATCCGCCTGCGCAGCATATCGGTGGTGGCCCCGGCAAATAAAGTTCTGACTTAGAAATAAAGTTTCGACTAGAGCATGATCGCTTCAGGTTGATCTGCCCCGCTCATCCTGAGTAGCCGTTGAGCTTGTCGAAACGGCGTATCGAAGGACCGTCCTTCGATACGGGCTTCGCCTTCGCTCGGTCCCTGCTCAGGATGAGCGGTTCGGTGAAACCGATCATGCTCTAGTATCTCAACCATTCTGTCGCGGCATTTAGGTCAGAGATGACTGCGGGCCGCGGCCCAGGCCCTGCCAATCTATCCCGACGCCGTCGCCGCTTCCAGGATCGACCAGGATCCGGCATCCGGCAAAGGCGGGGCGCCGGGCGAGATCGGCCGGCCGAAGACGCTTGAGGACCGGCGCCTCCACGGCCGCGCAATAATCCGGGTCTTCACGGCCGTGGAGCTGTACCAGATCGAGGGGAGCGGCGGCGAGAACCGCTCGGATCTCGTCCAGCGGCTGGTCCTGGAGGACGCCCGCGATCGCGATCGCGCCGCCGAGCTCTGCATGGCAGGCGCCCGCCAAGTCTGCGCCTACCCGGCGCTTGGAGCCCTGCGCGAAGACAAGCCCCGATCATGTCCGCGCCCGCCTCCGCCGCCAGGCGGGCCTCGGCGATGGTGCGGATGCCGCAGATCTTAACCCGCTTCCGCATCGATGCTCTCGGTACGCAGCGCCCGGTCCACGGAGGCGATGAACTCGTACGCGGCTCCGGCGGGGTCCGGATCCTCCGCGACGATCTTGATCAGGGCGCTGCCGATGATCACGCCGTCCGCGGAGGCCGCGGACGCGCGGGCCTGCTCGGGATTGGAGATGCCGAACCCGAGCGCGACGGGCAGCGAAGTGTGGTTTCGGATCCGGGCGATATAGTCTCCGACGTCGACGATCCCCTCTCGAGCTCCGGTCGTCCCCTCCACGGCCACCGCATAGATAAAGCCGCGCGATTCTGCGCAGACGCGGGCAAGTCGCTCGTCCGCGATGTTGGGTGAAACCATCTGAACCAGGTCCAGGCCATGTCGGTCGCAGGCTTCGCGCAGCTCTCGGCATTCCTCGATCGGAAGGTCCGGGATGAGAAGCGCGTCGAGGCCCGCCGCCTTTGAGCGGGCGGCGAACTTCTCGAGGCCGTGCTGCAGGACGAGGTTGAAATAGGTCATCAGCACCAGCGGCGTCTGCGGGACCCGCGCGCGGACCAGGGCGATCTGGTCGAACGCCGATTCGACCGAAAAATTCCCCTGCAGGACCCGAAAGGTCGCCTCCTGGATGGTCGGACCGTCGGCGAGCGGATCGCTGAACGGCAGGCCGAGCTCGATCACGTCGGCGCCGCCGCGCACCATCTCGGGGACGATCTCGGCCCAGGCGGCGTCGCTCGGGAAGCCGACCGTGAGATAGGGCATGAGCGCGGCATGCTTGGTCTCAAGCGCCCGCTGGAAGGATTGCTGAAGCCTCGTCACGCGGTTTCGCTTTCGAAGATCGTATCCAGATCCTTGTCGCCGCGTCCGCTGATATTCACGACCACCGTGCCCCCCGGGGGGTAGCTCTCCGCCAAAGCGATTGCGCCGGCAACCGCATGAGCGCTTTCGAGCGCACAAAGTATCCCCTCTTCCCGCGCGAGGCGGCGGAGGGCGGACAGGGCCTCCACGTCGGTCGCTCCGATATACTCGACCCGGCCGGAGTCGCGCAGGGCGGCGTGCTCGGGGCCGATCATCACGTAGTCGAGCCCCGGGGCAACGCTGTGGGTGCCCAGGATCTGGCCTTCGGGCGACTGAATGACCAGGGACTTGCAGCCCTGCATCACTCCGACCCGCACGTCCTGCGCTTCGGGCGCGAGGCGGATCGAATGCTCCCCGGCGGCGGTGCCCGACCCGCCAGCCTCCACGCCGATCAGTCGCACCTCCGTGGCATCGAGGAACGGCGCGAAAAAACCTATCGAGTTGGATCCGCCGCCGACGCAGGCGATCATCACATCCGGCTTGCGCCCGAGCCGCGCAAGCTGCTCCTTGGTCTCCTCGCCGATCACCGACTGGAAGGATCGCACGATGGTCGGGAACGGGTGGGGTCCGACCACCGAGCCGAGCAGATAGTGGGTCGTGCCGCTGCTCCCCAGCCATTCGCGGATCGCCTCGTTGATCGCGCTCTTCAGCGTCCTGCAGCTCCGGTCGACGGCGCGGACCTCCGCTCCGAACAGCTCCATCCGCCGGACGTTCGCGGCCTGGCGCGCCATGTCGGTGCTGCCCATGTAGATGACGCATTCGAGATCGACCATCGCGCACGCGGCCGCGACCGCGACCCCATGCTGGCCCGCGCCCGTTTCGGCGACGATACGCTGCTTTCCCATCCGTTTCGCCAGCAGCGCCTGGCCGAGCGCATTGTTGATCTTGTGCGCGCCGGTATGGGCGAGATCTTCCCGCTTCAGGTAGACTTCGCAGCCCAGCCCCCGTGAAAGGTTCGCCGCGTGGTGAAGGCCGGTCGGCCGTCCGACGAACGTCTCCAGAAGCGTGCGATATTCCGGGAGGAAGCCATTGTCCCTCGAAAGCCGCTGAAACCACGATTCGAGCTCGACCAGGGAGGGGCGGAGAGTCTCCGGTACGAACGCCCCGCCATAGACGCCGAAATAGCCCTCGGTCGGGGCGGTCCTGCCTTCGGCTTGTGCCTGCTGCGTCTGCATCGGCTCAGCCCTCCGCGCTGTTCGAGTAGACATTTGCGGGCATCGGTTCCGCGCAGGAAAGGCCGCGTTCGACTTCGCTCTCGCCGACGCCGGGAACCTGGCAGGCAAGGAGGTAGAGCGACCGCGTGCTGGGCCGGATGCGCTGGTGGTGGCTGTCGCGGATCCCGGACCCGGACAGGACGTTCTCGTCGTCCCTCAGGATCAGCCGGTCGGCCTCGAGCGTGACGGACTCCTCCGCTCCGAGCGGCAGGAAGTCCTCGCCGCCTTCCGACATCGCGATCCTGAGCCCCGAAGCCACCGATTCCCGATCGAAGACTCCGGCCGGGATCAACGTCTCGACCGCGGCGACGTTCACCGCGTCGACGATCGGGTGGATGGTCGGAAACCCGTCTGGATGCTGCTTGAGCAGGAACCGCTGGATGAGGTTCACCATCGAGGGCGGCTTGCGCTCAGTATCGATTCCAAGGCTTTCGACAAACGCGATATAAGCGCGCACGACCGGCTCCCGCTGGAGATCGGCCTTGCTTCGTCCCGACCAATCCGCCTGAAGCCGCTGCCATTCCCCATCCAGGCTCTGCGGCGGGCCCGGCAGCGGCTCGATCGCGAGCCTCCTGCCGAGGATCTGGATCGACGGATGTCCGGCCACCACCTCGGGCGATAGCGGCAATCTTTCGGTAACGCTCAACTGCTTGTTTCCCTGAAGATGATCGAAGAGGCGAGGTCCAATCCCAGCTCGGCACCTGTCACCAACCGTGGCGCCTCGATGCACCCGGGCGGGCGTTATCGAGCGGGGAGACCTCGCTATCGCCGGAGAAACCGGACTGGGCGTGGTAGTGGGATTCGATTCGTGCCACTTCCCCAATCATTATAGCATCCCGTCGGGATAATCCCAGTCGAGCTCCACAATGGCCAGCTGGCCACCGCTGTACTTCGCACGTCTCGAGGGTGAGCGGCCCCGACAGGGTCCTGAAGAGGTCGAAGGCGTTGGGTCCATGGTCCGCGATGCACCCGCCGCCGCAGACGACCGGGTTCAGATACCAGGCATCCTCTCCCGCGTGATCCTCGATCTTCTCCTTGTCCGTCACTCGGACGCTCTCGATCCGTTCGGCCCCCATGGCGTTGCGAAGCCCAACGAATAGCCGGTTGCAGCGGCGATGGAAGGCAGTGAAGAGAAGCGCGCCGCGATCGGCTGCCCGGCGCTGGAGCGACTTCGCCTCGGCCGGGCTCAAGGTCAGCGGCTTTTCGCAGCACACGTTTACGCCCGCTTCGGCCGCGACCGCGCCACCCGACCCGATGCTCGCGCGTATGGTCCGTGATGTAGACGGGCGGAGGAGCTGGCGCAGGAAGCGCCGCTGATCGCGCTCGCCGAGTGGCCCGAGTCCGGAGTTCCGGGCACTCCGCACGCGGAGCTGGCGCGGGTGGACGAGGCACGCAACACGGCAGTCGGGGACACGCCGCGGCCTGCGGACCGGACTCCTAGAAATCCACCTGCGCCCGCGCTCCGAACACGTCGATCCCATAGTCGCGGTCGCCGCCCGCCGCGGCGATCGCGGCATCCTCGAAGCGCAAATGGCCATAGTTGAGCAGGAAGCGGACATGGTCCTGCGCGATCCACACCAGCGACGCCTCGTAGCCGCGCTGGCGCCCCCCGGCGATGCCGCCGTCGTTCAGGTCGAGATGGTCGTAGCGCAGGTTGATCTGGAAGGCGCCGGCGCCGCCCTCCCCGACCGGCCGCCGCACCTTGGTGCGGTCCCATCGCCCGCCTTTGTAGCCGCGGCTCTCGCCGGTGATGAACCAGCCGATCTCGGCATAGCCGCCGAAGAAGGTCGGGCTGAGGCCGGGAGTCAGCGTGTCGGCGTTCAGCCAGTGCGCCTCGGCGGCGGCGTGGAACGGTCCCCGCAGCAAGGCCGCCTCGAAGCCGTAGCTGGTCTCGCTTCCGACCCTCAGCGCCGGGGTCGCGAGGAAGCGGCTGTTGCTGGTATGGACGAAGGGCCGCTGGCGGTAGCGGGTGGTCGGCCCGGACGCGGCGCTATCGCCATTATCGCGCCAATGGCCCGAGCCTCCGAAATGAAGCTGCGTCCCGCCCAGCTTCGGAGCGAAGACGATGCGGCCGTCGACGCTCACCGCCTCGTTTTCGTCGCCGAGCCCGACCGCGTCCTGGGCGTCGGCGAGATCTTCGATATTGTCGGTGAAGACTCCGCCCTGGGCGACGACGTCGCCGCTCGCATAGGTGGCGGAGAGACCGATCCGGCGCTCGAAGTTGAACGCATCGGTGAAGGCGGCGCGCTCCATGAAGGAGAGGAAGCGCGAGCTGGTCAGCTCCTCCATCGACTGGAAATTGTTGTGCTGCCCGAGCGTGAGTCCGAGCGCCTTCGAGGCCTTGTAGCTGAGGAAGGCGTCCGTGACCTCGACATCGTCGCCGGCGAAATCGACCTCGATCTTGTAGCCGAAGCCGCCCGGGATGGTCCCCTCCGCCCCCAGGCGCGCCCGCCGCGCCTCGTTGCCGAAGCCGAGGCCGCGATCCGAGACTCCGTCCGGGCCGCCGACATGGCCGACATCATATTGGAGCCTTCCGAAAGGCTTGAAGGTCACGCCGCCGCCGCCGGACGAACCGGCCGCCGGCCCGGCCGCGGCGGTGGCCGCCGGAGCCGCCGGGGAAGACGCGGGCTCGCCGCGGGCGGCCTTGAGCTCGGCCAGCTCGGCTTCCAGGGCGGCGATCTTCGCCCTCATCGCGGCCAGTTCGGCGGCGATCTCCTCGGTGGTGGGAGCCGCCGCGACGGGCGTCGCGAAGGAGGCTGCGAGCAAGGCGGCGATGGTCGAGACTTTGGACATTCGAAAGGCTCCGTCCGGCTGTGTGTGTCGGGATTAGGACAGGCAGATTGCCATTCCGAGTCATCTCGATGACATTTATGTGACGGCGGGCAGGGCGGCTTTTGCCCCCGGCGGTTCGGACGGCTAGGAGGGCATCATGCTCCTTCGCCTCTCCCAGCGGCCGCTCGCGGCCGCCGCCATCGTCGCTCTCGCGATCGTCGGCGCGTCGGGCGCGGGCGGCCCGCTCGGGGCGGTGCTGCTGGGGCTCCTCGGCGGCGCCACCGCCACTCTGATCGCGTGGCGCGCCTATTTCTTCCCCGAGGCCGTCATCGTCCGGGAGGCGCCCGCCGAGGGGCGGGAGCAATGGGCCCAGGAGATACTCGGCGCTCTGCCCGAGCCGATGCTGCTGGTCGAAGGCGGCCGGGTCGCCGTCGCCAACCCTGCCGCGAAGCAGCTGCTGGGCCGGTGGGTCGAAGGCCAGGACGTCCGCCTCGCCTTGCGCCATCCGGCGACGCTCGAGCGGCTGTCGCGCCCCGCGCCGCGCGACCGTGAGGTCGAGCAGCTGGAGGTCGTCGGAATCGGCCAGGCGGAGCGCCGCTGGCTGATCACGATCGCGACGCTCGACGACGGCGCCCGCCTCGTCCATCTCGCCGACCGGAGCGAGGCGATCGCCGCGGAGAAGATGAGGGTCGATTTCGTCGCCAATGCCAGCCACGAGCTGCGCACGCCGCTGGCCACCGTACTCGGCTTCATCGAGACCCTCCAGGACGACGGCGCGGGCGGAGACAAGGAGATACGGTCGCGGTTCCTCGGGCTGATGCACGGCGAGGGAAAGCGGATGCAGACGCTGATCGAGGATCTGATGTCGCTCTCCAGGATCGAGGCGGAAAGGTTCAACGCACCCCGCGACCCGGTCGATCTGGTGCAGATCGTGGAGGAAGTGCGCGCAGGCTGCGCGCAGCTCTTCCTCGATCGGTCGAACGAGCTCGTCGTCGAGAATGACGCCCGGTCGACGGTCGTGCCGGGGGATCGCGGCCAGCTGCTCCAGCTCGTCCGCAACCTGATCGTCAACGCCCTGAAATATGGTCGGGCCGAATCGCAGGTGACCGTTCGCTTCGAGGACGACGGCCCCGCCCAGCTTCGATTCGCCGTCATCGACCGCGGCGAAGGCATCGCCGTCGAGCATCTCCCCCGCCTCACCGAGCGCTTCTACCGGGTGGATGCGGGCCGAAGCCGCGCCGTCGGCGGCACCGGGCTCGGCCTCGCCATCGTCAAGCACATCGTCAGCCGCCATCGCGGCCGGCTCGACATCAGGAGCAAGGTCGGGGAAGGCACTATCGTGACGGTCTGGCTGCCGCGCGAGGCGGAGCAATTGTCATGAAACCGTCATCCAACCGTCACATGACGTACGCGAAAGCGGCCTAGGGAGTCGCCCCGGGTCTCCCTGCCGGGGGATCGTTGGAGGCAAGAATGAACACAAGCTATTTCGCGGCGGCGCTCGCCGCCGTCCTGCTCGCCGGCTGCGGGCAGCAGTCCGGAGGCGCTCAGGGCCAGCAGATCCAGATCGTCGGCTCCTCGACCGTCTATCCCTTCACGACCGCGGTCGCCGAGCAGTTCCAGCGCACCCATCCCGGCATGAGCGCCATCGTCGAATCGACCGGCACCGGCGCGGGCTTCAAGCTCTTTTGCGAAGGGGTCGGCGACGACCATCCCGACATGACCAACGCCTCCAGGCGGATCAAGGCGTCCGAGTTCGAGGATTGCGCCAGCAAAGGCGTGAAGCAGGTCATCGAGGTTCCGGTCGGGATCGACGGTCTCGCGCTCATCGAGGGCAAGAACGGCGCGAACATGAGCCTCACGGCGCGCGACGTCTACGCCGCTCTCGCCGCCAATCCGTTCGGCAAGCCCAACACCGCCAGGACCTGGAAGGACGTCAACCCGGCGCTGCCCGCGGTGGCGATCCAGGTCTACGGCCCGCCGCCGACCTCCGGCACGCGCGACAGCCTCGCCGAGCTTATCCTCGAGAAGGGCTGCGAGACCGATCCGGCGATGAAGGCGCTCAAGGAGTCCGACAACGACCGGCACAAGGATCTGTGCACCAAGGTCCGCGAGGACGGCGCCTATGTCGAGGCGGGCGAGAACGACAACCTCCTCGTCCAGAAGGTCGCCGCCAATCCGGGTGCGATCGGGGTGTTGGGTTATTCGTTCCTCGGGGAGAATGCCGACAAGGTGAAGGGAATCCCTCTCGGCGGAGTCGCCCCGACGGCGGAGTCGATCTCCTCCCTCACCTATCCCGGCGCCCGCCAGCTCTATCTCTACGCCAAGGGCGAGCATGTGAACGTCATCCCCGGCATGCGCGAGTTCCTCGCCGAATATGCGCGCGCCTGGGCGAAGGGCGGCTATCTCGAACGCCGCGGCCTCATCCCCTCCCCCGCCGACGTGCAGGCCAAGGCCACCGAAGCCGCGACCAGGCTCACGGCGATGACGGCGGACGGGCTGAAGTGAGGATGCGCCCGATCTCTCCCCTCCCTGCAAGGGAGGGGCCGGGGGTGGGTCCGCCGAAGGCGGCCGAAACTCCGACGCGGCAAAAGTCTCGCTACGCTCGCCTATCCACCCCCGACCCCTCCCTTCCAGGGAGGGGATAAGGCCGTCATGTCCCCACTCGCCCTTCTCCTCGCCATCCTCGGCCTCGCCCTGCTCGGCTGGCTGAGCGCGCGCGCTCGGGCGATGGCCTTTACAGGCAAGGGCGCCTCCCGCCCGCACTCTCTGCCCGGCTTCCACGGCTGGTACGTCGCCCTGTGGGCGGCGATCCCGGCCTTGCTGTTCCTCCTGATCTGGCTTCCGCTCGCCGGCCATCTGGTGATGGAGGAGGTGCTGGCGAGCCCGGCCGCGGCGAACCTGCCGCCGTTCGAGATGCAGCGCAACGCCATCTTCCAGGAAGCGCGCGAGCTGGCGGAAGGCGTCCGCCAGTCGGGCTTCAATCCGGAGGCGCGCGCGCTCGCGCCGGTCTACGGCGAGGCGCTTCACCGCTACCGGCTGATCGGCACCATCGTCGCCTTGCTGCTCGCCTTCGCCGGCGGCGCCTTCGCCTACAGCCGGGTCGCCCCGGGCTTCCGGGCCCGCACCCGGGTCGAGCGGGTAGTGATGGGCGCTCTTCTGCTCGCCTCGATGATCGCCGTTCTGACCACGCTCGGCATCGTCCTCTCCCTGCTGTTCGAATCGCTTCGCTTCTTCTCGATGGTGTCGCCGGTCGACTTCCTGCTCGGCCTCGACTGGAGCCCGCAGACGGCGATGCGCGCCGACCAGGCCGGCTCCTCGGGCGCGTTCGGGGCCATCCCGCTCTTCTGGGGCACGATCTTCATCGGCGCGATCATCGCCATGATCGTCGCCATCCCGCTCGGCCTGATGAGCGCCATCTACCTCACCCAATATGCGCGGCCGGCGGTGCGCAGCTGGATGAAGCCGCTGCTCGAAATGCTCGCGGGGGTTCCCACCGTCGTCTACGGCTATTTCGCCGCCCTCACCGTCGCCCCCGCAGTCCGCGATCTCGGCCAGTCGCTGGGCGTCGCCGGCGCCTCTTCGGAGAGCGCCCTCGCCGCCGGGCTGGTGATGGGGATCATGATCATCCCTTTCGTCTCCTCCATGGCCGACGATTCGATCGCCGCCGTGCCGCAGGCGATGCGCGACGGCTCGCTCGCCATGGGCGCCACCACCTCGGAAACGATCCGCAAGGTGCTGGTCCCCGCCGCCTTGCCGGGCATCGTCGGCGGAGTGCTGCTCGCCGTCAGCCGGGCGATCGGTGAGACGATGATCGTCGTCATGGCCGCGGGGCTCGCCGCGAACCTCACCGCCAACCCCTTCGCCAGCGTCACCACCGTCACGACCCAGATCGTCCAGCTGCTCACCGGCGACCAGGAGTTCGACAGCCCCAAGACCCTCGCCGCCTTCGCGCTCGGCCTGGTGCTGTTCATCGTCACCCTTCTGCTCAACATCGTCGCGCTGCGCGTCGTGAAGAAATATCGGGAAGCCTATGAGTAACGGCGGGGACAATAAGGGCGCCGGACCCGTCCCCGTTCGGCCTGAGCCTGTCGAAGGCCAATCTTCTCCTTCAACCACGGAAGGAAGGGGCTTCGACAGGCTCAGCCCGAACGGCTCAGGGGCGCCCCCCGCCGACCGGGCGCCGACCGACTGGAGCGATCGCGGCATGGAGCAGCGCCTCAAGCGCCGCTACGCCGCCGAGCGCCGCTTCCGGCTGATCGGGCTGGGAGCGATATTGCTGTCGGCCGGGTTTCTCGCCCTGCTCCTCTTCACGATGGTTTCGAACGGAGCGCGCGGCTTCACCCGCACCGAGGTGCGGCTGGACATCGACTTCGCGAAGAGCGCCATCTTCCTGGATCCCGCCGCCCTCCGCTCCGCCAACGCCAGGGCGGCGCTGGCGGCCGCCGACATCCAGGGCGCCGTCCAGAAGGCGGCGGAAGCGCAATATGGCGCCCAGGGCGCGCGGCTGCTGTCGGACACGGCCTGGCTGAAGGTGCAGGGCTCGATCGAGGACGATCCTTCCATCCTCACCCGGACAGCGACGATCTGGCTGCCCGCAGCCAGCCCGATCGACGTCGCCCGCAAAGGCGACGGCGATCCGGAGGCGGAGCGGGTCAATGCCCAGCTCGACTCCCGCGACGCGTTGAGAACCCGGCTCAACAGCGACTTCCTGACCGTCGGCGACGCCACGGATCCGGCCGCCGTCGGAGTCTGGGCCGCCTTCAAGGGCTCGCTCCTGACCATGCTGGTGACTCTGGCGCTCGCTTTCCCGGTAGGGGTGCTCTCCGCCGTCTATCTCGAGGAATATGCGCCGCGGAACCGCTGGACCGACCTTATCGAGGTGTCGATCAACAACCTCGCCGCCGTTCCCTCGATCATCTTCGGACTGCTCGGCCTCGCCGTCTTCCTCAACACGATGCACCTGCCCCGCTCGGCGCCGCTCGTCGGCGGCCTGACCCTGGCCTTGATGACCATGCCGGTGATCGTCATCGCCGGCCGCAACGCGATCAAGTCGGTGCCGCCCTCGATCCGCGACGCCGCGCTCGGGGTGGGCGCCAGCCGGGTCCAGGTCGTCTACCACCACGTTCTGCCGCTCGCTCTGCCGGGCATCCTCACCGGCACGATCATCGGCATGGCCCGGGCGCTCGGCGAGACCGCGCCCTTGCTGATGATCGGCATGCGCGCGTTCATCACGACCCCGCCGGGCGGGTTCACCGATCCCGCGACGGTGCTTCCGGTGCAGATCTTCCTCTGGTCCGACGAGGTCAGCCGCGGCTTCGTCGAGAAGACCTCGGCGGCGATCATCGTCCTGCTGGTCTTCCTGTTGGCGATGAACGGGATCGCCATCTACTTGCGGAACAGGTTCGAGAGGCGCTGGTGAATTTCATGGTTGAAGTGGAGAAAATGGAAATGCCGGCCGAAGCCGCCGCGCCGCCGAAGATGCGGGCGAGCGGAGTCAGCGTCTGGTATGGCGACAAGCGCGCCATCGACGACGTCTCGATCGACGTCGGCCAGGAGCATGTCACCGCGTTCATCGGCCCTTCCGGCTGCGGCAAGTCGACCTTCCTGCGCACCTTGAACCGGATGAACGACACGATTCCCAATGCCCGGGTCACCGGCCGGATCGAGCTGGACGGCGACGACATCTATGCCAGCAACATGGACGTCGTCCAGCTGCGCGCCCGGGTCGGGATGGTCTTCCAGAAGCCCAATCCCTTTCCGAAGTCGATCTTCGAGAATGTCGCCTACGGCCCCCGAATCCACGGGCTGGCGAGCGGCCGGCAGGAGCTCGACGCGATCGTCGAGCGGTCGCTGAAGCGCGCCGGCCTCTGGGAGGAGGTGAAGGACCGGCTCGCGGAGAGCGGAACCGCGCTTTCCGGTGGCCAGCAGCAGCGCCTCTGCATCGCCCGCGCCATCGCCGTCGATCCGGAGGTGATCCTGATGGACGAGCCCTGCTCGGCCCTCGATCCGATCGCCACCGCCAAGATCGAGGAGCTGATCCACGAGCTTCGCGGCCGCTATGCCATCGTCATCGTCACCCACAACATGCAGCAGGCCGCCCGCGTCTCGCAGCGCACCGCCTTCTTCCATCTCGGCGAGCTGATCGAATATGGCGAGACGTCGCAGATCTTCACCAATCCAAGGGTCGAGAGAACCAAGGATTACATAACCGGCCGCTACGGCTGAGGAACGGACCAACATGGCGACCACCGGCCACACGCTCAAGGCGTTCGACGACGACCTCAACCGGCTCCGCGCCAGCATCGCCGAAATGGGCGGCCTGGCCGAGGCGGCCATCGCCGCGGCGATGCGCGCGCTCGTCGAACGGGACGGGGAATCGGCCCGCGCCGTCGTCGCGGCCGACAAGCGGATCGATCTCCTCGAGACCGAGATCGAGACGCTGGCGGTCCAGATCATCGCTCTGCGAGCGCCGATGGCGGACGACCTTCGCGAGGTGGTCGCCGCGCTCAAGATCGCCGGAGTCGTCGAGCGGATCGGCGATTATGCCAAGAACATCGCCAAGCGGGTCCCCGCCATCGAGGAAAGCTCGAACCTGAAGCCCCTGTCGCTGCTTCCGGAAATGGGCAGGATCGTCGCCGAGATGGTCCGCACCGCGCTCGACGCCTTCGTCGCCCGCGACTCCGCCAAGGCGGTGCAGGTGTGCGAGCGCGACCGCGCCGTCGACGACTTCTACAACAGCATCTTCCGCACCCTCCTCACCTTCATGATGGAGAATCCCAACAACATCACGCCCGCGACCCATTTGCTGTTCGTGGCGAAGAATCTCGAGCGGGTCGGCGATCACGCCACCAACATCGCCGAGATGGTCTATTTCGCGGCGAGCGGAGAGCATCTCGCCGAGCGCGAGCGGGGCGCCGACCCGACCCGGGCCGGCGATTGATGGCGAAGGGCCGGATCCTGTTCGTCGAGGACGATCCGGCCCTGGCCGAGCTCGTCCTCTTCAACCTTGCCCGCGAGGGCTATGAAACGGCGCATACCGCCGACGGCGACGAAGCTCTGCTGCTCGCCCGCGAGGAGCCGCCCGACCTCGTCCTGCTCGACTGGATGATCGAGGGAACCTCGGGCATCGAAGTCTGCCGCCGGCTTCGGCGGATGGATGAGACGAAGCTGGTTCCGGTGATCATGATCACCGCCCGGGGCGAGGAAGCGGATCGAATCCGCGGACTCGACACCGGCGCCGACGACTATGTCACCAAGCCCTTCTCGCCCCGCGAGCTCCTCGCCCGGATCGCGGCCGTGCTGCGCAGGGTCAGGCCGGCTCTGGCCGGGGCGACTCTGGCTTATTCCGATCTTGAGATGGACGTCGCCACCCACCGGGTCCGCCGCGCCGGGCGGCCCATCCACCTCACCCCGTCGGAATTCCGGCTCCTCCAGCATTTCATGGAGAGCCCGCGCCGGGTCTTCACCCGCGAGGGGCTTCTGGACAGCGTCTGGGGCCGCGATTCCGAGGTCGAGCTGCGCACCGTCGACGTCCAGATCCGGCGGATCCGCAAGGCCCTCAACGAAGGCGGACGCCCGGACCTGATCAGAACCGTCCGCTCGGCAGGCTATGCCCTCGAGGAGGAGGAGTCGGCGCCGGCATCCAGATGAAGCTGGAGCATGATCGCTTCCGATTGATCCGTCATTGCGGGGAGCGAAGCGACGAAGCAATCCGGTGGGCGTCCGAGGCGCGCTGGGTTGCTTCGCTTCGCCCTTGGTGACGAGCGATGCCCTAGAAGAACATCCCGGCCGGGACGAGCATGACCGCGGGCAGGATCGGGAGGCAGCCCCAGCCCAGCTTCAGGCAGCCGCCGCGGGCGGGATCGGGCGTCCCGGAACCGGCGGGCTCTCCGTCCTGGACCCCGTCATTGATAGCCACGCTCGCTCTCCCGCTCCTCGGCGGCGTCTTTCTGCGCCTGCTCCATCTCTTCCCGGGCGGGCTCGGGTTCATCGGGTCGGCCGCGGCCTTCCCCGCGGCCGGGCGCCTCTTCAGCGATGCCCGGCGGCCGTTCGCCTTGAGTCTTGATTCTGCTCTCCTCGCTGACCGTTCCGCGCCGCCCAGGGGCGGCCGGCATGGCCTGACGACGCCCGCGCGGCTGCCGGAGCAGCCTGCCGACCAGGCCTCCGGCGATCTCCGCCCCCGCCGCCGCCGCGACCAGGGGCAGCAGGAGCGGCTGGGTCTGGGCCTGAAGGAACAGGCTGGTGCGGCGAACGAAGACGTCCTGCGCGCCGTGGCTCTCGCCGTCGGCCTTGGGCGCGTGGAGGTTGTCGCGCTTGCGCGGGTCGCCCGGATCCCCGGGCTTTTGCTGGGCTCCGACCCCGAAGGCCTCCATGGCCAGATCGGTGGCGCGCGGAGCGAGCCGGCTGGCCAGGGAGATGAGATAACCGCTGCCGCCGACGTAGAGCTGCCGGCGCGGGTTCTCGCAGGCGAAGATTATGGCCTCGGCGACCAGCGCGGGATCGTACAGCATGGGCGGCAGCCGCGGCGGCGCATCCATGTAGTTGCGGGCATGCTCGGGATAGGGCGTGTTGATCGAGCCCGGCTTGATGAGGGTGACCGATATTCCGGCGCCGTCGCGCTCGAGCTCCATCCGGAGCGCGTCCGTGGCCGCCTGCACCGCCGCCTTCGTGGCCGAATAGGGGCCCTGGTAGATCATGGCCCGGTCCGACAGCACCGAGCCGAGATTGACGATGGCGCCGCCGCCGCGGGAGCGAAGATGGCGCGCCGCGACCAGCGAGCCCATCAGCAGGCCGTGATAATTCACGTCGAAAATGCGCCGGTGGTCCTCCATCGGCACACGCTCCATCGCCCCGTAGGTCGCGGCCGCGGCGTCGTTTACCCAGCTGTCGAAGCCTCCGAAGGCCGTCACGGCCGTGTCGGCGATTCGCTCCACCTCGGCCTCGACCGCGACGTCGGCGGCGCAGATCGCGACCCGGCCTCCCGCGCGCTCCAGGTCTCTCGCCACCGCCTCGAGCGCGTCGCGGTTGCGGGCCGCGATCACGACCGCGGCACCCCGCCGGACCGCTTCCCGGGCCGCGGCCAGGCCGTTGCCGCTGGTGGCGCCGGTGATGACGATGGTCTGCCGGTCTACCGGCTTGAGACGTGGCCGCATCCTTGCCTCTCGTTCCAGAAAACGCCAACCCGCGGAGCGGCAATGCGTTGCTACCTGCTTTGTACCAGCCCCAAAAACTTTTCCGGCCGGGCGCTCGATCGGGATTGTCGCGGGCGTTCCGCCGTCTCGGCGCGATCGGGGAAAATGGCGGAGAGGGAGGGATTCGAACCCTCGGAACCCTTGCGGGCTCAACGGTTTTCGAGACCGCCCCGATCGACCACTCCGGCACCTCTCCGCATTGGGGATCCGCCTCCGCGTGGAAGCGGGGGCCGGTCGACAGGGCGGGCGCTTAGCCCAAGCGTCCCGGCTTGCCAAGCATGTCCTGAGCGCGCCGGAGACGCGCCGGCGCACTCCTCGCTCGCTTGCCTGCCGGGCCTTTGATCCTACATAATGGCGATGATGGACCGGCCCGACAGATTCTTCACCGGAAACGGCGACGCCTCCCCGCCGGCGCCGCCCGTGGCCCATGCCCGCTTCGCCATCGGCGAGGTGGTCCGGCACCGGCTGTTCGATTTTCGCGGAGTGATCTTCGACGTCGACCCGGTCTTCGCCAATTCCGACGAATGGTACGAGGCGATCCCGGAGGACATCCGCCCGCCCAAGGACCAGCCCTTCTACCACCTGCTCGCCGAGAATGGGGAATCGTCCTACACCGCCTATGTCAGCCAGCAGAACCTGCTCGCCGACGACAGCGACGAGCCGGTCGACCACCCCGCCATATCCGGCCTGTTCGACACGATCGCCAGGGGCCGCTACCGGCTGAAGCGGCAGCACCGCCACTGACGAGAGACGTTGACACTGACGGGCCGCTTCGGTAGCAGCCCGGTTCCCGCGCGGGGGTTCGGCCGCGGCCGACGATACGCGCGGACAGCATTAGTATGATGGAAAAAGCCATGTTCGCAGTCGTGCGCACGGGCGGCAAGCAGTATCGCGTCGCCGCCGGAGACAAGATCGTCGTCGAGAAGCTCGCCGGAGAGGCGGGCGACACCATCAGGCTGGACGACGTCCTGCTCGCCGGCGAGGGCGCCGACCTGCGCTCGACCGACGGGCTGACCGTCTCGGCCGAGATCATCGCCCAGGCCAAGGCCGACAAGGTCATCGTCTTCAAGAAGCGCCGCCGGCACAATTACCGCCGCAAGAAGGGCCACCGCCAGCAGCATACGATCCTGAGGATCGTCGCGATCGGCGACCAGAAGGCCGAGGCTCCGAAGAAGGCCGCCAAGGCGGAGAAGGCCGCCCCGGAGGCGGCCGAGGCCCAGCCGACGGCGGTGAACAGCCAGATCACCGACAGCGCCACGGTCAACGAGCAGATCACCGACAGCGTCGCCGAGGCTCCGAAAAAGGCCAAGGCCAAGAAGGCCGACGCCCCCGAGGCTCCCGCAGCGGCCGACGCCCAGCCCCAGGCGCCGCTCAAGGTCGAGGGCGCCGAGAGCGAGCAGGTCGATGCTCCCGCCCCGGCGAAGAAAAAGGCTTCCCCAAAGAAGCCGGCCGCTGATAAAGACGCGTAAACACTCGAGAGATATAGAGCTTAGTCATGGCACATAAGAAAGCAGGCGGATCCTCACGCAACGGTCGCGACAGCGCGGGCCGGCGTCTGGGCGTCAAGAAGTTCGGCGGAGAGACCGTTCTCGCCGGCAACATCATCGTGCGTCAGCGCGGGACCCGCTGGTACCCGGGCACCAACGTCGGCATCGGCAAGGATCATACCCTCTTTGCGCTTACCGACGGCCGGGTCTCGTTTCGCGACGGGAAACTCGGCCGCAAGTTCGTCTGCGTCGACATGCCGCAAGCGACCGAAGCAGCGAAATAGGGACGCGCCGAGGAAGGGCCGTCCCCAGGAGGGGCGGCTCCAGGTCTCAACAGAGAACCGAATTCGAGGGAGAGGAGCCGCCGGGTTTCTCTCCTTTTTCGATTCTCCCTCGAAACTGTCGGCGATCCGTCACCCGCGCCGGGTAACGGATCGCCGGCCGGCAAGGGAGGACGAGAACATGTTCGCGAGGACCGAAAGACTGTTGCTGCGGCCCGGCTGGAGCCAGGACGCCCCTGCCCTGTTCGAGGCGATCCGCGACGAGCGCATCGTCCGCAACCTCGCCACCGCGCCCTGGCCGTACCGGCTCGAGGACGCCGAGGCCTGGCTTTCGACCGAGCGCAAGGCCTCGGAGCCGTCGCTGCTCATCTTCCGCCGCCGCGAGGATTCGCCGGAGCTGCTCGGAGCGATCGGTCTCGGGCGGCGCCCGACCGGCGAGATCGAGCTCGGCTACTGGATAAAGCGGCACCATTGGGGCCGCGGCTACGCCACCGAGGCCGGGCGGGCCGTCCTCGCCTTGGCACGCCACAGCCTGCGCCTCAGGCGCCTCACCGCCGGTCACTTTCTCGACAATCCCGCGTCGGGGCGGGTGCTGGAGAAGCTGGGCTTCCGGTCCGTCGGCAGGATCGCCCCCTATTACAGCGCCGGCCGAGGCGAGGCGGCGCCCTGCCGCCTGTTCACGCTGGAGCTGGATCCGGAGCAGGAAATCGCCGCGGCGGCGATGGCGGCGTGAGGCTGAGATCCTCCCCACCGCTTCGCGGCGGGGAGGATCTAGGCGGCGGCGGCTTCGAGGCTTCGCTCGCCCTCGGCGATCAGCTTGCGGTCGTCATGCTTCCAGGGATGGAAGCCGGGGAGGAAGAATTTCAGCCAGGCGCCGAGAATCTTTCGGAACATGCCGGGGCTGACCATCGCGTACCAGAACAGCCCGGCCCAGGCCCGGGGGCCCCTGATGCCGTCCTGGGCGAGCAGCATCAGCGCTCCGTGAGTGCGCTCGACGAAGAAGTTCCTGGTCACCTTGAGCATCACCAGCGACTTGACGGTCCAGCGCTTCCGGCGAGGCCAGTTGCGGGTGGCGTGGAGCCAGGTGTCGTAGGCGACCCCCTTATGCTCGATCTCCTCCATCGAGTGCCAGCGCCACAGCGCCGCCGACTGGGGGTCGGCATTCCTCAGATGGCGTGGATTGCCGAGCAGCTGGTTGGCGATGACGGCGGTGAAATGCTCGAGCGCCATGGTCGCGGCGAGATTGACGATAGGCGGGCGCCCTTTGGTCTCCTCCAGCCTCTTGTCGACCCGAGCCTCGAGCGGAGCGATGTCGTAGCCCGCCTCGACGGCGCGGCGGTTGAAGGCGACATGCTCGCGGCTGTGCATCACCTCCTGGGTGGTGAAGGCGCGGATTTCCTCGGCCAGCTTGGGCGGCGCGTCGTCGCGGAAGGCGCGCACGCTCTCGACGAAGAAGGCCTCCCCCTTCGGGAAGGTAACCGACAAGGCGTCGTAAAGGGCGCTGCCATAGGGGTTGCCGCCCAGCCACCAGCGTTCCGTCCTGTCGCCGCGGCCGAAACGGCGGTCGCGCGGCGTGATCGTCAGATCGGAGGGTGTGACTTCGCGCCCCATGGCTGTATCTCCTTCGTCCATGATGGATGCGACATACTTACACAAATGTCAATAACCCGTGAACGCCTGACCCCGGAGGAGAGCCGCGCCGCCGCGCTCGAGGCGGCGCGGGCGCTTCTGATCGAATCGGGCCCGCAGGCGGTGACCCTGAAGGCGGTCGGAGCGCGAATCGGCAAGACGCACGGCAACCTCCTCCACCATTTCGGCTCGGCGGCGGGCCTTCAGGGCGAGCTGGCGCGGCTGATCGGGGAGCGGGTCACGGCCGAGATCGCCCGGGTCGTCGAGCGCGAGCGCCAGGGCGAGGCCGATCCCCGCGAGATCGTCGACCGGACGTTCGACGCCTTCGACCGCGAGGGCGCCGGAGCGCTCGCCGCCTGGATGATCCTCAGCGGCAACCGCGACGCTCTGAACCCGATCCTCGACGCCATCCACCGCCTCGTCGACCAGCTCGGCGCCGGCCATGAGGATCGCCCGGTCCACGAGACCACGCTCTGGCTGGTCCTCGCCGCTCTGGGCGATTCGCTGATGGGCGGGCCGATGGCGAGCGCGCTAGGACTGCCGCGCGAGCAGGCCCGCGAGATCGCCACCCGCCACCTGGTCCGTCTGGCCAGCGAGCGGCAGTAGAGCTGAGGCCGGTCCTAGAATCGGAAGCCGATGCTTCCCACCACCTGCTCGCGCGAGACGGCGAAGCCTTCATAGTCCGAAAACCGGTATTCGGCGCCGATGAAGGCGCGGCGGCCGAGAAGGAACTGGCCCCCGGCGCTGAGACGGAAGCCGTCATAGGACCGCCTGATCGTCCCGAGCGTGCCGAGCGGGGCCGGATCGGGATCGAGGAGGACGAAATTGCCCTGCTTCGTGCGCGAATAGCCGCCTCCGCCGAAGAGGCGGAACCGGCTCGACAGAATGAAGGTCGCCCGGCCCCCGACATAGGCTTCCGGCCCGTTCCCGGTGCTGAGCGGCGGGAAAGGCGACTGCAGGGCGTCGTCGGTGGTGAGGCCGTTGACCTCGCCCTCGATGCCGAGCAGGAACCGGCGCCCCGCCTTGAAGTCGTAGCCGACACGGCCGCCATAGACCACGCCGTCATTATAGCCGTCGGTATCGAAGCCGCCGAGCAGCTCCGCCCTGAAGCCGGGTGCCGCCGCGGCGTCCCGGCCGGGATGCTTCGCCCCTATTTCCTCGGCGCTCAGGGCGCAGGCCGGCAGCGCGGCCGCGAGGGCCGCGATCACGAGTCTTGCTTTCATCGACTCTCTCCTTGTTTTTAGTCCCCGGCGCCCCCGATCGACCACGACAGCGTCAGCGGTCCTTGCGACGTCGAGACAGTGGAGCTCCCGGGCTTGGTGCCCCGGACAATCCTGGGGATGTTCCGAGCCCATCTCGGCCGGCCGGTCCGCTCCGCCGAAGCGGAGGCGGGAGGGGCCGGCAGGACAAGGCGGGTCGGCGGCGAGGACGCCCTGGGGGACTCGAGTTGAAGCCTGGAATCGCGCCGCTGAAGCTCCCAGCCATAGTGGCTCAGCGGCTGGACCTGAGCGGCGGGTTGAGGCCGATCCCGGCTCCGCTCCTGACCGGCCCCGCTCCCGCTCGGGGCGGCGCCGTCCCGCCGAGGCGGCCGCGCTTGCGCAATTTCCCTCGCCTCCGGCGAAGGCCGCTCGGAAGCGAGGCCGTCTTCGCCGGCCGAGGCGGCCGGCAGCGTTGAAACCCGCTGCGCATGCCCCGCCCCTGCCGAAGCATCTTCGGCCCGACCGGAAGCCGAATCCCTGCCGGGGACCGAGGCCATGGCCCCCGGCTTGGCCTGCAACCGCCCGAGCGGGGTCGGAGTGGCGCTCACCGGCACGCCGGCCGCAACGAACACAGTGGTGCAACCGGCAAGAAGCGCGGACGAGGAGAGGAATAGGGAACCCGGCCGGTCGCGGCGAGCCGGCTTCGTGATCGAAACCAGGCGGCGCTCCAGCTGATACATGCCGGCCATCGCCGCCGCCTGGCCGAAATCCTGCTTCGCCCCCGGGCCCCTCGCGAGATGAAGAAGGCTGAGCGCGTAAGCCTTCGGCGACCCCCCCGCCATCAGCACATGATCGTCGGCGGCGTGCTCCTGCTCCATTCGCATCCGGCGGGCCGCGAACCACGCTCCCGGATGAAGCCAGTAAAGTGCGCAGGCCAGCGAAGCCACGGACCGGCTCAAGCTGTCGCGGCGCGCGACATGGGCCAGTTCGTGAAGCAGTACGAGGCGCCGCCGCTCCGGCGGCCATTCGGACGCCTCGGCCGGAAGCAGCAATTTGGGCGCCAGGGTTCCCCAGGTCATCGGCACCGCCGCGCCCCTGGCGATGCGCAGCTCCACGCGCCTCGGCAGCGCCATGTCGGAGGAGAGCTGGGCCAGCAGCTTCTCCCAGGCCGGATCACGCACCGGTTCGGCCTCGCTCCACAGGCGCCTGAGCATGCGCCGCCCGACGGCGAGGCGGAGCAGCAAAGCCGCCACGCCCAGCGCGTAGACGATCAGAAGCCCGACGCCCCAGCCCGGATCGATCGCCGCGCCGGACGAGAGCGGAACGGCGAGATCGACCTCCGGCGCCATGACCGGCGGCGGCTCGGCCGCGGCGCCGGCCGGGAGGATCGGCAGGCGCAGCACCGGTGCAAGCCACCAGAGGACGGGCAAGGCCAGCAGCGCCGCGATTCCCAGAAGCCATGCCAGGTGCCGCGCTGCCGCGGACGCACCGGCCATTCGAAGCGCGGCCGCCGCCGCCCAGGCGGCGCCCATCAGCAGGGTCGCTCGCAACAGCAGCAGGGCGAGCTCGCCCGCGAGGTCGGCGAAGGCCGCCGCGATGCTCACGGCTCGTCCTCCCGAGGCGCCTTGTCCAGGAGCGAGGAGAGGCGCTCATATTCGTCCCGGGTCAGGGGCTTCGATTCGAGCAGCGCCGCCACGGCGGTGCTGATCGATCCGTCGAAAAAGGTTTTGACGAGGTGCGAAAGCGCCGACGTGCGCACCTCCGTCTTCGACGAGGTCGGCGAATAGACGTAGCGAAGGCCGTCGCGCTCGTGGCGCAGATAGCCCTTGCCCTCGAGGTGCCTCAGCATCCCGCGGACGCTGGAATAGCTCGGAGCATCGGGAAGGTCGGCCAGCACCTCGGCCGCGGTCGCCCGGCCGCGGCGGTAGACGATCTCGACGATCTGCCGTTCACGCTTGCCGAGCTCGTTGGTCAGGTCGCGAGTCACTCCGTCCTCCTGATGACGAGGTATGCGAATTCATTTGCACCTGTCAATAGATTTGCATGCCGTTCGGCGGCCTCCCTTTCGGGCCGGGGATTAATCCCCTACATGCGCGCCATGCATTTCCTCGACCAGGCCAAGATCTTCGTCCGCTCCGGCGCGGGCGGCCCCGGGGCGGTCAGTTTCCGGCGCGAGAAATATATCGAATATGGCGGCCCCGACGGCGGCGACGGCGGCAAGGGCGGCGACATAATCTTCGAGGCGGTGGAGGGCCTGAACACCCTGATCGACTTCCGCTACACCCAGCATTTCCGGGCGCCGCGCGGCAAGGGCGGCTCGGGCCAGAACCGCACCGGGGCCGGCGGCGACGATCTCGTCATCCGGGTTCCGGTCGGCACCCAGATCCTCAGCGACGACAAGGAGCAGGTCCTCGCCGACTTCACCCGCGTCGGGCAGCGCCAGGTCTTCCTGAGGGGCGGGGACGGCGGCCGCGGCAATGCCAGCTACAAGAGCTCGACCAACCGCGCGCCGCGCCAGCACGGCGACGGCTGGCCGGGCGAGGAGATGTGGGTCTGGCTCCGGCTGAAGCTGCTCGCCGACGTCGGTCTGGTCGGCCTGCCCAACGCGGGCAAATCCACTTTCCTCAACGCCGTCACCAACGCCCACGCCAAGGTCGGCGCCTATCCCTTCACCACCCTCCACCCCAAGCTGGGAGTCGTCCGCCACCGCGACCGCGAGTTCGTGATCGCCGACATTCCCGGGCTGATCGAGGGCGCGGCCGAGGGCGCGGGCATCGGCGACCGCTTCCTCGGCCATATCGAGCGCTGCCGGGTCCTCCTCCACCTCGTCGATTCCGAGCAGGAAGATGTGGCGGAGACCTATCGCACCGTCCGCACCGAGCTCGAAGCCTATGGCGCCGGCCTCGCCGACAAGCCGGAGGTGATCGCCCTCAACAAGTCGGACACTCTGGACGAGGAGCTGATCGCCGCGCTGTCCGGCGAGATCGAGGCGGAAGCGGGCGCGAGGCCCCTCCCCCTCTCCGGAGTCACCGGCGCGGGCGTGGAGGCGGTGCTCGACGCCCTCCTCCCGCATATCGCGGCGGTGAAGGAGGCGGAGTCGGAAGAGAACCAGAAGGACTGGTCTCCGCTATAATCGACCAGGCATGGAATCCGTTCGTGTCGAGCGAAGTCGAGACACCCCGCCGAGCGAAGCCGAGGCTATCGGGGCGCACAGTCTCGGCGGCGCTCGACGGGGCCCCTCGACTTCGCTCGGGGCGAACGGCATCAGGCGTGCGTGGCTAGACAGAAACAGAAAATCCGGACCCTCGCCGTCACCGGAGGCACCGGCTTCGTCGGCTCGCATCTGCTCCGCCTCGCCCTCGCCGAAGGCTATGACGTGCGCGCACTCACCCGCGGCTGGAAGCCGCCCGAGGACGAGATCGTCTGGGTCGACGGCGCTCTCGACCGGCCCGAGACCCTCGTCAAGGCATGCTCGGGCGCGGACGCCGTCATCCACCTCGCCGGAGCGATCAACGCCCGCAGCCGCGCCGAATTCGAGGCGGTCAATGCCGGCGGCACCGCCAACATGATCGACGCCGCCCGCAAGGCCGGGGTGCGCCGCTTCGTCCACATCTCGTCGCTGGCCGCGCGCGAGCCGGAGCTTTCCGGCTACGGCTGGTCCAAGGCGCGCTCCGAGCGCCTGGTCGCGGCTTCCGGTCTCGACTGGACGATCGTCCGGCCGCCGGCGATTTACGGGCCCGGCGACCGCGAGACGCTCGAGCTGTTCAGGATGGCCCGGCGCGGGCTGGTGGCGCTTCCGCCGCGAGGCCGCTTCTCGGTCATCCACGTCGAGGACCTGTGCCGCCTGATTCTCGCCCTGCTCGACGATTCGGACAGCTGGGCCGAGACCTACGAGCCCGACGACGGCCGCGAGGGCGGCTGGCAGCACCGCCATTTCGCCCGCACCCTCGGCCGGATCTACGGCCGGCGGGCGCTCACCCTCGCCATGCCCCGGCCGGTGCTTCGAATCGCCGCCGGGCTCGATCGCCTGTTCCGGCGCGGCAATGCCAGGCTGACCCCCGACCGGGTCGGCTATTTCTGCCATCCCGACTGGGTGGTGACGGCCCGGAAGCGCCCGCCCGAGCGCCTCTGGCGCCCGCGGATCAAGACCGCCACCGGCCTCAAGCAGACGGCCGACTGGTATCGCGAGCAGGGCTGGCTTCGCTGATCGTCATCCCGGCGAATGCCGGGACGACCGACGGCCGACGGGAAACGGCGGGCCCGAAGGCCCGCCGCTCCATTCGTCCCGTGGAAGGACCGTTGAAATCAGCCGGCGACGGTGACGTCGACCTTGTCCACCCACTCGGGGAAGAAGACCGGCTCGCGGTTGGACCAGCCCGGCGCGGTGGCGGCGGCTTCGCTGATCGACTGGAGCAGGGCGCGGCGCTTCTCCGGGTGGAGGTGCGGCAGGGCGGCGGCGGCGCAGAAGGCGCCGGGCAGCCACGGCCGGACCGCGGCTCCGATCAGCCGCTCGTAGAGGAAGCGGTAGGAGGCGAAATCGGGCAGCCGGTCCTGGCCGAGATCGAAGGCGGTCATGGTGACGAGCGGACCCATCACCGGCTCCATCTCGTCGAGGCCGCTGTCGTCGGGGACGCTGGCGCGGACATGGTCGAGCCGCCGGTACATCCGCTCCTGGGCTCGGATCGAGGCCGCCTCGCCGACGTCGCGCGACCAGCGCCGGAGCGCGTCGCGGCGGCCGAGGCCGACATCGAGCGAGCGGCGGATGTAACGCTGGGTCGCCGCGGGGAAGCCCGCAAATTCCTTCATCTCGACCAAGGTCAGGGCACCGTCGGCCGGCTTCGTATTCGTCGCCATGATCCCACTCCCACTCTCTTACCCGGCGGAGATCATGCGATTCAAACGGTTACCAGCCGCTTAACCAAGACCCCGCTCCCCATCAGAAATGAATCAGGTTTCGGGTTCAGCGGCAATGGGAAAAGTTCACCCGGGTGAGAGGGCGCCGGGGGTGTAACCTCCGAGCCACAGCCGCCCCGAAGGAAATGCGGAAAAATCAGCGACTTCGCGCCCCCGAAATGAGTTTTCCACATATTTCTGTAGATCGCCTGGAGCGTCCGGCGCTGAAAACGCAGAGAACGAAGAAGGCGATCTGCCAAGGCAGAGCGCCCATGTTGGCTCCCGATCTCAATAGCGATCCGACGGCGGTCCCCTTCCTATGGAACAAGAAGGAAGGCCCTTCGACAGGCTCAGGGCCAGCGACCCAGACGATTCCACCTGATCCCAACCCTCTCTATCGAGTCGGCGTAGGAGCCGTGCCAGCGGGACGAGGGGTACCGATCGGCTCTTGTAAATAGGATTTTTCCTGCTAAATTCCAGATGTGGAACATAAGTCGAACATTGCACCTACGGCCGCTCCGGCTCACGCGGCTGGCGAATGTCCCGCCTCCCCGTCCATACCGGCCCGCATCGAGCCTCCGCCCGATCTCGGCCCGCTCATCTCCGATTGCCTCGCCGAGACCTTCGCCGAAGGCGCCCGCAAGCCGCGCCACGACGGCTGGACGCCGGAGCGGATCGGCGGCTTCCTGCGCCATCTCGCCGGCTCCGCCACGGTCGAGGCCGCCGCGGCCGCGGTCGGACTGAGCGCCGCCGCGGCTTACGCCTTCCGCAACCGCCGCCAAGGCCGCGCCTTCGCCAGAATGTGGGACGCGATCCTGGTCAACCGCTCGCGGGTGCGGATCGCCGCGGAAGCCAGCGCGAGGGCCGTCAACGGAATCGTCTCGAAGCGGATTCGCGACGGCGTGGTCGTCGAGGAGCTGCATCATCACGACAATCGCCTCACCATGGCCATGCTGACCCGCCTCGACCGGCTGGCCGAGCGCGAGGCACCCCATGAGGAGCATCTGCGCGCTCTGTCCGAGAGTCTCGACGACTATATCGAATGCCTCGAAAGCGGGGGCGATCCCGACGCCTTCGTCGAAGCGCTCCGGCCCGCCGCGCCTCCGGAGCCCGCCGCGGCCGCTGGGCCGGCCGCTGGCGGCGACTCGTCCGATCCGCTGGCTCGGCTCGGCCAACGCCGCTCGTGGCGGGACATTCCGCCGCTGGAAATTCCGGTCGATGATCTCGACTACGGGAAAAGGGAGAGCTGGACCGACGACCAGTGGGAACGGGCCCGGCGAAGCGGCTTCCTGGTCTGGAGCGCCGGCGCGGCCGGGCCGGCGTCCCCGCCGCCCATTGCCCCGGCGACCGCCGCATTCCTTCGCAGGCGCGCCTGGGTGGCAACGCGGTGCGCGATGGCCGAGGCCGGCGACGACGCCGTCTCCGTGGCGGACCTCGATCCCGACGCCATGGCCGGATGGAGCGCCGATCAGTGGGACCGCGCCCACCATAGCGGCCTCCTCAGGCGCCTTCCGCAGGACGCCTGGTGCGACTCGGCGCCCGCCGCGTCCGACGGGCCTGGGCAATCCTCAACTTCCTCAACTTTGCCGGATGACTGGGAGGAGTGAGGGGAATGATTTTCGACCAACCCCCTTCCCCCGTCTGCGAACGGCACGGATCGCGGGACTCAAATGAGCAAGAGCGGGTAAGAAGGCGAAGGGATGGAGAGCTTCACCGACTATCGCGGGCATCGGCGCCTGCCCGATCTGCCGCTCGCCGCGGCGTCGATCCTCGGCTTCTGGCTCTTCTACTTCGCGACCATCGTCATCCGCACCTGGCTGATCGACGAGAGCCTCGCCTGGCTCGGCTCGCGGGCGCTCGGCTGCATGATCGGAATCGTCCTCACCTTCCTCGTCTATCTCGTGCTGAGCCGCGCCGCGCGCGAGAGCGTCAGGATCCAGATCGTCGCCGCCGCCATCGCCTGCGTTCCCGCGGCGGCGATCTTCTCCACCTTCAACCTCGCCTTCGCCGTCCATCAGCCGCTGGTCGAGCGCACCGTCGTCGGCCAGCGGGCGGACGGAACGACCGTCGTCCGCTCCACCCGCGGCGCCGAGGTGCTGATCGGCAAGGGGGGCAAGCCGGTGATCCTGCCCGCCGCGCCTCCCGGCCAGGAGCAGCGCCAGCGCCAGCTCATGCTGCGGCTGATCGCCGACGGCCTCGTCACCTGGTATTTCTTCTTCGCCGCCTGGGCGAGCTTCTACATCGCGATCAGCTCGGCCGCCCGGCTTCGAGCCGCCGAGCGCCGCGCCGCCGGCGCCGAGCGCGACGCCCAGGAGGCTCAGCTCCGGGCGCTTCGCTACCAGGTCAACCCGCACTTCCTGTTCAACACCTTGAACTCCCTCTCCTCGCTGGTCATGGCGCGTCGCGAGGAGGAGGCCGAGACGATGATCGTGAACCTGTCCGCCTTCTTCCGCTCGAGCCTGGCGCTCGATCCGAGCGAGGACATCAGCCTCGCCCGGGAGATCGAGTTCCAGCAGCTCTATCTCGACATCGAGAAGGCGCGCTTCCCCAAGCGCCTCGACGTTCGAATCGAGGTTCCGGCCGACCTTCGCGGCGCCCGGGTGCCGCCGCTCATCCTCCAGCCTCTCGTCGAGAATGCCATCAAGCACGGAGTCGCGCGGACCGCCGAGCCGGTGCGGCTGACGATCGCCGCCCGGGAGGAGGATAGCCGGCTCATCCTCACCGTCGAGAACGACCGCGGCCCGACGGAGCCGAGGAAGAGCGATCACGACACCGGAGTTGGCCTCGTCAACGTCTGCGAGCGGCTCGCCGCCCGCTTCGGCGGCGACGCCGCCTGCGAGCACGGCCCCCTGCCCGGCGGCGGCTGGCGGGTCACCCTCTCAATGCCTGTCCTGAGCGAAGCCGAAGGGCCGATGGAAAGCGATGGCTGAACCGATAAGCTTCCTCGTCGTCGACGACGAACCCCTCGCCGTCGAGCGGCTGCAGCTGCTGCTCGCCCGCATGGAGGGGGTGACTCTCGCCGGCACCGCCTCCGAGGGCGCCGCCGCCCTGCGCCTGGTCGAAGCCCTCGAGCCCGACGCCGTCCTGCTCGACATCGCCATGCCGGGAATGGACGGTATCGACGTCGCCCGCGCCCTGGCGAGGGTGCCCAGGCCGCCGGTGGTGATCTTCGTCACCGCCTTCGACATGTTCGCCGTCGCCGCCTTCGACGTCGAGGCTGTCGACTATGTGATGAAGCCGGTCTCGGCCGAGCGCCTCGCCCGCGCCGTCGGCCGCGCCCGCGAGCGGCTCGGCTCGAGCGGCGGCGAGGCCGGCCCGGCCGGGGGCTCGGCCTATATCGAGGAATTCTGGGTTTCAGAGGCGCGCGGCCTGGTGCGCCTGTCCGCGGCCGACGTCGACCGGGTCACGGCCGAGCGCGACTATATGCGGCTCCACGTCGGCAAGAGGAGCTGGCTGATCAACCACACGATCGGCAAGCTGGAGGAGGAGCTCGATCCGGCGCGGTTCGTCCGCCTTCACCGCTCGGCGATCGTCCGGCGCGATTTCGTCGCCGGCCTGAGGCGCGATGACGGCGGCCGCTGGTGGGCGTGCCTGGCCGACGGCGAGGAGCAGAAGGTCGGGCGCCTCTACCTCGCCAATGCGAAAGGGCTCGCCGGGCGCCGCTGAAGGGGCAGCGGGAACCGGCGAGCCAGGGTGGTGCGAGGGTTCGCTCAGTGGGAGCGAAGGGTGAGCCGGAACGGCCCGCTCTGCCTTGCGGCGGCGAGCTCGACGCGGGTGTTGGCGTCGGCGACGACCGACCGCTCGCAGGCGGCCGCCCGCTCCATCAGCCCGATCGGCTGGATGAGGTCGGAGCCGCACACCTGGCGCGCGGCGTTGCGGATTCGGCGCTGGATCCGGTCGGAATTGGCGGGGTCGGCCAGGTTGAGCCCGGCGAAGCTGATGGTGACGCTGTCCTGGGCGGGAGCCGCGTGGGCGGGGACGGCGAGGGCGACGGCGCCGGCCGTGACGGCGGCGGCGGCGAGCGCGGCAAGCGTACGAGGGAACATGTCTTCATCCTTGTCTTCGAAAGGGGGGTTGCGGCGCGGGGCCCCTGGCCTGGGGATGAGACAGGATCGGAAACCCCGCGTCGCAGGATTTGACCTACGCCCGGCCCGGTCCCGGCGCTCGGCCGCTTCGACACGGGGCCGCAACGGTTCTGCGAAGCGCCCGCGCCACCGACGAAACGCCTCCTCCCGTCGACGAAGCGCGGGCCCGTCCGAGAGGAATCGCGGCCCGCCTCCCTGCCTGCGCGCGAAAAGGGGGAGATTCGATGCCATCATGAAAGGCGCGGGCTGCGGCAGGCCTGGCCGGTATATTGGAAGCGGCCCGAATTGGTCGCGGCCGGGATGCCATATTCGTCGTAGCGGTTGATCGCGATCGCATGGACGGCCTGGTTCAGGCGCTGCGTCGCCAGAGCGTCTCCGTCATATGCGAACAGCGTGTCGGCCGTGAAGGAGAGCCGGCCGAGCGACTTTGATGCCTCGAGCTTGTTGTCGACCTGAGCGATGCCTCTTCTTTTGTAACCGCCGCTTTGCTCAACAGCGCCCTTCTGATTTGCACCTGGATGCCCGCGACACGGCCATTTTGCAGCTACTCCACTTCGGGCTCTAGGAAGCGGGCATGCAGCAATGCCGCCGGCGTCAGGGTCAAGGTGAAAAAAACCAGGAGAGTTATTCCTACCGTTACCCATGATCCGGCAATCAAGCCAAATATCAGAGGCAACGCCAAAGCGAATAAAATAACTTGGGTATACAGGGCCATCAACAGATACCAGCGCCAACCGATATCGGATACAAGTCTAGTGCCACAAGACCGACAAGTTATTATGTAACTGCGCGAGAGGCTCTTAAAGATTGGCAGACGTTTCAATGCACTTCCACATATCGGACAAGGGTAAGCGCGAAATGGTCGGGTACTCATTGACAGTGTTCCCCGACAATCGCTGCTATCGCTACAGCGTCTGGATGCTGATTAGCTGCCTTGAACGCAGAGCCGTAGGCTGAAAGCAATGATACTGCCACTCCACCGTATGGCGTTGCTACCACGCTTACAGCGGCACCGGAAGCAAGCCGGCTGCCGAGTTGAAGAGGATATTTGGACGCAGCAGCGGTCACCGCCCTAGCGGTCTGACCGGGGTGGGATGCAATCTGCCTTCCAGCCTGCGCCAACTGCGAGTTTCCCTTGATTGCCTCTTGCCGAGCGGAGGGACCTAGCAATCCTAGTCGTGCTGCGATGGCTGTGCCTCCCCACGCCACTCCTTGTCTGTAACTAGACACTCCATCCCTGATCTGAGCTAGTGCGCCTTTGCTTGGCAGGTGTGATCTAATGTCGCCTACAGATCCGACTGAGCAAGGTATCTTCTGCGGCCTCGCTGCCGTCGGCCGGTGAACTCTTCTGGCCCTGCTGGCGGACTGCACGTGAGACACGTTCCTGCGCGGCAGGCCCGGATACGCGCCCGCGGGCCCGTCCGGATATCCGCAGATCTGGATCTCTTCCTCGTTTGAAGCGCCGCAGCCGTTCAGGCCCGTCGGATCGACGAAATTGACCGGATCGTTGCCGACATAGGCGTAGAGGTTCATCCCGTCCTCATAGCCGATCGGGTCGGTCTGCAGGAAGCGGCCGAGGGTGGGGGAGTAGATGCGGGCCTTGTAATGATAGAGGCCGAGCTGC
>Ga0196965_1000207_pt1 | contig 42390 bp, 37 predicted proteins | sample S1_20metaG_FD_148668 | JGI IMG/M metagenome (GOLD analysis project Ga0196965, IMG submission 148668) | Soil microbial communities from Anza Borrego desert, Southern California, United States - S1_20 | ecosystem: Environmental > Terrestrial > Soil > Desert | place: USA: California | collected...
TTTCATTATGGGGTTTAGTAAAATTGTTTAATGGAATACATTTATCCAAAAGTTGGCGCGCTACATCGACCCGATAACACAACTACTTTTACAGTCTGGGCGCCTCAAAAACAGCGGGTAGAATTAATGATCCCTGGGCATAGTCCCGAGGTTATGCAAAAGGATGCCTTCGGTTACTGGTCGTTAACACTGCGCGATGTAGGCCCTGACACCCGCTATACTTTTCGCATTGATGATAAAAATGGGTTTCCCGATCCCGCTTCCCGTTCGCAGCCCGAAGGTGTGCACAAAGCATCTGCAGTTGTAGACAACGCATTTACATGGGACGATTCCAACTGGAAAGGTTTGCCTTTATCCGACATGATTATTTATGAATTGCATGTTGGTACATTTACAACAGCAGGAACGTTTGATGGCGTTGCTTCACGGCTGGATTATCTGGAAAGCCTGGGAATCAATGCCATTGAACTTATGCCCGTCGCACAATTTCCCGGTAATCGAAACTGGGGTTACGATGGTGTCTATCCGTATGCCGTTCAGCATTCTTACGGTGGCGTTACCGGATTGAAAAACCTCGTAAACGAATCGCATAAACGCGGCATTGCTGTGATCCTCGATGTAGTGTACAATCACCAGGGACCGGAAGGAAATTATTTTAATGAATTCGCACCATACTTCACCGATAAGTATAAGACCTTCTGGGGCAGTGCCATCAACTTCGATGATGCATTTTGCGATGGTGTACGAAACTTTTACTGGCAGAACGCCTTAATGTGGCTGGATGAGTTCCACATCGACGGATTGCGAATGGATGCTGTTCATGCTATATGGGATTTTAGTGCTTCTCATTTTATTTCCGGATTGACAGAACGTGTTGCAGCGTTAAAACAACAAACCGAAAAAGAAAAAGTACTTATTGCGGAATTCGATCTGAATAATCCGCGGTACATTAATCCAACATCGAAAGGAGGATACGGGATGAATGGCCAATGGATCGATGAGTTTCATCATGCCGTGCACGCCTTGGTTACAGGGGAAAAAGATGGCTATTACGAAGATTTTGGATCGGCAAAACATCTGGCGAAAGCGATTCAGGATTGTTATGTCTATACCGGGGAGTGGTCCGTTCACCGCAAGCGACTTTTTGGGGTAATGCCGGATAACCCGTATAGCCAGTTCGTTGTGTTTGCACAGAACCACGATCAGGTTGGCAACCGGAAACTCGGAGACCGGCTGGCCAACCAGCTTTCATTCGAAGCCCTGAAACTTGTAGCGACAACAGTATTACTGGCACCCCAGGTACCCATGTTATTCATGGGGGAGGAATATGGTGAAAAGAAGCCGTTTCAATATTTTATCAGTCACACCGATGAGGCATTGGTGGAGATGGTACGTAAGGGTAGGAAGGAGGAGTTTGGTTATTTTAAATGGGAAGGTGAAGTGCCTGATCCGCAGGGCGAAGAAACGTTTAAGCAATGTACGCTTCGCTGGAATATGGATTATGATCCATTCAATACACACCTGTTTAAGTTTTATCAGTTTCTCATTCAATTGCGCAAGTCACATCCAGCCCTACAATCCGATCGCCGTGATAGTGTTCAGGTTTATCACAACGAAAGATCAAATGTGATTTCTTATATCCGTAAGAACGGATCCAGTCATCTTCTCATCATCCTTAACTTTGATGATGCGATCGCAAGCTTTACACCACCTGATGTTATATCGTCCGGTGTAAAAATTTTTGATTCTGCCGGACTCTTATGGAATGGTCCCGGGGAGCTCGCTGCCACGATTATACATTTAAATGAGCCGCTGCTCTTACATCCACATTCTGCTGTTGCTTTTGAGTACTAATATTTATGCGCATACCTTCTTCAACATATCGAATTCAATTCAATAAATCCTTTACGCTTGAAAACCTGAAGGAAATCCTTGATTATTTATACGATCTGGGCATCACCACGGTCTATGCTTCGCCCTTATTGGGATCTACATCTGGAAGCATGCATGGCTACGATGTAACAGATCCTCACCAGATTGACGCCGAGATTGGAACAATGTCCGGCTTGCAGGAGATTGCCCGGATATTGCATGAAAAAAATATGACATGGGTTCAGGATATTGTTCCCAATCACATGGCGTTCACTACACAGAACGACAGGCTCATGGATGTGCTTGAACGCGGAGCTGACTCTCCTTACTATGAATATTTTGATATCAACTGGAATCACCATGAGTCTCATCTCAGGGGTAAGCTTATGATTCCTTTTCTGGGTAAAACTTTGGAGGAATGTCTCCTTGCAGGTGAAATAAAATTGGGATTTTCTGAACAAGGACTTACCATCAGGTATTATGATGCTCACTATCCTGTTTCCATTCAAACATGGGCACAATTAAAAGAAACATTGAATTCGGCAGAATGGGAAAGTGCTATTGATGAGCTGTTGATGATGTCCAGGGAAAGAAAGAACCTTTCGGAATGGATATTATTCAAAGAACAGTGGCTGGACAACTTCCGTAAAAATAATTTGTCAGTCAATGCGATCAAAGACTGGATCGTTTCCGTTAATGAGCGTTCTGAAAAGTTGGCTAACCTTTTAGACCAACAATATTTCGTATTAACACATTGGCAGGAAACGGAACGTCATCTCAATTACAGGAGATTTTTTACTGTTAACTCGCTCATTTGCCTACGCATGGAAGCTGATGAGGTGTTTAAAGAATATCACCAGTTTATATACATGCTATACCTGGGAAACCTCATTCACGGTTTACGCATTGATCATATCGATGGTTTGAATGATCCCGCACATTACATCAAAAAATTGCGAAAGTTGTTTGGCGATGATTGTTATATCATCGCTGAAAAAATTCTGGAGGCAAAAGAGGAGATGCCGGAACATTGGCCACTGGAAGGAACCAGCGGATATGAATTCTTATCAATGGTAAACCAGTTATTTACTGATCGCCACGGCGCTGCGGAGCTTGTTCGTTTTTATCGCGAACTTGTTCCCGGGTTACCTGCATATGAAGACCTTGTTATACAGAACAAAAAAATGATCCTCACACAACACATGGGTGGAGAGCTCAATAATGTGGTCCATTATTTTTTTGAATTGGGTCTTCAAGGTGAATTATCTTATGAAGAAGCGGAACAGGCACTTTCGCTGATTATGTTATCGCTTCCCGTTTATCGCATTTATCCCGATAAACTTCCATTGCAGGGAACAAACCTGCTGCTGTTACAAGAAGCATTTACGCAGGCGAAAAAAAATCTCAATGCTAATGTTGACCACCTGGACTATCTGTTCAACTTGTTTACCTCCGGTGATCATGAGTTGGCGTATGGGCAATCCGTTATATTATTCCTGCGCCGGTTAATGCAGTTTACAGGCCCGCTTACGGCAAAGGGTGTGGAGGATACGACATTTTATATTTACAACCCACTGATCTCGCATGATGAGGTCGGAGATGCGCCTGCCAAGTTAGGCATTTCGATTCAGTCGTTTCATAATCGTATGATAAAACGACTCCGCAATACACCTTTATCGCTGAATGCAACTGCCACCCACGATACGAAACGGGGAGAAGACGCGCGTGTACGTCTTAATTTATTAAGCGAGATGCCGCACGCGTGGATCGCCCATGTCAAAAGTTGGTATGCATTAAATCAAACGTTTTTGACACAGGTTAATGGTGAACGAGCTCCTTCTGTAAATGATGAATATTTTATCTACCAGGCCATGGTAGGCGGGTTTCCCGAGGATCTCAAAATTACCGAAGAATGGATTAGCCGCGTTCAGGAATATATGATTAAAGTCGTACGGGAGGCAAAGGTAATCAGTAGCTGGGAGAAGCCGGACGAAGCTTATGAAACAGCATGTGCTGACTTCATCCAAAATATAATGCAACGTCAAACAGCATTTTCAACGGAGTTTATCGCTTTTATGAAGATGCATTGCGCCGAAGCCTGGACCAATTCAGCAGCACAAGCGCTGGTTAAAATAGCTGCCCCTGGTATTCCTGATATATACCAGGGATGTGAACTGTACGATTTGAGTTTTGTCGATCCGGATAACAGACGTCCGGTGGATTATAAAATCCGAAAACAATATTTAGCGGAAATCAAACGTCGTGAAGGTGCCGATGATTTCTTTTCGTGGCTTTTAGACACGGACAAACAATTGGTAAAAATGTTTACTGTCTATAAGATGCTTCATCTGAGAAAAGCCCATCCAATTCTGTTTAATGAAGGTGCGTATATCCCCCTGGAAGTAGACAACACGGTTCTGGCTTTTGCCCGGGCACAGGTAAATAAATGGCTGGTTGTAGTTATTCCATTGGGGGAAACACGAAAAAATCAAGATAACAACACAGACTTATCTGATATTTGTATTTCTTTACCACAGGATTTTCCAAAGAATTGGACTAATCTTTTAACAGGCGAAAAAATAATGTCACGCCAGCAATTGAAATTAAATGAGTTGGTTGGTTTGCTACCCTTTGCTGTGCTGACTTCTTTTGACGATTAATCGTTAATTTTAATGTATGCCAATAAACGGACCAATAATTATTGTTGACGACGATGATGATGATCATTACATCATCAAAAGAGTATGTGAAAAATTGGTCGCTACGCCGGTGTTGTTTTTCAATGATGGAAAAAAGGCATTGCAGTTTTTAAAGTCTTCAAATGAAAAACCTTTTATTATTCTTTGTGATGTTAACATGCCGGTAATGAACGGCCTGGAATTAAAAGAACAAATTAATAGTGACGTGGAGTTAAAGAAAAAACAGATTCCTTTTGTTTTTTTTTCTACATCAGCAATGGCTTCTATTGTTAAAGATGCTTTTGATATGGGTGTGCAGGGTTTTTTTATTAAAGCGCAAAGTCTTGAAGAGATGGAAAATACACTCAGGGTGATTTTTGATTATTGGGAAAAATGCGAACACCTGAACGACTTAAGATTTTAAGCGCTTTCCAGAATTGCAGCAACCCCCATTCCACCGCCAGTACATATCGAAATTAAACCTTTTCCTTTTCCGCGTTCATACAACAGTTTTGATAACGTGGCAACGATCCGTGCACCCGTTGCTCCAAATGGGTGGCCGAGCGCAACGCTTCCACCCATCACATTTAGTTTCGACCTGTCTATAGGACCAAGCGCAGCCATGCCCAATTCTTTTTTACAATATGTTTCACTTTCCCATGCCTTTAAGGTACAAAGCACCTGACCGGCAAAAGCTTCGTGGATTTCATAAAAATCAAAGTCCTGAAGTTTCAGGTTATTCCTTTTCAGTAATTGCGCAACGGCCCTGGTAGGCGCCATTAAAAGTCCTGCGCCATTCACATAATCGACCGCCGCGGTCTGAACATCTTTGACATAGGATTGAACAAGCAGGTTGTTCTTTTGTGCATAGCGTTCCGAGGTGAGAAATATAGCGGCAGCCCCATCAGTAAGCGTGGTGCTGTTACCTGCAGTGAGCGAACCCATTTCGGATATCAAATGCTGGTTTTAACTTGGCTAATTTCGCAAGTGATGTATCTGATCGTACAATTGTATCAAGTGTTGCCTTTTTGTAGGGCACCACCAGATCGCTGTAAAATCCAAGCTGATAAGCGGCCACTGCTTTTTGGTGACTTTCCATCGCAAGCTGGTCTTGTTCTTCGCGGGTAATCTGCCATTCTTTAACCATTTTTTCGGTATGTTGTCCCATCGAAAGGCCTGTTCTCGGTTCAACAATGCCCGGATAGGCTGGCTTAAGATCGCGAGGACGGATCTTCATAAATGCCGTTATACGGTCCTTTAAATTTTTCGACTGGTTGATTTCAATTAACTTCCAGGCAAGATTGCGTTGTACCATTACTGGTAAATCACTATTCGTATCACTTCCTGCTGCAATTCCATTTTCAATCTGGCCGGAGGCTATTTTCAATGCAATGAGGTTCATGGTTTCGAGACTCGTGCCGCACGCACGCTGCACATTAAAAGCCGGTGTGTTGAAATCCAGGTTACATCCCAAGACAACTTCCCGAGCGAGATTCCATTCCATTGAGCTTTTCATCACCGCGCCCAGCGCCACATCACCAAGTTGTTTTCCTTCGAGGTTATATTTTTTAACCAGGGCCTGAATACAGCCGATAAGCATTTCCTGATTTGTTGTACGCGCATATTCACGGAACGAACGTACAAATGGAATCCGGGTACCGCCGATAATGGCGACGCGTTGATTGTGGTTTAACATATCCTCATTTTATAAAAGGCATCGAAACGGTTTGCGCTGTGGTAAGGTATTAAAAAGCAGGCTGACTCTAAAAGTTCCAATATGTTTAATCCACTACACCGGAGATTAATAGATAAGGTGCTGAAGAAAACGTTTGAACCTGTGTTTATACTTCTTTTGCTTTTTCCGATTCGATCATTTCTTCGGTATCTGTCCGATAGGTTTTTTTCCTGATTTTCATGTTGAGGATTTCAACGCCCAATGCAAAAGCCATTGAAAAATAGATATATCCTCGTGGAACGTGAACATGCAAACCTTCAACGACCAGCAACGTACCAATCATGATAAGGAAAGAGATAGCCAGGACTTTCATCGCCGGATGACGCATAATAAAATCGCTGATGGCTTTAGCAAAGATTAGCATGACTGCGAGCGAAATAACGATTGCAATAACAATGATCCAAATGTTTTCAACCAACCCAATAGCGGTAAGGATTGAATCTATGGAAAAAACCATATCGATCAATATGATCTGAAAGATTGCACTCCCAACTGAAAGGGCTTTTGCGTTTTTTGTGCCATGGTCTTTTCCCTCGAGTTTTGCATGTATCTCCGATGTACTTTTACCAATGAGAAAGAGTCCACCCGCTATAAGAATCAGATCGCGGATGCTAAGGTCATAGTCGTTAATGGTCATAATGGGTTTTTGCAACCCGATGATCCAGCTTACTCCAAGGAGCAAAACAATCCGAGCAACCAATGCAAGCACAATTCCTAAAGTCCGTGCTTTAGCCTGGTACTGTTCAGGAAGCTTTCCGGTAATAATCGAAATGAAAACGACATTGTCAATGCCCAATACTATTTCCAGGAACGTAAGTGTTACCAGACTGACTAAACCTTCTGTTGTAAGAAGTGCTTCCATTCGGGTGGATTAAATGTTTAAAATACTAACACCATCGCAGGAAAATATAATGCCTGAAGCGTTCATCAAATTTCACTGCATAAAGCTTCGAGGTAAGTCTAAACGGATCAAATTTTTTAGGCGCAAATACCTGTGCAATAAAATACACATCACCACGGAAACTTTGACGGTGCATATTTATTAAATGATCTACAGGGTGGAGAAATATACCACAGTCGGTTGTAATAACGCATCGATTTTGCAGGAATTCAAATTGGCATACTAATTTCTTTCTGACAGGTAACATGAAAAACTATCAACATAGATTCAATACTATATCCAGGCAATTTATCAATTGTTGGTTACAGTATGCCTTAGCGCAACCTGTTGATATTGACTTGCCCGTTGTGTACAGGTTTGTTATCGATTATATCGGATTAACTAAATTTTCAATCGGTTTTAATAAAGTGAGGCAAAATCTGGCGTTGTCTTTTGATGAGGAAGCTGCGAAGGAAACGATTGAGGAACTCATTCCGCAGGAAAGCTACTCCTGACTTCCCTCAAATATTACAAGTGATTCACATCTTCTGTTAAATAACAAATTATAAGATTCACTTCATGCAACTTTGCAGCCGTATCGCCGTAAGCATAAGTGAACACGCCTACAGGAACATTATCTGAACCTGATTCTATTCTCAATTAAAATTTTAATTGGCGACAACGGACGAACACCAAAATTTCGGTGATTGAACCGTCCTGTGGTCTGTGTTTACGAAAGAAAATATGAATTGGACAACATTATATATTAAAGGGAGATCGGATTTCCGTCATGAGGTAGCGAAAAAACTCGACCATAGCAGGCTTAACGTTATGCCAGGTTATGTTGATGCTACACAGGCAGGAGGCACATACGACCTTTATTGGGTGAACGAATCAACTTCTCTTCGGAATATCAAAGAAGCTATCGGAAGTAAACTCGTCCTGAAACACAGATTACAGTTTTTTCCAAGCCTGGAGGACTTTATAGAATCCATGAATCCGAAAAGTTCCTCGCTTGAGTTCACCGAGGAAGAAAAACATATGCTTGAGTCGATGCGAAAACAAGCATAAACTAATGAACCTGCCAGGGTCGGTTTAATTTATCCCTAAGAAAATCGATGAAGTCTTGCGTGCCGATAACCTGGATTTCATCGATTAACCCCAACACAAATCTCCCCACGCCTTCAAAGCTGGCTACCGGTCCGTGAAACAGATAGTGATCTTCTTTTTTTTCTACATAAGGAATTGACAGGGGATATTCTTCACGCAGTAACAAATACGCGCGCATACTTAATCGCAGCGTGATCCATGAATTCGAATTACCGGTAAAGCTGAAAATATCTGTGATTGTGTTTTGATGTAACGCTTCAAATTGAAAGGGTTTATCCATTTCAATCACTTCTCCAATCCTGTCAAGCTTGAACTGTTTGCAGATTTTATCCTGCGTATCCAAAGCCATGATCGAAAGATAATTGTCTCCGAAGTGAATCGGCTCCACTAACCGGTCGCGAATTTCGTTGCTGTTAGCAGAGTGATAATTTTTTAAAACAACCTGCTTCTTATCTCTTATGGACTCTGCCAGTTGATCCACGAATTTTCCCTGGCGCGCTTTTACAAAGAGACGCGGCATACTGTCTACCTCTGAATTAAGTGCCAGTTTCTTCAATAGACTATTTTTAAAGGGATTATCTGTGGCGCTCCCTTGGATTAACTTTTTGATCAACTTGGTTTCTTCGATAGAGAATTGCGCCTGAGAAGGATCGTCATCCGACGTCACAATAAAGTAACGATTTTTAAAATCCTGTTCAATCAGAAAACTGGCTTCTTCCAACAGACTAATGTAGCGGTAGATCGTACGTTCACTGGAGTCGAATCTGGAAGCAAGTTGTTTCACGGTAAAGTGCCCTGATTTCAATACAGCAATGATCTGAAAAAGTTTAAGCAATCGCGCCTGTGGAATGATTGATTCGGTTTTTTTAAGCGGTTTTTTCTTATCCATAACGTTTCCAAAATAGGCATTTTTAATCGGGTTCGCCAGTTGACACTATCTGTCATCTGGGTTCCTCCACATTTGGATCAAACAAGAACGACATGAGTACACTACATGCAACAACCACGTTGGTAAAATGTCCGCACTGCGGAAACCAGTTCACACCGGAAGAAGCAATTGGTCATGATATCCGCTTGAAGCTCGAGAAGGAGTTTGAACGGAAACTTTTGCAAAACGCCAGGGTGGTGGAAGAAAAAATCCGAAAGCAAGAAGAAGAACGGTTTCACCTCCAGCTGAAAATGATGCACGACGATGCAGTGGCTAAAACGGAACGACTTAAAATGTTAGAAACCCAGTCCATTCGGATGCAGCAACGGGAAAGCGAGATTAAGGAACGCGAGGAACGTATGGAAATTGAAATGAAAAAGAGACTACTGGATCGCGAAAAAATAATTCGCGAACAGGCAGATAAGGCCGCACGTGATAAAGCGCTGCTCGAAGTGCGCGAACGTGAACAAAAACTTGCGCGTGAGCATGAACGCCTGGAGCTGATGCTAAAAAAACGCGTTCAGGAGGAAACCGAGAAAGCACGGGAAGAGGAGCGAATGAGACATGCGGAAACACAAAAGAAACTCGACGACCAGGTAAGGCTGGTGAATGAAATGAAAAGGAAGTCAGAGCAGGGAAGCATGCAAATGCAGGGAGAAGTGCAGGAGCTGGCGCTTGAAGAGTACTTGCGAAGCACATTTCCACGCGATGAGGTTGAGGAAATCGCTAAAGGCAAACGCGGCGGAGATTGTGTTCATGTAGTTAAAGACCATTACGACCATGTATGTGGAAAAATCCTATACGAGAGCAAGCGTACAAAACATTTTAGCACGGAGTGGATCAGCAAGGTAAAAGATGACATGCGGCTGAAGCAGGCTGACCTCGGCGTGATTGTAACGGAAGCACTACCCGAAGGCATGACGCGGTTTGGTGAAATTGAAGGCGTTTGGGTTTGTACCTTCATCGAGTTTAAAGCACTTGCCTTGTTATTCCGTTTTAACCTCGCACGCATAGGAGAGGTGCTGGCCTCCCAGGAAAACAAAGGCGATAAGATGCAGTTGATTTATCGTTATGTTACCGGTGTTGAGTTCAAGCAAAAACTAGAAGCTGCTTTCGAATCGTTTAATGAAATGCAGGAAGATCTCATGAAGGAGAAAACTTTATTTGTAAGTCACTGGGCGAAGCGTGAGAAACGTTTGTTTAAAGCCATGGAGAATCTGGTTTCATTATATGGTGATGTTCGTGGTATAGCAGGTGGTGCCGTTCAGGAGATCAGATGCCTTGAGATGAATTTGCAATAGGAGTGGTTTTGCGGTAAGCTTCAGGCTTCAGGCGGCAAGCTTCAAGTGGTTTCGATGCTTAAGACGTTTTCGAAATAGCTTTGAGTTGTGAGCTTCGAGCTGCGAGTTTGATTGGTTGTAACTGATGGGGTTTGCGATAAGCCTCAGGCTTTAGTTTGTTCGATCCGGTAATACGTTTTCGAAAACCGTCGAGCTTCGAGCTTGGTGTTTTGCGATCACACAAAACGTTAACAATTGTTTCGAAAATTCCATCAGTTTTCGAACACCAACCTCAGACCTCAGACATCAAACCTCAACAATTTTCGCAATCGCATCAAAAAAGAAAACTCCAATCTTGAACTTTGAACCTTGAACTACTAGAGTCCTGTAAAGGATGCTTTTCCTCCCGTGAGCGGATAACTTTTTCCTTTCCAGATAAATTCTCCTGTCGTAGAGCCGGGGATTTCAATGTCGGCTTTCCATTTACCGTTTCGTGATGTGTAGCTTACCGTGATTTCGCCCCTGGGATGTGGAATCTTACCCGACGCTTCTGTTAATTTATCGAGGTGAGGTTTGATTTGTATTACGTTGAAACTTTCTCCGCCACTGTCGATGCCGAGCACAATGCGAAAGAATTCGATGCTTGGACTTGCACCCCACGCATGGCAGTCGGAACGCGCTTGATTGTGATTTGAGATTTCGGCCCATGTCGTCAATCCGTTTGCAAGTTGATCATGCCAGTCATCGAGAAGATTCAGATACATATCACCCAGCCCGGCTTTCGCAACAGCCTGGTGAAGGTAATATTTGAAATAGATGGTGGCTTGTGTAAGTGTTGTATCAGCGATCGTTCGTTTCATCAGCGATTTAGCTTCTTTATCAGAAAGTACATTTGCTAACACGGCAAGTGTATTCGTATGCTGTGAAAAGTATTTTTTTTCACCGGTGTCAGCAAATAATGCTTTGTTATCGTCCCAGTATTTTGAAAGAATGGTTTCTCTTAACTGCGCCGCTTTGGCTCTATACAATTTTTCATATTGAGTGAACCCGAGATTTTGTTCAAGTATTACAGCAATTTCAAAAGCCATGCAGAGCTGAAGGTCCAGTATCGCGGAGTTTCCATTTTGATCCATGGGAGCAACTCCTTTGTCCCATCCGTTTCCTTCCGCCCAATCGGTAAACTGCCAGTATGGAGGATGGGCTATTGATCCGTCTGGCTGTTGATACTTCGAAAAGAAATGGAGTACTTGCCGCATCCCCGCAAGTTTATTTTTGACATACGTTGTATCCGGCTGGTAGTGCCAGTAATCATAGAGCATTCCGATCCACCATAGTGAGAAAGTTGGGATCTGCTGAGGATGCGCTGTTGGATAACGGCTTAAGGTGATTCCTTCTGCCATCCTGGAATGATCCAATTGATCAATCGCTTGTCGCACGAGCTTGTCGTCGCCGGTATTAAATAACGAGACAAGCGCCTGAATTCGCGTATCACCTACATATTGAAGTTGTTCATAGTAGGGGCAATCCATATACGTTTCACCAGCACAGAGGCGCGCAGTGCGCCAACCTGTTTCATGAATTTTTGACAATGTTTTATCGCTTGTATCAAACGCAGATTTTACTTCGAACGGATAACCTGTGAAAATGCCGTAAAGGTCATCCATGATAAGCGCGTCTTCTTTCGTTTCCACTTCAAGTTGCAAGTATCGGTAAGTACGCCACCATAACGGTGTAAAGGTTTGGGCTTCGCCATTACTGATGAGCTGATCATGAACGCCGACAAAACGTTTTCCTTCAATTTCATCACGGTTTCCTTTTTGCTGATGTGTCTTCCAATCGGAAGTATTTTCTTTTTTGTAAAGCGCTTCAGCGTAACGCAGGGTAATCACCGCATGTTTTCCTTTGCGGAACTTCAAAACGGGATATGCGTTAGTAAGGTGACCTTGATCAAGTATCAAAGTTGTTTTTTTCCTTGGCGGAAAAGTTATCGAAGTGGCTGTTGAAGGAAATTTTGATGAAACGGTTATTCCTTCGGCCTTTCGTAACTTATTTAAGCGGTGTGGTTTCAATTCCATCATAGGAATACTTCGTGGTATGAGCATCCATCCATAACTCCAGTCGAACACGCCTTTCGGTATACCATGCCAAAGTTCATAGGCTGGTATCCATGCAGCAGTACTGAGATCGTGTTTGTTGTAGTCTATTCGTTCACCAGGGCCACTCACATAATAAGTGTAAATAAGATCCGGATTCACGGCGGTATATCGTTCATCGCGTTGGCAGCTCCAGCTTTTATTTGTGTTCAGGATTTCGGATTCTTTTGCGTTGCCTTGCAGGATGAATGCGGTGCGAAAGGAAATTTGTGCTTCGGGTCGTTGGTCTCCAAAGTTCCATACAACCGCTGTGATTATATTCTCTCCGGCTTTAAGCTGCGGTGCCAGATCTATCGTTTCAAAATTCCAGTGGTATAAGTCCCCTCTCGCCGGCCCATGTGCAACCCAGTCTCCGTTGACAAATAGCTTGTAACGGTTGTCTGCGGAAACATGTACTACAAATTCATCCGGTCTGGTGGAAAGTGTAATGACTTTGCGAAAAAGATAAACGCCATAACCCAAAGGATCAGTGCCAGGCGCTTCAATCCAGAAAGCGTTCCACTTTTTACTAAGCAAATCCGGATCGACTGATTGGCCCGACACAACATGGGTGATCAGCGCGAGCGTCAAAACAATGATGAATTTCATACGCGGCAGTTTAAGACGGCAAGGTAACAAGCCCACGTCAACGTAACCGTATCCGCATCAGGTTATCATCCTGTCACGTCCTGGTATGATCTGTGTTGCCGGAGAACCAAAGATAAGCTGGAGTGTACTCATGAGGAAGGCGAAGATACCGGGTATGACAACCTTTTTATTTTTTCATTAAGCCATTGATGAAAGGTTTGTGGCAGTAGTAGGCCTCTGCGTTCACTTAAAGAGGTTTCAGTAGTCGTGTTATGCTAACTTTCGTTAGCTGGTAAAAAAAAATATTTAAATCTTCGGGAGATTTTTTGTCTTTTACAAAACTTTATCGTTTAATTTTGCATTTACAAATTGTAACATAAAACACAGCTGAATGGTCTTCCTCTAACGTTTTAACAATAAGAAAGAAATTGAAAACATTGTTCACCATATTCAAAGCAGCTACGGCAGCTTTCCACTCTAACAGAACGGTTCAGTTCTTAGCAATTGCCTGCATGGTGACCAGGCGACCCCGACCCGTACGCTTTGTGCGTATCTGATACTTTCATCCGCAATCTTTAGGTGGCAAACTGTGATGTCGAGGATATCACGAGCATTTGCCGGCATGACATTCGATAACTCTAAAAGAGTTTTTGAGATGCTGAAATTTCAATCAACCTATTAATTCTGATTAATCATTGGAAAACAAACATAATATCATTGTCAGACTGGCTACAGCCAATGACATACATTACGCGGACACGATAACTACCGAGATGGAAGAATCCGCGAAAGCGCGTGGAACGGGTATTGCTAAACGTTCTTCGGAGTACATTGTAAAGAAGATGGAGGAGGGGAAAGCTGTAATTGCTCATACACCGGAGGGCACCTGGGTCGGTTTCTGCTACATTGAAGCCTGGGAACATGAAAAATATGTTGCCAACTCTGGTCTTATTGTTTCTCCGCCATTCCGTAAAACAGGTGTGGCCACGGAGATCAAGCACAAGATCTTCAATCTTTCGCGCAAGAAATATCCTGAGGCTAAAATCTTTGGACTCACCACAGGTCTGGCGGTAATGAAAATCAATTCAGAACTTGGATATGAACCAGTTACCTATTCAGAACTTACCACGGATGAAGAATTCTGGAAAGGTTGCAAGAGCTGTGTGAACTATGAGATCCTGATGAGCAAAGGCCGAAAAAACTGCATGTGCACTGCCATGCTTTTTGATCCGGCAGAAGCAGAGGCCAAACTTAAAGCAGCAGAAGAACGCGAGAAGGCAAAAACGGTTGTTACGCCACAGGGTGAACTGGTAACGCAGCGTCATCGTGAGTTCAAAGGCAACTTCAAACTGTTCGAACGTTGGGTTCGGTTCAAGCAGTTCGTATTGCTAAAGGCGTTTCGCAAGCGAAATGATGGCAATGGCGATCAATCTGAACAAAAAAAATCCATGTTCAGTATTTTCTTTTGGTAGTTGAAAACATCGGTGCGAAGCCATTCCTTATTATCTTCGCGCCTTGACGCGACAATCACCATTTAACCTTAAACAAACTGTTGATCAGCTTTCTTGTTTCAAGTTAGCTTTGCTTTAAAAAAATGAAGAAAAAAGTAGTTCTGGCATTCAGTGGAGGTTTAGATACCTCGTACTGTGTGAAATATTTAAGCGAAGAAAAAGGCTTCGAAGTACATACCATTACGGTCAATACCGGCGGGTTTGATGAAAAGGAGATCCGTGAGATTGAAGAACGTGCAAAGTACCTGGGCGTGGCTTCTCACAAAACCGTGGATGAAACCAAAAATTATTATGACAAGGTAATCCGTTTCCTGATCTATGGAAATGTATTGAAGAACAACACCTATCCGCTCAGTGTAAGTGCAGAAAGAATGTCGCAGGCGCTGGCTACAGCGAACTATGCCAAATCGATCAACGCAGATGCTGTTGCACATGGCAGTACAGGGGCGGGAAATGACCAGGTTCGTTTTGATATGATCCTGAATATACTCGTACCCGGTATAGAGATCATTACACCGATCCGAGAGATGAAACTTTCACGGGAAGAAGAAATCAATTTCCTGAAAGCCAAAGGTGTTGAAATGAATTTTTCAAAAGCCATGTATTCCATCAATAAAGGAATCTGGGGCACATCTGTTGGCGGAAAGGAAACACTGAACTCCATGGGTATGCTTCCCGAAGAGGCATGGCCAACGCAGGTTACAAAGTCAGGAACTGAAACTGTTAAGTTGGTATTTGAAAAAGGCGAACTTCGTCACGTCAATGAGCAGAAATTTTCACACCCAACGCAAGCCATTCAATTTCTGCAAAGCATCGCCGGTCCTTATGGGATTGGAAGAGACATTCATGTTGGTGATACCATCATTGGGATCAAGGGAAGGGTTGGCTTTGAAGCAGCAGCTCCCATCCTGGTATTAAAAGGCCACCATGCCCTTGAGAAACATGTGCTCACCAAGTGGCAGCTAACGTGGAAGGATCAGCTTGCCCAGTTTTACGGCAACTGGTTACACGAAGGTCAATATCTTGATCCGGTGATGCGTGATATAGAAGCGTTCCTTACCAATACCCAGCAAAACGTAACAGGTGAAGTTCAGATTCAACTGTATCCATACCGTTACCAGGTCTTGGGAATTGAATCTTCATTTGATCTGATGTCGTCGAAGTTTGGAAAATACGGTGAAATGAACCTGGGCTGGTCTGGCGATGATGTAAAAGGATTTTCCAAAATTTTCGGAAACCAAACCATGATCTACAACCAGGTGAAGGAAGAGGCAGGAAAAGTATAACACTTCACTGGGAGATGTATTAACCATCTTCTATGATTGAGCGGTAGATTTACTTCAACACAAGTCAAACATATTTAACAAAAGTACAAACCGTCTTACTGGAGTATTTTTGAGACTTCAGCTTTATCAAACAACAAAATGGATACTAAAATCAAAGTAGGCATCATCGGAGGAGCCGGATACACAGGGGGAGAAATGATTCGCCTTTTGTTAAACCACCCTCATGTTGAACTTACTTTTGTACACAGCAGAAGTAATGCAGGAAACCCACTTCATTTCGTTCATCCGGATGTGATCGGAGATACCGCATTGAAATTTACGGACACCTTGAATTCCCATGTTGATGTGATCTTCCTGTGTCTTGGCCATGGTGAAAGTAAAGTATTCCTTCAGGAAAATTCCTTTCCGGATGCTGTCAAGGTGATTGATCTCAGTCAGGATTTTCGCCTTGGTGAATCCGTATCAGGAAGACAATTTGTTTATGGATTACCTGAAACAAACAAGGTGCTAATCCAAAAAGCAAAGAATGTTGCCAATCCAGGATGTTTTGCAACAGCGATATCGTTGGGCATACTGCCACTTGCAAAGGCAGGACTATTACGTGAAATTTTTACTACAGGTATTACAGGATCAACAGGTGCCGGTCAAAAATTGCAGCCGACAACGCATTTCACGTGGAGAGCGAACAATGTTTCTGCTTATAAAACCCTAACGCACCAACACTTGAAGGAGATAAATTTGTCGTTGAAACAATTGCAGCCTGGATTTAATGATCCGATTAACTTCATCCCCTGGCGCGGCGATTTTCCACGTGGCATTTTTGTAAGCTCTTGCGTATCGGTTGATCTTCCATTGGAAAAGATAAGAGAACTGTATCATGAGTTTTATGCAGGCCATCCGTTCACCATTGTTTCTGATGAAACGATTGACCTGAAACAAATCATAAATACAAATAAGTGTTTGATCGGTCTTGAGAAGGAAGGTGGAAAACTGGTTGTTCATTCTGCGGTTGACAATTTAATCAAGGGTGCATCCGGCCAGGCTGTTCAAAACATGAACCTGATGTGTGGACTGGAAGAAACTTCCGGGCTGCGACTTAAATCCATTGTGTTTTAAGTCTATTCTGATTTTTCATTTATTCTATTTCTTAATCCGCACTTGCTCACCGCCTATGAAACTTTTTGACGTATATCCATTATTTGATATTAATCCTGTAAAAGCACAGGGAAGCTGGCTCTGGGACGACCAGGGAACTAAATATCTTGATCTTTATGGCGGTCATGCAGTGATCTCAATCGGTCATTCGCATCCACATTATGTTCAACGATTATCAGATCAGTTAAGCAAAATCGGTTTTTATTCCAATAGCGTAAAAAATCCGCTGCAAGAACAATTTGCAGAAATGCTGGGACACGTATCCGGTTATCCCGAATACCAGCTGTTTCTATGTAACTCAGGTGCTGAAGCAAATGAAAATGCACTGAAGCTTGCATCATTTGTTACCGGCAGAAAAAAAATCATTGCGTTTCACAAAGCATTCCATGGCCGTACTTCAGGCGCCGTAGCTGTTACCGATAATCCAAAAATTGTTTCACCGTTTAATGCTGGGCATGAAATCATTTTTGTACCGATGAATGATCCAGGTGCGGTAGATGCTGTAATGGATGATCAGGTAGCCGCTGTTATCATTGAAGGAATTCAAGGTGTTGGTGGTATTCAGTTACCTGGCGATTCCTTCCTCCAATACCTGCAGACAAAATGCGAAGAGAACGGATCCATGTTAATCCTCGATGAGATCCAATCCGGTTACGGCCGCACAGGCAAATTTTTCGCGCATCAGTATGCGGGGATAAAGCCGCATTTAATTACCATGGCCAAAGGTATGGGCAACGGTTTCCCTATTGGCGGTGTACTGATTCAGCCAGACATTAAATCGTGGCATGGCATGCTGGGTACAACATTCGGGGGAAATTATCTGGCAGCAGTTGCAGGACTTGCTGTGCTTGAGGTGCTGGAGAAGGAACATGTGTTGGTTAATGCCACTAGGGTAGGTTCATACTTATCAGCCGGTTTAATTGATATTGCCGGAATAGACGAAGTGCGTGGCAGAGGGCTCATGATTGGGTTTGATCTCCCTGCGGAGAAAAAAAACGTACGTCATAATCTGCTCATCAAACACCGTATTTTTACCGGTGAAGCTAAACCAAACACAATTCGCCTTTTACCTTCGTTGACATTAACAATCGAAGAAGCTGATCTGTTTTTAACTGCACTGAAAGAAGAATTACAATGAAGAATTTTATTTCCGTAGATGATGTATCGGATGTAAAAGCGCTGGTAAAAAAAGCGCTTGATTTTAAAAACGATCCGTTACGGCTTAAAACATTGGGTGCGAACAAACGCATCGGTTTACTTTTTCTTAATCCGAGCATGCGCACGCGTCTCAGCACACAAATTGCCGCGGCGAATCTTGGCATGGAATCCATTGTGTTTAACGTAGGGGCTGAGGGTTGGACGCTGGAGTTTGAAGATGAAGCAATCATGAGTGGAACTACCGTTGAACATGTTAAAGACGCAGCACCTATCCTGGGCAGGTATTTTGATATCCTTGGTATCCGTACTTTTCCTTCCCTGCAGAATAAGGCAGATGATTATAGTGAATTATACATCAACCAGTTTATTCGCTATGCAGGTATTCCGATCTTAAGCCTGGAGAGTGCAACGCTTCATCCCCTTCAGAGTTTTACGGATGTGATTACGATTACCGAAACTTTCAAAGAAAAAAGAAAACCAAAGATTGTGTTGACCTGGGCGCCGCATGTAAAGGCGTTACCACAATGTGTTGCCAATAGTTTTTCACAATGGATCAACGCATGGGGTGAATCCAATTTTGTCATTGCCCATCCCGAGGATTATGAACTGGATCCTAAATTTACTTCTGGTGCAACGATTACGCATAGCCAGGAAGAAGCTCTTGCAGACGCTGATTTTGTGTATGTGAAAAACTGGAGCACCTACAATGATTATGGAAGAATATATTGTAATGATCCTGCATGGATGATGACGAACAAAAAATTGAGCGGCACCAAGAATGCTAAAGTAATGCACTGTTTACCCGTTCGAAGAAACGTTGAATTGAGTGATGAGATCCTTGACGGAGAAAATAGTATTGTAACGCAACAGGCATCCAATCGCGTTTGGGCCGCGCAAACAGTACTCGCCGAGTTACTTCAACATAAATAACAGGTTTAAGACTTTCAAGAAATGAACAAGCTCTTCATCATAAAAATTGGCGGTAATGTATTGGACAATCCGGCTGCGCTGAATAAGTTTCTGGACAGTTTTGCCAACATTAAAGAACCCAAGGTTTTGATTCACGGTGGTGGCAAGATTGCCACAAAGCTAGGTGAGCAGTTAGGAATCGAATCGAAGTACGTAAATGGCAGACGCATAACAGATGCTGCTACGTTGGATTTGGTCACGATGGTTTACGGCGGACTCGTGAATAAACAACTTGTGGCGTCGCTTCAAAAGTTGGGATGCAATGCCATAGGTGTTACGGGTGCCGATGGTAATATGATTAAAGCAGTGAAACGTCCTGTAAAGGAAATTGATTATGGTTTTGTAGGCGACATTATACCCGACGGTGTGAACACTTCATTATTATTCTTTTTGCTAAAACAAAATACTGTTCCAGTTTTCGCACCACTTACACATGCTTCAGGTACCATGTTGAACACAAACGCTGATACGATTGCTTCCGTACTCGCTGTGTCGATGAGCAAACACTTTGATGTAAGACTGATCTATTGTTTTGAGAAGAAAGGTGTATTGATGGATGTCAACAATGATAACTCGGTAATTACACATTTGCCAAAGAAACTTTACGATGATTTATCGGTAAAGGGTGTATTTGCTGATGGTATACTTCCTAAACTGGAGAATGCATACCATGCCATTAACGCGGGGGTTAAAGAAGTGCTCATTGGTGAATCCGGAGATTTACTTCAAAACACTGGTCCACAAACTGCAGGAACACTGATAACGCAATAAAAAATTCGCACTACGCATCTGTATTTCTAAACACAAATGACGCCACTTCACACGCTTTCACTCGAACTTCTTCAGCGTCTTATCGCGATTCCTTCGTTCAGCAAAGAGGAAGATGGAGTTGCCACGCTACTGCAGGATTTTTTTCAGCAGCATGATGTTCAGGTAAACCGGCAGGGCAATAATGTGTGGGTTCAAAATCTCCATTTCGACGCCCTGAAGCCTACTGTTTTATTGAACTCCCATCATGATACAGTAAAACCCAACCCACAGTATACCCGCGATCCTTTTCAGCCGGAGATTGTGGATGGAAAACTTTATGGACTGGGAAGCAATGACGCTGGCGGACCGCTTGTTTCGTTAATTGCCACATTTCTTCATTATTATCCGAAGGAAAATCTGAAGTATAATATTGTATTGGCTGCTACCGCCGAGGAAGAGATTTCAGGAACGGGCGGAATTGAAAGTATCTGGTCGTCGCTTCCGACAGTTGATTTTGCTATTGTAGGTGAACCTACCTTATGTGAAATGGCGACGGCAGAAAAAGGATTAATGGTGTTGGATTGTATCGCCAAGGGAAAGGCCGGGCATGCGGCGCGCGAGGAGGGAATCAATGCGATCTATGAAGCATTAACTGATATTGAATGGTTTCGCACCTATAAGTTCCCAGATATCTCTAAAACGCTGGGACCTGTTAAAATGACTGTCACGATCATTAACGCAGGAAAGCAGCACAACGTGGTTCCTGCAGAATGTCACTATACGGTAGATGTACGCGTCACCGATTGTTATAGCCTGGAGGAATTACTCCAAATCATTCAACGTCATGTAAAAAGTGAGGTAAAACCCCGGTCGATGCGCATGCGCCCTTCTGGTATAGCGGAAAATCATTCGCTGATAAAGGCTGCCATTAAATTAGACATCAACCGATATGGTTCTCCAACAACTTCTGATCAGGCTTTGATTCCGGCTCCTTCTATCAAGATGGGGCCTGGCGATTCTGCACGGTCTCACACCGCCGACGAGTTTATCTTTGTTAATGAAATTGCTCAGGGGATTGAGACTTATATAAAGGTGTTGGATGAGATTGTTATTTGAAGGGACGAGGTACAAAGTAATAAGTACGAGGTGTCCGGTGCGCGAGGGTGGAACATGCTTTATACTTTAGGATTAATTCACCAAATTTCGTCTTTTTAAGAATCGGATTAAATCAAATTGACTAGACACTAATACAGCTTCCATGAAACTCTGGCAAAAAGATAAAGCATCGCTGAAAGAGGTTGAAAAATTTACCGTTGGCAAAGACCAGGAGATGGACATGTACCTGGCGCGGTTTGATGTGCTTGGATCGCTTGCACACATCACCATGTTGGAGTCTATTGGTTTGCTGGAGAAAAGCGAATTGGAAATCCTGTCAAAAGCATTGAAAGATATCTATGGACGGATTGAATCAGGTGATTTTAGAGTCGGAGAAGGTGTTGAAGACATTCATTCGCAGGTAGAGCTTGAACTGACAAAATCACTAGGGGACGTAGGAAAAAAAATTCACAGTGGAAGATCAAGGAATGATCAGGTGCTTGTTGATCTGAAGCTTTATCTGCGCCATGAAATTACAGAAGTCGTCCATGACGTCAAATCACTTTTTGATTTATTAATCAGTCAGGGTGAAAAATATAAGACCCATTTACTGCCCGGATATACGCATTTCCAACTGGCCATGCCTTCGTCTTTTGGGTTGTGGTTCAGTGCTTATGCAGAAAGCCTTGCTGATGATCTCATCACACTTCAGGCTGCTTTTCAGATCGTAAATAAAAATCCTTTGGGCTCTGCCGCTGGATATGGATCTTCTTTCCCATTAAACAGGACTTTAACAACACAGTTGTTGGGGTTTGATGATTTGAATTACAATGTGGTGTATGCACAGATGGGGAGAGGTAAAACGGAACGGATTGTTGCGGGCGCATTTTCCAATATTGCAGGTACACTGAGTAAGCTTTCCATGGATGCATGTTTGTTCCTGAACCAGAATTTTGGATTCATTAGTTTTCCGGATGAACTAACAACGGGTTCCAGCATTATGCCGCATAAAAAGAATCCCGACGTTTTCGAACTGGTTCGTGCCCGCTGCAATCAATTGATGGCATTACCCAACGAGATCGCCTTATCGACTACGAATCTTCCGTCCGGTTATCACCGCGATATGCAGTTGCTTAAAGAGATGCTTTTTCCGGCCATCCAAAGTCTCAAAGATTGCCTGAGTATGGTTCAGCTAATGTTGTCTAACATAACGGTTAAAGAAAATATCCTGGCGGATGAGAAATATAAGTTTCTCTTTAGTGTGGAGGAAGTAAATAAACTTGTGTTACAGGGAATGCCGTTTCGCGATGCATATAAAAAGGTTGGACTCGATATCGAACAAAATAACTATCACCCAAACACTACAGTAGAGCATACGCACGAAGGCAGTATCGGAAACCTTCAACTCGATAAAATTATGGCGAATATGGATCGGGTCATTGAATCATTTCAGTTTAAAGCATACCAACAAGCTTTATCCGATCTTTTAGAGGACTAGCGTGCCGTCGCAAAACTAAGTGTGTGTATCCTTGAGCGCGCACACATTGGTCGTACATTTTCCATTATCCTATTGTCGCTGTGCAACTATGTTTGCTTATGGCGCATTCCTTTAATTTTTTTAAATGATATAGTGGGGGTAATGTTGATGTGGGTTGTCTTACTAAAAATTCAACCTATATGAAAAAAGCAATTACATTAGCCATCATGCTCACCATCGTTATCGGTGGCAGATTATCCGCCCAGGAAATTCAAACTTTGTTTAAGGGATATCAATCCTCCGGAGGCTACGGCGCCATTTCAAATAAATTCACAACCATTAAAGGTGAATACGCGAATTTGGCAGAAATCTATGGCGGATGGTTCATTAATAAGAAGTTTTTATTGGGACTCGGAGCAGCAGCATCCACCAACAATCTTAAAGTACCGGATGCTTATTCAGCGGCACCTTTCACTGATATGACATGGCAGTATGTCCAGTTTGGGTTAATGACCGAATATGTTTTTTGGTCAAACAAGGTGGTTCATTTCAATGTCTCCTTATTTTCTGGTAGCGGTCTTACTGTGCAGTACGAACGCAATAATCATGACGATTGGGAGGACGCGATGGATAACATAGACCACGATGAGAATTTCTTTTTTGTAATCGAACCGGGAGCACAACTGGAAGTAAATGTCTTACGATGGTTACGCTTTAGCCCGGGTATTTCATATAGAAAAAGCTTTGGCAGCGATGCCAATGGCCTTGACGATAACGATATCAGCAACTTGTCCTACAATGTGACACTGAAAGTGGGTAGGTTTTAAGCGGTTTTTTCGCGCATAGATTTCTTGAGGCGGTGTTGTAATACGAATGTCTTAGCCAAGCTCCACCAGGGTCTCCTCGGAAAGGGCGGGATGAGGCAATAATAAAGACAGCTTAACTAAACGACATTGAGGGTAGTATAGCCATGTAGTTGCGAAATAAGCTGGCACCTGTTTTTTGTCTCTATAAGTATTAAATGGCGGGTATTTAATGATGCCTGCTAAATGGATGTGAAGGAGAATTAACCCATAATACTTATGAAAAAAAATAAAGAAAATATCAGAGCGGAAAATGACCGCCGAAACAGTGAGCCGGAAGAAAATAAAGGGTTACCTGGCAATTATCCGCCATCGGAAGATATCATGAACAGGATGAACAAAGTAGAGAGAACGGGTATTGATCCCGATCACCTGACCCGTACGCCTGGTGCACCATCAATGGAGCGGGAAGATAGCGAGGATGTTTTTCCACCTTCGCGCGGAACACATATAGTAACGAAAGGTCCTGCTGACCTGAATAAGGAAGACTACGAAGCACTCGGCCCTCGTGACCTGAGTCTGGATGGTGGTGACGATGAACAGCTTAAGCACCGTACATGGCCAGTGGATTTTACTGCCCGCGATATTGACATTCCCGGTAGCGAACTCGATGATCGCAACGAAGCAATCGGTTCGGAAGATGAAGAAAATAATTCCTACAGCCTCGGCGGTGATGAGAAGGATAGCCTCGAGGATGATCCAACCCGTACTTTCGGGTGATTGCAATAATCCAGTTTAACTAAAAGTCGTCAACTAAGGCGACTTTTTTTATGCCTGCTTTTGCTAAGTCATCATTATCTCGCATGAACTTCCTGCGCATGTTGTTTTGTAACGTGTTGCGAACACAGTTATCACTTTTGATCAGAGAGGCTGATTTTCAAAGTAAAATATTCTAAGTTAATTTGTGGTGGCATTCCTACGTGAATGATCAATACACCTGTAACACAATTTATCAAATGAGTTCTGAAACTATACTTTACGTTATCCTTGCCATCACAACGGTTAGTTATCTTTTCGAACAGATTCTCGATTACATCAACCTGAAGGCTCAACGGAATGAAATTCCGGCTGAGATAGCCTCTTTTTATGATCGCGATAAATATCTTCGGTCAATGCAATATCATCGCGAGTTAACCAGGTTTTCCTTTCTTACATCTACCTTTAGTTTCATCGTTTCCTTTTGTATGCTAGCCCTGGGTGGTTTTGGATGGCTTGATATTTTTTTACGAGACTTTATACAGGATGATATTTTATTAACGCTGGCATTCTTTGGGATATTAATGTTGGCCAGTGATCTGATCTCCATTCCATTTCAATGGTATAGTACGTTTGTTATTGAAGAAAAATATGGTTTTAATAAAACTACTGTAGGCACATTTATATCAGATAAGCTTAAGGGTTATCTTCTTGGTGCGCTCATTGGTGGTGCGCTCATCTCGCTTATGCTTTACTTAATACAACAGATCGGCCAGGACTTTTGGATCTGGTTTTCAATCGTTGCTGCATTATTTGTCTTGTTTGTAAATATGTTTTACACCTCGTTAATTCTTCCCTTGTTTAATAAACTCACGCCTCTTCCGGATGGAGAGTTAAAGCGTTCGATCGAGGCATTTTCTAAAAAAGTAAACTTCCCGTTGGATAATATTTATGTGATTGATGGTTCCAAACGTTCGAATAAGGCTAATGCTTTTTTCTCCGGGATCGGCAAGAAGAAGATTGTACTTTACGACACACTGATCAACAATCACTCAACAGAAGAGTTGGTGGCCGTACTGGCGCATGAAGTTGGTCATTATAAAAAGAAACACATTATTTTAAGTTACGTCTTATCGGTGCTTCAGATTGTATTCACGCTTTTCGTTTTGTCGCTCATGATCTTTAACAGAGATGTGTCGGTTGCGCTGGGTGGGAATCAACTTTCCGTAGCACTCAACCTGATGGCGTTCGGCATTTTGTTTTCACCAATTTCTGGTATTACCGGAATCATTATGAGTATGATCAGTCGTAAAAACGAATACGAAGCAGATGCTTATGCGAAGGAGACCTACGATGGCCTTGCGCTTTCAAATGCGTTGAAGAAACTCTCAGTAGATAATCTCAGCAATTTATACCCGCATCCTGTGTATGTATTTTTTCATTATTCTCATCCGCCTTTACTGAAAAGACTCGCGGCTTTATCTGTTAATTAGGCGACTGTCCCATTTTGAAAATTTTATTCCCAATGCAAATTGTTTTTGGCAAGGTGATTTTATCTTTATCAGTATAAAATATTACATCCCTTAAATTTTACCGAATAATCTTTTCCTGAGCACATTCTCAGATGGTTTATATTAGACAAAGGCTTTTTGGGCGTTGTTTTGCAATAGGTGCGGAACCATACGGTTCTTTATGACAAGTTTTTTTGAACATCAGCGCACAAAGTACAAACGAAATTATATCAGAAACCTGATCGCCCTTGCATCTACTGATGGAGATCTGGATTACGAAGAAAAGCGGCTCATTTTAACCATTGGCCTACGCCGTGGACTTAAAGAGTGGCAAATCAATGAATTGCTGGAAGATACAACCAATCATGAATTCTTTGTGCCGGATTCTGTTGACAATAGAATGAATCTGTTATATGATGTGATGCAGATTGTTTATGCCGATGGCAAGGTAACGCAAAGCGAAATCAACTTTGTTAAAAACATCATTTTAGCACTAAGCCTTGAAACTGAAATTGTTCAGGACTTGCTTAATTTATTTGAAAGTCATACGCCAAGCCCGGCCGAATGGAACGATTTTATGGAAAGTGTTGTCGAGGACAAAAAGAACTTCATAACAATCCTCTAGAAAATCCGAATCGAATCCAGTTCTTCGGTTAATTTCTGGCATCATTGCAATTTCATTCTATTTTTGTCTCGATCAAAAAGACAATTATGGAATTAACATCAAAGATAACACGTCCGGTTCGCCAATTTTTGCCTGAGCCTTTTGTTGTAACTACATGGGCTCAACTCCAGCCTTATTTCAATAACCTTCTGGAAAGGAATATCGCGTCCGAATCGGATCTTAAAAAATGGTTTTCAGATCGGAGCGAACTTGAATCGGTGATAAGCGAAGATATGGCATGGCGTTACATTCGGATGACATGTTATACCGAAAATCAGGATTACCTGAAAGCATACCAGGACTTCATCCAAAATATTCAGCCGCAGATCGCACCTGTTTCAGATCAGCTCAATAAAAAAGTAGCTGCTTCTCCATATCTTAACCAGTTGGAAAGCCAACCTGGGTTTGACATTCTGATCAGAAGCCTCAAAAAAGAAATTGAGATTTTTCGCGAAAAGAATGTTCCGCTGTATACGGAAATAAATACCGAGACGCAAAAGTATGCACAAATCTCCGGTGCGATGACCATTACCTATGATGGAAAAGAATTAACGCTTCCGCAAGCGGCTGTGTTGCTCATGTCTACAGACAGAATTAAACGTGAGGAAGTGTATCGTAAGATAAGCACGAGGAGACTTGAGGACAAAGAGCAACTTGATTCTTTATTCTCGAAGCTCATCGCATTGCGTCATGAAGTGGCTACAAATGCAGATTTTCCGAATTTCAGGGATTACATGTTTAAGTCGTTGGGTCGTTTTGATTACACGCCACAGGATTGTTTTAACTTTCATGAAGCTATACAACAAGAGTTGGTGCCTATCCTGGATGATTTGTCGAAAGAAAGAAAACAATTATTGAAAGTTGATGCGTTAAGGCCATGGGACAAAGCGGTAGATCCTGAAGGTCGCGAAGCATTAAAACCATTTAGCGATGGAAAGGAATTGGCGGATAAAACGATCGAAGTGTTTCGCCGATTGGATCCTTTCCTGGGTCAATGTCTTGAGATTATGCGCGAGATGGGACACCTCGATCTGGAATCAAGAAAAGGTAAAGCACCCGGTGGATACAATTATCCACTTGCAGAGATTGGTGTTCCGTTTATTTTTATGAATGCCACATCAACCTTACGGGATATGGTTACCATCATGCACGAAGGTGGTCATGCGATTCATAATTTTCTAACGCGTGATCTCCCGTTAAACGATTTCAAATCAACGCCGTCCGAAGTCGCAGAACTTGCCAGCATGTCGATGGAATTGATATCGATGGATCACTGGGATAGTTTCTTTACCAATGAAGCAGAACTAAAAAGAGCCAAACGCGAACATCTCGAAGATATTATCGAAACCCTTCCATGGGTTGCGACCATAGATAAATTTCAGCACTGGATTTATGAACACCCAAACCAGTCTATGGAAGATCGCAAGCAGGCATGGAATTCAATATTCGATGAATTTTCAGACCGTGTAACGGATTGGTCCGGGCTGAAAGATGCGAAAGATTATCTGTGGCAAAAGCAATTGCACCTCTACGAAGTTCCCTTCTATTACATTGAATATGGGATGGCCCAGTTAGGTGCAGTCGCCGTGTGGAGAAATTACAGGAATGATCCTGCAAAAGGCTTACAAGGTTATCAAAATGCATTGAAGCTTGGATACATGAAAAGCATTCCAGAAATCTATAAGGCTGCCGACATCAGTTTTGATTTCAGCAGACAATACATTAAGGAATTAATGGACTTTGTTCGAAGCGAATTAGCAAAGATCTGACGATGACGAAGATTATATTAATTACAGGTGGTAGTCGCGGTATCGGCGCCGCAACTGCGGTGATGGCTGCTGCACAAGGCTTCGATGTAGCAGTAAACTATCGTGACAACAGTGTAGCTGCTGAACAAGTGGTAAAACAAGTTACGGCCCTTGGTAGACGAGCGATTGCCATAAAAGGTGATGTTGCTGTCGAAGCGGATGTCAAGCGCATGTTTGAAGAAGTGGATACAAAGCTCGGATCAATCACAGCGCTTGTAAACAATGCCGGCATCCTCATGAAACAGGGCCCGGTGATGTCCATGGATGCAAACCGGTTGCAAAAGATTTTTTCAGTGAATGCGATTGGTCCTTTTTTGTGTTCGCGTGAAGCCGTAAGACGAATGTCGTTGAAAACTGGAGGTAGCGGAGGGGCTATTGTAAATGTAACGTCGACAGCAATTAAACAAGGTGGCGCATTTGAATACGTTGATTATGCAGCTTCAAAAAGTGCGCTTGAAACGTTGACTATTGGATTGGCAAAGGAAATTGCTGCGGAAGGGATCCGCGTGAATGCGGTAAGACCGGGAATTGTGTACACCGAAATCCACGCAAGTGGGGGAGAGCCCGGTAGAGTTGACCGTGTAAAACATAATATTCCAATGCAACGCGGTGGTCAACCAGAGGAGGTTGCCAAAGCTATTTTGTGGTTATTATCGGACGACGCTTCATTTAGCACCGGCGCTATTCTCGATGTTTCGGGGGGACGGTAAATTATTCGATCGTTCGGAAATTCAGCATGATGTATGAGGATGGCAGCGCTCCAATGTCAATCTTTTCCATGAGGTCAACTTCGATGCGTGCATTTTCCGCCGGACTGTTTCTACCCGGTAGCCTTACAGCGATTTCATCACCTGTATTTGGCGTAGATGTAACCCCGCGACTGTATTCAACAACATGCTCCACGTGGATTACCATTACATCAGTTCCAGGATTTACTACAGTGGCAATCAACCTTAAACTATGGGCTGGTAAATGTTCATAATCATCAACGTCGGTAGAATCCTGAGAGCGTACGGCTGCTGAGAAAACAAGTAGGAAAAGTAGTAAAATGAAATTTTTCATGATTAATTATCATTACGACGCTACTTAATCACTTCAATTTTACTGCCTGTGGATTTGGGGTTCTTTAAGTCCCGCGACTTTTGTCGAGCAGATTGCTGAGTTGCTCTGCTTCTTCTTTGTTAAGTGATAAGATCATATCCATCTCTTTTTGCTTATTGGCCAACTTGTCTAAAAGGGTCAACCCGGCAGAGGTTATGAATACGTCGCTCGCACGTTTGTCGATCGGACAAGTTTTTTTTTCGATAAGCGCTTTTATAACAAGACGGTCGAGCAGGCGGGAAACATCAGAATTTTTATCAAGCATTCGGTTTTTAATTTCGGTGCCGGAAATGCTGCTGGGATGTTGCCCCTTTAAGATGCGGAGGATATTATATTGCTGCGGGGTAATCCCGTAAGGTTTAAATAATTCCTGTTGCTTATTGTGAAGCCAGTTGGACGTAAAGATCAGATTGATCAATGCTTTCTCGTTGGCTGATTTGAATTTTGGTTGCCGTATCTCCTCTTCAATTTTCATCGTCAAATAACTTTATGATGCTCCCATTAAACACATGAATACACTTGAATAATTGGATGCCACGGCAGAAAGAAAGTCGTTCCTTAAAGGTCACTTTCGGAAAGCAACGGTTTAAGAAACGACATTAATGTTTATGCTTTTTTATCCAATTCTACTTTAATGGATAATTCTACGTCATCACCAACTACAAGTTCGCCAGTAGCCACTTTGTTACTCCATGTCAGGCCATAATCCTGACGGTTGATAACCCCTGTAAACTTAAAACCTGATTTAATCCCACGGCCAGTATCCACAGTGGAACCGCCCGTAACATCAAATTCAACCTTCTTGGTAACACCATGCATGGTGAAGTCACCCTTTAGTTTATATTTTGCACCGTCTTTAACGAGATTACCTTTGAATGTAATTGTAGGATATTTCTCTACATCGAAGAAATCAGCAGACTTAAGGTGTCCATCTCTTCTTTCATTGTCTGTATCGATAGAAGCCGCTTTAGCACTGAAAGTTACCTCGGCACCATCAAAATCTTTGGGGGATTTGGTTACTACTGTTCCTTCGTATTCACTAAATTTTCCTTCAGTTTCTGCTACACCCATATGGGCTACACTGAAACCAATCTTAGAATGGACATTGTCAATGGTCCATGTAGTCTGAGCAAAGGAAACGCTACCAACGGTGAGGAGGGCTAATAAAAGGTTTAGTTTTTTCATAAGTTTTTAAATTTTATATGCAAGTATAACGGAAGTTTGTAATTGTATGTTTAAACAAGTAAAAAATATTTTGTAAAACTTTGAGTTTCAATTAGATAAAATTATAGAAACGTCTTTTTTTCTTTATCTATTTCCTTCTTGCCGGAATATTGTTCAGAAATCTTTTTATTTAGAAATGCGTTATTTTCTTAAACCATCTGTTTATTTCTATAAACAAATTGCCGTTATGAACAATTGTATTAGAAATTTACTCACCGGAGCCTTTGGTGGTGCTGTGCTTGGCGCTTTTTTAGGCGTATTGGGGTCAATCAGTGGTTCTATTCTGGGTGCTGTTATAGGCGGTGTTGCGGGTGCAAATTCGAATAAGTCACCAAACTCTTCTTATAAAAATACGGCAGCAAAAGCATCCCATTAACCGTTATAATAAAGTTGGTTGTTGATTTTACAGATACCACAACGCAGGGTCTGATTAGTGGTACAGGAACTATCATTATTTACTTAGTCATTAAGGGCTACAATAAAATTAAGCCTGAGCTGTTTCTACCATCTGGAATACATGCAAAAACAGAAATCTTCGATCATCTTAAGCTTTTAGGTAAAACGGACCTGTTATTTGCCTGTATTTAAAAGACCATTCTTCGCCTTCGTTAAACAACGCAAAGTCTCCTTCTTCGCACTTTCCTTCTCTTCTTGAAAACTCAAAGAGGAAACGTTCTACTGGTTTTCCTTTTCTACCACGGAAGGACCAGCATCGCGTGCAATACAATCCGGAATCAATGGCCATTTTTCTGAAAGCCAATCCTTCGGTATACGGTAATACTACATTAAAAGTACCCGCTGTGTTGAGCAACCGAAGCACAGCTTGAAGCAACTCGTGAAAAGTTAAAGCGGTTGTATGACGTGTTTTAATTCGCCTTTCATCCGGTGGTTCGTAGCTGTTACTGAAGTAGGGAGGATTACTAATGATGAGATCATATTGTTCTTCGGGAAGAAAATTTTGAATGGCTGTATGATGAATTGTGATCTTTTGTGGCCACGGTGAATTCATAACATTAAGATATGCCTGGTCCGCATCCTGTTTTTCAATTTCTACGGCATCGATTTTCGCTTCGGTGGCAGAACGCTGTGCCAGCATGATAGCGATCACACCCGAGCCTGTGCCGATATCCAATATCCTTGCTGCATTGTTAAGATGTGCCCACGCTCCAAGCAAAACACCATCGGTGCCCACCTTCATGGCAGATCCGGTGTGGTCAATTGAAAATTGTTTGAAGTGGAAGAGTCCGCTTCTTTTACGCATACTTTCTAAAAATGCTTAATTTACACGCATCCGCCAAAAGGATCTTATTATGAGTCAAAAAATACGCTGGGGAATTTTAGGTTGTGGTAAAATTGCCGCCAAGTTTGCCGCTGATCTGCGCCTGGTAAAAGATGCCGTTTTGCATGCAATCGCTTCGCGTGATGAAAATAGAGCAAATGATTTCGCCAAGACTTATGGCATAGAAAGGGTTTTTACCAACTATAAAGAGCTGGCCATGTCCGATGTTGATGTTATTTACATTGCAACACCGCATGGCTTTCATTATGAGCACACCATGCTTTGCCTTAATCATAAGAAGGCGGTATTATGTGAGAAAGCATTTGCCTTAAATACGAAACAAGCTCGTGAGATGATCGATCTCGCCAGGACGAACCAGGTATTTTTGATGGAAGCGTTTTGGACTAAGTTTCTTCCACAGTATAAAAAAATTATCGAAATCATCGATTCAGGTGTGCTCGGTGAACTTCGATGGCTTCAGGCTGATTTTGGTTTCTATGCACCGGAACCACTTGTGCAGCGTCTATACGATCCGTTGCTCGGAGGAGGGTCATTGTTAGATGTGGGGATTTACCCGGTGTTTATGGCACAATCGCTTTTCGGTAAACCGGAAGATATTCAGGCGATGATGATTCCTTATCCTAGCGGAGTGGATGAGCAATGTGCTATGACGCTAAGACATCGTGAAGGAGTACTTGCTTCACTTTCGTCTTCGTTTGCTGCTGATACGCCGGTGCAGGCCACGATTGCCGGTACGGCTGGAAGAATCGAGATCCGGGATCGCTTTCATAATGCATCCTCAAGGATTTTTCTTGGCATCGGAAAAGAAGAATTAAAAGAAATAGAAGTTTATCGCGAAGATGGCTACGGATATCAGTTCGAAGCACAACACGTAACGGACTGCCTGCTTAAAAACATAACAGAGAGCCCTGTGATGACACATCAGGATACACTCGATCTAATGGAAACACTGGATGCCATTCGCAACGTATGCGGTATACGTTACGGTGTGGATAATACCATTAGACCGTAAACATTATTGCGGTAAAGCTGCCATCACACCATTGATGAGATTACCATGATTAAAATTTTTATTGTGCGTAACACCCAATCTTACGACGACTAATTCTTTGGAAGGAATGATGACTACCGAGTTCCGTTCAAAACCTTCAAACAAAAAAGCTTCATTCGGCAACCCGGTGAATTCCTTGTCTTCGGGATTATTTTCATTTCCGAGATTTAACCAGATCTGTGCGCCATATTGTTGTTTGGGAGCAGGTGGAGCAGGTGTTGTTGAGTAAGCTATCCATCCCTTGGGAAGGATTCGTTCTCCGTTCCAGACACCATCGTTTAAATAAAGTAAACCGAATCTGGCCCAGTCACGAGCGGATGCGTAGCAGTAAGAAGATAACACGAACGTTCCGGAAGCATCTGGTTCGATAATGGCGTTATTCATCCCGATCCTATGAAATAATTTTTCGTATGGAAACCGATAATAATTTTCGTTACCAACTTCGTGTCGAATGATGCGCGATAATAAGTTTGTATTTGCGCTGGAGTATTCGAAAAACGTTCCGGGCTGTTCTTCCAATTCCAGCGATGCTGCATAAGCCGCTTTGTCATCGCTACGGATAAACATCTGATGAAAAGGTGCAACCGGATTAAAATAAGATTCAGACCACGCCAATCCGCTTGTACCGTTGAGCAGGTGATTAATCGTTATTTTTTTGCGTTCATCTTCCTGCCACTCCTGAACCGGAGCAGGGTCGTCCACATCCAGCTTGTTTTCTTTTGAGAGTATGCCCATCAACGCATTGGCTATGCTCTTGGTCATTGACCAACCCATCAACCTTGAGTTGTAATCGAATCCAGCCGCATATTTTTCTGCGATGAGCTTACCTTTGTATACAACAACGACGGCATGCGTATGAATTGGATTTATCGGATCAATATCAACGAACGCTTCGTCAACGGCGTTTTGTAATACAGTATAGTTTACGCCACTCAGCTTTATCGTATCACGTTTATTGCCTTGTGGCCACGGTATTGTATCCTGATTAACAGATGGCGCTAAATCCGGACGATTTATTTTTTGCGCGCGTACCGCCTCTTCGGATTTTTCATAAAGCAACGTACATCCTAAGCCTTTCCGGAATATGGCTTTGCTTCTATTCCATAATAAGGTAGCGGTTACTGAAGAATCCTTTTTATTGACCGTAATGTCTGACCATGTAAGGCCAGGGAAAACCCGAAGTTCCTTTTCCAGGACACTTTCCGGGGAGCGGTGCGTCACAAAAACACAGGAACACATGGTCTTTGCTCCCATACCGGTCATCACAGGAGGAAAAGTGATCAGGACAAAGCCAAGTGCAAGGACGAACACACTTATCATGATGAAGACAAATACTTTCAGGAATTTTTTCATGAGGAAATTAACACGTTAAAAATCAATGTATTTAGTTGGCTTCCAATACACCTTCTCCGCAACGGATAGATGGGAGACACCATAAAAAAACAAACTCATTAAGCGACATTATCTTAAATATAGTTGATCAAATCAAAAGGCATTTGAAACTTTGTTGGCACCACTAAAAAAATAAAGTATTGTTGTGTTATGGGGCGGTCAAAATTTTCAGCAGCACAACTTAAGGAGCTACTCGACGAAAAGGTTGACCTGTATAACCGGCCTGAATTCATTGAACATGATCCGATTGTTATTCCCCATGCGTTTACGAAACAACAGGATATTGAAATTGCCGGATTTTTTGCTGCGGTGCTCGCCTGGGGCCAACGCATTACGATCGTTCGAAAATGTCGTGAATTAATGACCTTGATGGATAATGCGCCGTATGATTTTATATTGAATCATACGGAAAATGACCTGAAGCAGTTTCTTTCATTTAAACACCGCACGTTTAATCCCACGGATACACTATACTTTATTGCGTTTTTCCGAAACTTTTATAAAGTCCATTATTCATTGGAGGCTGCGTTCAAATTGGATCCGGGTGATCTTCATGTTGAAAATGCATTGATCCATTTTCAGCAGGTTTTTTTTAGCCTGCAGGATTTTCCAACCCGCACACGCAAACACATTGCCAGTCCGGAAAGAAACTCTACGTGCAAACGGCTCAACATGTACCTGCGGTGGATGGTACGAAACGATGATAAAGGCGTCGACTTCGGTCTCTGGAAGACTATAAGACCATCACAACTGATTTGTCCGTGCGACCTTCACGTTGTCCGTGTAGCGCGATTGCTCAAGTTGATCAAAAGAAAACAGACCGATTGGCAAACTGCGCTTGAACTCACTAACCAACTCAGACGTCTTGACGTAAGCGATCCGGTCAAGTATGATTTTGCATTATTTGGATTAGGGATCGAGGAGGGATGGAAGTAACTGATAGGGAGTTACCTCGTTTCTAATCACTTTTTAATAAAGTGAGCGGCTGATCCTGAAAATGCGTAACGAAAAATTACATCGAAATTGCATGTCAAGTTAGTTAGAATCATTCTAAATTACTTTTTTAATTCAGTTAATCGCAATCCATTTTTACCTTTCGGCACTTTTTGCAAAGAGTGCAAAATCGCTTATAATTTATGGTCTTACGCTCCAAATTAAATTTGAAATAATGAGTTACGATAGTAGATTTGCGCTGCTTGTTTTGAAAACGGACATTGAACCTAACATGACCAAACACTTTACTTCCTCCGCTTGCAAGTTTCTCCTCTTTATTTTCGTTTTCGCTTTATCCCATTTCACTCACGCTCAGGACATTCCTACTGAACCCGCTGCCATCAGTGCGGGTGAGTCTTTGTTTAATGCGAACTGTAAAGCTTGCCACCGTGTATCTCAGAAACTTGTAGGGCCAGCGTTGGCCGGGGTGGATGAAAGAGCACCATCCATCGATTGGATTATAAAATTTGTAAAAAATTCCTCGGCGGTTATCGCCAGTGGAGATGACTATGCCGTGAAGTTGTACAATGAGTACAACAAAACGCAGATGACTTCTTTCTCGAGTTTTAAAGAAGAGGATGTGATGAATATTCTCGCCTATGTTAAAGCTGAAGAAGCAAAAGCAGCTGCAGGTCCAGCACCTACAGCGCCAGGCCAGGCTGGACAACCTACTCCGGATGGAGGTGGCAACATCGCTGGCAATTACCTGAATATTATTCTCATTGGGATGGTCATTATCCTGATACTGTTACTCACCATTCTTGGATTTTTAGTTTCAGCATTGAAACGCTTCCTCGATCAGAAAGAACTTACTGAAGAGGACCGTGAAGTGATTCATTCACCGATCACAACGACTTCAATATTTAAAAGCAAAGGGTTTATTTTCATTGTTGTTTTCCTGGTTAGCGGGCTGACATTCAAAGCCGTGATCGCAGCGTTGTTCTCCATCGGTATCCAACAAGGCTATGCGCCGAAACAACCTATTGCTTTCTCGCATAAAATCCATGCCGGTGAATATGAAATAGATTGTAAGTACTGCCATACCGGTGCAATGAAAGGTAAGAATGCCACCATCCCTTCTGTGAATGTGTGCTGGAATTGCCATAATCAGATTAGAGAGGGTACCCTTACCGGGCAGAATGAAATTGCAAAAATTGTAAAAGCATACGAAACCAATACACCTATTGAATGGGTGAGAATCCACAACCTTCCTGATCTTGCTTACTTTAACCATGCTCAGCACGTGAATGTTGGCGGTCAGGAATGCCAGACTTGCCATGGTCCGGTTGAAACCATGGATGTTGTTCGCCAGCATTCCTTATTGACCATGGGCTGGTGTATCGATTGTCACCGTAAAACCGACGTGAATTCAAAGGGCAACAAGTATTATGACAACCTGGTTGAGTTGCATAACCAGGCCGGAGATGGTGCAATGAAAGTAGAAGATATTGGTGGGTTAGAATGTTCTAAGTGTCACTATTAATATAGAAGATTAAAATTTCGATCACGAGTCGCGATAAGGATTTATGGAAGAATCTAAAAAGATATACTGGAAAGGTATAGAGCAACTGGCAAACAATCCTGAGTTTGTAAAAAATGCACAGCATGAATTTGCTCAACCTGGTCCGGAGGAAGACCTCGGTCATTCACGCAGGGATTTCTTAAAGATGATGGGCTTTGGCATGTCGGCTGTTGCGTTGGCTGCCTGTGAAGCGCCTGTGCGCAAAGCCATCCCTTATGTAAATCAACCAGCGGATATTACACCAAGTATTCCGAACTACTACGCGTCATCCTATATTAATGGAGGCGAGTATTGTAGTATAGTAGTAAAAACCCGGGAAGGCCGGCCTATAAAAATCGAACCGAATGCACTTTCTAAAGTAACCAGAGGCGGGATCAATGCACAAGTAGAAGCTTCCGTTCTTTCACTTTATGACAATGCACGCCTTCGCGGACCTAAAGCCGGAAAAGACAGAATCAACTGGGAAGATCTTGATAAACAAATCGCTTCCAAATTAAATGAAATTGCCGGGCAGGGTGGACAAATCAGAATTGTAAGTAATTCAGTAATCAGTCCAAGTACAAAAGCAGTATTCGCGCAATTCCGTACAAAATTTCCGACAACACAACATATCCAATACGATCAGTCTTCGCTGTATGGTATGCTCAAAGCCAATGAGCAAACTTTAGGTCAGGCTATTATTCCGTCTTATGATTTCAGCAAAGCAAGTGTTATTGTAAGTATTGCTGCTGACTTCCTCAACAGTTGGGTAGCACCGATTGAGTCTACTGTGCAATACGGTAAAGCACGCGAAGTGAGCGAAACGAAGAAAGACATGGCTCGCCATTATCACTTCGAATCAATCCTGTCGTTAACCGGAGCCAACGCCGATTACAGAACCCAAATAAAACCCTCCGAAGAAGGTGCTGTAGCAGTACAGTTGTATAACCTGCTGGCAGCAAAGGCAGGACGCGCAACAGTGAATGGTGGAACTGCAAAAGTTACCTACCTTGAGAAAGCTGCGAATGACCTGTGGGCCAGCCGTGGTAAAGCACTTGTTGTGGCAGGATCAAATGATAAATCAATTCAGGTTGTCGTGAATGCCATCAACGACATGCTTGGAAGTTATGGAACAACAATATTACCTGGTGCTCCTGTAAACTATAAACAAGGTGATGATCAGGCGATGGCCACGTTCATCAACGATGTTGAAGCGGGTACGGTAGGAGCAGTTATCTTTTATAACTGTAATCCTGTTTACGATCACCCGATGGGCGATAAGCTTCAAAAATCACTTGGTAAAGTAAGTCTGTCAGTATCCACTAACTATAAAGAAGATGAAACCGGATCGCTGGCCAAATACCAGGCTCCTGATCATCATTTCCTTGAAGCATGGAATGATGCTGAACCGGTGCGTGGACATTTCAGTCTTGCACAACCTACTATTCGCCCTATCTTTAAATCACGTGCGGCGCAGGAAAGCTTCCTGATATGGGCAGGCGAAACAGATGTTGATTATTTTGAATTTGTAAAAAATAATTGGAAAACATGGTTCGGCGGAACACTGGCAACACTTGATTACCAGGCGTTCTGGGATAAATGTTTATACGATGGCGTTTATGATACAACGGAAACAAATCAGGCTGCACCGGTAACGGTTAATGCAGATGTGGCAGCCGAAGCCAACGCGATTGCTTCGAATTATAAGAAGGGTACCTGGGAAGTGGTTGTTTACGAAAGCGGAAATCTTGGAAATGGTTCTCAGGCTAACAATCCATTGCTACAGGAATTACCTGATCCGATAACAAAAGTAGTTTGGGATCACTATGTTACTGTATCACCTAAAGATGCAAGTGCAATCAACTTCCAGGAAAGCATTTCAAAAATTGCTACCATCACGATAAAAGGTAAACCACCAATCAAACTTCCTGTTATGGTTCAGCCTGGACAGGCACAGGGCACGATTGGTATTCCTGTTGGATATGGTCGTACAAAGGCCGGAAAAGTGGCGGATGGAATTGGGGCGAACGCCTATCCATTAATCACACTGGTAAATGGCTCACTCAGCTATAACGCAACTGTTGATTTTTCAATCACGGATGAAACGTACCAGTTGGCGCAAACACAGACCCATAATACATACATGGGCCGTCAGACGGTGATCCAGGAAACTGACCTCGAGAACTTCAACAACGGCACATTTGGAAAGAAAAAATATGCTCCGCAGATCCACACGTGGACTTCTGAAGATCATCAGGTTGATCCGGAAAAACTGAACATCTGGAAGGGCCACGAATATAAGCAACATCACTGGGGCATGGCCATCGACCTCAACTCATGTACCGGTTGTGGTGCATGCGTGGTGGCTTGTAACGTAGAAAACAACGTATCGCTTGTTGGCCGTGAAGAAGTGATCAACCGCCGTGAAATGCATTGGTTACGGATTGATCGTTACTATAGCAGCAGCGCCGATATCGATGACTGGAAAGGCCTCGAAGATGCGGCGGATAACCCGGAGGTTGTATTTCAACCGATGCTCTGTCAGCATTGTAACAATGCACCTTGCGAAACAGTATGTCCTGTAGCAGCGACAACACACAGTACGGAAGGTCTTAATCAAATGACCTACAACCGTTGTATCGGTACACGTTACTGTGCAAATAACTGTCCGTATAAAGTAAGACGCTTCAACTGGTTCAAGTATCACGATAATGAACAATTTGCAAGCGCGAACCCGCAAATGAACACCGACCTTGGTAAAATGGTATTGAATCCGGATGTAACCGTTCGGTCACGTGGTGTTATGGAGAAATGCTCTTTCTGCGTTCAGCGTATCCAGGCCGGAAAACTTACAGCCAAGAAGGAAAGAAGGCCAATGAAAGACGGTGAAGTGGTTACTGCTTGCCAGGCCTCATGTTCTACCGGCGCCATTGTATTCGGGGACATGAATAACCCTGAAAGCAAAGTTTCAAAACTTCTTCAGATCCGTCCATTGTATGATGAGAAGGAAAAGAAATATATAAACGACAAAGAAGCAGATAATCCACGCGCTTATGCGGTGTTGGAAGAGATCGGCGTGCGTCCGAATATTTTCTACCTGGCTAAGGTGAGAAATAAAGATAAAGCCGACGCGTAAGCATATTGGACTTGTAAATAGATAACGATAAACGATAACTTTTAACTATACAATGCAGGTAACGTCATCAGTTCGCGATCCTCTGGTAACCGGTGGTAAAACGGTGAAAGATGTTTCGCACGACATAAGCCGCCAGATTGAAGCCAAACCTACGATGTTGTGGTGGATGGCGATGGCCATTTCGCTTGTTTTGCTGGCCTTTGGATTCTATTGTGTATGTATGCTGGTATGGCATGGCATCGGGGTGTGGGGTCTAAACAAAACAGTAGGCTGGGCCTGGGATATCACCAATTTCGTGTGGTGGGTCGGTATCGGTCACGCCGGTACATTGATCTCTGCGATTCTGTTATTGTTCCGCCAGAAGTGGAGGATGTCCATTAACCGCGCTGCGGAAGCGATGACAATTTTTGCGGTTATCTGTGCTGCAACATTCCCTGCGTTTCACATGGGTCGTTTATGGTTAGGCTTTTACTGGGCATTACCACTTCCCAATACTTTCGGTTCCCTTTGGGTGAACTTCAACTCGCCACTGTTGTGGGATGTGTTTGCGATCTCAACATACTTTACGGTATCGCTTGTATTCTGGTATATCGGTCTCATCCCGGATTTCGCCACGATCCGCGACAGGGCAGTGGTACAGGGAAATAAAATACGTGCCACGGTTTACAATGCCTTAAGCTTTGGATGGCAAGGTGGCGCGAAAACATGGATGCGTTATGAATCCGTAGCACTCATTCTGGCTGGTCTTTCAACACCACTCGTACTATCGGTTCACACCATCGTATCCATGGACTTTGCAACATCCGTTATTCCCGGATGGCATACCACGATATTTCCGCCGTACTTCGTTGCTGGTGCGATCTTCTCTGGTTTCGCCATGGTATTAACGCTGCTTCTGGTTACCCGTGTAGTTTTTAAGCTGCAGGATTATATCACAATCTATCACATTGAACTGATGAACATCATCATTATTGTAACCGGTTCAATTGTAGGTATCGCGTACATTACAGAATTGTTTATCTCCTGGTATTCCGGAGTTGAATATGAAGGTTATGCTTTCTTCAACCGGATCCAGGGACCGTATGCATGGGCTTACTGGTCAATGATGACCTGTAACGTAATTTCACCACAGCTTTTCTGGGTTAAAAAAATAAGAACAAGCATTGTGGCTACCTTCGTATTGTCAATCATTGTGAACATCGGGATGTGGTTCGAGCGTTTTGTGATCATTGTAACTTCACTTCACCGCGATTACGTTCCATCAAGCTGGACGCAATTTCATCCGACGATTTACGATATCGGTCAGTACATATTCACATTCGGTTTATTCTTCACTTGCTTTTTCCTCTTTGCGAAATTCTTCCCGGTGATCAACATGGCCGAAGTAAAAAGTATTATACGGTCAGATTCCGAACGTTTACACAACGAGGGAACGCCTCGTGAAGTTGAAAGAACACATTGAAAAAATATTGACACAACATACTGAATAGATATCATGGATGTTAATAAGAATTTTATAGTAGGCGTATTTGACGATGAGCAGTCAGTGATTGATGCCGTTCGTAAAGTACGTGCTGGCGGTGTAAAGATTCATGAAGTGTTTACCCCCTTTCCGGTTCACGGCCTTGACGAAGTATTGGGATATAAAAGATCACGGCTGCCAATTGCTGCTTTTTTGTTTGGCCTTACCGGAACAGCCCTTGCTTTAACCATGCAGACCTGGATGCTTGGTTACGACTGGCCGATGATCATCGGTGGTAAAAACCATGCGTCACTTGCAGCCTTCATTCCGGTGACATTTGAATTAACTGTGCTATTATCGGCCTTGGGTATGGTCGCGACATTTATCCTGGTAAGTGATATGAAACCTTATCGCTGGCCACGTCAATTTGATGTGCGCAGCACCGATGATAAACATGTGATGGCAATCGATCTGGCAACAAATAAACGCTTTAGCAAAGACGACCTCACAAGTCTGTTGCAAAATGCCGGCGCGTCTGAAGTAAACGAAAAGAATTTTGAATAATCATCGAACATACACTATGCATTTTGTAAAAGGGTTGTTATTGGGTGTTTCTGCGGCTACGTTGCTTGTGGCCTGTAGTGCCAGTGGAGATGATCAGGGCGTTGAGTATGCGCCTAACATGTACCATTCGGTTGCATACGAACCATACACGCAGATTAAGGACTGGGACGCCGGACGCTGGTTAACATCTATTGATTATCCCGTACCGCAGGGAAAAGAAGAAGGACATGCCGAGTTTTATAACTCTAATATTTATAATCCTTCTCATATGAACATGCGGGAACCTGCTCCCCATACGGTTAGCCGTAATCCGCAGGGATGGTTGCCTTATAGTATCCCGAATGACTCATCTGGGTTACGTCTTGCGAACAGCCTGGTTAACCCACTTCCAGCGTCAGAAGAAATTGTAAGTCAGGGTAAAGTCTTGTATGAAACATATTGTGATCATTGCCATGGTGCAAAAGGTGCCGGAGATGGAAAAGTAGGCAGTGGTGTAACCATTGATGGTGTAGAAAAGAAG
>Ga0196965_1000208_pt1 | contig 42261 bp, 39 predicted proteins | sample S1_20metaG_FD_148668 | JGI IMG/M metagenome (GOLD analysis project Ga0196965, IMG submission 148668) | Soil microbial communities from Anza Borrego desert, Southern California, United States - S1_20 | ecosystem: Environmental > Terrestrial > Soil > Desert | place: USA: California | collected...
CTGGCCGCAGTCCAATGCCGCCAATGACGCCGGAGCCCAGCCACATGAGCCACAACTGATGGGTATAGACGCCCAGTGCCGACAACAGTAATCCGCCGCACCAGCATAATGCCGCTACTACACCGGCCTTGCGTGGGCCTGCATGTTCCAGCCAGCCGCCCCAGATAGCTGCGCTGGAGCCGAGAAATACGAAAAACAGGGTATACATCCAGCCCAGCATGGGCTTGTCCCAGTCGCAGGCGGTGGTGAACAGCATCTGCAGCCAACTCATGTCGGCCGGGCATTCAATGGATTGGGTGATACCGATGGCTTTGGTCAGTGGCAGCCAGAATACGGAAAAACCGTAGGCCATGCCGATACAGAGGTGAATACATAACGCCGCCGGCGGCACCAGCCAACGGTTGAAACCATCCTGCGCAATTGTTCTTTGCTTGGACAAGAAACCCGACATCGCACTCCCCTGATGAGCTTTCGCATGATGGTTATACAAAACGGCGAAATGTGCAATCGCGGCCAATTTCGCTGTTCGTCATCAATATGTCATATTAACGTCATATAGTGCAGGGCATTGTTAACGAGGAAAGGAAAACGCATGCCGGCCAATATATTGGTGGTTGAAGACGAACCGGCCATTCAGGAACTGCTTGCACTGAACCTTATCCAGGCAGGCCACAACCCGATACGCGCGCTCAGTGTGGAGCAGGGTCAAAAACTCATGCGCGAAGCCATGCCCGACCTCATCCTGCTTGACTGGATGCTGCCCGGCATGAGCGGTATCGAATTCGCCCGCCGGCTGAAATCCGATGAGCTCACCAAGACAATCCCCATCATCATGCTGACCGCTCGCGGCGAGGAGCTGGATAAGGTACGCGGCCTGGAAGTTGGCGCCGATGATTACGTGACCAAGCCCTTCAGCCCGCGTGAACTCAACGCTCGCATCAAAGCTGTGCTGCGCCGTCGCGCACCGCAGATGACGGACGACCCTATCGAAGTCGGCGGTCTGCGACTGGATCCCATGACACACCGCGTGACCGGCAACGGCAAGGTACTTGATCTGGGGCCGACCGAATTCCGTTTGCTGCACTACCTCATGTCCAATCCCGAGCGTGTGCATTCGCGCAGCCAGGTGCTGGACCGTGTATGGGGAGACCGCGTATTCGTCGAAGACCGCACGGTAGATGTACATATCCGCCGCCTGCGGCTGGCGCTGACCGATTCGGGTCACGAAGACATGATTCAAACGGTACGCGGCGTCGGCTACCGTTTCTCGGCACAGTAGCTCATAATAGCGCGCTGTTGATTCAGGATTTACCGCGTGCAGGATATTCGCTGGCGAACTTTCTGGTTTGCACTATCACTTGTTTTCGTCTGCCTGATCACATGGGCCATCACGAATGCAGTCACGGCCCTGCTTCTGTTCGGGCTGGCAGTCATCGCCTATCTCGCAGGCCACCTCTATTGGCTGCATAAGCTGCTGCAATGGTTCAGACGCCCCGATCTTTCCACCATGCCACTGGGCAAGGGCATCTGGGAAGAAGTCTTCGCCGCGATCTATCACCAGCAGCGACGTTACAGCCGCAGCCAGACCCAGCTGAGCTCTGCACTGGATCGTTTTCGCCACGCCGCGAGTGCCCTGCCCGACGGAGTTGTACTGCTGGATGGCAGCGACAAGATCGAATGGTGCAACACCACCGCCGAAAGCCAGTTGGGGCTGACCTTGTCGCAGGATCACGGCCAGCCTATTAGCTATTTAGTCCGCCATACCGATTTCATCCACTACCTGCGCGACCAGGAGTATTCCGAACCCATCAAGCTCAAGTCCTGGCGCAATCCGGAAATCACGCTCGAAATCCAGCTCGTGCCCTTCGGCGCCAATCAGAAACTACTCATTTGCCGTGACATCAGTCAGCTGGAAAAACTGGAACACATGCGACGCGACTTCATCGCCAACGTCTCGCATGAACTCAGGACGCCGCTGACCGTCGTCGGCGGCTTCCTGGAAACACTGATGGACATGGAAGGCAAGATTCCCGATGAAACCCGCCATTACTTCAATCTCATGCAGGAGCAGACGGCGCGCATGCGCCATCTGGTGGAAGACCTGCTGACCTTGTCGCAACTGGAAAACAGCCAGACGGTGCCGCAAGACATCGAAATCGATGTGTCTGCCCTGCTGACCACTGTCATGAATGAAGCCCGCAGCCTGAGCAACAGCCGTCATCGCCTAACGCTTGAAGCCGATCCGGCGTTATGCCTGACCGGCTCCCCCGACGAGCTGCACAGCGCCTTCGGCAATCTGGTCAGCAACGCAGTGCGTTATACGCCCGAAGGCGGTGAAATCACCATCATCTGGCAACAGCGGGAGCAGGAAGGCGCGTTCAGCGTCAGAGATACGGGCATCGGCATCGAGCAGCAGCACGTCGATCGCCTGACGGAGCGTTTTTATCGCGTTGACCGCAGCCGCTCACGCGAAACCGGTGGTACCGGCCTTGGGCTTTCCATCGTCAAGCACATCCTCACCAGGCACCAGGCCCGGCTGGAAATACAAAGCGAACCAGGCAGAGGTAGCACCTTTACTGCGGTGTTTCCCAAAGCCAGGTTAGTGCACAAACAAACTGCGCTATTTCAATAGTTGTTGCTTTTGGTCTTTCAAGTAGCCTGAGTCTTACTTAACGGAAGCGGATCGGATCGGGTAGGTCCTGGCTGCGATGGGCAGCGTCCCGGTCACGCGATTGAGCTCCTTGCCAGACTTGTCAAAGAAGATTAGTGCAGGCAGTTCTCCATCACTCAGCGACAGAGACTTCTTGTAACCCTGCAGCTTGTCATTTTCCGGCACCACGAGCAGGGGCTGGTAACCCGGATTTTGCTGCAGCTGCTCGGCCAGCAAGAAAGCGGCATCGGCCGCAATATTGCCGCGTTCGGACAGCATGACAATGACGCCCTTCCGGCTTTGCTGGCCCTTCTGTATGACGCTGGTCCTGAGGTCATTGGATTCGGAATTCACCTTGGCGGTAACACCCAGCGAGGTGACGGCGACAACTGCAGTTAATGCTACGAAAAACGGTTTCATCTTTTCTCTCCTTAAATAAACATCAATCAACGCCGTGCAGATTAAGGGCCGTAGATGACACGTGAATTGAAGGCAAGTGAAACTTCAGTGACAGCTGGGTCGGCCGGTTGATTGAATCAGGACTCGTGAACCATGCTTTGTATTGGCAGAACTAGAGTTCTGCGCTAGGGTTTCACCCTGCGCATCCATTTATAAGGGGCTGCATGCCCGGTTATAGTTTTGTTGGTATCAGATTCGACGCATCACAGATGACTTTGCACCGCTATTTTCTGTTTCTGCCATGGGCACTAGCCATGCTGCTGTCTATTCCCGGATTGATCTATGCCGGGGATTCCCCGGCCCGCACCAGCACGCAGCTGAAAGCGGAGCACATGCTCAAGTTCGCGCATTACATCGAATGGCCGGCCAATACATTCGATAATCCCGCAAGCCCAATCATCATTGGCGTCGTGGGTGCATCAATACTGGCAGACGAGCTCGAACGTATCAGTGCCAGCGAGCAGATCGAGGGCCGGCCCGTCACCGTCAAACGGCTTACTGCAGAGCACGCGTCAGGTGATGCACATATTGTGTTTATTGGTGACCAGCCCGGTTCAAGGGCACGCAATTGGCTGCACGCGGCTGAAGCGCGGCCCATACTCAGCGTTTGCGATATCTCTCATGCGCTCGCCTATGCATGCGCCATCAAATTCGTGCAGGACAGCCACCGGCTGCGTTTTGACATCGCACTGCCCGTAGCCGAGCGTAGCGGTATCCGGATCACGGCGCCGCTACTGACCGTGGCCCGCAAGGTGCATGAGTAGTCACTGCAATATGATCTAGCATGCCGACCAGACTGCATTCGATTCGCAACAAGTTATCCCTCATCGTCCTGATGACGAGCTTTGCCGCCTTGTTCATCACCATCGTTGCACTCGCCATTTACGATCTGCAGCGCTATCGCGATCTGCTCACCAAGGACCTGAGTACGCAGGCCGAGCTCATCGGACGCGCCAGCATCCCCGCGCTGCAGTTCGATGACGCCAAGCTCGCCCGCGCCAATCTTCTGCTGCTCGAAGTCAGGCCCAACATCCTTTCAGCCTCGCTCTACAATGCAAGCGGCATGCTGATTTCAAGTTACATCAGCGCCGAGGCAGCGCAGTTCGTGCCGGCCGTTGACCGAGAATTGATTGACCGGGTGGAATTCGAAAGTGACCTGCTGCGTGTAAAGCGGCGCGTCATATTCAATGGCGAAGTGCTGGGCTTGATCGAAATTTACGCCAGCTATGAAATCAAGGAACGGCTGTTCAGCTACCTGGGCATCCTGCTGGCTGTGAGTGCCCTGGCGCTGCTGACGGCGCTTGGTCTTTCCCGCTGGCTACAGCAGCGCATCACCCTTCCCATCCAGAATGTCGCCGAGCTGGCGCGCAAGGTCGTCGACCAGCGCGACTTTTCGTTACGGGCTGTTGAAACGCCCAACGACGAAATCACCTACCTGGTCAATGCACTCAATGCCATGCTGGAAGAAATGCAGGCGCGCACCCGCGCTCAGCAGGAGCTGCTGCAATCATTGCAGCGAGAAATTGCCGAGCGCAAGCAGGTCGAAGCCGAGCTCAAGGAAGCGCACGACCAACTCGAAATCAGGGTGCAACAGCGCACTGCCGAACTACTGGATGCCAAGCTGGAAGCCGACAGGGCCAACAAGGCCAAGTCCGATTTCCTGTCGCGTACCTCGCATGAGCTACGTACGCCGCTCAACAGCATCATTATCCTGTCCGAGCTACTGGCAACCGATTTCGACAAATACCTGAAAGCCGCCGACATCAAGGCAGCCAAGACCATCTACGAGGCGGCGCAGGATCTGCTGAGCCTGGTCAACGATTTGCTGGACCTCGCACAAATCGAATCCGGTGCGCCGCTGTTGATCGAGAAATCCGAAATCGACTGGGGCAGGCTGCGCACCATTATCGAAAACATGTTCAGCGAAACCGCCAGGCGCAAAGGGCTGGCGTTCGTCGTCGAGATCAGCGACCAGCTGCCGGCGGATTTCCGCACCGATGAGAAACGACTGCTGCAAATCCTCAAGAATCTGCTGGCCAACGCCTTCAAGTTCACGCGTGAAGGTAATGTCACCCTGACCATCACCGCTGTTAACGCGGGCTGGCAAGCCTGGCGCCCGCCACAAGGCATGCAGCAGGCCATCATGTTCTCGGTATCGGATACCGGCATCGGCATTCCCGAGGATAAGCTGCAGATCATTTTCGAAGCGTTCCAGCAGGCGGACGGCAGCATTACGCGCAAATTCGGCGGCACCGGCCTGGGGCTTGCCATCAGCCGCGAGCTGGCGCTGATTCTCGATGGCGGCATCGAGCTCGAAAGCCGGCAGGAGGCAGGTAGCACCTTCAGGCTCTACCTGCCTGTGCAGTCAGACGCTTCGCAGTTTTTCCTGTCCGGTGAGAGTCCGTCCGAATCATGAAAGCAGCTTGGCAAGAATATCCGATAGCAAATGCTCGGTGATTAGCTTTCGGCCTGCCTGGTTTCAGCAATAGCTGCGATGTTCTAATATCATTATCATTCAATAATATACATCTCTCATATGTGGTTTTTTGCATAGCCAAACGCGTTTTCATCACCTATTATTTGCCCTCGAACCTTCCGCGTAATCTCAAATGAAACTCGTAAAAAGTAGTGAAGAACACCTGCTGAATGAAGCCGAGCGCTTTCAGCTCATGGTTACCGCTATCAAGGATTACGCCATTTACATGCTTGATACTGAAGGTTTCATTGCAAGTTGGAATGCAGGCGCAGAGCGGTTCAAGGGCTATACATCGAAAGAAATCCTGGGACAGCATTTCTCGATTTTCCTGACGCCGGAAGACCGCGAAAAAGGAATCCCGCAAAAGGCATTGAGAACTGCTGCAGAGACAGGCGAGTTCGAAGCAGAGGGCTGGCGCGTGCGCAAGGATGGCTCTCGCTTCTGGGCGCATGTGGTTGTGGATCCAATCCGCGACCAGTCTGGCGAACTGGTTGGTTTCGCTAAAATTACACGCGATATCACCGACAAAAAGAAGGCGCAGGAGGCACTGCGCGCAAGCGAGGAAAGATTCCGTCTGCTGGTGCAAGGCGTCACCGATTACGCCATTTTCATGCTTGATCCCGAAGGCATCATCTCCAATTGGAACCCCGGCGCGGAACGCCTTAAGGGCTATACCGAGAAAGAGATCGTGGGTCAGCATTTTTCGCGTTTCTACACACCGGAAGATATTGCTGAGGGTCTGCCAGGCAAGGCCTTGCGCGTCGCTGCGGAAACCGGGCGTTTTGAGAATGAAGGGTGGCGCGTGCGTAAGGATGGCAGCCGTTTCATCGCACACGCCATTATCGATACCATTCGTAACGATATGGGTGAGCTTATTGGCTTTGCCAAGATCACCCGCGATATCACCGACAAGAAGCAAACCGAAGAGGCATTGAAAAAAGCCAACTCGGCTCTTTTCCAGGCGCAAAAAATGGAAGCGCTCGGCAAACTGACGGGAGGCGTTGCACACGACTTCAACAATCTGCTTTCCGTACTGTCGAGCGGACTCGATGTGATGCTCATGCAGCATGAAGATTCCGGCGAACTCAAGATGCTGGAGAGCATGCAGCGGGCGGTACTCCGTGGCCGTACTCTGACTCAGCAACTGCTATCTTTTGCGCGGCAGCAGCCGCTGCTTGCCGAAAAATACGACATCAACAAATTGATCGAAGGTTTCGAAGGTGTCTTCCGTCGCGCCGGCAATACGCTGATACGGTTTAACATCAAGCTGGGCACGAATATCAGACGTGTCATGGTGGATGCCGCACGCTTTGAATCCGCCCTGCTCAACCTGATCGTTAACTCACGCGATGCGCTGCCGCAGGGCGGCACGATCTCCATCATGACCGAAAACGCCACGCTGAAGGCTGGCGAAATCGGCAGTCTGGAAGGCGACTACGTAAAGATTACAGTGAAAGATAATGGCCTCGGCATGCCGGCGGAAACTGCAGCGCAGGCGTTCGAGCCTTTTTTCACCACCAAGGAAATGGGCAAGGGCACGGGTCTGGGGCTGAGCCAGGTTTACGGCTTCATCGTGCAATCCGGCGGCGATGTGGAGCTAAAGAGCAAGGTCGGCGCAGGAACAACGGTGTCGCTCTATCTTCCCGCACTGCACGATGATGAGTCAGATGTAGTCTCTGCTGAGCGCAAGGCCATCAAAGACAAAGTACTGGTTGTGGATGACGAGCCCGATGTCATGCTTGCCACTTCTGAGCTTTTCCGCAGCCTGGGCTATGAAGTGCTGACTGCCAGCCGCGGCCGCGATGCGCTGGAAATCCTGCAGCGCAGACAGGATATCGAAATCCTGTTCGCCGACGTCATGATGACCAAGGGCATGAGCGGTATTGTGCTTGCACGCGCTGCTCGGCAGATATTGCCCGATCTCAAGATCATCCTGGCTTCGGGCTACCCCATGCCGGCGATTCAGGCCTCGCATGGCAATGTAGAAGAATTCAACTTCATCAGCAAACCGTACCGCCTGTCCGAGCTTGCCCGCCAGTTACGCAGCTGACAACGAATTACTTGGCGCAACATCCGTCAAGTTCTGGCTTTCTGGCGGCTTTCAGGCTCTACCTGTGGGATAATTCAGCCCTTTCCAATCTAGTCTTTCCAGTATTCTCCAATGTAATTCACCATCAGCTGTAACTCCAAGTCCTGCCATTCCTGTGCAGGCAAAAAAAACCGCCTGTTTTGCGGCATCGCCTTAGGTAATGCCGAGCTATCTGTTATTGGAGAACCAACGTTGTATTTAGAAAAACTGACTCCCTCAGAAATCAAAACCAATCTTCTGAGCGGCCTTACCGTCGCGCTGGCCATGGTGCCGGAAGCCATCGCTTTCGCACTCATTGCGCATGTATCGCCGCTTACCGGGCTTTACGCGGCTTTTATCGTCGCCCTGATTACCTCGATGGTCGGCGGCCGCCCCGGCATGATATCGGGCGCCACCGGCGCGCTCGCTGTTGTCATGGTCGCCCTTGTTGTCCAGCATGGTGTCGAATACCTGTTTGCCACGGTTGTGCTGATGGGCGTGTGGCAGATGCTGTTTGCCGTGGCCAAGCTCGGCAAATTCATTCGCATGGTGCCGCATCCGGTCATGCTTGGCTTCGTGAACGGCCTGGCGATTGTGATTTTCCTGGCGCAATTCGGCCACTTCAAGACTGTCGCGGAGGATGGCACCGTCACCTGGATGAGCGGCGAGGCGCTTTATATCATGCTCGCATTGATTGCCATCACGGTTGCCATCATCTACCTGTTGCCGAAACTCACCCGGGCAATTCCATCAACGCTGGCTGCGATTGCCGTCATTTCGTTCGGCGTGGCTTTCCTCGATATTGATACCAAGACCGTGGGCGACCTCGGCTCGATTGCCGGCGGTCTGCCTGCTTTTCACCTGCCGCAAGTCCCACTGAATCTGGAAACGCTGCGCATCATCCTGCCCTACTCGCTGATACTCGCAGCCATCGGGCTTATCGAAACACTGCTGACGCTTAACCTGATCGACGATATGACTGAAACGCGAGGCAGGCCCAACCGCGAATCTATGGCGCAAGGCATTGCCAACTTCGTCACCGGGCTATTCGGCGGCATGGGCGGCTGCGCGATGATCGGGCAGAGCATGATCAACGTGAATAACGGTGCCCTCAAGCGTCTGTCCGGCATCGCAACCGCACTGTTTCTTATCTCGTTCATTCTGTTTCTATCCAAATGGATTGAGATGATTCCCCTCGCTGCGCTGATTGGCGTGATGTTCGTCGTCGCGGAAAAAACCTTCGAATGGGGCACGCTGCGGCTTTTCGGCAAGGTGCCGAAGCAGGATGTATTCGTCGGCCTGCTGGTCGGCGGCGTTACGGTCGTGGCAGACCTCGCCTTTGCCGTAATCGTCGGGGTTATCGTCTCTGCACTGGTATTTGCCTGGGAGCATGCGAAGCAGATACAAGCCAGGTCGTTTATTGATGACAAGGGCTGGAAAGTTTACGAGCTGCAAGGCACCTTGTTCTTTGCCTCGATCTCCGCGTTCCAGAATATCTTCACGCCATACGATGACCCGCAGGATGTCGTCATCGACTTCAACGGTTCCAGGGTTGCGGATCATTCCGCACTGGCCGCCATTGATTCGCTGGCGCTGCGCTATCAATCCGCCGGCAAAAAGCTGCACCTCAAACATCTCTCGCCTGATTGCCTCGAGCTGCTGGATAACGCCAGGGGCATGATAGAGGTTAACCTGCTGGAAGATCCCAAGTACCACATTGCGGATAACAAGCTAGGTTAGCCGCATTGGTAATTCAGCTGTTCGCAAGGTTGTCGGACTCCGTGATTACACTGAGCCATGGACAGCGCCCAGCCGAAATTGCTATTCTTGCCGGCATGAAGAAATTCTTCCTCATGTTTCTCCTGGTGCTGCTGCCGCTGCAATATGCCCAGGCCGCCGTATGCGCCTACTGCTGTGAGGATGAAGTCCCGATGAGTTCGCAAGGGACACACGATCAGCAACAGATCGTTGCCGTGGATGATGCACCCATAGATAGCGCCGGAGAGGATCACCATGCCTGCGGCAGCTGCCATCTCTCATGCTGCCAGTACCTCTCCTCGCAATCCGTCGTCATCCTGCCCTTCAAAGTCTCTGACGCCTTCCACCACCTGACCACAGGTTATCAATCCTATATCCCTCATGGGCTAGACCGGCCCAATTGGACGCATCTCGCCTGATCCAGCGAGTCGTCAGCTAATACCTTACCCTTAGTTACGTCCGCTGGGTTCTTCATTTTGTTCGGGAGAATGTCATGCGTACGAATTACTTTTTTTGCTGTTTATTGCTGGGCTGCACCCTGCTGGCCCGTGCGGAAAGCCAAGTGCCGACCACATCTTCGGAAGCGTCCGATGGGTTGAGCCTGCAGCAGGCGATGGATATGGCCTTGAATGCCAATACGGAGATCGCCGTTGCGCTGCGTGAACGTGAAGCCGTCGAAGGCATGCAGCTGCAGGCCGCAGCACGTCCCAATCCTGTTGCCACTGCCCGTATCGAAGACCTGCGCAGCAATACACGCGAATCCACACTGGAAGTCAGCCAGCCCATCGAGCTCGGCAGCAAACGCGCCGTGCGCATGCAGGCCGCAGGGCATTATCTGGATTCCGCCTCTGCCGACATCGCGCTCAAGAAGGCCGAGATCCAGGCCAACGTCATCGCTGCCTTCTATGGCGTAATGGCTGCACAGGAAAGACTGGAGCTGGCAGAGCATGCGCTGGCTGTTGCAAGGAACGCGCGGAATGCCATCAGCCGCCGGGTCGAGGCCGGCAAGATTTCACCGGTTGAGGAAACACGGTCGAGAATTGCGGAGTCCGGCGTCCGTATCCAGTTCACCCAGGCAAAAAGTGCGCTTGCCATTGCCCGCAAGCAACTGGCGACGCTCTGGGGAGAAACCGACGCCGGATTTACTGCTGTTCGGGGCTCCATGGACGCTATAACTATTTTGCCGTCGCTGGAACAGCTGAACGCACAGCTCGACCAGGCACCTGCGTTGCAACGCGCGAAGCTCGAAGTGGATACGCGCCAAGCCTTGGTGGATGTGGAAAAAACCAAAGCTACGCCGGATATCTCGGTGACTGTTGGCGCCAAACGCAACGAAGAGCTTGGGCTCAATCAGGCCGTGCTCGGCTTGTCGGTGCCCATTCCATTGTTTGACCGCAACCAGGGCAATATCCAGGAAGCGCTAAGCCGTACGGATAAGGCGCGCGCAGAAGTTGCAGCCATGCGCGCAAAGCTGTCAGTCGCGCTGGCACATGCGCATGAAAGATGGCAGGCCGCCCGCCAGACCGCGGCTTCCTATCAATCCGAAATCCTGCCCGATGCGCAAAGTGCCTTTGATGCCATCAGCAAGGGTGCGGAATTCGGAAAATTCAATTTCCACGAAGTGCTGGATGCCCAGCGCACCCTGAACAATGCCAGAACGCAATACCTCGACGTCATGCTGCAAGCCCATCAGGCCGTCGCCGACATCAGCCGCATCCTCGGCGATAGCGCGACATGGAATGCCCAGCCTAAGGACTCACAATGAAAACAATACTTACACGGCGGCAGCTGCTGAGCATTGCCGTCACTCTCATACTTGGCATTGTGCTGGCGCTGCTGATATTGCGCATGACCCCACATACGGATCAGCCGCAGACCGACGAGCACCAGCATGAATCACATGACGACGCCGACCTGCCGCAGGACGAACATGCCCATGAAACACCGCCGCCGGAATTCCCGCATGGGCCGCACGGCGGCAAGCTATTCACGCAGGGTGATTACAGCGTTGAAGTCACCATTTTCGAGCAGGGTACGGCACCGCATTTCCGGCTTTATACCTACAGCGATGGCGAACCGCTGGAGCCGGATGCTTCCGATATCAGCATGCAGATCGAGAGGCTGGGCCGTGTGCCCGAAACGATCCGCTTTCATCCCGGCAGCGGATATTTCGAAAGCGATCAGGTCATTCATGAGCCGCATTCCTTCAAGGCAACCATTCATGCCGAGCATGCAGGTAACCGCTACGAATTTAGCTATGAGCAGGTGGAGGCGCGGGTCGCCATGACGGCACGGCAGATCGAGCTCAACGGCATCGAACTCCTGACCGCCGGACCTGCACGCATCAAGAGCACACTCAACCTCATGGGCGAAATCAGGCTCAACGCCGACCGCACCGTGCATGTCGTGCCGCGGCTTGGCGGTCTGGTAGAAGCCGTCTCTGCCAATGCCGGCGACAGCGTGAAAAAGGGTCAGGTGCTGGCAGTAATTTCCAGCCAGTCACTGGCCGAGCAGCGCAGCGAACTCATGGCTGCACAGAGGCGGCTGGAGCTTGCACGTACCACGCTCGCACGCGAGAAACAGCTGTGGGAAGAAAAAATCTCGCCCGAGCAGGATTACCTCAATGCGCGCCAGGCCATGCAGCAAGCCGAGATCGAGGTGCAGAGCGCACGCCAGAAGCTCGCTGCGATTGGCAGCAATGCCACATCAGGCAATCTCACTCGCCATGAAGTGCGCTCACCGATTGATGGCGTCGTTACCGAAAAACAGGTTGCCATCGGTCAGGTGGTCAGTGAAAACAGCATGATCTTCGTCGTCGCCGACCTTTCCACAGTGTGGGCCGAGCTCACGGTGTACGCCAAAGATTTGCCCATCATCCGCACCGGCCAGCAGGTTACGGTACGTGCCGGTGCATTCGATGCACAGGCGACAGGCACGGTCTCCTACATCGGATCGCTCGTGGGCAATGAAGCACGCACGACGTCTGCGCGCATGGTGCTGCCCAACGCAGAAGGTTTGTGGCGTCCCGGTCTGCCGGTCAATGTCGAGGTCATCGCAGAAGAGACCAGCGTACCGCTGGCAGTGGCTGAAGAAGGTCTGCAATCACTCAATGACTGGACTGTAGTCTTCGGCAGGGTTGGCGAACATTTCGAAGCCCGTCCCTTGAAGCTGGGCCGCCGTGACGGCCATTATGCGGAAGTGCTGGAGGGCTTGTTGCCCGGTGAAAGGTACGCCGCCAAGAACAGCTTCCTGATCAAGGCCGAGCTTGGCAAGGCCAGCGCCACCCATGACCACTAGGACACCAGCCCATGTTTGAGAAAATTATCCGTTTCTCGCTGGAAAAATCCGGGCTGCTCATGCTGCTGGTGGCCTGCATGGCTACACTTGGGGTCTACAGTTACAAGCAATTGCCCATTGATGCCGTACCCGATATCACCAACGTGCAGGTGCAGATCAACACCACGGCACCCGGCTATTCGCCGCTGGAATCCGAGCAGCGCATCACCTACCCGGTCGAGAATGCCATGGCCGGACTGCCGCACTTGGAAGAAACGCGCTCGATATCGCGCTACGGCTTGTCGCAGGTCACGGTCGTTTTTGAAGAAGGCACGGACATCTACTTCGCGCGTCAGCTGGTCAACGAACGCATACAGCTTGTCAGGGAGGGCCTGCCAACGGGCATCCAGCCTTCCATGGGTCCGACCTCCACAGGCCTGGGCGAAATCTACATGTGGACGGTCATCGCAAAGGAAGGGGCACTCAAATCGGACGGCACACCCTACAGTCCCATGGACTTGCGTGAAATCCAGGACTGGATCGTCAAGCCGCAGTTGCGCACCGTACGCGGTGTCAACGAGATCAATACCATCGGCGGCTATGTGCGTGAATACGTGGTGGCACCCACCCCTGACCTGCTGGTGGCACAAGGTATTTCGTTGACCGACCTGGTGGAAGCGCTGGAAAGCAACAATGCCAATGTTGGCGCAGGCTTCATCGAAAAATCCGGCGAGCAATACCTCATACGAGTACCCGGCCAGGTAGATAGCACACAGGATCTCGGCAATATTGTCGTTGCCACGCGCAACGGCATTCCCGTCCGCGTGAGCGACGTGGCCGAGGTCGACATCGGCCATGAGCTGCGCAGTGGCGCTGCCACGCAGGATAACCGGGAAGTCGTGCTGGGCACGGTCTTCATGCTGCGTGGAGAAAATAGCCGTATCGTCTCGGCCGCCGTAGACAAGCGCCTAGAAGAGATCAACAAAACCCTGCCGGAAGGTGTGGAAGCGCAAACCGTCTATAACCGCACCATCCTCATCGACAAGGTGATCGACACCGTGCGCCTGAACCTGACCGAAGGCGCACTGCTGGTCATCGCCGTGCTGTTCATCCTCCTCGGCAACATCCGCGCGGCGATCATCACCATGCTGATCATTCCGCTTTCCATGCTGTTCACCTTCACCGCCATGTTCCACAACAAAGTGAGCGCCAACCTCATGAGCCTGGGCGCGCTGGATTTCGGCATCATCATCGATGGCGCCGTGGTCATCGTCGAGAACTGCATGCGGCGGCTTGCCCATGCGCAGACCGATCTGGGGCGCCAGCTCACGCGTAGCGAACGCAATGAAGTGGTATTCGATGCGGCGCGCGAAGCAAGAAGACCGCTGCTCTTCGGCCAGCTCATCATCATGGTGGTCTACCTGCCGATCTTTGCGCTTTCAGGGATCGAAGGCAAGATGTTCCACCCCATGGCATTCACAGTCGTGGCTGCGCTGTTTGGCGCCATGATTCTTTCCGTCACCTTCATTCCAGCGGCAGTTGCCATGTTTGTCACCGGTAGGATGAACGAGAAGGAAAATCCGTTGATCGCCTGGGCCAAGCGCGTATACCAACCCGTACTCAGCTGGTCGATGCTCAACAAACCCGTGGTGCTTAGCATAGGGATAGTAGCCGTGGCACTGAGCGCATTGCTGGCAACAAGACTTGGCAGTGAATTCATTCCCAACCTCGACGAGGGTGACATTGCGATACATCCGCTACGCATTCCGGGCACCAGCCTGACGCAGGCAGTGGCCATGCAACGGGAGCTGGAGCACACGCTCAAGGCTTTCCCCCAAGTGGACAAGGTGTTCTCGAAGATCGGTACGGCCGAGATTGCCAATGACCCCATGCCGCCCAGCGTGGCCGACACTTTCGTAATGCTGAAACCGCGTGAGGAATGGCCGAACCCCGGCATGAGCCGCGAGGCGCTGGTCGCGCAAATTCAACGAGCCGTGGCAAAGGTGCCTGGCAACAACTATGAATTCACGCAGCCTATCCAGATGCGCTTCAACGAGCTGATTTCCGGCGTGCGCAGCGATGTAGCCGTGAAGGTGTTTGGCGACGACATGGAGACCATGACCGGGATTGCCGAGGAGATCGAGCACGTGCTGCAAGGCATATCCGGCGGGGCAGATGTCAAAGTGGAGCAGACCACCGGCCTGCCCATCCTCACCGTGCAGGTCGACCGCAGCAAGATTGCGCGGCTGGGGCTCAATGTCGGCGATGTACAGCGCGCCGTTTCGATTGCCCTGAATGGCGAAGAATCCGGCACCATGTTCAAAGGAGATCGCCGTTTTGATGTCGTGGTGCGTCTGCCTGAAAACTTGCGCAACGATGTCGACGCCATCGAGCGCTTGCCCATCCGGCTACCGGCTAGCGATGGCAAGTCCGCCTTTACGCAGTTAGGCGAAGTTGCGTCGCTCGACCTGGCGCCCGGGCCCAACCAGTTCAGCCGTGAGAACGGCAAGCGACTCGTGGTGGTGACTGCCAATGTGCGTGACCGCGACATCGGTTCATTTGTCGCCGAGGCACAGCAGCGCGTCGCGCAGGAAGTCAAAATACCCGTCGGCTACTGGCTGACCTGGGGCGGCATTTTCGAGCAGTTGGAATCCGCCAGCCAGCGACTCGCACTCGTGGTGCCGATTGCGCTGCTAATCGTCTTCGTGCTGCTGTTCGCCATGTTCAATAACCTGCGCGACGGCCTTATCGTCTTCAGCGGCGTTCCTTTCGCCATGACAGGCGGCGTGCTTGCGCTGTGGCTGCGCGACATCCCGCTTTCCATCTCGGCCGGCGTCGGCTTTATCGCGCTTTCAGGTGTAGCGGTACTCAATGGTCTGGTGATGATTTCATTCATCCGCGCGCTGCGTGAAAACGGCATGCGGCTGGACCAGGCAATTGAAGAAGGCGCGCTGACCCGACTGCGCCCTATTCTCGTCACGGCGCTGGTCGCGTCCCTCGGTTTCATTCCGATGGCGATCGCCACAGGTACAGGCGCTGAGGTGCAGCGGCCGCTGGCAACTGTCGTCATCGGCGGTATCTGGTCCTCTACCCTGCTGACGCTGCTTGTGCTGCCGCTGCTGTATCGCATGATTCACAGCGATAATGAAGTAGAGAAAAACACACAGGGATAGCCATGTTCATCGCCAAGACCGCGCTGCTGTTCACGCTCACCGCTATAGCCGAGATTATCGGCTGCTATCTGCCCTACCTGTGGCTGCGCAAGGATGGCTCTGCCTGGCTGCTAATTCCTGCAGCGTTGAGCCTAGCAGCATTCGTCTGGCTGCTGTCGTTGCATCCGGCAGCAAGCGGGCGAGTGTATGCCGCTTATGGCGGCGTGTATGTGGCAACCGCGCTGGCATGGCTGATGGTGGTGGATGGCGTGAAGCTCACGCCTTATGACTGGGCCGGCGCAGCGATTGCGCTGCTGGGGATGGCCATCATCGCGTCCGGCTGGAAGTGATCCAGCCTTACGGGGTTTGTTAGGAATTCTTGGGGTTAGACGTAGCTTCCGACGTGGGCGGATGACAGGGCAAGGTCAGCCTGAATACACTGCCCGCGCCGGGTTCGCTTTCCACACTGAGGCTGCCGCCCATCATCTGCGTCAATTCGCGACTGATGGCGAGACCAAGGCCGGTACCGCCGTATTGCCGTGCAGTTCCTGTTTCAGCCTGGTGGAATGCCTCGAAGATGAGCTTCAGTTTTTCCTTGCTGATGCCGATGCCCGTATCCGTCACCTTGAATTCAACCCTACCGCCATCTTCCACGCCATTAACCATCTGCGGCTGGATATCCAGGCTCACGCTGCCCTGCTTGGTGAACTTGAACGCGTTCGATAGCAGATTCTTCAGCACCTGCAGCAAACGCCTTTCATCCGACACAAAATGCAGGGGCAAATTCGGTGCCATGCTGACCTTGAATTCCAACCCCTTCTTGCCCGCTACCTCGTTGAAGTTGTTGTTCAGGCTCTGGTACAGATGCTTCCAATCTATTTTTCTGTTCTGGATAGTGAGCGAAACACCGGATTCGATCTGCGCCATATCCAGCAGGTCGTTCACCAGCATCAGTAGGTCCTGTCCTGATTCATAGATCACATCCACATATTTACGCTGTTTGGGCGTGAAGTTCTTTTCCGGATTCTCAACCAGCAACTGGCTGATCAGCAGCAGGCTGTTGAGCGGCGTCCTTAATTCATGTGAAGTGTTTGAAAGAATGTCCGATTTGGCCTGACTCGCTCTTTCTGCGATGCGTTTGGCCTCGGCCAGCTCAAGGTTTGATCGCTCAAGCTCGGCCGTGCGTTCGAGCACCTTGACCTCCAGGTCATCATGCGCAGCCTTGAGTTCCAACTGATCCATGACGCGCTGGGTGATGTCGCTGAAAAGAATCGCCACCAGCATTTCCTCGGGCTGGCCGATGCGGAACGCGTAAACCGAAAACCAGCGCTGCAGTTCTTTTGACTCGTGTTCAAACCGCACCGGCTGGCCCGTCACCGCCACGTCACGATAGGTTTTGAACCAGAATTCCTCAAGCTGCGGATGTAGCTGGCGTACCCATTGACCTTCCGCTTGCTCTATCCCTGATTGCTGCCCAAAAGCATCGTTGACCTCGACGAACTGGTAATCGAGCGGCAGCCCAGGCTCATTGCTCACCTTGATTACGCAATACCCCTGGTCGATGGATTGAAACAGCAGCCGATATCTCTCTTCGCTGTCACGCAGCAGGTTCTCCGCGTGTTTTCTTTCCGTGACGTCAGAGCCCTGCACAAAAATAGCCACGACCTTGCCGCCGTCATCCTTGATGGGCTGGTACACAAAATCGAGATAAAGCTGCCGCTTATGCCCGTCAGGATCATGCAGCATGATGGCCATGGAATTGCCCCGGAATACCTCGCCCGTTGTGTAAACCCGGTTGAGCAGATCCAGATAGCCTTGGGTCTCGACTTCCGGCAACACCGTTTTTACTGTTTTGCCTTCCGGTTCACGATTCGGCAGCAGCGCCAGATAAGCCTTATTCACCATCTCGAATACGAATTCAGGACCGCGAAGCAGCGCGAAAAATGCCGGCGAGTCGTCGAACATCTGGTGAAACAGATCACTATCTGCAAGCAAACGCTTCATGTTGGTACCTTTTCAGGCCGGGTCAGGCCTTTTGTTTTTGTTAGCCATCGCCGAGAGAGTTGGAGAAGGAAAGCAGAGAGTACCAGAAGCAGCCGCGTTATACCGTGCGTTAACGCTTTCGGCCGAGTTTGAGCTTCATTTGTGCCGAACAAGAGGATAATGACAAGAGAGAGAAATTTCTGAGAGGACCACATGGCTGACTGCTGCGAAAACAAATCCTGCGCCATCGAAGCGCTGAAAAAGCGCCAAAGCGGCACGCTCAAGATCGTGCTCGGCATAAACGCCGTCATGTTCTTCGTCGTGTTCGCCGCCGGGCTGCTGGCCGCTTCTACCGCATTGATGTCGGACAGCCTGGATAACCTGGGCGACGCCCTCACCTACGCACTCAGCCTGTACGTCGTTTCGCGTTCCGATAAGGAGAAAGCCAAAGTTGCGTTATTCAAGGGCGGGCTGATTCTGGTCGCGGGGTTATTCGTGCTGGGGCAAGTCATCTACAGATTGTTTGAACCCACTGTGCCGGTATTCGGAACCATGGGTGGCATCGGTCTGCTCGCACTCACCGCCAACAGCATCTGCCTGGCCCTGCTGTGGAAACACCGCAATGAAGACATCAACATGAGCTCAGTATGGGAATGCTCGCGCAACGACATCATTTCGAATATCGCCGTGATTGTCGCTGCGGTAGGCGTGTGGTTGTTTCAATCCGGCTGGCCGGATTTGGTGGTGGGGCTGGCTTTGTCGCTATTGCTGATTAATTCGTCGAGAAGGATTTTTAACGGGGCATGGCAGCACTATACGACAGGATTATTTAGGAATTAATCATCCAAGTTCAAGCCTACCTTGGTTACCCGACCTGGGCTAGAACCAGAGACACACTGATTCACAAATCCTCTTTTGGATCGTTCTGCAAGCAAGTCTGGAGGCCATTGTAATAGAGATAACCTAATACTTTGCATTTAGACAAAATTAGTCCAGCAAATTAAGCTGCAACTTTTAATATCTCGACATCTGGAAGTATTAGGTCTGGACTGTAAACCATAACTTCTGATCCGGTATATCTAATCTGGGCGCTATATTTAAGGCCGAAAATTTTCTGGCGGAATTCTTTATATAATTCGCGAATCTGTGGGACGTTGTCATAAGACACAATCCACCTTTTGTCGTTAATGTCACTAATCGCTTCCGCAACCTTCGCATGGTCCTCATGTTTGTAATGATTTTCATATAAGCCTTCCCCCTTTATGTAATAGGGAGGATCTATGTAAACAAAAGTTTTTTCAGGTAAAGAAGCTACTTCATTAGTTAAAAATTCTAAGGCATCCTGTCTATAAATATGGATGCGATCCGCATACTTCCCGAGGTTTTTTATCCTTGAGATCAAATCCGGTTTGTTGAATCTGGCATCTAATTTCCATTTTCCCGATTGATCCTTTCCTCCAATAACTCCGCCTTTGATTATTCCTGATCTATTAGTGCGATTAAGAAAAAATGTCGAAAACCCAAGTTCGAGCAAACTATATTGATCGGGGGCTGATTGGATTGATTTCTGAAAAAACCACTCATCCATGGTAACTTCGGTTTCGGATAACATTGTTATTAATTCTTCGGTGCGATTTAACACGCTATGCCAGAAGGCATAGATTGAGGGATTAATATCATTGAGATGAATCTCAGTGGCATACTCGAGTTGGAGTAGATTTATTCCTATACCCGCCCCCCCAGCGTAGGCTTCCACATAGTGGCAGTCTGTCAGAGAGTTAGTTTCTATCACAGCTCTGATGTAGTTAGTTAATTTACCTTTGCCGCCGGGGTATCTAAGAGGGGTATTAAAACGGTTCATATATCCTCATATCGACCTGATTGATGGGTTTCTGAGTTCATATCCATAATTTACATATAAAATTCTTCAAATCATCCCAGGTGAGCTTCAGCTCAATGGGCTTTGGATTAATATCAGGGTTATGCACATAGCCATTCAAGGTCGCTACAGACAGTATTGAAAATGGGGTGGCGAGCGCTTTCTTAACCGTATCAAGTTCTTTATGCTTCACAAGTTTATTAGTCTCTAAATAACCTATAACAATCTTAATTTTGTCATTCAAGGTATCTTCATAGAGAACGTTGCCTTTGGCATCGGTTTTGGGTAAACCCCCTTTCGCCATTTTTGGTTTTAGCGTAATACCTTTTTGTTCAATGAAATGGGTAATGCTGTTCTCGATAAATACTCGCAGTAGCACAGCTACTGCGTTAGGAAATTTATCTTTGCCTTCTAAGGGTAAACGTCTGAGTTCATGGAAAATATTGTTAGTTTTACCGTCGGGTAATATCAAAGTGAAATCTTTTGGGATGACAAAATCTCTATCATGCGAACTCGGCGTTGGTTTGAGAAGTGGTGTGGGTTTTGTTTTCGGTGATTTAGGTTTTGGATGCTTAACTTCTTGTGAACCATTCACCTCCCAGGCGACTACCTTTTTTGAAGGTTTAGGGTATTTATCTGTTAATGCGTCGAAGAAATCAATACGTTGCTGTTTCTGATCTATATCTGCTTCTGACCAATCCTTGCCATTAAGTTTTTTAGTGGCGATGATACTTAAAATTTCACCGAGGATTTGCAGGACCCAGATCTGATCAGCAGTACTAAAAATAGTGCCGTTCCCCTTTTCAATCTCAAGTTGTTTACGAATATATGAAGTGCCTAAAAGCCGGGTCAAATTGGTGTTATTGAACTTAGGACCTGCAATGATCTTTTTGATCTCGTCCGGCAGTCCTGCGTTATTAAGAATGAACTCTCTTACGTCTTTAGCCGGCGCGGGCTTTCCAGCATCAGCATCTGCGCGATCATTTGCAATAGAGGACCACTCTTCTAGACCAGCACCTTTAAGGTTTCTATCATGCCTTCTCCTAATCCAGACCTTACCATCGGCTTTCATGGGTACGATGACGCAATTAACTATGTCTGGAAGATTTGGATGGGATTTTATAGCCAACTTTTTGAAATCTTCCTCCAACTCAGTTCCAGCTGCTAAAGTCGGATTGTTAATTAGCTTAATAGCTGTAACTCGGCGGCTACCTTCAATTACGATGTAAATATTGGGGTTATCTGGACTGGGCGTAACCAATAAAAGCTCGATCGGACTCAGGCCGTTTTTAATAATATCTTTTGCGAGATTTACTAGTTTTGGTCCTTGTTCTTCGATGATAGCTTTGATAGATTGAGGCTGCCCAGCTTGATGGCCAATGCGATAGTTATCTACATCCAAAAGCAGGTTCTGGATTTTAATTTCCTTTATCGTAGCCATATCACCCCTGAATATATTTGTAATTAATGAATTTGGAATCCGTATCTTAAACTATGCACAAGTGAGTTGGGAGTTAGCCCATATTTCTAATAGGTACAACGATCTAAGTAGCACAAGTGAAACGCCTCACATCAGGGGGGGCGCCGATATATTGGGCTTCCTAATTCGAACTCGACTGGTGCTAAATAAATAAGTTAAAGCTCTCTCAATCTTTAGCAAGTTGTTATCACCAAATTTTATATATCTGTTCCGTCTTATGGCCTTCCACACTCTTGCGGTAAGCAAGAGCCATCTTATTCTTCAGAAACCGGACTGTACCTGGGCCACCAGCTATGAGTCTTTGAGCACGTTAGACGAGTCAACATAGGAATGCCATGAACCAATCCAAATCCATTGCGTCTTCATAAGCTCAACCATTAATATCGCGCACAACCGCATCGCAAGGATGCCTCAACCCGGAGTTTCTCATGAAGCGTATTTTCCTGTTTCTCGTGACCAACATCGCCATCATGGTCGTGCTGGGCATCATCTTCTCCCTGTTCGATCTGGGCCGTGTGCTGGATGAGCAAGGCGTCGGCCTCGATCTTGGCGCTCTACTGGTGATGTCTGCCGTCATAGGCATGACGGGTTCTTTCATTTCGCTGGCGATGTCGAAATGGATCGCCAAGAAATCCACGGGCGCACACGTGATTGAAAACCCGAGCACGGAAACGGAACGGTGGCTGGTTTCCACCGTGCAGAAGCAGGCGCAGCAGGCAGGCATCCGTACGCCGGAAGTTGCCGTTTACGATGCGCCGGACATGAATGCCTTTGCAACCGGCATGTTCAAGAACAGTGCTCTGGTCGCCGTCAGCACCGGCCTGCTGCGCAGCATGAAACGCGAAGAGGTCGAAGCCGTACTGGCTCACGAAGTCTGCCACGTTGCCAATGGCGACATGGTGACGCTGGCGCTGATCCAGGGTGTGGTGAATACGTTCGTTTTCTTCCTGTCGCGCGTGATCGGCCATATCGTTGACCGCGTGGTGTTCAAAACCGAGCGCGGCCATGGCCCAGCTTACTGGATCACCGCCATCGTCGCCCAGGTTGTGCTGGGCATACTCGCCACTATCATCGTCATGTGGTTCAGTCGCAGGCGCGAATATCGTGCAGATGCGGGCGGCGCTGCACTGGCAGGCAAGGCCAGCATGATTGCTGCGCTGGAACGTTTACAGCAGTCGGTCAATCAGCCGCACCTACCAGAACAGCTTCACGCATTCGGTATCTCCGGCGCCATGGGCAGCGGCCTCAAACGCATGTTCATGAGTCACCCGCCCTTGAGCGAGCGCATCGCCGTGCTGCAAGGCAAGGAATAATCGCCGGATTGGCATAAAGAGAAAGGGCCGCTCGGGCTCTTTTTTATTGCGCTACTGCTGCGTTTTACGAACCGCGTTTGCCCGGCAGCATCCTGAGCAGCGTGTTGTCGCGCTGGACCAGATGGTGAAACAAGCCTGCCACTATATGGAAACCGATGAGCCAGTAACCCGCAATGCCGAGCCATTCATGTATGCCCTTGAGGGTTTTGGCGAACTCCTTGTCAGCGCCAATCAGCGCCGGCAGCTCCAGACCGAAGAATGGAATCGGCTTATCTGCCGCGCTTAACATCAGCCAGCCCAGAATCGGCATCGCCACCATCCACACATACAACAGAAAGTGCATGAGCCCGGATAGCGCCCGTTGCCAGGCTGCAAGCGTGGGCACGATGGGCGGCACGACGTTGGTCAGGCGCGTGAAGATGCGAGCGCTCACCAGCAGCAGCACGCAGAGGCCGAGCATGAAATGGATGGTCTTCATCAGCTCTCGCGGTTCGCTGCCCTTTTCGAACAATTCGCGGAATTCGATGAAACCGTAAACCGCCACCAGCAGCAGGAACATCAGCCAGTGCAGCCAGATGGCGGTGGGGTGATAACGATGGGTAGTGGAATTCATGCGCTCTCCTTAACAAGTGGCAAGAAGATACCTGAATTCCAGGCATGGGTCATGCGGACGGCACAGCACGGTAACAACCGCACCGACAGCAGCAGCTATTTCGCCAGTGCCTTGTTCTTTTTCGCCAGCACTGCAAGCAAGGCCAGACCGGCGCCGAACATGAATGTGGTTCCAGGTTCGGGGACTGGCGTGATGCCAATGAAGCTCACACTCTCCAGCCGGTAGCGCGAATTGACGCGGAAGTCATTGGTCTGGTCGCCGATCTGTATCACGCCTGATCGGTCTGCCCAGCGTGAGGGAATCGGATCAGACCGCAAAAGCTCGGGAATGGCAGAGCCGTTGAGGATGCTCTCGAAGGAATCGTCCACATAAAAGCTCAGCACATTGTCGCGGTAGAGGATGGTGAAATCGTGATAGCGCTCGGCAGCGATGGGCGCCATGTCCTCGAGGTCCATGAAGCCGACATGGTCGGGCGTGAGGTAGACGCCGCTGAAGCGATCAGGCCGCCCTGCCTTGCCCAGCACCGAGAATATCAGCCCTGCATCGGCGAAGTTGTACTGCGCGTGGGTGATGCGCATGCGCGTGCTGACGAGGAACTCGGAATGCCCGGTGTCGAACGACCAGGAGTGATAGCGCATGCGCTTCGATTCCACATCGAGCGAATGGCCGGGATGAAAGGTTTCGGTGACGCTGCCGCCCAGATGTCCGGTGCCGGACAGCGGTTTCCAGCCGTGGTCCACCGGTGTGCCGGTGCCGTCATACAAGGTGACGGCTTCCACCGCCTGTGCCTGAGCGAACGCCAACAGGCAGCTTAGCCCCAGGCTGCATACCGACAGGACGTTCTTCATGCTGCACCTCGCTTTTCCGCCGATTGTTGATTTCAGGTTAGGGCGGTGAGCGAGCGCTAACTGTTCGTTATCAAACCCAAGTGATAAGCCTTGGGATCAATTCTTCAGGTCTTCCAATGCGCGCAGCCCGGCGGCCAGCATGATGCTGCCGGCGACGTAGGACATGAGCCATTCGGCATGGATGAGGTGAGTGCCCACTGCACCGGACATGAAAAGCGCAAGCACTGCGGCAGTCAGCGCCGAGATGCGCGGAATCAACAGGCCGATGGCACCGGCGATTTCGATAACGCCGGTGAGATACATGAACCAGGGCGGATATCCCCAGCGGGCGAAATCCTGTGTTGCGAAGTCGAGACCTGCGAGTTTGGATAACCCGGACAGCAGAAAAACCAGCGCCAGCATGCCTGCCAGCAATTTTGTTTTTGTCATGCCCCCTCCATCAATCACTGCGTTTTTTAACTTGCTGATGTTTTTTTGCAGCGCTACCACTTTTGCGAGCTGCAAGTGTAGCCGCTTTTACCCAAAAAAACGCAATCACAACAATACCCTGTCAACTTTGATATGTGTGGGGCTCCTGATTTGTGTGGGTTAGTGCACGACGCAAGACTGCGCATATGTCTTATGGTGAGCTATGGCTGACCTCGCAACTTTTGAATTCGGCGATCTCACGGCGTTGTTCATCAATTGCACGCTTGAACGCTCTCCGCAGATTTCACATACCGAACGGCTCATGCGTGTATCCATGGAGATCATGGAAAAACAGGGCGTGAAGGTGGATTACTTTCGCGCGGTGGATTTTGCGATTGCACCCGGCATGGAAGGCGACATGCGGGAGAGCGGCTACGACAGGGATGACTGGCCGGCGCTGTTCGAGCGCGTCAGGTCAGCGGATATCGTGGTGATCGGATCGCCGATCTGGCTGGGCGAACAGTCATCCATCTGCACTCTTGTCATCGAGCGGCTGTACGCGCTTTCTGCCGAGGTCAACGACAAGGGCCAGTACCTCTATTACGACAAGGTGGGCGGCTGCATCGTGACGGGCAATGAGGACGGCGCAAAGAATGTTTCGAAATACCTGCTGTATGCACTACAGCACATCGGCTTCACCATCCCGCCGCAAGCTGATGCCTACTGGGTCGGACCTGCCGGGCCGGGACCGAGTTACGGCGACGACAGCCCGGACGGGCCTATCGGCCACGACAACGATTTCACGCAGCAATTCGTGACGTTCAGCAGCTGGAACATGATGCACATGGCATCAATGCTAAAGAAAACGGGCGGCATCCCGGCGTATGGAAATGTGCAGGAGGCCTGGGAAAACGGCGAGCGCTTTGGCCATCCCTATTATTAACAGCTGGTATTACAGCTGCTATTGACTGCGGTCCTGCTCGCGCAGGTAGCGATGGATATCGGTGGCGGCGATGGCCGCATGGCCGATGGCGACATTCACCTGGTTCAGCGCATCGACCACATCGCCGGCGGCATACAGGCCGGGGATCGAAGTGCGCTGGCGCGTATCGGTAATCAGCTCGCGATCTTCGGTGCATTTGGCGCCCATCAGGGTGCCCAGCTCGGAGTGCGCGATATCGCCCATCATCGGGTACAACATGTCGAATTGATGCGTGGTGCCATCCTGCAGCCGAATCACGGGCGCGAGTTCTTCAGTCAGCGTGATTTCCGCAATCGGTGACTCCACAACCCTGATGCCCGCTTCATCCAGCTCGCGCCGTTCATGTTCCTGCAGCGGCACATCGGGAATGTGGCAGAACAGCGTGAGCCTGTCGGTATAGTCGCGCATGAACAGCGCATGCCGCACACGGCTGGGCGTCGGGGAGTACATAGCGACATTGCGGTCTATGGCCTCAAAGGCATCGCACACGGGGCAGAAGCGCAAAGTAGCTTTTGCCACGGCTTCCTTCCAGTTTTCTATTTCAGGTTTCCGGTCAATGATGCCCGTCGCCAGCAGCACGGTGCGTGCCTCGATGATGGCCTCGTGGCCATTGCCGACGGTAGCGATGAAGTGCTCACCCTCGCGCCTGAGCTGCGTGACTTCGCCGTTGATGATGTCGACCCTGCAGTTCAAGACCTGCTCACGCAGGCGTGCCAACAGCTCGGTGCCGCCGATGCCGCGCGGAAAGCCGGCGAAATTGTGGCTCAGCGGAATCAGCGATGCGCGACTATTGCCCTTGTCGACCACCACGACCTGGCGGCGATAACGCCCGAGGTAGATGGCAGCCGTGAGCCCGGCCGGCCCGCCGCCGACCACCAGGCAGTCCGTTACCGGGGTATCCGTCATGCGGCGTCGTGAAAGAAGTTGCGTGAAGTGCGGATATCGCCCATGTGCCGGAAATAGTTATCCAGCGCCATGTCGAGCGACGGCATCAGCGAACCCTTGCTGCAGTGCAGCGCACTGTAGCGCGGACGCGCCGCAAGGAAATTGAATTCCTGACTGGAGCAAGCCTGCAACGTATAGGGATCAATCTGCGCGCGTTCTGCCGCCTGCATGGCCAGCTCGGACCAGGTTAGCGGGCTGCCGTTGGTGAGATGCCAGATGCCGGATGCGCGGTCGATCAGCAAATCCAGGCAGACATTGACCAGGTCGGGCACATAAGTCGGCGAGACCGTGAGGTCGTTGGCCGCGCGGAACGGCTTGCCTTCCTTGAGCGTATTGAGCGCGACGGTGATGAAATTGTACTGATCCCACGGGCCGAAGAAGGAGCTGGTGCGCACTACCAGCGCATCCGAATGGCGGCTGAGCACGCCGTACTCGGATTCCGCCTTGCTGCGACCGTAGATGTTCAGAGGACCGATTTCGTCATTCTCGACATAAGGCGCGTCGCGCTGGCCGTTGAACACGAGGTCGGTTGAGAAAGTGATGAACTGCATACCGTGGCGAGCGCAAACTTCGGCCAGCACGTTAGGGCCCAGCGTATTCTCGCGGAAGCAGCGCTCCGCATCGCGTTCTGCATCATCCACGCGCACATAACCTGCGGTATTGATGATGGCCCAGGGCTCGTATTCGGCCACCACGCGCTCCACCGAATTGATGTCGGCAATGTCCATCTGCTGGCGATTCAGCAGCTTGTAACGGATACCGCGCAGTTCGCACACCCGGGCAAATGCCTGGCCCAGCGTGCCGGTTGAGCCGGTGATCAGGAGCGGCGCCGGGCTGCCGTTAAGCCGCGGCCTTTCCTCAAAATTGACGCCGCGCAACGCGACCGGCGTGCTGCACAGGAAGCGATCCTGCCGTCGCCACCAGCCCGGTCCTGAAAGTACCGGATGCGCCGGTTCCCTGCCCTCGGCCAGTTCGCGCATGACTTGCGCGATGGCGGTTGGTCGCGGCTCTTCACTGCGCAGATCGAAAGGCCCGGGTTCGTAATAGCCTTGGCAGACGGTGACAAGGCTGTTCCAATCGTAGGTGCCCAGTAGCGACCACACAGTGACCGCTCGCACATCGGCGCCGGCATCGCGTGCCTTGCAGGCACCGCCCCAGATTTCGGCGAGCCAGCGTATCTGGTCTTCGCGATGCGCATCAATGTGTACTTCGGTGATGGCAAGGGGCAACTGGTATCGCTTCCATGCCTCCATGAGCAGCGGTTTGATGCCGCCGGTGGGCGTACTCAGCGACCGCGCTGCCTCTATATCAGCGTACTGATGACGGCCGTTGCCGCCGTGGAATTGTTTCGGGTAATTCGCCAGATTCTCGTCGATGAAGCGTTCACTGGTGATGTAATGGTTCATGCCCAGCACGTCCGGCGGACATGGATTTTCGCAGAACCAGAACAGTTCCTCCTCACTCGCCTTGCAACGATCCACCAGCCAGTCCCACAGGTAATGCTCGGGCGTCACCATTCCGCACAGCAGGTCGTTGGCTAGCCAGCGCAGCTGATTGTTGAAATAGGCCTGGTAAGAAAGCGCAGGTGTGCTGTAGGTCTTGCCCAGGTCTTCTGTCTGAACAAGCCTGGCTTGGGGGTTCACCTTGCGAATGGCGCGCATCGACAGCACTGTGGCGCGGCACTGGTTAACCAGCGCGGTCTTGAATGTGGGTTCATCACGCCCGTGCGGGTACCAGACGCCGTACAGGCCGCTGAATCGCGCAGTGGTCAGCGGCTCGTTGATCGGTGTGTAAGCATTCACCCAAGGATAACGCTCGGCCACAGCAGCAGCGTAATTCGCGAGTTTTTCAGGGAATTGCGGATCTACGAGGCTGGTATCGCGCGGGCCGCTGCCGTGATGCACCAGCCCGACGATGGGGTTGATGCCGAGCTTGCGCAGATAGTTGAGGCGCTCATCAGCCCAGGTCCAGTCCGCTTTTTCCACACCGTCGGGTGCGGTCTGCTCCCACAGGATGGGATAGCGGATGGCCTTGATACCAAGCCCGGCAAACCGGTCAAGGTCGTCGAGCCGCAGTGCGTGACCATTGCTTTCAAGCTGGTTGAAATACTGGTCGTGCACGCGGTTGTAGGTGCACTCCACCCCACCCCACAGCTCCGGCCGGCCGGCAAGAGTGCAGGAAGAAGCAGAACCTGAATGTTGTGTCATGCCATCATCCGGTTGAATGCCTGGGCGGCTGCAGCGCTAAAGAGCAGCGTTTTGCGCCGTCGATGCCTCTGCATTCGTTGCTCCCAGTTTCAGGAGGATGTTTTCGGATGCCTTGAGCGCCGCACCCACGCACTGGTCCATATTGTAGTAGCGGTATTGCGCCAGGCGGCCGACGAAGGTCACGTCGTATTCGCGCATGGCCAGTGCTTCGTACTGCTTGAACAAGGCCTCGTTCTCCGGACGCGGCACGGGATAGTACGGATCGCCTTCGGCTCGCGGGAATTCGCGCACGATGGAAGTGCCGCTGTGCGTCTGCCCGGTCAGGTATTTGAATTCGGTGATGCGTGTGAAATCGAAATCGTTGGGGTAATTGACCGTGCCGACCTGCTGGCAGACCTCGACGTGCGGCTTGTGCTCGTGTTCAAAATGCAGCGAACGGTACGGCAGCTTGCCGAACTGGTAGTTGAAATAGGCGTCGATCGGGCCGGTGAACACGGTGTGCCGCGCCTTGATGCGGTCGCGCAACGCGAAATAGTCAACGCCCACTTCCACATGGATATTCGGGTGATCCAGCATGTTTTCGAACATGCGCGTATAGCCTTCGAGCGGCATGTTCTGGAAGGTGTCAGTGAAGTAGCGGTCGTCATGATTGGTGCGCGTGGGAATGCGCGCGGCAACCGAAGATGACAGCTGCGATGGATCCAGCCCCCACTGCTTGCGCGTGTAACCCCGGAAAAATTTCTCGTACAAATCGCGGCCTACGGCATTGATGACGACATCCTCGCTGGTTTCGATTTTCTCGCGCGGTTCGCGCACGGAATCGTAAAAGCCCTGGATGGTGCTTTCATCCAGATTCAGCCCGTATAGCTTATTGACCGTATCGATGTTGATCGGAATCGGCAGCAATTGCTCCTCCACCTTGGCCAGCACACGATGTTCATAAGGCCGCCAGCGCGTGAACTGTGACAGGTATTCGGCGATGCGCATGCCATTGGTGTGAAATATATGCGGACCGTAAGGATGGATCAATACGCCATGCGGGTCGTGCGTGTCGTAGGCATTGCCCGCAATATGCGGACGTTTGTCGATAACAAGTACATCAAATCCGTGATTGGCAAGCCGCTCGGCAACAACGGCACCTGAAAAGCCCGCCCCCACAACCAGGACATCCACTTTCATGATCTAAATTCTCCGGCTTATGCGCTCATTGAGCGTTGTGGTCCATTCGCCTGGCTGTCCGCGGTCTTACCCTCGAACCGGATGGCCTGGTAGATTTCCCACTTGTTGTAATGGCAACTGTTCTTGAACTCGATAAAAATGTCGGGGTTCCTGACCAGGAAATCGACAACTTTCCTATCCCAGCTATTGATCTGCTGGGGTGCCACATTCAGGAATGAGGCCAGCTCATTCACCACCTTCTTCTTCAAACTGCAAACTGCAACTAGCTCACTCATACTCTCAACGACATCAGGATCTTGATTTACAGGTCTTGTAATAAAATGGAACAATCGGATTCACAGGTCTGGTCTAACGCACGCCTTCATTCCGGTATTAGTTATGCGAGTACATTTAAAGGCAGGAAGCCATGGTGCTTCTGTTCTGTATCGAACTGAGCCATGCAGAAACCTCGCGTAGCGTAGACCGGGAAATGAATCGCTCTCCAAAATCCCGGCCTATCGAAGAAGAGCCTCTGTTTCGCCTGGGCGTCTGGCTCAGGCAGCAGGGCTATGAATTCGTCACCGTCACACCTGCGACCCATGCACGCGTGATCGGCCGCGACCCCGGCCGTGAAGCAAAGACACTAGAAGATATCTTCGGCTGGAATCTGCTGTTCCGGCACGATCTATTGCCGGAGCCGGCACTCACGCTGCTGCGCGAGGCGAATGTGGTAGAGGACAATCCGGGCCTGCTGCGCAGCAGGATCAGGTTTTCCACGCTGGACGACATGCTGTTTTTACATTCTGGTTACCCCACGAGCAACGGCGACGCCGTGTTCTTCGGGCCGGATACTTACCGTTTTACCACGCTGATCGAGAACAGTCTCAGCCGCCTCGACACCAGCCATATTCACACCATTGCCGACATGGGCTGCGGATCAGGCGCCGGCGGCATTGTGGCGCGCCGCCTGCTCGATGATGCTGCGCCGCAATTGATTCTGTCGGACCTGAATCCGCTGGCGCTGCAGTATGCCGCTATCAATGCGGCGCTGGAAGGACTGGAGCAGCCCATCCTGCGCCAAGGCGATTTATACGCCCACGTCGGCGCGCCGCTGGACCTCATCATCGCCAATCCGCCCTATCTGATTGATACGCATGGCAGGACCTACCGCCACGGCGGCGGCACGCTGGGCGCAGAGCTGTCGCGGCGCATCGTGCTCGAGGGATTGCCGCGCCTGGCCGCCAACGGGGTCATGGTGCTGTATACCGCATCAGCCATCGTCGCCGGGCGCGACACCTTCCGTGAAATGGTGCATGAGACACTCCAGCATCCCGACATCGATCACGAATACCGTGAAATCGACCCTGACGTATTCGGCGAGGAACTCGACAATCCGGCGTATGCGGAAGTCGAGCGCATCGCCGCCGTGTCTCTCCTCATCCAGGTCAGGCATCCGGTGGATATGGGCGCAACGCGCTCGCGCACGCAAGAACGTGAAGTCCCTGCACTGCTCAGTGCCTGAACATTCCTGACATCCACTCTCATGAGGTTCCTTGGAATCGGCGAAACCTGCGATCTCGGCCGGGTGTATCAGCAGCTGGGCCAGGCTGGTCATGAGGTGCGGGTTTATATAGACGATCCGCAGGCGCACGATATCTACGGCGGCGTGCTGCACCGCGTGCATGACTGGGAGCCCGAACTCGGGTGGATACGTGAGGCCGGGCTCGAAGGCATCATCCTCTTTGAATCAGCCATACGCGGCGAGCTGCAGGACGAACTGCGGCAGGCCGGTTTTCAGGTCATCGGCGGTTCGGCCTACGGCGATCGGCTGGAAAATGAACGCGAATTCGGCCAGGAAACACTGCGCGAACTAGGCCTGCAGATCGTGCAGTCACATCGCTTCACCAATTTCAGCTCGGCCATTGACTTCATCCGGCAGGCGCCTGGTCGTTATGTGTTCAAGCTCAATGACGCCAACAGCCAGCGCACCAAAAACTATATCGGCGAGCTGGACAGCGGCAGTGACATGATGGCTTTTTTGCAGCTTCAGATAGCCCAGTGGCGCGAAAACTGGCTGCCGGATTTCGTGCTCATGGAGTTTGTTGAAGGCGTGGAAGTAGGCGTCGGTGCCTATTTCAATGGCCAGGATTTCCTGAAACCCGTGCTGCTGGATTTTGAGCATAAGCGGTTTTTTCCCGGTGAGATGGGAGAACTTACCGGCGAGATGGGCACAGTTGTCAGCTATCGAGGTGGTGAGCGCATATTTGAGTTGTCTCTGGGCCGCATGCGTAAGCGCTTAAGTGAAGGCGGTTATTGCGGCTATATCAACCTCAACCTCATTGCCAATGACAAAGGCCTATGGCCGCTGGAATTCACGAGTCGCTTCGGGTATCCCGGCACCATCATCAGCGGGATGCTGCATGAGGAGACCTGGGAAACCATGTTCACCCGCTTGCTGCAGCGTGACAGCCTGACGTTTGCGACCAGAGATGGATTTGCCACGGGTGTGGTGCTGACGGTGCCTACATTCCCCTATCCGCAAGGCTATGAAGAAACGGGAAAAGGCACCCCAATCTTTTTTCGTGACAACCTGGTGCCTGAGGATGAGCGGCATCTGCATTGGGCCGAAGTCGCGATGCAGGATGGTCAGCTAGTGACAAGCGGCATGACGGGGTGCGTGGGTGTTGCGACCGGTCTCGGCGCGACTGTAGCGCAGGCATCTTGCAATGCTTATGGCGTTGCGCGCAAGGTCGTCGTGCCCAACCTGCGCTACCGCAACGATATCGGCGTGCGCGTAATCAACGGCGGGTGGGACTCCCTGGCCCGAATGGGTTACCTGTAGACGGCAGTTGAGCGAACGCTAGTGAAGCCGCGCCAAACCGAAGTGCCGACGGTATTGCTCAAAGCAGTTGGCGCCGCATGCCAGCCGCATGAGTGCGCCCTCTGCCAGCGGCTGCATGGTCCTTGGATCTTCCTTGACCAATGGATATAGCACTTCCTCATTCCAGGCTTTGGAGTGCTCGATATCGAGCGTGGCATGCAGCTGGAAATACTTGCGCGTTTCGAATTCCACATCCAGTCGCTTGAGCCCTTCGTTGACCAGCCCGACGCGCGTCGGCGCGGTCAGCTCGATGACACCCAGCGCGCCGATGGCGTGGTATGCATAACGACGGTTGGTAGCCAGGCCGACCATGAGATTGGCCAGCGCCAGCGATTGCCAGATGGTATTTTCAATCGTGGGCTGCAGGTCCATATCCTCCACCACCGCAGATAACATGGGGCCGTGCATGCCGCGTTCGTGGCCGCGTCCCATTTCGTCCCAGTAATTGCGCGCCATCTCCAGCTTGGGCCGCGTAGGCAACTTGACCTGTGCCATGGCAACTAGATCGTCGAACCCTGCCTCGCCCGCGGCTTCCTGTGTGAGGAACCAGCGCATCTGTTCCATGGATGCTTTATTCGCAAGCCATGGAAACAACGGGTCGCCCTGCCCAGGGCCTGAGGTTTTCAGGCCTTCGAACCATGCGACAAATGCCTCCGGGTCGTCAGGAATATCCTGCGCGAGCAGCCTGACCTTGCGTCGCTCCTGCTCCAGAAATCGGCCTTCAGTGAGGCGCATGCGGTATTCCATGTCAAGCTCGCGTTCCCAGCTGTCGGATACCTGGCCAGGAGCAAGTCTGCGTGCGTTGAACCAAGCCAGGCTGCGGTGCACTTCGGCAATACGCCTGTCAGTCGCGATTGCCCAATCTGTGGTGGAATCCATGTCGGCGGAATCCCGCCTGCCGGATGAGGTCGCGGTGCGCGTGGCACTCGCCGAATCTGAAGTGAGGTATGAAACGTCCATGAATTTGTCTGCCGTCCCCTTCGATCGGGGCTTTGTTTTAATCACGAATTGATGCTACCCCCGGTGCAGGAGGCTGTATGTACGAGGCCGAACCGAGTCGGTTGCAGGCCTACCAAGATTAAAGCTTCGATATCCGCGTGCAGGGCGAATGTGAGCAAGCCGCCATACATTGGGATCTAAGCTTGTTAAAGTCTGGGAATGGAAAACTCACACGACAAGCCCCATATTTACACTATCGGCCACTCGACCCGTCCGATAGAGGAATTCGTCAAGCTGTTGCAGGCACATGGCGTCGCTCGGCTGGTGGACATCCGCACCATTCCGAAGTCGCGACATAATCCGCAATTCGGCGGCGAGAATCTCGCCGCCTCGCTGCAGCAGGCCGGTATTGAGTACACGCATCTCGCAGGATTGGGCGGACTACGGCATACCACGGCCGACTCCCCCAACAAGGGCTGGCGCAATACCTCTTTCCGCGGTTATGCCGATTACATGCAGACGCAGGAATTCACCGACAGCCTGCAGGGGGCCATCGCGCTGGGAACACAAGAGCAGATCGCACTCATGTGCGCGGAGGCAGTGCCGTGGCGCTGCCACCGTTCCATGGTGGCCGATGCGCTAATCGTGCGCGGCTTTGAGGTGGAGGAAATCGTCAATACGGAGAAACGTCAGCATCACAAACTCACGCCATTCGCCAGGGTGGACGGCCTGCGCATCACTTATCCGCCTGACCAGCCGCAAACCGGGGAATTGTTTTAGCAATTGCCCGTCAAAATGCCTGCATCGCACCTCAGGCCATAAGCGATTTTTGCCCAATCTGTTAACATACGCCTGCTGTACATTCAGGAGATTTCATTGAAAAAGCTGTTCTTTTCATTATTGCTGGCTATCAGCCTGCCCTGTTTCGCTGCCAATGGTGCAGCGACAGCTACTGCAGCTGCATCCAAGATCGGATATGTGCAGATAGACAAGATCATGCAGTCGCCGGCATCCATGGCTGTCGGCGAGAAACTGCAAAAAGAATTCACGCCGCGCAACAGCGAGCTGCAGCGACTCAAAAAGCAGCTGGATGACAAGGAAGCCGCGCTGGACAAGGATATGATGACGCTGTCTGAATCAACTCGCGAAACGCGCTCGCGCGAAATATCGGAATTACGTCTGGATTTCCAGCGTCAGCAGCGCGAGCTGGCGGAAGATTTTGAACTGCGCAAGCGTGAGGAACGCGCAAAGCTGCAGGACCGCATCAACAAGGCCGTCACCGCAATTTCACAGGCTGAAGGCTACGATCTCGTGATGTACGGCAATGCGGCGTATGCAGGCCCCAAGGCCGATATCACCGACAAGGTCATCAAGGCCATCAAGTAAGCCCCGGGCAACATCTCTGCAAAACCCAGAATAAAAACCCGCGGATTCAAGCGGGTTTTCACCATCAGCGGCTGATCTGCCGCTCTTCGACCTGGCCGTCGGCCGCGATCAATACCATGCTCGCAAGGCCGCGGAATATCCCGTGCTCCACCACGCCGGGCGTGGCGTTGAGCATCTGATCCAGCGCTGCACCATCGAGGCCGGCATCAAACGTCATGTCCAGCACGAGGCTGCCATGTGAAGTGATAGCCAGCCCATCCTTCGCGCTGTTGGGGCGCAGGTCGCCCTTACCATCCAGCAATTCCAGACTGCGTTTCACAAGCTGCCAGGCAAACGGCATCACCTCTACCGGGATGGGGTAGCGCTCACCGATACGGCTCGTGAGCTTGCTTTTGTCCACCAGCACGATGAAGGTATCGGCAGCGCGCGCCATGAGTTTCTCGCGCACCAGATCATAGCCGCGGCCCTTGAGCAGCGTGGCATCAGGCGTCACTTCATCCGCACCGTCCACATACAAATCCAGGTGCGACAAATGCTCGATGCCGATCAGCGGCAGGCCAAGCTCGCGCGCCTTGACCGTGCTGACCACCGAGCTGGCGGCAGCGGTAATGCGAAGTCCTTCCTCGCGCTGACGTCGCGCCAGCTCTTCAATGAAAAAATTGGCAGTTGAGCCGGTACCCAGGCCCACGAGCATGCCATCCTCAACCATCGTTGCCGCATGTCGTGCGACGAGCTCCTTGTCATTCATGGCGTTTCCCTCGTAATGCGATGCGGATATTATGAACCGTGCCTGGGGAACTACAAACCAGAGAACTACAAACTGGCCTGCGACTGCTGCTGGCGCTTGTGTTCATGGCGCTTCATTTCGAGGTAAGTGTTGCGGTCGATTTCATGGAGCTGCAAAGGGTATTTTTCCGTGGCATCTATCACCAGTTTCAGCCGCTTTTCAAACTGCTGGCCTGGCGGCGCCGACAACCCACCGAGGTAAGCGTCAATCGCCAAGTAATAACGCATGGTGTTGCGCTCAATCACGCCGCGCACGCCATCCACATATTGCGGCGTGCCGTCTGCATGCTTGCCGGTGATGGTGAAACCCACCTTGTCGCGTGCCATGGTGGAAAGATAGGTTTTGGTGGCAAGCCGGCTGCTGAGGCCAAAACCATAGGAATAGGTCAGGTGCATGAAGGTTTGCTTGCCGTTGACCGGGATTGCTTCCAGCAGGATGCGGTAATCGTGCGTGCCTACCGGCCCTGAATCGGCTGTCAGCTGAATATTGAAATGATCCGGCGCGGTTTTGTCACTGCGGAAAACAAAATCCAGCCGATAGGTTTTCGATAAGGGCTGCTCGGTTTTTTTGCCCAGGTTGACCGACAGCAATGTGCCCGACTTGCCGGATGCGGCCTGGCAATATTTGATATTAAGATGCAGAAGCAGGACGTCGCACCAGTTGTCCGGGTCATCGAGCACCCTGCTGAATGTGGCAAAGTCATGATCGACGACAGCATAGATATCGCCCTTCAGCGTTTCCTCCTGTTCGACGGATTCCATATACAACGGGCGATTGTAGTGATTGTTGCGCAGCTCATCGCGCAGGGAGGCGTACACGTCCTGCAGTTTTTGGGTGCTCATGCCCGCCTCAGCTGAGGCCACCGCCATATTCAGCAGCAGCAGAAACGCCAGGATGGATTGCTTCACAACCAACGAGCCCATAAACGCGCGCCCATCTCCTTCATGCGATCCAGCAGCGGCCGTTTTTTCCATTGCTCCAGCGTGATTTCGTGCGACCCCTCGAGATCCATGGAAAACATGTCCGTCATTTGGCTGCCGAAATCATGACCCAGCACCACCGCATCCAGTTCCTGGTTGTGCAGGAAGCTGCGCCAGTCGAGGTTGGTGGAGCCTATGGTGGACCATACACCGTCGATCACCGCCGTCTTGGCGTGCAATAACGCATCCTGCCGTTCGTAGATATGAATGCCGCCTTTGAGCAGGTCCGTGTAGTGGGAACGCGATGCATACCAGACAAAACTTGAGTCTGTCTTGCCAGGCAGGATCATTTTGACATCTACCCCGCGGGCCGCCGCATTCTTGAGCGCATCCTTGAGCTGCGGGTCGGGCACGAAATAGGCATTGGTGATGTGAATGCTGGTTTCGGCACTATTGATGGCTGAGATAAGCGTTACGTAAATCTGGCTGTAGGGCTCATTGGGCGAGCTGCCGATGGCGCGCACCACCTGCTGGCCCTTGGATTGCTGCTTGGGCAGATAATCCCTGGGCGCGAGCGGCTCGCCCTTCTGCGTCTCCCAGGAACCGATAAATAGCTTCTGGAATTCAGACACCACCGGCCCCTCGATACGGATATGCGTATCGCGCCAGGGGATGTCCTCTATGCCTTTTCCGTCCTTGTCGTCTTTTTTATCCTTGCTCTTGTCAGCTTTTCCGCTCTTGCCGCTGCCGCTGCCGCTCATTGAGGAGCCACCGCCGCTGCTGGAGGAATAAACACCGCTGATATTGATGCCGCCCACGAATGCGGTATGTCCGTCAATGATCAGCAGTTTGCGATGGTCGCGCTGGTTCACATCCCAGCCTTTCCTGAGCTTGAGCGGGTTGACCGGGTTGTATTCCAGCACCTTGATGCCGCTGTCACGCATGCGCTGGAAGAATTCTACCGGCGTGTTGAGGGCACCAACGCTGTCAAAAATGACATTCACCTGTACTCCGCTCTGCTGCTTGGCGATCAAGGTATCGGCGAACTTTTGCCCGATCTCGTCCGGGTCAAAGATATAGGTTTCGAGGTTGATGTGATCCTTGGCTTTTTCAATGGCATCGAACATGGCCTTATAGGTGGTGGGGCCATCCATCAGCAAAGTCACCTTGTTGCCGACAATCAGCGGGCTGCCGACGATGGCCTCTTCCAGCGCCAGATGGCGGTCGAAGATATTGGTATTGCCCTGGGTGCGGTCTTGCAGCTTCTTGATGATGGCCTGGCTCTGTTTGGCCGATAATGGGCCGCGCGCGCCTTCCACCTGCACCGGGCGAGCCTGCACTTCCATGTCCGGCACCATCTTGGGCAGCGAACTGCAGCCAGTCATGAAGGCCAGATAGAAGGCGATTGCGAATTTCAGCAGGTTGAATCCTGTGTTTTTGCTTATGCTCATCCCAATGTTCCACCAATGAATCAGTAAGTGAAGCCATCCCGCGTATCACGCGGGATTCAGGCAAGTCCAGCTTACGCAATCGCGGCGGGGAACTCTGTACGGTATATGACATGCGGTCGAGACTGAGCCAGCGTGAAGCCAGCACAACTAATCTGTGGATATGGAAAAGCCAGCAATCTGCACAAGGCGGATGCTGGCTTTTATGCTGCTACGTCCCCGCTGTTGAGGCGGGGAATGACATTACGAATTACGGCCGCTGCTGGATTTGCTGCTCTTTGAGTCCTTGGAGGACGAAGCCGATTTCGTGCTCTTGCCGGAGCTGGCTGCGCTGCCGCTCTTTGCCTGCTTTTGGGTGGAGCTCGCTGACTTGGCAGATTTGCCGCTGTTTTGTTGTGTCGTTGCCATGATTTATTCCTCTAAAAGTGATTATGAAATTTGCTGCCGGTGCGCTTGAAAACAAACGCCGACAGCGTAAGGAAGAGGTTGCGACCGGCGAGGAATATGCGTCTGTGGGAAATCCAACATTCAGCAGATTTGCTGAGCTCAGGGCCTGGATGGCGCGCTTTTTTCGGGATCGTTCTTGTAGACGCCGCGGATATTCATGATTGCCAGCAGCACCTGCAGCACGATGACGGCATAGGCTTTCACGTGTACACCCCAGATCGTCCACAGCACATTGCTGAGCAGGAAACACCAGAAGCCGATTTCGCGCCGACGCTTCTGTTGTGAGGCGGTAAACCAGGCCGCGACGACAGTCACTACCATCGCCGGCCATTGAAACAGGTCAAGATAGTCCATGGTTACTCAGGGTTCGTTGCAGAGGTGATGCGCCAGATGGCATTGCCGACGTCGTCTGCCATCAGTAGTGCGCCATGCTTATCCTCGACCACGCCAACCGGCCGGCCGAATGAAATCTCGGCTTCTGTATTCACGAACCCGGTCAGGATATCTTCTGCCTGCCCATTGGGGTGGCCATCCTTGAAAGGCACGAATATAAGCTTGTAACCGCTGACCGGCTGGCGATTCCAGGAGCCGTGCTGGCCAATGAAGGCGCCGTCACGGTAGCGCTCAGGCAGTAATCGACCTTGATAAAAAGTGAGGCCAAGCGATCCTGTATGTGAACCCAGCGCATAGTCGGGCACGATTGCCTGTTCCACCAGGTCAGGCTTCTGCGGCTCGACGCGCGTATCCACGTGCTGGCCGAAATAGCTATAAGGCCAGCCGTAGAAACCGCCTTCCCTGACGGAAGTCAGGTAATCCGGCACGAGGTCGCTGCCCAGTTCATCACGTTCGTTGACCACCGTCCACAGCTGTCCCGTGGTCGGATGCCAGTCCATGCCGTTAGGGTTGCGCAAGCCCGTGGCAAATGTGCGGACCTGGCCGCTTTTCAGATCGATTTCAAGAATGGCAGCGCGGTTTTCCTCCTTGTCCATGCCGTTCTCACCGATGTTGCTGTTGGAGCCCACTGTTGCATAGAGTTTGCTGCCATCCGGACTGGCGATGATGTTCTTGGTCCAGTGGTGATTCAGCGGACCGCCTGGCAGGTCGGCGACCTTGGTGCCTGGGTCGCTGATACTGACGGCATCCTGCTGATAGGGGAAGCGCATGATCGCATCAGCGTTGGCGACGTAAAAGTCATTGCCGATGAGCGCCATGCCGAACGGCGAATTCAGGTCTTTGAGAAATACCTGCCGGAGATTAGCAACACCGTCACCATCGGTGTCGCGCAGCAGCGTAATGCGATTGGCGCTGGGCACGCCGGCGCCAGCGCGCTTCATGATTCGCTTCGTGATCCATGCCTTGACGCCCTTTTTCGCGGGCTGCGGGGGGGCGTTTGTTTCTGCCACCAGCACGTCGCCATTGGGCAGGGTAAACAGCCAGCGTGGATGCTGCAGATTCAGTGCAAAGGCCTTGACCGCGAATCCCGGTGCTGGCTGCGGCTGCATGCCTTCCGGCCAGCCCCTGGCTTCCAGCACATTCACAGTAGGCATCAGGGTCTTTGTTGGCTCGGGAAGGACTGGATTGGGGCCCATGCCCTGGTCCAGCGGAAGATTGGCCTTTTCGCCGCAGCCTGCCAGCGCGCCGAGCAGGATGAACACCAGCGGGAGCGTCATATTGTTCATGTTATTCTCCGTTAATGTTGAGCTTGAGTTTCTGCATTCGCAGAATACTGCAATCGGTGCCCTAGTGCCGCATGCTGCGGTTGATGATGCCTTGCGCGCGGTTGGTCTGCTCCTCATCGGTAGTGTGCCCCGCCAGCACTACCTGCCCTTCGAGCAATGCCTTCTTGACCACGTCGGAGAACATGCGCTCACCATCCAGATCGAGACTTGCGATATCCATATTGGTCAACAGCGTCTCCGAGGAAAGCCTGACCGGCGGACCGACCGGTACGTCGCCAGGTTCGATGAGATTCAACTGCTGAGGATCGAGGCCCAGCTCCATCAGTTGCGAATGTGCCTTGGTCGCTTCCTCCAGCGATGGGTAAACACCCAGGATGTGATGATGCAGATTTTCCATCATGCCGCCACCGGATTGACATGCCGGCCTAGTTGGCTGCCATCTTGCAATGATTCGTTCGCAAGTGATGCTAGATCGATGACAAAGCGGTATTTGACATCGCTCTTGAGCATGCGCTCATAGGCTTCGTTGATGTTCTGGATATTGATCATCTCGATATCCGAAACGATGTTGTGCTCGCCGCAAAAATCCAGCATCTCCTGCGTTTCCTTGAGGCCGCCGATCAGCGAGCCGCCCAGCTTGCGTCGTTTGAAAATAAGATTGCCAACGCTGGGGGAAGGATGCGGATGATCTGGCACACCGACCAGACACATGGAACCGTCGCGCTTGAGCAACGACAGGTATTGGTCGAGATCGTGCGGCGCGGCAACCGTATTCAGAATGAAATCAAAACTCGCGGCGTGCTGGCGCATCTGGTCAGGGTCCCTGGAGATGACGACCTCATCGGCGCCCAGCCGTTTTGCATCCTCTACCTTGCCGGGGGACGTAGTAAACAACACTGTATGCGCGCCAAAGGCGCGGCCGAACTTCACTGCCATATGGCCCAGACCGCCGAGACCGACCACGCCTAACTTCTGCCCGCGCGAAACATTCCAGTGGCGCATGGGTGAGTACGTGGTAATGCCAGCGCATAACAGTGGCGCGGTTGCCGCCATATCCAGATTCTCAGGGATATGCAGTACGAAATCATCCCTGACGACGATATTGTTCGAATAGCCGCCGTAGGTAGATTTGCCGGTATACGAATCAGCACTGTTATAGGTATACACCGCGTAATCGCAATACTGCTCCAAATCCGCCTGGCATTCGGAGCAATCCTTGCAGGAATCCACCAGACAGCCTACGCCTGCCGTATCGCCCGGCTTGAACTTGGTGACTTCACTGCCGACAGCCACTACCTTGCCGATGATTTCGTGACCGGGCACCACAGGGTAAGTGGTATTGCTCCACTCATTGCGCGTCTGATGCAGATCGGAATGGCAGACGCCGCAATACTGGATATCGATCTGCACATCATGCGGCTGCAGATCACGACGCTGGAATTGGAAAAACGACAGTGGCGACTTAGGGTCGAAGGCCGCATAACCCATGCTGGTAATAATGAGAGTCTCCTGGGAAGATGAAACAAGAATACTCAAAGATGCCTGCAGCGACGGGCTTCAATCTGTTCGATAAATCACTTACCTGACGACTGGCCCAGGACTGCTGTGCAATGATCACGGCATGCATAGCTATCTATTGCGATGATTTAACGACCCAGGGAGAAACCGGTTTCAGGCTCAGGCTCTTGTACAGGTTGTTCGCAGGCCAGCAGACCCAAAGTGACAGCGGTATAGACCATTACCAGCAGAATTTTCATATTTTTATGATTTATTTAACAAAAGTTGAAAAAAATTATTTCGCAATTCTGAAGATCTGTCGCTTAATCCTCTGTTCGCTTACAAACATATAGCTCCGCGCCATTGCTTATGCAGACGGGAGCAACCACTATTTACACTGTAGAGCCCGCGTATCCATATGTTCGGTACCGCTCCATTAGCTCATCTATATCATTGAAAATAAATGAAAAAAGTGCTTGCGCACCAAAATAAACATGTTTACAGTGCGCGGCATCAACACGAAGTTGAAAAGGGCAAGTACATCGAAAGGTGTATACGCAAAATTACCGGTTTACGGGCTTTATGCTTAGACAGCGGGATTACCAACTTCTGATTTGATCGA
>Ga0196965_1000209_pt1 | contig 42260 bp, 29 predicted proteins | sample S1_20metaG_FD_148668 | JGI IMG/M metagenome (GOLD analysis project Ga0196965, IMG submission 148668) | Soil microbial communities from Anza Borrego desert, Southern California, United States - S1_20 | ecosystem: Environmental > Terrestrial > Soil > Desert | place: USA: California | collected...
TCGGAGGCGGGATCACTATTCAGGCCGAACATGGCGGTCAAGTTTGTTTGCCCCGCCAGTGCGGAGACGTAAGCTTCGCCCTGGAGACCAACCGCGCCATATGCATCGGTATCCCAGCTGTTGTTGGCGCCACCAGTCTTCCGAAGTGTGCTGCTGCTGACTGTTATGCCAGTTGAGTAATTAGTCAGTGGCACAGCCGTTATGGCAGAGGCACCAAAGTAGACAGCGTTGTAAGCAAAGTTCTTGTGGTAGAAGCTGGAATCGAAGTAAAAGGTTCGCCCTGCTGTGGTTGCAGCTGTTCTTATCACTACACCATTAAGAAGATAACTGACGGTGTTCCCTTCATAGTTGATAGCCAGCACATCAGAGCTAGAGTAATTGCCAAACGTACCCACACTGGTGCCGCTTTCATAGATACCTAGCGTGCCATCTGCTTTTGTATACCAGGCATAATCCAGCGTTGCATGGCTCTTGTCTGCCATCGGGTCGCTATTCAAACCAAACATGCCATTTAGGTTGGTTTGACCTGCCTTGGCTGCCACATAAGTGCTACCCGTAAAGCTGGTCGGGCTGTGAGCATCTGTATCCCAAGCGCCATTTGTGCCGTCGGTTTTTTTGATGGAGTGGCTGCTGGTTGTGATATTGCTTCCGAATTCAGTCAGCGCTGCCGCAGTTGCTGTAGAGGTGCCGAATTGAATGTTTGTAAATGTATGTCCTGCAGTATAAAAACTGGAATCAAAGTAAAAGGTACGATTAGCTGTAGTGTTGACTGTCCTAAGGGCTATGCCATTCTTGAGATAAGTAACTGTTGTCCCTTGATAGCTGATAGCGAGCACATCTGAGCTGGTATAAGTACCCACCGCTGATCCAACTTGGGCTCCACTTTCAAATATGAGCAACGTTCCATTCTGGGTTTGCCATGCATAATCAAGCGACGACCAGCTTTTGTTGGTAAGAGGGTCAGCATTCAGACCGAATATGCCATTTGTACTAGACTGCCCCGCCTGCGCCGAAACGTAGGCTCCGCCTGTCAAACTAGTTGCACTGTAGGCATCCGTGTCCCAGGCGTTGGTACTAGCCGTTTTTGTGATGGAGTTATTATTAATGGCAATGCCAGCTGGACTTGAAGTGGCAATCACAGGGGAAGAGGTTGCTGCTGAAGTGCCAAACTGTACAGCGTTATATACAAATCCCTTTTCGTAAAAGCTGGAATCGAAATAGAAGGTACGCTCAGCTGTCGTTTGTACTGTTCTAACCACCGACCCATTTTTAAGATAATTGACGGTAGTTCCTTCATAACTGATGGCGAGCACATCAGTTACCGTGTAGGTGCCAAAAGATCCTATATTGACCCCGTTTTCACGTATATAAAGCTCGCCACCACTGTAGGTATACCAAGCATAGTCAAGTGAGGTATGGCCCTTGTCCGTTGTAGGGTCACTATTAAGTCCAAACATGCCAGCAAGATTGGTTTGGCCTGCTTTAGCAGTAACATAAGCACTGTCTGTGAAGCTATTCACACTGTAGGCATCCGTATCCCAAGTAGCATCTGCGCCGCCTGTCTTGGTAATGGAGCTGCTGTTCGTCGCAATATTTGTCGGACTGGAAACAATCTCAGCAGGCGTAGCGGTTGCGGCTGAGGTGCCAAATTGAATGTCGTTATAGGTAAAGCCTGCACCATGCAAGCTGGAATCGAAGAAGAAGGTACGCCCGGCGGTAGTATTGACAGTTCTTACAGCTTGGCCATTCCTAAGATAGCTAACAGTGGTACCTTCATAGCTAATGGCCAGTACATCTGTAGTGCCATAAGTGCCAAACACAACTTTTTCAGTACCGTTCTCACGGATTGCTAGAGTGCCGTCACCTTTGGTGTGCCAGGCATAATCAAGAGAAGTGTAATTCTTGTCAGTTTCGGGATCGGCGTTGAGGCCAAACATGCCGGCCAGGTTTGTTTGGCCTGGTTTAGCCGAAACGTAGGCTCCGCCTGTCAGACTTGTCGCACTGTAGGCATCGGTATCCCATGCATTCGTACTGGCTGTTTTGGTGACAGAATTCGAATTGGTTATGGTGATGTTATCGAACTCGGTCTCAACCTGATGGAACTCCTTGACCAAGCGGTTGAGCTCGTCATATTCATAAGTCGTAATGCGTTGTTCCGGCAACCCTGCGGCCTCGGTCTTGGTGATGAGATTGCCATGCGCGTCATAAGCAAAGGTATTGACGACAGGGATGCTTACGCCTGCAGCGTTCTTGCTTGTGATGGGCAGGGTTTCTGAAGTCTTGCGGCCCAGGGCGTCGTAGGTGTAAGTAGTCTCTGCGCCATTACGAGCAGTGGCAGCAACCACATTCCCTGCAGCATCGTAGGTAAAGGTTTCGGTGTAATAGTCGGTAGCGTTTGGCCCCCACCAGGTTCTGATCTCTTCCTTGCGGCCTAGTGAGTCATAGTCGATCTGCTGGCGCTGGTCGGCTGTACTGTTTGCAATAGCCGTGAAGATGCTGTTGGGGTCGGTAACCGTACTGAGTGCACCTGTGTATTGCATGGCATAACGGATGATCTCGGTCTGGTTGCCTGCCGCGTCATACCTGGTCTCAATGACTGCACCCACTGGGTTCACCTGCAGGGTGACGCGCCCCAGTGCATCGTTGTAGAAGTGCCCAACTGCCCCCAGGGCATCGGTTACCTTGACGATGTTGCCGGCAGCATCGTATTCGGTTTCGGTCCTGTTCCCCAAGGCGTCGATGGCGGCAACCTTGCGATTGGCCGCATCGAATTCCTGTGTGGTAGTGCTGGCAAGCGATGTACCGTAAGCGATAGTAATGGCTATCTGATTGCCGGCATTGTCGTATTCGTAATGCGTGGTTGTGGCTAATGGGGTACCGTAGGCTTCAGTCTTGTCAGTGAGCCGGTTATCCTGATCGTAGACATAATGTGTGACCTGGTTGTTAGGGTGGACCTCGCTGACCGTAATGGCAGTAGTTTCAGGCGCACTGATCAGTGCAGCAAGGTCAGTCGCTGACAGGCGGACTGCGTAAAGTGTCGTGCTGATGACGTTGCCGTTTTCATCATGCTCATTCCTGCTAACGGCACCTGTAGCATCGACGGTATGGACGAGCTGGTTGTTGGCATCATAGGTATAGACCATCTTGTTGCCGTTGGCATCAGTCCTTAATACGACGTTGTCGTTTTTGTCGTAGGCATAGCTCGTGGTAATGGCAAGCTTGCTGTCACCTGCAACCAGGTGCGGGTCCACAATGGTCTGGCTTAATCTACCCAGCTTATCGTAGATGTATTGGGTGGTTTTGACAGCAGTCGTGCCTGCAGCTTCAGTAACAGTCAATCGCTTGCCGCGGGCATCATAGGTGTAGGTGGTCGTGATGTTGAGACCGGATGTATTGGCTACTAAATTCCCTGTGACATCAGGGATAGAGGTAGGGTCCACAGTAATGCTTGCAACCTGACCCTTGGCGTCATATTCAGTCCTGGTCCAGACGCCATTGGCATCCTGCACCCAGGCCATTCGGCCCAGGGCATCGTAGCGGTAGCTCGTCTCAATATTGAGCCCGTTGGAGTTAAGCGCAGTCGGATCAATAACCTTGCTCAATACCCGATTGGCAGCATCGTAGGTATAGGTGGTGGCAATACCACGCGCATCAGTGACGGTGATGAGATGGCCGGCCGCATCATAGGCGTTAGTTACGGTGTTGCCTAGGGCATCCGTCGTGGTTACCAGCTGACCATCCGCATTGTAGGTATAGCTGGTCGTGTTATTACGGCCGTCGGTGACGCTCACCGTTTCGCCATGACGGTTTTTGACTGTCGTCATAGTGATGTTTTGTGGGGAGGTGATGGTGAAGCTGCGATTAGCGGCGTCGTAGCTATAAGTCGTGGCATTACCGCGCGCATCCAGCTGGGTCAATACTCGCGAGAAGGCGTCGTAAGTGCGCGTGACAGCATTATTGAGCGCATCGGTGTTTACGACTTCACGGCCCAGACGGTCATAGCTGTGCTGGGTAATGCCGCCACGCCCATCCGTGGACTGAGTCAGGCGACCGAAGGCATCATAGACAGCCGAGGCGATGCGGTTGAGTCCTGAAACATCTTCCGTTGTCGTTAGCAGCAGGCCACGCCGGTCATAGGCGTAGTCCGTGGTGACAGTAGTGGACGCATCTATCCTGTCCGTGCGGTTCGCCAATTCTCCAAAGGTGTTGAACGAGGAGGTGTTGACATTGCCCAGCGCATCGGTGGATGAGGTTTTTTGGCCACGGCGGTCATAAATGCCGCTGGTCTGGCTGAAGCCTGCTGTCGCAATACCGCCAATAGCACTGTCAAATGCGGTGTCGGCAAGCCCGCCGGCCAGTGTAGCCAACGTGGTGCTGTCAATACGGGTGTTATATAGCCGTTCAACGGTACGTTCATCAAAGGCGTTGTACTGGGACTCGCTGACTTCGCCTAAGGCGTTGATAGTGTGCGTAAGTTTGCCTTCATTGTCGTAGTAGTAGAGGGTACGATGGCTACCGCCATTGCCATCAGGGGTGAACTTCTGGGTAACTCGGCCGGCATTGTCGTAGACGTAGCGGGTACCGTAGGTATTCCAGACGTTGGTGACATCTGCTTCCAGGGGGTTAGCGCCCAGCTCATTCAATGCCACCACGCCCTCACCGCCCAACTCGGCAATGAGGCGGCCCTGACTGTCATAACGGCGCTGCAGGATGCGCTCTTCAGGCGTCCCTTGGGCTTTGGTAGTCTCAACCAGGTTGCCTACATCATCATAGGTATATTTGGTAACAACAGAATCAATATCGTTGTACTGAACCTTAGTTTCAATCAAACGATTGTTGGCGTCATAGGTGGAGAGTTCTGCCCGGTCTTCTGCATGCTTAATGACATAATTGCCCGTGCCTGCAGCGGAAAGAATCTGTGGCAGTGTGTCGGCGACTAGCTCGCCTTCCATCGGCTCTCTAAAACGTTTGGTAGAAACCAGATTACCACTTAGGTCATAACCATAAGTCGTCAGGAAGTTTTGGGCATCCACCATGCCAATGAGTTGGCCGGCTGCGTTGTAGATGTACTGAGTCGTCTGGTGTTTTTCCGTATCAGCAGATACAGAAGTAGCATTGGTCTTAAGCGTGGCGAATGTGCCTGAAGCCCAATTAGCTGCTGTTGTTTGGGTTGCATAACGAATACCAGAAGTCTTTCGTCCGGCAGCATCATAGGTATATTCGGTGAGATACCCCTCGGCGTCCAAGGTGCCTTGCAATAAACCATCATCGCTGTAGAAGTTACGGCTAGTGCGATTATCGGTTGATGTGTCAGGAGCAGTTTCGAGGTTGGTTGGGAGCAATTCCCCAGCAAATGCGCTAATGGCATTCAGCTGGAAAGAAGTAAGCTTATTGGCATATTGGACGGTATCCGTTAACCGGCCAGCCCCGTCATATTTGTACTCGGTCACAGCGCCTAACGCATCAATTTCCTTGGCTAATCGCCCAGCCTTGTCGTAGATACTGTAGGCCACCCGGTCATTCGTCGTATCCGCTGCAGGACGCAAGCCCGGGGTATCCAGCGTCCACTCGGTGGAATCTGTGGGCAGCGAGGGGATATCGACCTGGTTGGCGTAGCGCTTGCTGCTGATGACTTGGTTATTGTTGTTGTAGATGAACTCTATTAGCGAACCTTCGGCATCAATCTCGCCCACCTTGCGGCCCAGGCTGTCGTAGAGGTAATAGGTCTTCTGTCCAAGCGGGTCAGTGGCCTGTCGCAGGTTGCCTACCTCGTCATAGAGGTACAAAGTCGTACCTAAAGCACCATTACCATCATTCTTTATGACAGAGGTTAGCCGCCCGGCATTGTCATAGACACTAGTTGTGGAGAGGCCATTTGCCAGCGTAACGGTTACTTGGTTAAGGCTATCGTTATGGATAGTCACAGTGCCGTGGTTCAGAGCGTCAGTATGGCTCGTGATCCTGTTCAATCCGTCATAGGCATAACCCGTCGTATTGCCGCGGCCATCGACGGTCTGGACGAGGTTGCCTGCCTGATCATAGGTGTAGTAAGTAACAGCCTCAGTCCCTGTCACACCATTACCGGAAACATCCGTTTCCGTGTAAGTGGTCTGGCTGCTTAACTGACCACGAACGTCATAGACATAGTCGGTGCGCTGGCTTTGGGTTTTATCAACCGTGCCAGTCCAGGTAAAGAGCTGAGTCTCATCCAGGGTATCGGTGGGGGCAAGGACAGCGGTATCGTAGGTATTGCCGGTATAACTGATAGTGGCAAGAGGCTGGCCCAAGACGTACTGGTACTCGGTCACCCGACCTTCGGGACTTACGACGAAACGCAGATGTTCGTTTGAATCGTATGCATAACGCGTAGTTTGCGGATTGCTCCCGGCTATATTGCCATCAGTGAGATTGCTATCCGCTATTAGGTACACCGTTTCCGTCAGCAGCCGATTGGTATCGCTATCATAAGTACGGGTGACGGTGTTGCCCAAGCTATCCTGCTGGCTTAGCCGGTTGCCGTTATCGTCATAAGTATAGTTAGTGGCATTACCACGACTATCCGTGATCGATAGGACATCGCCGTTGGCATTGTACGCATAGCTGATGTCTTGACCACTACCCACTGGCCCTTGAATGCGGGTCAGAAGGCCTTTACTGCTATCGTTCGCTGTACTGTAAGTCAGCGTGGTGGTTTGGCCTGAGGCATCGGTGATTACCGTATTGCCTGTGTTATAGATAAACGTGGTGGTGTGGTTGGTACCGTCGATAATGGTTGCTACACGTCCAGAACCATCATAGGTAAAGCTTGAACTGGTAATCCCGTTGTTGCTAATGGAAGCAATACGGTTGCTTGCGCCATCGTAAGTATAGGTAGTGGTGTAGGTCTGACTGTCGTTGGTATTGTCAGGGGTAAGGTCTGTCGTTACCGAAGACAGCCTGCCATTTGCGTCGTAACTATAGCTCGTACGGGCAATAGGGGTAGTGTGCAGAACCCCATTCTGATCCTTGGTGTATACATTGATCTGGGTGAGTTGATTGCCGTTATAGACCAGCTCCGTGACCTCACCGCTGGCAGTGGTAATGGAGCTAATTAAGTCACTATTTGCAGCATAGCCATAGATCAGAGCATTGCCGTCCGTATCTGCAACAGAAGTGATGCGCCAGTTACCAGCAGTACCAGCTTCGTAGGTCTCGCTGATCCGGCTGTCGCCATCCACCCAGGTCCAGCTGTCGTTGACATTATCGTAAACCAGAGTGTCATAGCTGCCGCTGCCGTCTTTATTGACGTATTTGCCAAACGTGGGACTGCCAGTTGTGGAGTCGTAGCTATACAGAAGCTGGGCACCGTCGGCGCCGGTACGGGTGATGGTACTGTTTGCTGTATTAACCGTGCCGGTTAAACCCGAGAGTTGGCGATAGAGGGAGAGTTGCCAGCTGTCGTTGTTATCAAAATCGAAGGTGCCGTTGCTGTTGTAGGTGCGGGTAATGCCGATATCGGGGCCGATACCAATAAGAAGCTCATCCTGACGCCGAATGACAAGATTGCCGGTGGCGGCATTGACATAGGCAGCATCCGGTCCTCGCCCAGTTGCGCTATTTCCTATCTGTCCACCAGACCCAAGTACATTGGCAGAGGTTCCAACAAGACCCAGACCATTCCCCGTAACGATCGCAACCATGTCCCACCCTCGTATTGATTATTAAGGCATCAATGCCTATCAATACAAAAGGTCAGAACAATCCCAAAAATGTTTAGCGAAGGGAGGAAATATTTTTAAGTTGAGCTCGTAACAATGAATTCATATGATGTGAACATCTTGAAACGAGATCTCTTATTTTGAACGATTCTGATATCACTACTGAGGGTATATCCAAAAAATTGGATCGGCTAACTTCCTTCTTGGCTCAGGACCCTGATAATTTAAATCTGCTTGCCGATGTGGCGGATATAGCACTTCGGGCCAGAGACTATGCCATTTCGCGCTCGGCAATAAAACATGCCCTTGATCTCCAGCCGGATGACCCCTATTTCAAACTTCGTCTATCCACTCTGGCTATTAGTGAAAATAAAATCGAAGAGTCATTAGCAATTACAGAGTCGTTATTGCAGCAAGGACATAACGATGCCGCCATAAAATTTAATCATGTATTTGCATTAGTTTCGCTGGAGCGGTTTGAGGAAGCCAAAGGACCTTTAACTGAGCTGTTTTTAGAAGATACTGATTTTCCCAAGCTAGCCCATCTATTAATTCGTACTCATCATTATTTAGGCGAGATGGACGAAGCCATTGAGACTGCACATAAGTATTTGGATACTCATCCTGATGATGGCGAAATAATGGGAATGCTTAGCTTGCTGTACTTCGATAATGATGATTTGGAGCAGGCGAAAACTTACGCCGACCGCGCATTGAAAATAAGGTCGAACAACCTCGATGCTTTACTTGCTGGAGGCGGATCCGCTTTAGGATTTGAAAACATTGAAGAGTCCAAATTGCTACTGAACAAAGCGCTTGATATTGAGCCAACCCAAGGGAGAGCATGGGTAACTCTGGGTTTGATAGATTTAATAGGCGCCGATTTAACTAAAGCTGAGGAACATCTCAGGCAAGCTGTGAAATATATGCCCGAACATATCGGTAGTTGGCATGTATTAGCGTGGGCACAACTATTGCAAAAAGATATTCAGAGTGCAGAATCCAGCTTCCTTACTGCATTGGCTTTGGACAATAACTTCGGCGAAACTCATGGGGGCTTGGCTGTTATTGCTGCACTGAAAGGTGAGTGGGGAAAGGCTGCTGAGTTTTCCAAGATAGCAAAAAGACTAGATCCCGAATCAATGTCACCACTTTATGCACAAATTCTTCGTCTAGAGCATGAGGGGCGTACAGAATCTGCCCAACAGATAATCGACAAGGTGCTTAAGACCAGCACTTTACCAAATGGCAGTACGCTATTTGAATTTTTAGGGAAACATCTAAAAAGGTAATGGCGGAAAGGGTGGGATTCGAACCCACGATACGGCAAAACCGTATACCGAATTTCGAGTCCGGCGCATTCGACCACTCTGCCACCTTTCCCCGCCTTTTAAATCAACCACTTACTACGTTTATAGCTTTTTTTGCAGAACGTCCAGGTGTGAACTTTTCTGACTTTTTATACTGCGGAATTTCGAGTCCGGCGCATTCGACCACTCTGCCACCTTTCCGCTCTCCCGCATTGCGCAGGAGCCGCATTTTAGCATCACGACGATATCTTCCGAAGCACTATATTGCTGAAGCTGGACAAAGCGGGAAAACTTGGAGAAACTCCCTGCATGCGCATGTTTTTTCTCATGCTGCTCATGCTGATGTCGGCAGGGTGCAAAAAGCTGCCCGAGCCCCTGCCCGATGTCAGGCAGAGCAAGGAGCTGATCGTAGTCACACATAATGGGCCCAATACTTATTATGTGAATGGCGACAATGCGTTTGCGGGTCTCGAATACGATCTTGTGCGCCTCTTCGCGGCCGACCTCGGGCCGGAATATAAAGTCAGTTTTCTGCTTGTAGGCAATATTTCCGAAGTCCTGCCCACACTGCTCGAAGGCCGTGCCCATATGGCCGCTGCCGACCTGACCATCACTTCCATCAGAAAACGCATGGTGGATTTCAGCATGCCCTATCAGGGTGTCCAGCAATACGTCGTTTACAACACCGAGCAGGGCAAAGCACCCAAGAATGTGCAGGATTTGCTGAATGCCAACATCGTAGTGCCTGCAGGTACGAGCTATGCAGAACGCCTGCGCGCACTGTCGAAAGATGAGCCGCAGCTGGTCTGGAAAGAGTTGGGTAATGTCAGCGCCGACGAGTTACTGGAAAAGGTCGCCACCGGCGAACTCGACTACACCGTAGCGGATGACCATCTGGCGGCCGTACTGGGCAATTATTATCCGAACCTGCGGAACGGCATGGCACTTGGCAAGCCCGAAGATATTGGCTGGGCATTCCCCAAGGAGCGGTATCCATGGCTAAAAGAAAAAGCCAACGCATTTATCGCCCGTATCAAGAAGGATGGCACCTTGCGCAATCTGCTGGATCGCTATTACGGACACTCCAACCGGCTCAAGCCCATAGACGTCACGGCCTTCCTGCAGCGATCGAAAACCATACTTCCGCAATACATCGGTCTGTTCAAGCAGGCTCAGGAGCTGACCTCTTTAGATTGGCGGTTACTCGCAGCAGTCAGTTATCAGGAGTCGCACTGGGATCGCTTCAATACATCGCCGACTAATGTACGCGGCATGATGATGCTGACCGAAGACACGGCCGACCGCATGGGCGTCACAGATCGACTGGATGCCAAGCAGAGCATCATCGCCGGTGCACGTTATATCGTGCTGCTGAAGGAGTCACTACCTGAGCGCATTGCGGAGCCCGACAAGACGTGGATGGCGCTGGCTGCCTACAATATCGGGCTGGCACATCTGGAGGATGCACGGGTATTGGCCCAGCGCATGAAGCTCAACCCGGACAGCTGGGCTGATGTCAAGAAGACCCTGCCTCTACTTAACAAGGTGGAGTATTACTCAACGCTGAAATACGGTTATGCCAGCGGCGGCGCGCCCGTGGTATTTGTGGAATCCATCCGGACCTATCACAAGATTCTCGAACGCCACGAGCCGGGTCACAAGCAATTGCTGCCTGATCTCGACCTGGCCTGGTTCAGCCCGGGGTTCGGGCCGATCCCCTGAGACAAGGCTTAAGCTAAACCTAGAGAATTTCCCTGCCACCCATGTAGGGCTGTAGCGCCGTAGGGACTGTCACGCTGCCATCTGCATTCTGATAGTTCTCGAGAACTGCAACCAGCGTGCGACCTACTGCCAGACCGGAACCGTTCAGGGTATGCACCAGCTCCGGCTTGCCGCCTTCACTGCGGAAACGGGCCTGCATTCTGCGTGCCTGGAATGCTTCGCAGTTCGAGACAGACGAGATTTCACGATAAGTATTCTGCGCTGGCAGCCAGACTTCCAGATCGTAGGTCTTGGCTGCGCCGAAACCCATGTCGCCAGTACACAGCGAGACTACGCGGTATGGCAGCTCCAGCGCCTTGAGGATGTTCTCGGCATGGCCGACCATTTCCTCCAGCGCTTCGTAGCTTTTCTCAGGATGCACGATCTGCACCATTTCTACCTTATCGAACTGGTGCTGGCGGATCATGCCGCGCGTATCTTTGCCGTAGGAGCCTGCCTCGGAGCGGAAACATGGCGTATGCGCCGTCAGTTTGATGGGAAGGGACTCCAGCGGAACGATTTCATCGCGTACGGTGTTGGTCAGCGTGACTTCGGACGTCGGGATGAGATATAGCGATTCACCCTGCCCTTCCTGGCCACCCTTCTGTACAGCGAACAGGTCGGCTTCAAACTTCGGTAGCTGCCCCGTACCGCGCAGCGTATCGGCATTGACGATATACGGCGTATAGCATTCGCTGTAGCCGTGCTGATCGGTCTGCATATCTAGCATGAATTGCGCTAACGCACGATGCAGTTTCGCGATATGGCCCCGCATCAGCGTAAATCTGGCGCCGGTCAGTTTTGCTCCTGTATCGAAATCGAGACCTAAAGGCGAACCAACATCAACATGATCCTTGACCTCGAAATCAAACGTGCGCGGCGTTCCGACCTTGCGCACCTCGACGTTGTCGTCTTCAGACTTGCCGAGCGGCACGCTGTCATGCGGCAGGTTGGGCAGGCTCAGCAGCAAGTCCTGCATCTGCGACTGGATGGCCAGCAAGCGCTCCTCCTCTGCCTTGAGCTGATCGCCAAGACCCGCAACCTCGGCCATGATGGGTGCGGCATCCTCACCCTTGGACTTGGCAATGCCGATCTGCTTGGATACTGCGTTGCGCTTGGCTTGGAGGTCCTGCGTGCTTGTCTGTGCCTGTTTACGCTCTTGCTCAAGTGCGGCAAAAGCTGCCTTGTCTAGCTGGAAACCTCGCGCTGCCAGCCTTGCAGCAACCTGGTCGAGGTCGTTTCTCAATAACTGAATATCTAACATCTAATCTCCACTTTTTTTCTTTTTTGCCTGCTTGTCCAACTCGTGCAAATGCGCGAGTTTTTCGCTTATCTTGCCTTCCAGTCCGCGCGGGGTGGGGGTATAAAAATGCACCTCTGGCATATCGTCTGGCAAGTAGCTTTCGCCGGCAGCATAAGCGTCCGGCTCATGATGCGCATAGCGGTATTCCTTACCGTAATCCAGAGCTTTCATGAGCTTGGTCGGCGCGTTGCGCAAATGCAGCGGCACCGAACGTGATTTATCCTTGCCGACGAATGCCTTGGCCTCATTGTAAGCCATGTAAGCCGCGTTGCTCTTGGGCGCCACGGCCAGATAGAGAACAGCGTTCGATAAGGCAAGTTCGCCTTCGGGCGAGCCCAGCCGTTCATAAATCTCGCAGGCCTCCAGTGCCATGCTCTGCGCGCGAGGATCTGCCAGGCCGATATCCTCGATTGCCATACGGATAATACGGCGACCCAAGTATAGCGGATCTGCGCCGCCATCCAGCATGCGCAGGAACCAGTAAAGCGCGGCATCCGGATTGGAGCCGCGGACCGATTTGTGCAGCGCGGATATCTGGTCGTAAAACGCTTCGCCACCCTTGTCGAAACGGCGCAGCTTGCTCGCCATGGTAGATTGCAGAAAGGCTTCGTCAATGACCTTCTTGCCCTCGGACTGCGCTGCATTGAACAGGCCTTCGAGGAAATTCAACAATCGCCGCGCATCACCATCGGCATAGGCCAGCACTTGCTCCCTGACCTCAGGCTGTACCGTAATTCCATTGCCGGCCACGTTCAGTGCGCGCTCGAACAACTGATCAAGCTCAGCCTCTGATAACGCGCTGAGCACAAACACCTGAGCACGACTCAAAAGCGCGCTGTTGACTTCGAACGATGGATTTTCCGTCGTGGCACCGATGAAAGTAATCAAACCACTCTCGACGTAAGGCAGAAAGGCATCCTGCTGGGATTTGTTGAAGCGATGCACCTCATCGACGAACATGATGGTGCGGCGGCCAGATTGCTGCAGCGTATGCTCGGCCAGCTGTACCGAATCGCGAATGTCCTTGACGCCTGCCATGACTGCGGACAAAGGGATGAACTCGGCATCGACGGTCTTCGCTATCAGGCGCGCAAGCGTGGTCTTGCCTACCCCGGGCGGGCCCCACAAAATCATGGACGGCAGCTTGCCGGAAGCGAACGCCAGTCGCAACGGCTTACCTTCCCCGAGCAAGTGCGATTGACCCACAACTTCATCGAGACTTTTCGGGCGCAGCTGTTCTGCCAGCGGCGCTTGCGGGTTTTTAGGCTCAAACAGATCGCTCAATGCCGTTCTTTCTGCTATCAGCAATATCAATTGGCGCGGGCGGCATGCCTGCCTGGTAACGTTCCCAGGCCGTGATATAGCCCTGTTCCAGATGCTTGACCGTTAATGCGGTATCGAATAATGAATGGGTATGCCGATTAACCGCAAGCTTGTGCCTTACTGCTGCCAGCGCTTCCCTGTTCCTGGCGTAATAAATCGCTTTCTCCTGATACTGATCCAGACTCTCCGCTACCAGCTCATCCTGCAAATCCAGTGCATGTAGCAGCGAAGAAGCCAATCGCGACGATGCTACCGGACCCTCGCAGGTCAGCACGGGCAAACCCTGCCATAACGCATCCGCTGCCGTGGTATGCGCATTATGCCAGTAGGTATCGAGAAAGAGGTCGGCCAGCTGGTAACGTTTGATGTGCTCCGCGTGAGAGAGCAAACCTGCAAAGACCAGCCTATCCGGATTTATCCCAGCCTGCTGGGCGGATTTGCACAGATTGACTCTCGTTTCAGCCTGTAATCCCAATATCCAAAGAACACTATCAGGCACTGCATGCAAAATATGCATCCAGATGGTGAAAATTTCCGGCTCAATCTTGTTACTGTTGTTGAAGCAGCAAAAAACCACCGCTTTTTCCGCAAGACCGAAATCGCTGCGCCGCTTGCTGATAGAGCTGTTATCAAGCTCGGCATCGTAAGGGCAATGCGCATTCGGCAATCGGATCAACTGCTCACTCCAGTCCGCGCGGTTTTCTTTCTGAGCAATCGTTTGATCCACAATGGCGTAGTCCATGAAGTCCGCACCGGTAGTGCCGGGATAACCCAGATAGGAGAGCTGGATGGGAGCTGGGCGCAAGGCAAAAATATCGGGGCAGGCATAAGTCGTATAGCCAGCCAGATCGACAAGAATATCTATTCGATCGGCGTGAATCTTCTCGGCAGCTTCGATATACGATAAAGCGCTGACATCGCGGAAAACATCACACGTTTGAGTGATGTGCATGTAAACATTGTCATCCGATTTATCCGGCCGATGGAGCGAATAGGCATATACCTCAAAATGCTCGCGGTCATGCAGTCCATATATCAGACGGCTCAGCAGGCCTACGGGATGCACTCTGAAATCGGGTGATACATAACCTATCCTGACTTTGCCGACTTCCCTGGGTAGATATTCAAACGGCCGGTTTCGAGCTTGCGCGACGCCTTCGACATAACGGCGGGCCACTTGCGCTATCAGCTTCAGGCGAGTTTTACCGTCAGTGGGTAAGGAGATCATCTGGAAACCAAGCGCTGCCATCATGCCGAGTTCTATTTCACCAACATGGTTCGACAACATTTCGTGCAAGGTTCGGACATAGGCTTCCCGGTATGTCCAATTGCAACGCGTTTGCTGATGGTAAGCAGCATCAAGAAAAATAAGTTCCGGGATGATAGTAATTGGACGGCCAAACGGATCGTCCGCCAGCTGCGGATAATACTTGTTCGCAACCTGCGCATCCATGCTACTCGCCATGTCGAATGCCTGACGTGCTTCCGCATAGCGCTGCAGGTATGACAGAACCAGCCCGCGCTTGAAATGCATCACCGCATTGCCCGAATATAGCCTGAGTGCCTCATCGCAAACCTGCAGCGCCGATGTGTACGCATGCATCTGGATATGCGCCTCGGCGAGATTGTTCATGATTTCGATATTGTCTGGGAGAATGCTGAGCGCGATCTTCGCCTGGCTCATCGCGAGTGGATGCTGTCCCATTTTGACCAGCACCGAGGACATATGGACGAGAGCGGTGGGCTCTTTGGGATCAAGCAGGAGCGCTTGCCTGTATGCCTCCAATGCCTGCGGCAGCTTGTTGGCCTGGAACAGGATGCTGCCCAGATTGGCTCTGAGAAAAGCCGATTGCGGATGCAGTTCGCAGGCTTTGGCTGCGACCTCAATTGCTTCATCGAGACGATTCATCTTGGTAAGTACGGACAGCTTTGCCGCCCAGCAATGGACATCTCCGTCATCCAGCATCAGGGCCTTATCAAAGGCTTGCAGGGCAGGGTCAAACTTGTCCTGTCCCTCCAGGGCTGCGCCCAGGTAAAAATACAGCTTGGGAAATTCTGTAGCTGGATCAACGGCAAGCCTGCAAAGGTTTTCGGCCTGAACAAAATTACCCGCTGTCAGGCAAGTGAGAACCGTATCGGCTATATTCCTTGAAGTTGAATCTGATGATGATGTCATGCTCAATATGATAGCGGCATCTGTGAAGATTCAACGAGCATGCTAGGTAGCAGAAACTACAAATGACCACCTGGCATTCAATCTGCCAGGCCACGTCGCAAAAGACTTAGTGAGACGAGGAACTGCTTGGAAAGTTGATCGAGCTGTTTGGGGAGGCGATCCCTCTCATATGAGCCGTGATGTGGCCGCTATTCATGAAGGCATATCCATCCGTGAAGGAATATTCCACAGTAGCTCGGGATAGATTAGCCGAATTAAGTGCGGCAGAATGTATGTTGAGCGAGCCGGTGCCATATATGGATTCACCGTGCTCTGTCTGTGTAGTCCCACTCCCGAAAGAGAAACCACCGGTTTCAGGATTCAGATGCCCATCCACACCACCGTGCACAGTCTTGCCACTCAAATCGCCCGAATTGAATTCAGCTTTCATGACAAAGCTCGCATTATATTCCGAGAAATTGACCAATAACTTTGAAGTAGATGTGCCGGTACTGGACCCTGCGCTCGCTGACATGGTAACTGTATTCGTCGCAATGTATTCGGCGCCAGCATCAAGCGCCGCCAACTGGCTCAGGTTAGCTAGAGGCCCTTGCAGCAACTGGTTGAGTTCATCCAGTTGCGGGAAATCATGACCGCTAAAGCAGTTGTCGCTGATTGCACAAGGAGCACCATCCTCGGTCCGCAATTCGCCTGCGAGGAATATCTGCTCTTGTTCCTGCTGTCCTTGCTGCTCCTGCGTTTCCTGAGGCGTACCGCCTGTTGGGCCTGCTGCGGCGACCGAGGGCTGCTCACTGCTATATTGCGGTTTGCTGCCTTCGCCGACTTCCCCCACCTGGCCCTTGTATAAAACAATGTCGCCTGCCGAATTCACCAGATACACCGCGCCATTCCCGACCTTCACCAGCAGCTTGGTGCCGCCGTATTGCGCCAGATATTCAGTGCCGCGTATGCCTATGGTAGCAACTGGCGTATTGACGCGATAAGCCTGTTTGTTGGTATGGCCGATAGCACCTGTGATTGCGCGCAAACCACCCTTCACCAGACTGAAAACCCCCTTCTCGCTGCCATCCGGTTTTCCATTGTAGGAATAATCTTCCACCTTGAACTCGGTGTTGGGCTGCAGCGAGATATAACCGCCATCGGAGAAGCGAATCTGAGCACGCCCTTCGGCAGTCTTGATCGTATCGCCATTATCGATTTCCCCACCCTTGGTAAGGGTACGCGCACTCCCATCTCTACCTACAGCATTCACTGCGCCCACTGCAAACTCGACTCTGCCTGCTGCGGCTTGCGACGCGAGTGGAAACGCCGTCGAAATAAGAGCCGCGATAAGGGCCTGACGGCTCAGACTGAAAGATGGAGTATTCATTGGTTTCTCCTGGCGCTTACCAGTTAAAGTCCTTGCGGAAGTTGATTGATAATACTGCACGGTCAAAATCGAACACTGTTGTATTGGAGTTGTTCTTCAGGTAGCTCAGTTGCGGCCTGATTGTCCATTTGTATCCGGGCAGATAACGCAGGCCGACATTGAAGTCGTACTGGTTATCGCGACGCGTCTCGGAAAAAATGGGGTCCTGTTCATCATAGTCGCGGTACTCGTAGCTTGCCCCGGCATATGCCACCAGTTTCGGGCTCATGCTGAGCTGTCCGCCGGCCCGTATGCCGTAGATGGAGTTGCTCAGGAAATCAAAGCTGGAATCCTCGGTGTTTTCCTTGCCAATATAAGGACCGAAGAAAACCACGGGCGTCTTGTCTCCCGCAAAAACATGCGCCCAACCGGCGCCGATGATGTAGCGGTCGGCATCGCGAACGTCGCTGTCTGGATAGGATAGTTTCGAGTAGTGTCCATATACGCTGACTTGATTCTTGTCATCGACGTCGCGTTGCCATTGTCCCAGCATGCCATATGATCTGCGGAATCTGTCGCCATCGAGGTCATAGGTATTGCCCTGCAGACCAACCGTAAACATATCGATATGCTTCTTATAGGTCAGCCCCAGGTTGTAGTCCATAATGGAAGGATCAAACTGACCCTCGTTCCAGTTCGTTCTGGTCAGGCCGTTCACTGAGCCAAAAACTGCAAGATCCTTAGTAAGCGGGTGACGGAAGGATGCACCGCCCGCCAGACTGATGTATTTGCTTGATTGCTCCTGCGCTGCCCCAGTCAAAGGAATATCGACAAGTGGGGTGCCAGGGAAAAGTGAGATTGAAACACTATTGGATGAGGTAGCACTGTTGATATTGCTATCGAAACCATACCCAATATCCAAATAGGCTCCAAAGGTAGTGGTAAGCCCCAATGCCTTATCGATTGCAGACATGAAGCGATTGATGGCATCTGCCGTTTCATGCCCCGGACTTTGAGAAAGCAGGTTGTTGAACTCGGCTTTGGAGGTATCAATCTCGCCTAATTGAAAATGTGCCTTGGCGATTTGAGTTCTTGCAGCGGTATGGTTGGGGTTGATCGCCAGCACGCGTTCTAGGGCAAACACCCCGCGCGTGACGTTACCGCTTTCAACCGCAGCCACACCCAGCAGATAATCGTATTCGATGTCTCCAGCCCGCTCGGATTCAAGCGGTTCGAGCAGCGCGTAGGCTTGTTTGTATTCCTGTGTATTGATCAGACTGAGTGCCTGGCTCAGAAGAGGGTCGCTGGCAGCACCGGCAGGCAATGAAAAGGCCAGCACACAGGCTAGAGCTGCGAGCACGCCGAGACGCGTCAACCACATTGGAACCCCCTGATTAGTAATCGTTTTTAGTTTTTGAAACTATACTACAAATAGGGCTATTTTATGCAAGCAGCATCAGCTGCGAATGTCATTCGCCGACGACGTCTGCGCCAGCGGGAGGCTTGAACGCAAAGGTTTGGCTTGGGAGTTTGGGATTGAGTTCAATATCAGAGAATTCGATGACAGTGATGTGCCCGAAATTGTCGCGCATCTCCATCTCTTTCAACAGATTGTCCTGAAAGCCCAGATATACCTTCTCAAAACCGTTGTCTTCATCTCTGGGGGTTGCCATCACCCATTCCAGCGCGTCCTGCCGACCTTCATCCCTGAGTTCAAAACTCTTTTCGATCTCTTTGCTGCCTGCAAGCAAGGCGGCCGGACTTGAGCCGATGGCACTGCTGATTGTGCGCACAGTCACCTGGTTCAGCTCGGGATCGAACAGCCAGACTTTTTCACCATCGCCGACAATCTGCTGCACATACGGCTTGTTGTAATCCCAGCGGAATTTTCCCGGACGCTGCAGCTGCATGGTGCCATCGACTTCTTGTACCTTTCTGCCTTGGCTATCTACCACCGTTTGATGAAAATGTGCGCGCATGGATTGCGTCTTGCTGAAAAACGATTGCAGTTGGTCAACACCGCCAGCATGACAAATAAGCGGGAATATCGAAATCAGGCTAATCAGGAATCTGGTCATTGGTTACTCATTATTAGGTGCTAGAACTTCGCGGTTGCCATTGCTTTGCATGGATGACACCAAGCCGGCACGCTCCATTTCTTCAATCAGGCGTGCCGCCCGATTATAGCCAATGCGCAAGTGGCGTTGCACGGCAGAGATCGAGGCACGGCGCGTTTTGAGCACAATGGCAACAGCTTCATCATAAAGCGGGTCGGACTCGCTACCGCCTTCGATGCTGCCACCCTCGCCCGCTTCCTCACTCGCATTGTTAAGAATGCCCTCGATATAGTTTGGTTCACCCAGCGACTTCAGGTGCTCAACCACACGATGGACTTCCTGGTCGGCAACAAAGGCGCCGTGGATACGCTGCGGATCGCTGGTGCCAGGAGGCTGGTACAGCATATCTCCCTGCCCCAGCAGCGTTTCAGCACCCATCTGGTCAAGGATGGTGCGCGAGTCAATTTTGCTCGATACCTGGAAAGCAACCCGGGTAGGAATATTGGCCTTGATAAGGCCGGTGATGACATCTACCGACGGCCGCTGCGTCGCCAGCACCAGGTGAATGCCGGATGCGCGCGCCTTCTGCGCCAGGCGTGCGATAAGCTCTTCCACTTTCTTTCCCACGACCATCATGAGGTCGGCCAGCTCATCGATGACAACAACAATCAACGGCAGCTCATCCAGAGGCTCAGGGCTTTCCGGTGTCAGCGTAAATGGATTGGTCAGGGGCGTGCCGTCCTTCTGCGCTTCGCGCAGTTTCTGGTTGAAGCCGGCAAGGTTACGCACGCCGAAAGTGGACATCAGCTTGTAACGTCGCTCCATTTCAGCCACACACCAGTTGAGCGCATTAGCCGCCTGCCGCATATCGGTAACCACAGGCGCCAGCAAATGCGGAATGCCTTCGTAAACCGAAAGCTCCAGCATTTTCGGGTCCACTAGAATCAGCCTGACCTTCTCTGGCTCCGCCTTGTACAACAAGCTCAAGATCATGGCATTGATCGCCACCGACTTGCCCGAACCCGTGGTACCGGCCACCAGTACGTGCGGCATCTTGGCCAGGTCTGCCACCACCGGTTTGCCGGCGATATCCTTGCCCATGGCAATGGTCAGTGGGGAATGCACATCTGCGTAAACCTTGGATCCCAGGATTTCAGACAGATATACGATCTGTCGCTTGGGATTGGGAATCTCCAGCCCCATGTAACTCTTGCCAGGAATGGTTTCAACCACCCGCACGCTGACCACGGACAAAGCACGCGCGAGGTCGCGGGAGAGATTAGCCACCTGGCTGCCCTTCACGCCCGCCGCAGGCTCCAGCTCGAAACGGGTGATTACCGGACCAGGCAATGCTGTAATCACCTTGACCTCGATACCGAAATCCATGAGCTTGCGCTCGATAAGGCGCGAAGTGAAATCGAGCGTCTCTGCGGATTGCAGTTCAATTTCACCTTGCGGCTCCTCAAGCAGGTGCAACGGCGGCAACGAAGAATCAGGCAATGACGCAAACAGGGCGGTTTGACGTTCCTTCTCTACGCGGTCGCTCTTGGGTATTTCCAGTGCCGGCTTCTCGATCTGTACCGGCGGACGATCTTCTACGCGCTTGCGCTCGCTCTCGACAAATTCGGTGCGCCTCTGTTCTGCCTGTTTGCCTGCAAGCCTGTCCTGACGATCCTGCCAAGCATTGATGACAAAATGGTAAGAAAAGATGAGGGCTTCGCCCAATCTCTCTGTAATGAGCAGCCACGACCAGCCGGTAAACAGGCTGAAGCCGATGGCAAACAGCACCAGCAGTACCAGTGTGGAACCAGCGAAACCGAACATGGTGCGCATCACCTCGTCCATGACGCTGCCCAGCATGCCGCCTGCCACGGATGGCAACTCGACTGCCAGCGGCACAGTATGTCCGGCTTCGAGGCTGGCGGAAGCCGCCAGCAACAGCCCGAAACCTACCATGTTGAATAGCAGCAAGGGGCGCTGACTGACAGCTTCGGTCTCAAGTCGGAGATACACGAGCCACATCGCATAAAAGGCGAAAACGACCCACCACCAGGCCGAGAACCCGAACAGGTAGAGCAGCATGTCGGAGACCCAGGCACCTACGTGCCCGCCGGCATTCTGCACAGTTACGCTATCGCTGGCGCTATGCGACCAGGACGGGTCCGCAGGATGATAGGTAAAAAGGATAACCACCAGATACAGGCCAAGTGCCACCAGTGCCAGCCACCATGCTTCACGAATCAGGCGGATATTTTTGGGCGCTGCTGCTACCTGGCGGCGACTATTGAGGGGTGCAGAGGTTTTTTTTTGGAAAAACAAGTGTTGGAGCCTGTCATTGTCCGCTTGCCGGCATTATATCAGCATAGATTTATGCAGTATTCGTTCGGATAAATATGGTTACAGCAGTATTTATCGCACAGATTAGGAGAATCAATTTGCGCTACAACAGAGACGAACCTAACATTTCGGTTCAGGTCATTCTGTATTCAACAATTAAATTAAGGATCAGTCATGGACATTGGAATCAAGGAAAAAGACCGCAAGGAAATCGCCGAAGGCTTGTCGCGCCTGCTTGCCGACACCTATACGCTATACCTCAAGACCCATTATTTTCATTGGAACGTGACGGGACCGATGTTTCAGACCCTGCATTTAATGTTCGAAGAGCAATATAATGAGCTCGCGTTGGCCGTGGATCTGGTCGCCGAACGTATTCGTGCACTCGATATCTACGCCCCAGGCACCTACCGCGATTTTGCACGACTCAGCTCCATCAAGGAAAGTGAATCCGTGCCCAAGGCGCAGGATATGATCCGCGAGTTGGTCGAGGGTCACGAAGCTGTCGTGCGTACCGCACGGTCGGTGTTCCCGGCTGCTGAAAAGGCATCTGACGAAGCCAGCGCCGATTTGCTGACGCAACGCCTGCAAGTGCATGAAAAAACAGCCTGGATGCTGCGCAGCCTGCTTGAAAAATAATCAGTTTTATCAAAGGAGTTCTTAAAGTATGTCCACCAAACACGCTCACGTGTTGATTCTCGGTTCCGGTCCGGCCGGCTATTCCGCTGCCGTATATGCCGCACGGGCTAACTTAAAGCCGGTGCTGATTACCGGTATTGCACAGGGTGGCCAGCTCATGACCACAACCGAGGTGGACAATTGGCCAGCGGATGCTGATGGCGTCATGGGGCCGGAATTGATGACACGCTTTCAGCGACATGCGGAACGATTCAATACCGAGATGATCTTTGATCATATCCACACCGCCAAGCTCACTGAGAAGCCGATCCGTCTGATTGGCGACTCTGGTGAATACACCTGCGACGCATTGATTATCGCCACCGGTGCTTCGGCGCAGTACCTGGGCCTGCCGTCAGAAGAGAAGTTTTCCGGCAAGGGTGTTTCAGCATGCGCAACTTGCGATGGGTTTTTCTATCGCGGTCAGGAAGTGGCCGTCATCGGCGGCGGCAATACCGCAGTGGAAGAAGCCTTATACTTGGCGAATATTGCCAGCAAGGTCACGCTCGTGCATCGCCGGGACAAATTCAAGGCCGAGGCCATTCTTGTGGACAAGCTCATGGACCGCGTGCAGGAAGGCAAGATTGTGCTTGAGCTGAACTCGGTTCTCGACGAGGTGCTGGGCGACAACACTGGCGTGACCGGCATGCGTATCCACAATAACCAAACTAACGCCGTAAAAGAGATTGCGCTCAAAGGCATTTTCATCGCGATCGGCCACAAGCCGAATACCGACATTTTTGCCGGCCAACTCGACATGGAAGGCGGCTATATCGTCACCAAATCGGGGCGTGAAGGCAATGCCACTGCAACCAGCATTCCCGGCGTATTTGCCGCAGGCGACGTGCAGGACCACATATACCGTCAGGCAGTGACCAGCGCCGGCAGCGGTTGTATGGCGGCGCTCGATGCTGAACGTTATCTCGACGGCTTGAAGTAGTAGCTATCTACGGGCGGAAACCCCGCCCGTAGCAAGAGCGGGGGTTGAATGGCTGAAGCTGACCCAACGAACGATGATCTATCGGACGATGATCTGCCGGATGATGATATTGCGCTGTTTCGTGCAGCCGTACAGGATGCACGCCCACTGAAGCCCAAGCGTATTTCCCACTCTCCTGCCCGCCCCACACCCATCCCGCAACAATTTCTGCGCGATGAAAAACAGGCGTTGGCGGATTCTCTCAGTGACGATTACATCCCCGCGCATGAGCTTGAAAGCGGTGAAGAGCTGCTCTACCTGCGCGAAGGTCATGCGCCGGATATTCTCTCCAAGCTGAGACGCGGGTTCTGGGTCATCCAGGCTTCGATCGACTTGCATGGCATGGTGGTAGAGGATGCACGCAGCTATGTCGCCGAATTTCTCGCCGAGAGCAGAAAGCGCGGTATCCGCTGCGTCCGCATTGTGCACGGCAAGGGACATAGCTCCAGAAATCGTGAACCAGTACTCAAAAACAAGCTGCGCAGCTGGCTAATGCAGAAAGACGAAGTCATCGTCTATGCCCAGGCTCGTCACGCTGATGGCGGCAGCGGTGCCGTTGTTGTGCTGCTGAAAGCCTGAGTTAAATCTCGAAACGCTGGATCAGGCAGACGGCTTCGGCCGCAATTCCTTCACCACGCCCGGTAAACCCGAGCTTTTCCGACGTTGTCGCTTTCACATTCACCATATCCGGCGGTAGACCGCAGCAGGCAGAAATATTAATGCACATCTGCGGAATATGGCTTGCAAGCCTGGGCGCCTGGGCAATGACCGTAGCATCAATATTCACGATGGAAAAATGTTTATTGCGCAGAAGACATGCCACCTGCTGCAGCAGCTGCCGCGAATTGATGCCCTTGTAGCGCTCATCGGTATCGGGAAAATGGCGCCCGATATCGCCCAGCGCAGCCGCGCCAAGCAGGGCATCGCAAACAGCATGGATCAGCACATCCGCATCGGAATGGCCATCCAGCCCTTTGTCATGAGGGATATCCACGCCGCCGATGATGCATTTGCGGCCGTCCACCAGCTGATGCACATCAAATCCATGTCCAATCTTGATCATATGCCCTCCTTCTCATCCGCACGCCATAACGCCTCAGCAAGCACCAAATCCTGAGGATAAGTGATCTTAAAATTTCTGGCGTCTCCCGGCACCAGATTTGGCTGCAAACCCAGCACTTCCACCGCCTGCGATTCGTCGGTGGGCACATTGCCGCAAGCCAACAAAGCTTCCTGCAACACGCCGTAGCGAAACATCTGCGGCGTTTGCGCCTGCCATAAACCGTCGCGAGGCTCTGTGCGGGCTATCCGCTGATCCCCCGCAGCCCGCTTTAATGTATCCGCCAATGGCAGCGCCAGAATCCCGCCAACCGGGTCCTTGCCCAGCGTTGTTACCAGACGCGTCAAGGCCTCCTGGCTCAATCCGGGACGGACGGCATCGTGCACCAGTATCCAGTCTTCTATTGAAACGCTGGATTTCAAATGGCCCAGCGCGTTCAACACTGTCTCCGCACGCGATGCACCGCCGCATCGCACGATGCGGGTTTTTTCGTCCAGGCGGATGCCAAAGCTGTCCCAATAATCATCCTCAGGACTTAAGGCAACGATAACGGAATGGATATGATGGCTTGCCGAGAAAACAGCGAGGGTACGCTCAATAACAGGCCTGCCAGCCAAGGGAAGATACTGCTTGGGGATTTCAGAATTCATCCGGCTGCCGACGCCGGCGGCAGGAATGACAACATGAAAGAGAGCCATGCAATGATTCTAGCATGGCTCTCACACAGCCATGTACGGCTAAGCCTATGGGTTAGGCGGCCTTGGACAACTCGCCGAAAAGTGCTTCGTATGTCCTTTCGATATCTACATACAAAGCCACCGCATTTTCGACACCTATCTGGATGGGCGGCCCGAATCGCGATGTCACGACACCCGCGCGACGCAACAACCTTTCGATGGCTGTCGTGGTCACCGTCACATACTGCTCAATTCCCATGCGATGACCATAGGCAATGATTTCACCGATGGATTCCATGGCGACTTCAGAGAAACCGAAGCTGTGACGGCCTTCTGTTTCGATCGCAAACCGGCTCAGTTCCCAGATTCTGGGGTCTTCAGGAGCCGGCTGGCCATGCAGCAGCTGCGGGAATGAATCCTTGAGCATGTATGGACCTTCAGTGGGGAGAATTCGCCAACAGCCCCGAAGACAGCCACTGGCAGGCTCACGAATCATCATATAAGTCGGCTCGATGGCATCGTAACCATCAATCTCCATGCCGCTCATGAGAGGCACATCCCAACCCATGCGATCCTTGAACACCTTGGCGCGCAGTCTGTGCATATCACCCAGCTCATGGGTAGGGAATTCACGGCGTGATGCGATTTGGATCTGTAGCGACATTTTGCAGCCTCCTGAAAGTTGTTATGCAGGTGGCATAGATATTTATGCGAAATGCATATTTGGATAACTATCAGGATTGCTAGGTGGGGAATTGCCAGCTCTCGGTACAGAATTGACCTCTGTCGGACGTCCCGTCTGGGATGCAGATGGCACTACTTAATCGGTAATGGGAAAACCGAAGATGACAAAGGAACCAATGATGAGAGATGACGCTTTCAAAACGATGGTCCTGGCTTTGAATCCCGAAGAGCTCAAGGAGCTGCGCAAATCTCGCAAGGAAAGCCAGGCAAAATTCTGGAAAAGGTTCGGCGTGACACAGTCTCGCGGTAGCCGTTTTGAGCAGGGCATAGGCTTGCCTACATCTGTCGCCATCCTTATCAAGCTTTACATGGAGGGCAAGGTCAATGATGGGGACCTTTGGCGAGCTCGCCGGGGAGCGAAATTATGGCGGCAGATAGACAATTCTGCCGCGAGCTATCAGCGTTAGATAATCAACTATTCTGAGGGCGGCAGCGAGATCGACTGCTGTGAGTTAGTGCACTAGCACTCAGGCATCAGCTGAGGTTGGAACGTGATTAATCCGGTACCAGCAGCCCCAGCCTGATTGCCTTGACGATGGCCTGCTGGCGCGTGTTCACCTGAAACTTGACCCTGCTGTTGGAGATATGGAAATTCACGGTGGCTTCGGAGCATCCAAGAATCATCGAAATTTCCCATGAAGATTTTCCTGCCATGGCCCATTTGAGACACTCGAGTTCGCGCTGCGTCAGGTGCACTGCCTCTTCTGCGTCGCCGTTCTTGATGAACTTGATAGACGACTCAAAAACATAATCGCGAATCAGCGCTAGTGCCGGTAGAGAGTGGTTGAGTTCGTTCTTGAATTTCTTGTCAGTTAGCGCATCGCTGACAAAACTGATGACGCCGAACTCCCCGTTCGGCCCATGAATCGGATAGGTGATACCCGACCGGATACCGTATCCGCAAGCCTCTTCATAAAACTCCTTTTCTCTAGGCCGCTCGAAAGTTTGAGGTTCCCATATCAAGGGGATGCTGCTTTTGATGCAGTGGCTTACGGTGGGATCGATATAGTGCAGCTTCTCGCTATCGTAAGTAGCTCGCCAGCTGGAGGAATAATTGCTGCGAAGGAATGCGTTTTCAAGCGGCATGTTCTTGTTGAGAACGACACCGTAAACTGTCTGCTCAAACCCGTTTTCATTGGCAATTCTGAACAAATCCTGGCACCACGATTCCTCGGAATCGGATTCGAGCAGATTCAGCAGTTTCGCAATATCGGCCGGCATACTGGCTTTAACATTCCCCAACTTGATTGCTCAACACGGGAACGCCCAGACTGCAATTCCAGCCATTAACATAATGAACCGAAAAGACTTTTCTGCCTGAAGCGCTTGAAGCTGTCTAGTGTAGTTCATGTTCGGCGCGCTAACCAGATACTGCAAGAAAAAAATTTACACTCTGTTTACAAATAAAAACCGGGCGCAAGCCCGGTTCCGAAATATCCTAATCAACAGCGTTTAATCGTCCATCGCTGCAGATTCAGGCGTGGATGAAATTTTGTGGATGGAGATGTCGGCGCCGTTGAATTCCTCTTCTGCGCTCATGCGTATACCTACCATGAGTTTCAAGCCGCCATAAACCAGCGATCCGCCAACGAGTGCCACTGCGACGCCAAGAAGCGTGCCGATAATTTGTACCTGCAAGCTGACACCTCCCATGCCACCCAGGGCTTGCATGCCAAAAATGCCGGCTGCGATACCACCCCAGGCGCCGCATAATCCATGCAATGGCCACACGCCAAGCACGTCGTCGATCTTCCAGCGATTCTGCGTCAGGGTGAAGGCCCAGACGAACAAGGCACCAGCGACTGCCCCAGTCACCAACGCACCGAGCGGATGCATGACATCGGATCCGGCACAGACCGCCACCAGGCCAGCCAGGGGACCGTTATGCACAAAACCGGGATCGTTCCTGCCTAGAATTACCGCAGCCAACGTACCGCCTACCAGCGCCATCAATGAATTCAATGCGACCAGGCCGCTGACCGCCTGTGTGGTCTGGGCCGACATGACGTTGAAGCCGAACCAGCCCACGGTAAGAATCCAGGCCCCCAGGGCGAGAAATGGGATGCTCGATGGAGGAAAGGCATGCAGGCGTCCTTCCTTATCATAGCGCCCTACCCTTGCGCCAAGCAGGAGGACCGCGGCAAGCGCAATCCAGCCACCCATGGCATGCACCACAACCGAGCCGGCAAAATCGTGGAAGGCGACACCGAAATTCGCGGTAAACCATTCCTGAATGCCAAAATTTCCGGCCCATACGATGCCTTCAAAAAACGGATACACAAACCCGACCAATAGAAACGTTGCCGCCAGTTGCGGATTGAATTTAGCCCGTTCGGCAATACCGCCTGAAACAATGGCGGGAATGGCTGCGGCGAAAGTTGCGAGGAAGAAGAACTTGACCAGCTGATAACCGTTCTTGTCCGACAGGGCCTGCGCACCATCAAAGAAGCTGATACCGTAGGCAATGCTGTAGCCGATGAAAAAATAGGCGATGGTAGACACCGCAAAATCCACCATGATCTTGACTAGGGCATTGACCTGATTCTTGCGGCGCACCGTACCCACTTCGAGAAACGCAAAGCCTGAATGCATGGCGAGCACCATGATGGCGCCCAGCAGTATGAAGAGAACATCACTTCCGGATTGCAATGCTTCCATTTTGTTACTCCCGCCCCAAATTTGACGCTGAGTTTCAGCAAAAAACGCGCCAGATAAGAAGAGGCTTGTTTTCTAAGGGAATACGCCATAAGCAGCTAAAGGATAGCGCACTCATTCTGTGCCATGCAAAGTGCACCGCACCAAATCCGTGCAATATCAGAGGTTGCCCCAAAACAGGGCTTAGCTATCAACCAAATAGCGGATCGACTGCGTCTTGATCAGGCAATAAACCGCCTGCCCTGTTTCAATCCCCATCTCGCGAACGGATTTCTCCGAGACCTCGACAAGCAGCGGCGTGGATATATCGATGCTGACCACTGCACGATGGCCCACGAATTTTATCTCTCTCACCTTGCCGCGCAGCTGATTCTGGATGCTGATGCCGCTGATGAGAGATTTCGCCAATGCGATATGGGCTGCCGGCACGACGATAGGCATGCGAGTGCCAGGTGCATGATGGCTTAAGGGCAGCGTCAGGTGGTGCTCCGCAAAAGCGGCTACGCTGTGGCCCAGGTCGGGGTGGTTTTCCGCAAGCGTCACCACCAGCACATTCTCGATCCCTAGCGATTGCGCTAGCGGCAGGACTGTCTGGGATGTCAGCACTTCGTGATAATCGCCGTAACTCAGAATGCGGCCGTCCTGCATTACGGCCAGCTGCTGGGTTAGGTCGAGGATCTCCGGCATGGCATGGCTGACGTAGATCATGGGTACCTGTGCCTCTTCCTTCACACGCCGCAAAAAAGGCAATATCTGCGACTTGAGCCGCACATCAAGCGATGCCATCGGCTCGTCGAGCAGCAGGCAATCCGGTGAAGCCAGCAAGGCACGCCCCAGCGCGACACGCTGACGCTCGCCTCCTGAAAGCTGAGAGGACCGTTGTTCCAGCAGCGACCCTATTTCGAGAAGCTCAGTGATACGCTCCAGGCTGTAGCGTCTGGCTTTCTCCGGCAGCAGGCGCATGCCATAGATCAGATTGTCTCTGACGGTCAGATGCGGGAACAGCCGGCCATCCTGATACACCACACCGATGCGGCGCTGATGGATGGGCACATCAATGCCGCTGTCCGTGTCCAGCAGGCAGCGTCCATTGATGACAATCTTGCCCTGTGCAGGCTTGATGCTGCCTGATAGCACGTTGAGCAATGTACTCTTCCCGGCGCCGGAAGGACCGAAAAGACCGATGACGCGTACCTCAGATTTCAGTGAGGCATCCAGTGTGAATTGCCCGCGAGCAAGCCTGATGTCGAACTCAATCATCGATCTTCCTGAGGCCCAATTTGCGCGTTACCTGGCGCTCCATGCGGTCGCTGATAATAAGCGCGGCAAGCGCCAGCACAATCGAGATGATCACCAGCCGGATGGTCTGGTCTTCGCCGCCGGGAACCTGGGTGTAACTGTAGATGGCCAGTGGCAGAGTGCGGGTTTCGCCCTCGATGTTACCGACGAAAGTGATCGTTGCGCCGAATTCACCCAGGCTGCGACTAAAGGCCAGGATGAGGCCGGTGATAATGCCCGGCGCAGCCAGCGGCATGGTAATGGTGAAAAATACGTGCAGCGGGCTGGCTCCTAATGTCCTCGCCGCGGTCTCCAGCGCCTCGTCGATTTGCAGGATGGAAAGACGAACCGCGCGCACCATCAGCGGAAAAGCCATCACGGCAGACGCCGCCACGGCGCCTTTCCAGGTAAATGCCAGCTCGATGCCGAATTGCTGATCTAGCCATTTCCCCAAGATGCCTTGCGAACCAAGCAACACCAGCAGCAGATAACCGGGCACCACGGGTGGCAGCACCAGCGGCAGATGCACCAGGCTGTCCACGACCGATTTGCCGGGGAAAGACTTGCGCGCCAGCAGCCAGCCTATGAACACGCCGGGAATGATGCTGATGGCAGCACACCATAGCGCTACCTTGATCGATAGCAGTAGCGCTGCAGTTTCTGCAGGTGTGAGTAGCAGCGAATCCATTATTTCGCGATCACAGTAAAACCGTGTTTGGTGAAAATCGCAGCCGCTTGTGGGGATGACAGATATTCCATGAAAGCACGCGCCTGTGGGCTGGATCCCGCAATAGCGGCGACGGGGTAGACGATCGGCGCGTGCGTTTCATCCGGCAATCTAGCCACCAGCTCAACCTTGTCCGAAACTTTCGCGTCTGTCTCATACACAATACCCGCGGCACACTCTCCGCGCTCGACAAATGCCAGTGCTGCACGCACATCCTGCGTGCCGACGATTCTCGGCTTGATGGCATCCCACCATGCGAGCGCAACCAGCGACTGCTTGGCGTAGACGCCTGCCGGCACCGACTCCAGATCGCCCGTGCACAAGCGGCCATCGAAGGCCTTGCTGAAGTCGAACCCTTTTTCCGCCGTCACCTTGAACCCCCTGCCCTTTGGCGCAATGATCACTAGCTTATTACTGAGCAGATCCTTGCGGGTTTCCGGCAGAATCCTGTTTTTCTGCTGCAGATAATCCACCCATCTGACGTCGGCAGAAATGAAAACATCGGCCGGTGCACCATTCTCTATCTGCTTTGCCAGTGCGGCTGACCCTGCATAGGAGCCTGCCACCTTGATGCCCTTTTCTTTCTCGTAGATTGCCGCAATCTCATCCATGACATTGGTCAGGCTGGCCGCCGCGAATACAGTGATCTTGCCTTCCGCATGTGCTAACGGCGAGCCAAGCAGCAATGCCAGAGTGCACCATAGCCGTATAGCTTGGTATAAGTTCAGTTTATACACGTTGAAAATCACAAGCCCTATTCTGCCTCAGACACAGGCTGAATGGAGTGATTTGAGGGAATCAGTGAGGTACTGGCTCAAGAGAGCGAGAGAGATGGTGCCCCCGACACGAATCGAACGTGTGACCCTCCCCTTAGGAGGGGGATGCTCTATCCACTGAGCTACGAGGGCGCCGGGCGTTATTTTCTCATATTCCGGCGAGCGCTACTAAGCCCTTGTCCCGAACTGCTATGATTTGGCTTTGCAATAGCGGTGGATGTCATGATCAAAATTCTTGTGGTGCTGGTGTTGGGTGCGCTGTGTTTTGTTGCATATCAGGCGCTGAGTGTAGCGGCGGATGTACCCAAAGTCGGTTCGCCTGCACCTGATTTCAAACTGCCGGATGCGCAGTCCAAAGAACATTCGCTCGCTGACTACGCCGGTAGCTGGCTGGTACTGTATTTCTACCCCAAGGACGACACCCCGGGCTGTACCAAGCAGGCCTGTAGCTTTCGTGACGATCTGTTTCAGCTTGAGAAGCTGGGCGCCAAGGTCGTTGGTGTAAGCGTGGACGATACGGCATCACATGCCGAATTTGCCCGCAAGTACAGCCTGCCCTTTCCGCTATTGTCGGACAAGGATGGCAAGGTCGCGGATCAGTATGGCGCGCTGATGAACCTGGGTGTCATCCGCAAAGCCAAACGCTATACCTTCCTGATTGATCCACAGGGCAAGATTGCCAAGGTCTACCTGAGCGTTGACACGTCGCGCCACTCGCAGGAAATCATAGATGACCTGAAGCAGCTGGCCGGCAAATAATCACTTCTCCGATTTGTTCTGCTCTACCTTACTCTGTTCTTCTTCGAACTGGTCCCAGGTTACTTCCGATACCTTGTACTCGAAATTGGCTTGCGCGGCTGGGGCATCCTGGAAATACAGGTCGCGGTCGCGCTGCTCGTCGGAATCCATGGATAACACAGTATCCTTGGACAGCATGACCGGGAATCGCCAGTAGATTTTCTCCACCACGTAGCCTGTCAGCTTGAGGATGTGGTTGATGAGGTTGCTCTCGATGATGTTGGAATAGCGGAAGCGCTTGAGCGGCTCGGATTCCACCATGGCAATGAAATGCTTGTTCTGTGAAGGCACGATCGTGACCTGCACATGCGTGCCGCTGTTGCTGAAATACTGCACGATAAAGTCAGAAACGATCTTGATGGCCTTATCGCGTTTGCGGTTGCGCTTGAATATCCACAGCACATAGCTGAGCAGCACAACGACATCGAATACAGCGATATAAAAGGCCAGGGAATCAAGAGTGATGGTAAACGTGAGCATGGATCTCCTCCCTTATTACGAATGCAGTACGCGCTTGTTATTCCGGGCTACGGTCTCAGGGTATTAAGACCATGGCCGAAATCATACAGTCGCAGGTGAAATTCTTCTGTTTGCTGACCGCGGAACGCTCGATGGACAGCACTAAGATTGACAGTCGGGATTGCGTAACGGCATACACTCTGCCGATAGACTGTTCAACAGGGCGTAGCCGACGAATAATCAGTCCTTCTTCTTCTCCGGCACCGGGACCTTGCAATCCGCATAGATGCTGGTCGCCGTTTCCTCCAGCCTTGCTACGCCATCCTGGATCGTCAGCGTGGAGACGCCATTACTGTATTTCTCGGCCGCACCCTCTACTTTGGACATAGCGACTTCCCTGTCGCTGAGAATCAGCCAGACAGCGCTGCCCTTGTCCATATTGCGGATGTAGAACTTCTTGCCTTCCGCACATTGATATTCGATTGAATTGGCCGGGGCAGTTGAGCGCTCTACCGAGTCTTCGCCAAACGGCCATACCTCGACACTGCTGCAGCCGGATAAAACACAACCTGCCGCTAGCAGAACACCTGATGTTTTTTTCATATTCATTCCGTGAAATCCATGTACTGATAAGGTGAATAAACGCACAGACCTATGCCTCGTTCATTTTTAGACTAAATGCACGCTCAACACAAGTGAGGTCCTTATGCGCACGCCAGCGAGTATCGCAAGCCATCCCATCCATCCCATGCTGATTACCATTCCGGTTGGGCTGCTCATATTTTCCCTGATCTGCGACATCATTGCACTGGTGGCAGAACAACCTGACGTGTGGCTGGTGGTGGCATTCTTCACCATGGTCGGCGGCTTTATTGGCGCGCTGATTGCAGCGGTACCAGGCGTGATTGATCTCATGTCCATCACGGATTCGAAAATCAAGAAAATTGGCATGACGCACATGGCGCTTAACCTGGTTGCCGTCACCCTGTATGCCGTCAATATCTGGCTCAGGGTTGAAGGCACTTCTACCCATACGCCGTTGGTACTCTCGCTGATCGCGGTCGGATTGCTCGGAATTTCAGGCTGGCTGGGTGCGGAGATGGTTCACAAGCATGGGGTGGGCGTGGATACCACTACTGCCAAATAGCGGTCTGAAGGTTTTGGTGCCCGGGGCCGGGGTCGAACCGGCACGACCGTTTCCAGTCGAGGGATTTTAAGTCCCTTGTGTCTACCAATTTCACCACCCGGGCGAAGGCCGCTATTTTACACGCTTTACCACGGATTTTTGGTCTGAGCCAACAACGAATGGCGAGACAGGAATAAGTAGACACCCCGACCAGCACATCGGGATTTCTGCCAGCTGACGATTACTTCACAGTTTCCTTGACGATGACCCACTGTTTGTTTTCTTGCTCCAGCTCCAGCACCAGTTGCTTCATAACCTTGTCGCTGTAAGTGGGCGAGGAATAAATCTGCATGAACTCGGCAACAGCCCTGTTACCTTCGACAGTGATATTGATATCCTGCAACGTGATACGTAGTGGCCCGGCCTTGGCAAGTCGCTGTTTGCGGCTCTTGAGCCACGCATCCTTGCTGGGGAAACCTGCTGGATCGAAATTCTTGCCGTAGAACCCTGCGTACACATCAAAATTCTTCTGCTCCCACGCACTGACCCACTGCTGGATGCGTGCAGTCACGACTTCCTTGTCGTTAGGCAGTACCTGAGGCTGCACGATAGGCTTGTTGACCAGGGAAACCAGCGTATCGCTGATCGGCTTGGCATCAGCCACCAGAGCGGCCTTATCTATCTTGATCATGGCAGGCGCCACGGCCTGACAGATCGTTTCATTATCCATGTAGTCGGTACGAGTGAATTCAGGCAAATCCGTACGCGACACGCCCAGCCTTGATAGCAGTTCGCCCTGGGTGGCATAGGTGCGGGCAAAGGCGATATACAAATCCTTTTCCGTGACGGCATAGGTGCGTCTTGCCTGGAAAAATTCGTTCTCGGTGTCGAGTAAGTCCAGCAGCGTGCGCTGGCCGATATCGAACTGCCTGCGGTACGCCTCACGCGCCTTTTCGATCGCAAGCTGGTGCTGGTCACGATAGATCAGTTGTTCTTTCAAGCGCTGAATGTCGTTATAGGCAATCACCAGTTCCTGCCGGGTTTCGACACAAGCGCGGTCGCGCTGCGCTTCGCCTACATTGAGTCTTTCCAGCGTCTGGTTGACTGCTGCGCGGTCAGCGCCGCCATTGAACAGATTGAATCTAAGGGTGAGCTCCAGCACATCTGCAGCTGAGGTGCTGTTGGAACCGTCAGAGCTGACATCAAGATTTTTCCTCGCTTGCAAATCAAGACGGGGGCTATATACGCCTCGCTTGCTGGCTACTTCTTGCTGGGCAGCGATGATGTTTTCAATGGTAGAAAGCAATGCGGGATTCTGCTGATAGGCAAGCTGCAAAGCTTCCGTTGCAGTAGGCGCGACACCGCTCTTGTAAAAATCGATGTCCAGTAAAGATTCTGGCGGCAGATCGCCAACAAGGCGCTGATAGCGCGCTTCCACATCGTGCAGGTTGGTCAGCTCTGTGAGCAGATTTGCTTCTGCCAGGGCCAGACGGCCGCTGGCCTGCTCCAGGTCCACACGGCGGCCAACACCCGCCTCTACGCGCTCCTGGATACGATCGAACAGCTGCTTGTGGACGATGTAATTGTCTTGTGCAAATGCAGTGAGTTGGCGGAATCGCTGGATATCGATATACGACCTGACTACCTCCAGCGCGATATTCTGCATGGTAGAGAGCAACTCGTAATACCTGACGCGAGCGGCATGGCTCAGGCGACTGACTTCATTTCTGGTAGCAAATCCGTCAAACAGCAACTGACTGAGCACCAGCTGGGTCTGCCGTTCGGGAATATTGGTATTGCCGACGTTGGGACCCATGTCCTCCTGGCGGCGGTAGGTCGTATTCAGGTCAGCACGTGGCAGCAGCTCGCCGCGGGCAATGTCCCGCTCGTATTCTGCAGCACGGAATGTGTGGTATTGCGCCTGGACTTCCGGATTGGAAGTCACTGCTTTGGCGACAACTTCCTGCAGCGTTGGCGGCGCATCAGCGTGCGCGGCAACGGCCAAACACAACGCCGCAGCCCCCACCCCACTCTGATAAACTCGTCTTAAGGATTTTTTTATTTGGCCCAATGTCCTAGCTTCTTCAATGTTTTTCTACAGTAACTTATGATGTAATTACAGTAATTCATTATATTTATACACTATTTCTATTTTTCAACAAAACAAATACATTTAATTGTCAACTAACAGGGGAGCAAGTCCTGTGCCATACGCAACAGTTTCCATTTAAGGTGCAGTGATTCTTAAGCTGTCATACCGATCGCGAATTGCCAGTCATGCCTGTAAAACCGTGGTTCTCACAGGCATGCTGCTTGGTTCGCTTGCGCTGCACACATTTGCCATCAGCGCAGATTTCACCAGACTTTCCTCACTGGCTGCCCAACGTTATGGACAGCGTGCGCAGACCAGCATTGTCGAATTACAGACACTATTGCAGAAACTCGCATCAGCGTCCGAAACTGACAAGATCAGTGACATCAACACCTTCTTCAACAGCAGGATCAGGAATTTCGATTCCGATACCAACATCTGGGGCCAAAGCGATTACTGGGCTACACCTCTTGAATCACTAGGCAAGGAAAGCGGCGATTGCGAGGATTACACCATCGCCAAATATATCTTCCTGCGGCAACTGGGTATCTCGGACGAAAAGCTGAAGCTGACCTACGTAAAAGCTCAGATTGGCGGCCCGCACAGCAAGATTTCCCAAGCGCACATGGTGTTGACTTACTACGCGGCGCCCAATGCAGAGCCGCTGGTGTTGGATAGCTTGATCTCGGATATTCGTCCGGCCTCACGCCGGCCGGATCTCACACCTGTTTTCAGTTTTAACAGTGAGGGTCTTTGGGTCGGGAATGCCACCGCCTCCAAGGGAAATCCCACTGCTCACCTGTCGCGCTGGCGTGACCTGCTGGCACGTGTTCGTTCGGATGGAATAGATTAATATGAGTAAGGAATGCATATGTCCCTGATTAAACAACTATGGATCGCCATCATTATTCTGATGGCTCTGGCATTTGGCGGCAGCTTTATTGCGAGCACGATTACCGCCAGGGATTATCTGCAGCAGCAGTTGCAGATGAAGAATATTGATAATGCGACCTCACTCGCACTTTCTCTTTCGCAGATGGAAAAGGATCCGGTCAAGATCGAGCTGATCCTTTCAGCGCAATTCGATACCGGTCACTATCAGCACATCGCACTCACAGCGCCTTCTGGTGAAATCATCAGCAAGCGTAGTGCGCAGGAGCTCAATAGCAAGGTTCCGCAGTGGTTCAAGCAACTGGTGCCGCTGGATGTGCAGCCGGGTATCGCGCAAGTACAGAACGGCTGGTTGCAATATGGAACGCTGCAATTGGAAAGCCACGCCGGATTTGCCTATCGTGAATTATGGAATGCCACCCTGCTCATGCTGCTGTGGAGCCTGCTCATGATCGCTGCGAGCGGCATACTGGGTACCATCGCACTGCGCCGCATTCTGAAGCCACTGAATGACATCGTGAACCAGGCCGAAGCCATCGGTGACAGACGCTTCATTACCATTGATGAGCCGCAGACACTTGAATTCAAGACGCTAGTAGCTGCAATGAATCGCCTGGCCACAAGAATCAAGCATATGCTGAGCGAGGAATCGCAGCGTCTCGAACAACTGCGGCTCGAAGCCAATTACGACCATGTGACCGGCCTGATGAATCATGATTACTTCGTCAATCGCACGGCCGCCTATATCGCCAATGAAGAAAACTATAACGGCAGCCTGATGGTGGTCACCAGAATCGCCGAACTCGCGCAAATCGACCGCGCACTCGGCCGCAAGGAAACCGACGCCCTGCTCAAGCGCCTGGGCGAAGCATTGTCAGGGCTATGCGCCAATAGCACGTCGCTCATGGCCGGTCGGCTTAACGGCACCGATCTGGCCGTATTTAGCGGACATCCCGGCGACGGCTTCACGCTTGCCAGCCAGGTTAAGGGCATACTGGCCACTGCAGCAAGCCTTGAAGCTCCACATGAAAACCTCCAGCTTCCCACCGTCGCGAGCAGGATTAGCAGCGGCAGCAAGATTGAAGATTTTGAAAAACTGATGGAAAACACGCTGGCTGAAATCAGCACCGGCGATGTCGATCTTCCTTATGTGCTGAATGAGGATGACATCGAGAAGCAGCAGAACAAGGATGAAACCGAATGGCTCAAGCTGCTCGTAGTAGCGCTGGACAGCCGCTGGCTCAAGCTCGCGCATTTCCCGGTAATCAACGCACACGGCCAACTGGTACATCTTGAAAGCCCCGTCCGAATGCAGGCGGCCCCCGACGAACCGTGGCTTTCCGCAGGTGAATTCGTCCCTTGGGCTATCAGGCTAGACCTCATCACTCGCGTAGACAATCTGGCGGCGGAGCTCGCTATAGACGCCCTACGTACACAGCAAAACGCCATCGGCCTGAATGTTTCGACCCGTGCCATGTGCAATCCGGAATATGTCGCTCACCTGTCTCGCCTGCTGCGTGAAAACACAACCCACGCCAGCCGCTTATGGCTGGAAGTACCGGAACAAGGTGTGTTCGAACACCTGCGCGAATTCCGCAACTTCACTTCCATGCTCAAGCCGCTGGGCTGCAAGATCGGCATCGAACACGTGGGTGCGCATGTGTCGCGACTGGGCGAACTACATGATCTGGGGCTGGATTACATCAAGATTGATGCATCAGTGATCCGAGGAATAGACCAGAATCCTGGCAACAAGGCTTTTCTAAGAGGCCTGTGCCTGATTGCACATACCATAGGCTGGATGACGATTGCCGAAGGCGTGCAGAATGAGGGAGAAATTGCGTCACTACCGGAGCTGGGCATTGATGCCATGACGGGCCCCGGCGTCAAGGGCTAGACGGGGAGTCAGCCCTTAACAGTCCGCCCTATTCAGATGAGGTTTTCATTCTCGTCGATGATGTCGGACATGCGGTTTTTCTTGCGGAGATTCTGACGCGCAATCAAGCGCTTTTGAGCCGCATCAGGAAAGTCGGTAAACCGCAGCAGATCACGCTCTATCAACAGCGATATCAGATCTTCCAGCACCCGTGCCAGCTGGATATCGCTTTCGCGGAAGGGGTCCTGCATGGCTAGTGCATTTTCCAGAAAGCCCATGTACTCCCGGGAAGTTGCCTCAACGAATTCCCAGCCCTCCTGCTCCATCGGCACAGCGCTCACACCCTTGATGGTGCCATCCGGGTTTTTGAGTACATACGGCATAAGACACCTTTTCCTTTAGTCGGTAACAATCTTGTTGTTGTCCAGCAGATTCTGGATGATAGCTTGGTCATTGGCGAACCCGGTAACTAGGTCAACACCCTGCAGGGTGATCGTCTGCACGTCGTTCGCACTGTTGAAGCCACCTGAATATGCTCCATCGCTGCTGATGTGCACAATAGTATTGGAACCGGACTTTTCAAAGTGGAGATAGTTAGCCAGATTTCCAACCCCGCCGGTCGTATTCTCTCCTACTAGCAAATCGCGCAAATCCAGCACATCGCCACCAACGTTCTTATTGAAATCTGTAATAACATCTGCAGCAGGGGCTCCCGTAGTGCCAGCGTCGGCCAGCGACCACTTGAACACATCGACGCCGAGCCCGCCGGTCATGGTGTCGTTGCCGGTGCTACCAATCAGCGTGTCGTTGCCTCCACCGCCATTCAAGGTGTCGTTACCCACACCGCCGAGCAAGACCTCGTTGGCGTTGGTACCAGTGATGGCATCATTGCCAGTTGTGCCGCGCAGCACACCAGTAGCGCCCAGCAAATCCGCATCGATGCCCGCCGTCGTGGCATTCAGATCCACCACAGTGACAGTCACGGTCTTCACTGCCGGGTCGCTGATATCACTATTGGATAGCTCGCGCGAGGTTGCGCTCACAGTGAGGTCAATCTCTCCAACAAAATCTGCAGGGGGTAACAATTTGATATTGTTCAGATCCCAATCCAAGATGCTGGTGGTGCCATTCCCCGCTGTCGCGGTAAAACTATGCACGCCATCAGTTAGAATCGCCCCGGCTGGGATCGCGCTGATTTCCAGGGTATGCAAGACTTCCGAACCGTCGTTATCAACCAGAGTGGCATTGATATTGGATAGCTCAATGTAGGTGTTCTCGATACCCGTATTGACCGCCACTGGGAAATATCCACCACCGGCATTCTCGGCACTCACCACAAACTCCGAGATCTGAGCGCCGGCGACAACGATATCGGCCGCACTGCTGTACATGTTGAAATTGTCAGCGCTCAAGGTCTGCGGCGTTCCACCATCCACGACCATGTTGATCGAAAACTGGCCGAGGCTCGAAGAGTTATTTACAAATGCTTCCAGCGTGTAATAACCGCTCGCTGGCGCAGTAAAAGAAGCACCGCTCAATGTCTGCCCAGGACCATAATTGCCATACGAATCGCCTGTCGTTGTCACCATGGTCTTGCCACCCAGCTCAATACGTATCGCATCATCATGGTAGCCCATGAATTGATAGGTACGTCCTGCCTCGAGGAAGATCAAGCCAGTTACCGAGAAGGAAGCGCCCGTCGGGATTTCTATGGTCGACCCATCGGTCTGAAGAACACCCGTGTTGGTCACAACCTTGGTGGTGCCAAAACCAGTACTAACGATCGAACTGCTGGTCGCCGTGGCCGGATCAATCACGCCCTCCAGCAAGGCAGCATTGCGGTCTGGTGCATTCATAGACTGGTAATAGCTCAGCACCAGACCGGTTGATGTGGGAGGGGGTACCGCCAAGCCGTTGTCGCCAGTATTCACAATATCAGCATTGAGGCTCAGATTCACACCATTCGCTACCGGATTGCTCACCGAATCTACCGTGATGGTCGTGGTCGCTGTATTACTGCTGTTGGTGCCGTCCGTGACCACGACATTGACGCTGCGTGGCGTCATATCGCCACTACTCGTGCTGAATGTCACCGCCTGTATTGCAGTCTGATAACTTGCCAACGTAGCCGAGCCACTCAGCGTCACCACATTACCTACAACTGAGGCTGTGATACCTCCAGGCATGGTACCTGCTGCCAATACATCACCTATTTGCGCATTGGTTAACGTGATCGTGGCTTGAGTGATATGGGTTGAATTTACATCCGTGATGCTGATGTCTGTATCTGCGATCGCTACCGCCGCACCACCCTGGTTAGCGACGGTGGCATAACCGTTACCCGCGGCAGAAGCATCCAGATCAATAACTGGGCCAGAGCCCGGGTTTATGGTGAGCGTGGCAGACGATGTGCTGCCATCGCTATCAGTCAGCGTGTAAGTAAACACGTCCGAACTCAGAATAGGCTCAGCCTCCAAACCGCCTATCAAATATTCCTGATTGTAGTAGCCGAACACCAGATAGCGATATGGGGAGGCTAAATTGAACGTTGCTGTATCGCCGGCTGTGTTGCCCCTGAAATATCCACTATCCACGAGATTGCCATTCGCATCGTAAGCTCTCCATTGGGCGTAATCGTTGTTCGACAGCTGCAAGAAGCTCACCTGTGCCGAATTGGTGTTGAAACCAATGTCCATGACCATATACTCGCCATTCTCGATACGTGCGCCAGTATTAGTGGTGGATGTATTTTCAACCCCGATTCCATCGTCGGTGCTGCCAGTCTGGTTTCTGATGCTTATTCTCGAGGCTGCCCCGCTAATCAAACTACCCAGATTTATGCTATTGAAACTATTGCTCGACAATTGGTTGGCCTGGGTTGTCCCGTCAAAACCATAGAGATTAATAGCGGCTTCCCATGTAGCTATAGATGCCGGTGTGTTTCCGCTCGGCGAAATAGATACCCCTGCACGCGCAGTATAGGTATAGCTGCCGTCATCCTGATCGATTACCAATGTCCCGTTATTTGTGACGATAGTACGCACGTTCCCTGCACCAAGGGTGTTGGAAACCACAGTACCTTGGGTGACCGTGACATTGGTTATTGATGCCGAATCTGCACCAAATACATCTGTGCCCGTGCCATCACCACCTGCGCCAGTAATGACATTCCCGGTAATGGTAGTGCTCGAGCCCAAGGTGTCTACATCGCTGAATGCTTGCGGTGAAGTATCGGTCAAATTGATATTGACTGTAGTCCAACCTGAGTTTGCGCTACCGTCCGAAGCCCTGTAAACAAAGCTATCCTGATCCGATGTGGCGTCATTGTGAATTCGCGCAGGTGCAGTATAGGTAAAGGTACCGTTGGCATTCATGACCACTGTGCCGCCCAATGCAGTCGTGATTGAATTTGTGCCATTCACAGCAACAGCGCCTGAGCCGCTATTCGTAGCAAACTGCACAGCGTTTAGGGCGCTTCCCTCAACATCCGTGTCATTGGAAAGAACATTTCCCAGAATGACAGTAGAACCTTCTGCAGAACTGTAGCTATCTGTATTTCCCACAGGGGCATCGTTTACCGGCGTGATATTAATGGTGCGGGTATCGGTATCTGTCTTTGCTCCACCGCTACCCGTATTGCCGCCATCGTTGGTTGTCATGGTCAGCGTAACAGCCCCATTGGCATTGCCCACCGGCACATAAGTCGGCTGGTTGGTGGCGTTGGCCAGGTAAGCGTTGATGTTGGCCAGTGTGCCGGTCAGCACGACCGTACCAGTGCCGGTGCCGGTTACTGTCACTCCGCCAGCATTGGCCGCAGTGATAGTACCGCTTGCCACTGCCAGGGTGACCGTGATGTTGCCGGAAGTAGCATCCACATCTGCTACAGACAGGCCGCTGAGCTTGACTGATGTATCTTCGTTAGTCGTATAGCTAGCAGGCAGGGTGTTTACCGGCGCATCATTGACTGCCGTAATGTTAATAGTCCGAGTGTCTGTATCGGTCAGCGCTCCACCGCTACCCGTATTGCCGCCATCGTTGGTTGTCATGGTCAGCGTAACAGCCCCATTGGCATTGCCCACCGGCACATAAGTCGGCTGGTTGGTGGCGTTGGCCAGGTAAGCGTTGATGTTGG
>Ga0196965_1000210_pt1 | contig 42137 bp, 31 predicted proteins | sample S1_20metaG_FD_148668 | JGI IMG/M metagenome (GOLD analysis project Ga0196965, IMG submission 148668) | Soil microbial communities from Anza Borrego desert, Southern California, United States - S1_20 | ecosystem: Environmental > Terrestrial > Soil > Desert | place: USA: California | collected...
GTCTGGACCCCGGAAGCCCGGCCCGGCGGCGGGCGGCCCGTCATGGTCTATTTGCATGGCGGGGCCTATTCGACGGGATCGGTGGCCGACCCCCTGAACGACGGCCGGTATCTGGCCGCCGCCGGCGACGTGGTGGTGGTCACCGTCAACCACCGGCTCAACGCCTTCGGCTATCTCTACCTGGCCCGGCTCGATCCGCGTTTCCCGGACAGCGGCAATGCCGGCCAGCTCGACCAGATCCTGGCGCTGCGATGGATAAGGCGGAACATCGCGGCGTTCGGCGGCGACCCGGAGCGGATCCTCGTCTTCGGCCAGTCCGGCGGCGGCGCCAAGATCGCGACGATGATGGGCATGCCCGCGGCCAGGGGCCTGTTCCACCGGGCGCTCACGATGAGCGGCCAGCAGGTCACCGCCTCCGGCCCGCTCAACGCCACCGCCCGCGCCAAGGCCTATCTCGCGGCGCTGAAGGCGACTCCCGGCGACCTCGCGACAATGCCGGTCGGGCGGCTCGTCGAAGCCCTCGCCGCGACCGACCCGATCCTCGGCGGCCCGGTCTATATGGGGCCGGTGCTCGACATGAAATGGCTCACCCGCCACCCTTTCTGGCCCGACCCGAACCCGCAGTCCAACGCCGTTCCGATGATCCTCGGCAACACCCGCGACGAGACCCGCGCTTTCATCGATCCGGACAGCGAGAAGGTGCGTACCCTCAGCTGGGACAATGTCGCCGAGCGCATGGCGCCCGAGCTTCGAGTCGACATCCACCCGGAATGGGTGGTGTCGCAATATCGCCGGCGCTTCCCCGACTGGAGCCCGGAGCGCGTCTTCTACGCCGCCACCACGGCGGGGCGGAGCTGGCCCGGCCAGGTCATCGAGGCCGACGCCCGTGCCCGCGCCGGAGCGCCGACCTGGGTCTATCAGCTGGATTTCCAGTCGCCGACCCAGCCGCGCCGCGGCGCCCCGCATACGATGGACATCGCCCTGGCCTTCGGGACGCTCGACGCCGAGGGTTCCTATACCGGCACCGGGGCGGCGGCGCGGGCGCTGAGCGCCACCATGATGGGCGCCTTCCTGGCCTTCGCCCGGACCGGGGCTCCCCGGGCGAAGGGAGTCCCCGCCTGGCCGCGCTACGAGCTTCCGGATCGCAGGACGATGGTGTTCGACACGGTCAGCCGCGCCGTCGAGGATCCCCGGCGGTGGGAGCGCGAGCTGTTCGCGCGAGTGCCGTACATCCAGCCCGGTAGCTGACTCGGCTTGACAGCGGCGGATGGCCGGTCCAGGCTTATGACACCGGTTACTTAGGGGCCGGGAAGGCGACCCTGCAGCCATAGCCGGGCGCTCGAGGAGAGGCTGTGCGGGCGCGCCCGCCGTCCTCCGCCACCTGAAGCCGCGGCCTCTTTTCCCGCGGCGATGTCGTCCCGGTGTCAGACACCGGTGTCAGGAATTCGGCGCGAGCCGCTCAGGGAGGGCAAATAATGACGGGATCCGATTCCACCGCACCTAATCTCAGGCTCGCCCGTCTGCTCGGGGCCGCGTCGCTGATGGCGGGAGCGCTGATCGCCGCGGCTCCGGTCCACGCCCAGGATGCCGCCAATCTTCCCGCCACGTCGCCGCAAGGCCCTGACGGCGATGGAGTGCCCGACGCCGACGACGCCGCCGCGAACAACCAGGCGGCGCCCGCCGACGCGGCGGCCGAGGAGCAGACTTCGGAAGACATCGTGGTCACCGGCTTCCGGGCCTCGCTCCGCCGCTCGCTCAGCGAGAAGCGCGAAGCGACGGGCATCATCGACGTCATCAAGGCGGAGGACATCGCCGACTTCCCCGACAACAACCTCGCCGAGTCGATCCAGCGCATCCCGGGAGTCGCCATCACCCGCGACCAGGGCGAAGGGCGCAACATCACCGTCCGCGGCCTCGGCCCGATCTTCACGCGGGTCCGAATCAACGGAATGGAGGGCCTGTCGACGACCGGCGGCGCCGATTCCAGCGGCGGCGCCAATCGCGGCCGCGCCTTCGACTTCAACGTCTTCGCGTCGGAGCTTTTCAACTCGATCACCGTCCGCAAGACCGCCTCGGCCGACGTCGAGGAAGGCTCGCTCGGGGCCACCGTCGATCTCGTCACGGCGCGGCCGTTCGACTATCGCGACGACTTCACCTTGGCCGGCTCGGCGCAGCTCGGCTACAACGACCTTTCCACCGCGATCGACCCGCGGCTCGCCGCTCTGGTCTCCGCCAAATTCGCCGACGGCAAGATCGGAATCCTGCTGTCCGCCGCCTATAGCGAGCGCGGCATACGCGAGGAGGGCCCCTCGACGGTCCGTTGGGAGCGCGGCACCGACAATGGCGGCTTCGCGCCCGCCTCCACCCTTCCGGCCGGAGCCTCCACCTTCGCCTTCTTCCACCCCCGGATTCCGCGCTACGACAGCTATCGCTACTCGACCGAGCGGCTCGGGCTGACCGGCTCGCTCCAGTTCCAGCCCGCCGACAGCACCCTTCTCACGTTCGATGCCCTCTATGCCGACTTCAAGTCGAACCGCGCCGAGCAATATCTGGAGGCGATCTCGTTCAGCCGCTCGGGCACGGGCAAGCCGCAGACCGTGATCCTGCCCGGGGCGCAGGTCGATTCGACCAACAGCCTCGTCTCCGGCACGTTCAACAATGTCGACGTCCGCGTCGAATCCCGCTTCGACGAGCTCCGCACCAAGTTCCAGCAATATACCGGATCGCTCCACCAGGAATTCGGCGAGCGTCTCCGCCTCGACCTGCTGGCGGGCTATTCGCGATCCGATTTCTCCAACCCGATCCAGACCACCGTCGCGCTCGATGCCCTGAACGTTCAGGGCTACAGCTACGATTTCACCAACGGCCGCAATCCGACTTTCGATTACGGCAGCCTCGACGTCACCAACCCGGCGAGCTTCATCCTCGGCGAGATCCGGCTTCGTCCCCAGTTCGTCGACAACACGTTCAAGGTCGCTCGCGCCCAGATCGAGTTCGACGTCACCGAGGCGCTGACCCTGCGCGCCGGCGGCGACTGGAAGGAATATGGCTACGATTCGGAGGAGTATCGCCGCGCCAGCGAGACCGACGTCGCCGGACTCGTCCCGGTCGGGCAGCTCGGGCCGCTTTCCAGCCTCTATTCGTTCAGCTCCAAGACTCCGCTCAACGGCACGCCGCCGACCTTCGTAATCCCTAACCTCGACGCGTTCGCGGACACGCTCGGCATCTATTCGAACACCGGCCGCTTCGCGCTGACCGGAATCACCAACGCCAGCGCGCGCGGCAATTTCACGACCGTGGACGAACGCGATCTCGGCGCCTTCGCGCAGGCGGTGCTCGACACGGAGATCGGCGGCATGCGGCTCCGCGCGGACGCCGGCCTGCGCTACGTCGAGACCAAGCAGACCTCGACCGGCTACCAGAATGGCGGGCCGCCACCGGGCTACACCCTGATCGAGGTGACCCGAACCTATGACAACTGGCTGCCGTCCGCCAATCTCAGCCTCAACGTCACAAGCGACTTCATCGTCCGCGCCGCGGCGGCGAAGGTCATGGCCCGGCCGAACATCGCCACCGTCAATCCCGGCGGCTCCTTCTCGATCAGCGGCGGCAACCGCACCCTGACGCTCGGCAACCCCTTCATCAACCCGACCAAGGCGACCGACTACGATCTGTCGCTCGAATGGTATTTCGCGCGCGAATCGGCGATCGTCGTGGGGCTGTTCTACAAGGACATCTCAAGCTTCGTCGCGACCACCACCCAGCAGATCCCGTTCAACCAGCTCGGCCTCCCCGACTCGCTGCTGACCGGGACCACGGTCCAGCCCACCGACCTGTTCACCGTGACCCAGCCGGTCGACAGCGAGGGCGGCTCGCTCAAGGGCTTCGAGGTCGGGGTCCAGGCCCCCTTCCGCTTCCTTCCCGGCCTGCTCTCGAACCTGGGCATCCAGGCCAACTACACGTTCGTGAAGTCGGACATCACCTATCCGCTCGCGACCGCCGTCGGCGCTCCGTCGGTAACCCGGCCCCTGGTCAATCTGTCGAAGCACAGCGCCAACGCCACCCTCTATTACGAGGACGACAGATTCTCGCTGCGCGGCTCGGTCTCCTACCGCTCGGGCTATCTGACCGCGGTGCCGGGGCGCAACGGCGTCGCGCCCGGCGCCGGGCCGGTGTTCAACCCGAATTCGGGCCAGCCGACCTTCAACGACGTCGAGGGCACGCACGGCTCGATCAACATCGACGCCGCCGCCTCGATCAAGATCAACGACAATTTCTCGCTGACCTTCGAGGCCATCAACCTCACCGACGAATATACCGACCAGTATATCGACAGCGCCGCCGACCGGCTCAGCGTCTATCATCATACGGGCCGCCAATTCTATGTCGGTGGCCGGTTCAAATTCTGAAGAGTCGCAGCCTCGTGACGCCACCCGTTCGCCCTGAGCTTGTCGAAGGGCCGTCCTTCTCTTCCCGAATGGAAGGGGAGGGCTTCGACAAGCTCAGCCCGAACGGTGAATCGACAGGTTCAGCCGACCGAAAGACGGGGATCGATCGCCGCAACGCACTGACCGCCGCCCTCGCGGGAGGCGCTGCGGCGATGCTGCCGGCGCCGCTGCTCGCACAAGGGCGGCGTGCTTCCCCTTCACTCGAACCCGAGCGGGAAATCCGCTGGGGAGAAGGCCATGAAGGCCAGCGCAAGGCGGACCTGGGGAACGGGACCTTCCTCAACCCGATCGTCGCCGGCGACCATCCCGATCCGACCATCCTCAAGGATGGACCGGATTATTACATGACGTTCTCGACCTTCGATTCCTATCCGGGCCTCGTCATCTGGCACAGCCGCGACCTGGTGAACTGGACGCCCATCACCGCCGCCCTGACCCGCAACATCGGTTCGGTCTGGGCGCCCGAGCTGATCAAGCACAAGGGGCGCTATTTCCTCTACATCCCGGTGAAGGCCTCGCCCAACACCAGCTACGTCATCTGGGCGGACCGGATCGAGGGGCCGTGGAGCGATCCGATCGACCTCAAGCTCCCCAACCACATCGACCCGGGCCATGCCGTCGGCGAGGACGGGTCGCGCTGGCTCTTCCTGTCCGGCGGCGACCGGGTCCGGCTGGCCGACGACGGACTGTCGAGGATCGGCGAGCCCGAGCATGTCTACGATCCCTGGCGCTACCCCTCCGACTGGGTGGTGGAAGGCTTCTCGCCCGAAGGCCCGAAGATCACCCGTCACGGCGATTATTTCTACCTGATCACCGCCGTCGGCGGCACCGCCGGGCCGCCGACCGGCCACATGGTGATCGCGGCCCGCTCGCGCTCGATCCACGGCCCCTGGGAGAATCATCCCGGAAACCCGCTGGTGCGCACGACCGACGTTCGCGAGCGCTGGTGGTCGCGCGGCCATGCCACCCTGGTCGAGGGTCCGGCGGGCGACTGGTGGACCGTCTATCACGGCTATGAGAACGGCTTCTGGACGCTCGGCCGCCAGGCCCTGCTCGACCGCATCGAGTGGACCGCGGACGGCTGGTTCAGGATGACGGGCGGCGATTTGTCGAAGCCGCTCCCGAAGCCGAAGGGCGGACGGGCAGGTCCGCACGGAATGCCGCTGTCGGACGATTTCCCGACGCTCGAGCTCGGCGGCAAATGGAATTTCTTCAAGCCGGCGCCCGACGAACGCTCGCGCGCCCGCGTGGAGTCGAACCGGCTGGTGCTCGGGGCACGCGGCAAGGCGCCGTCGGATTCCTCGCCCCTGCTGCTCATCGCCGGCGACCAGGCTTACCGGTTCGAGGCGGACGTGGAGATCGATCCCGGCGGAGTCGCCGGCCTCATCCTCTTCTACGACGAGCGCCTCTATTGCGGCCTCGGCTTCGACGACAACCGCTTCGTCACCCATCAATATGGCATCGAGCGCGGCCGCCCGGCCAATCCGCACGGCCGGCGGATGCGCATCAGGGTGACCAACGACCGGCACATCGTCACCTACGACACGAGCGGCGACGGCGGCCGGACCTGGCACCGCTTCGACCGGGGCATGGAGGTTTCGGGCTACCACCACAATGTCCGCGGCGGCTTCCTGATGCTCCGGCCCGGCCTCTATTCCGCAGGACAGGGAGAGGCGCGTTTCTCCAACTTCAGGTTCAGGGCCCTGCTATGAAGATCGACCGCCGCACCGCCCTGCTGGGCACCCTGGCCCTCGGCGTTGCCGGGCGTGCATCAGCGCAGACCCGCCCGCCCGCGACGCGCGACTCCCCGCACATGACTTCGCCCGAGCCGACGGAGACGATCGACCTCTGGCCCGGCGGCGCCCCCGGCGCTCCGGCGAAGCTCCCGGTCGAGACGGTCAAGGAGCGCAGCAAGGATCCCGCCTACAACGACCGTTACGTCTTCGGAATCAGCCGGCCGCGAATGGCCGTCTTCCGCCCGGCCCGGCCGAACGGCGCCGCGGTCCTGATCACCCCCGGCGGCGGCTACAATTGGGTGGTGATCGACAAGGAAGGCTATGAGATGGCGCGGCTGCTCGCCGCCCGCGGAGTGACCGCCTTCGTCCTCTTCTACCGACTGCCCCACGAGGGCTGGGCCGGCGGTCCCGACACCCCGCTGGCCGACGCGCAGCGGGCCATTCGCCTGATCCGCCACCGCGCCGCCCGCTACGGCCTCGACCGCAAGCGCATCTGCGCCATGGGCTTCTCGGCCGGCGGCCACCTCTGCGCCGACCTGCTCACCCGCTTCGGCGCCAGGGTATACACTCCCGTCGACGCCGCCGACCGCCTCTCCGCCCGCCCCGATCTCGCGGCGCCCATTTACCCGGTCGTCTCGATGACCCTGCCCACCGCCCATGCCGGCTCGCGCCGGAACCTGGTCGGCGAGAATGCCTCGCCGGAACGCGAGCGGGCCCATTCGCCGCACCTCAACGTGCCGGCCGACGCTCCGCCGACCTTCCTCCTCCATGCCGAGGACGATGCGTCCGTGCCGGTCGAGAATACGCTGCTGCTGCGCTCGGCGCTGCTGGCGAGGAAGGTGCCGGTCGAGACCCATTTGTTCGCCGACGGCGGCCACGGCTTCGGCCTTCGTCTCGCGAAAGGAAAGACGGTAGAGGGCTGGCAGGAACTGTTCTTCGCCTGGGCCCGCAAGAAGGGATTGTTCGAGTGAAAAGACTGTTCGCCGCCCTCCTCCTCCTGATCGGCCTCGCCGCCCCCGCTTTCGCGCAGAGCCGCGCCGAGATCGAGCGGACGATGAAGCGCGCCACGGTCTTCATGGTCGAGAAGGTCTCGACCAACGGCGGCTATGTCTGGTCCTACCTGCCGGACATGTCGCGCCGCTGGGGCGAGATCGAGGCGAAGCCGAGCATGATCTGGGTGCAGCCGCCGGGCACCGCCACGATGGGCCACCTCTTCCTCGACGCCTATCACGCCACCGGCGACGAATATTATTACGAGGCGGCGGAGAAGGTCGGCGGCGCCCTGATCCGGGGCCAGCACCGAAGCGGCGGCTGGAATTATTTCATCGACTTCGCCGGCCCGTCTTCCACGAAGCACTGGTACGAGACGATCGGCAGGAATGCGTGGCGGATGGAGGAATTCCAGCATCATGCCGACAACGCCACCTTCGACGACATGGGCACTTCGGAAAGCGCCCAGTTCCTCCTTCGCCTCTATCTCGAGAAGCAGGATCCCAAATACCGGCCGGCGCTCGAGCGGGCGGTCGACTTCGTGCTGGAGAGCCAGTATCCGAGCGGCGGCTGGCCGCAGCGCTGGCCCTACGATCCCGGCTATCCGGCCTATCAGAGCTACATCACCTTCAACGACGACGTCGCCGCCGAGAACGTCAGGTTCCTGACCATGGTCTACCAGCATCTCGGCGACACCCGCGCCCTCGATGCCATCCACCGCGGCATGAACATCTACCTGCTCACCCAGCAGGGCGCTCCGCAGGCGGGGTGGGCGCTTCAATATACGCTCGACCTCAAGCCCGCCGCCGCCCGCAGCTACGAGCCCAACGCCCTCCACACCGCCACCACCGCGTCCAACGTCGAGCAGCTGATGGGCTTCTACAGGATGACCGGCGACCGCCGCTTCCTCGCGCGGATCCCCGAGGCGCTGGCCTGGCTGGAATCGGTCCGACTGCCCGAGCCTCGCCAGGGCCGCAACTTCCCCACCTTCGTCGAGATCGGAAGCAACCGGCCGATCTACGTCCACCGCCGCGGCTCCAACGTCGTCAACGGCGAATATTATTGGGATTACAGCCCCGAGGCGACGCTCGGCCATTATTCCGCCTTCCGCAACGTCGACGTGGCGAAGCTGAGGCGCGAATATAAGAGGCTGCTGGCGACCTCTCCCGCCGAGCTCGCGAAGAGCTCGCCCTTGCTCTCGCCGGATCCGGAGCCCCTGCCCCGCTATTTCGTCGGCGGCGGCATGGTCGGCTCCGATCTCAACGCCGGGTCGGGCACGGCCGGCCCCGGGGAGCTGATCCGATCGCTGAACGCCCAAGGCTGGTGGCCGGCCCCGCTTCGCGCCACCAGCAACCCCTATCGCGGCGACGGCCCCGCCGAGCCGGCCCCCGGCGACTATCGAACCACCCATGTCGGCGATTCCAGCGACACCTCGCCCTACCCGACCGACACCCCCGTCACCGGCATCTCCACCTCGGCCTACATGGCCAACATGGCGAGGCTGATCTCGGCGCTTCAGAGCCCGAGCCCGCGCTAGATGGCGGACCGGGAAAACCGTTCGGGCCGAGCCTGTCGAGCCCGCGCCTTCACGGGGCCGGAAAGAGCGACAGCCCTTCGATAAGCTCAGCGCGAACGGAGGCTTATCGCGCCAGCTCCTCGATCGCCTCGGCCGAGAGCGGGCCCCGGTCCAGCACGGCGTCGTGGAACTCCCTGAGCCGGCCGGAAGCCGCGGCGCCGCGCCCCAGCCGACTCAGGGTCAGCGCCACCATCGCGTCGCCCGCGAAGCCCGCCGGCTCGGCGGCGTAGCGGTCGGCCTCCACGGCGAAGGGGAAGAACAGCTCGAAGCCGACAATCTCCTCCAGGTAACGGATCGCCCGCGCCCGGTCCCACCCGTGCAGGTGGATGCCGATGTCGCAGGTCACCCGCGCCAGCCGGAACAGCAGCGACTGGATGAAGCCGAGCTGCTCGGCCGGAGTCAGCAGCCCCGCCGAATCGGCCAGGATCTCGGCGTAGATCGCCCAGCCTTCCGGATAGCCCGGCGCGTGGCGGACCTGCAGCGGATGAGGATCGGCGCGCGCCTCGCGGCCGAGCTGCAGGAGGTGGCCGGGCTCGGTCTCGTGATAGGCGACCGTGGTCAGGGTCCAGGCCGGCCGCTCCCGCACGGCCGCGAGATCGGGGAAATAGGCGGCGGCGGCGGGATCGCGATAGCCGCGCCTGCCCGCCTGCTCCTCGGCGGCGGTCATCCTGCGCACCGAGCTGCCGGTGTCGAAGGGCGGATGGAACCAGGCGCCGAGCCGCGGCCGGAGCCGCGCCAGCGCCGCGTTCATGCCGGCGACGGCGCGGGCGCGGCCCGCCTCGTCATCCGAGTGGAGATGTTCCGGACGGCGCTTCAGCGCCCGCAGCCGCTCGCCGACGCCGCCGTCGCTCAGGCCAAGCCCTTTCAGCAGCCGGTCGGCGCGCCTCAGCAGCCGGGCGGTTTGCTCCGCGACGCGCCGCCCGATCGCCGCCGGAGGATCGTCCAGCCCCGAGGTGCAGCGCAGCCGAAGCCGGTAATATTCGGCGCCGCCGGGCAGCCGCCACACGCCGGGAGCCGCCGCGGCGCCGGTGCGCAGCCGGCGGAGCGCCGCCATCTGACGATCGAGCGCCGCCCCCACTTCGGGCGCGGCCTTGCCGCGAAGCGCGGCCTCGCCCTTCAGAACCGCGTCGAGGATGACGGCCGGCGGCGCGATGCCGCTCGCGGCTTCGGCGCGCAGCCGCTCCGTCTCCTCGTCGAGCCGGCGCGCCTTGCCGGCCGGCGAAAGCCCGGCACCCTCGAGCTGAAGCCAGGCGCCGTGCCTGTGGCTGAGCACGTAAGGCGAGCTTCCGTCCGCCTTGCCGAACGGGAAATGCCGCCGAAGCGCCACCTCCCGCTCCAGCCCCCGCGCCACCATGTGCAGGATCGCACGTTCCGCGCGGTCGAGCCCGCGGCCGGGGGCGCGGCGCAGCACGGCCAGCATCGCGGACGGCTCGCCGGCGGCGGCCGCGGCGTCGAGGACCGCTCGCAGCGAAAGGCCCGCCGCCGGGGCGGACGGCGCCAGGGCCAGAGCGCCGAGGCCGGCGAGCAGCTCCCGGCGGGTCGCGTCCATCTTCAGCCGCCGCGCCCGTAGATGCGGTCGAGCACCTCGGCGACCTCGACCAGCCGGCCGGCGGCGGGATCGAAACGCTCTCCCGCCGCCAGCCGGGCCGCCCAGTCGGCGGCGGCCCGGCCGCCCCACTCGTCCGGCGGGCTCGCCAGCGTCTCGGCGGCGGTGCCGCGATATTGCTCGGCCTCGAAATCGTAGAATGAGCCGCCGACGTTGCGAAGCGCCGCTCCGCCGCCGGTGCCGTAGAAAGCGGCCGAGATGATCGCGTCCTTCCCCGCCGGCAGCCGCCACGAGCAGGCGAGCCGCGCCGACGCGCCCCCGTCCAGCACGAGATCGGCCACCGCATAATCCTCGACCCGGCCCGGGCGAAGCGGCTCGCCGCCTGCGAGCAGATGCGAAGAAACGGCCGTAACCTCCGGAAAATCCAGCATCCAAAGCGCCAGATCGACGAGATGCACTCCAAGGTCGATCAGGCACCCGCCGCCGGACTGGGCCGGATCGTAGAACCAGGGCTTGTCCGGCCCGTAGGCGTTGTGGAAGACCAGATCGACCGCATAGACCCGGCCCAGCCCGCCGGCGTCCAGCCGGGCCTTAATCCGCCGCGCCGCCTCGGTGTAGCGGTAGGAAAGATCGACGGCGAGCAGCCGGTCCGCCGACCGCGCCGCCGCCACCACCGCTTCGGCCTCGCGGGCGTTGCGCCCCAGCGGCTTCTGGCAGAAGACCGCGGCGCCCGCCTCGAGGGCCCGGATCGACTGCTCGGCGTGAAGAGCGCTCGGCGTGGCGATGACGAGCCCGTCGACGCCGGCGGCGAGCAGCCCGTCAATATCTTCCGCGAGCACAGCGCCCGGCGCCAGCGCCAGCGCCTGCTCCGCGCATTCGGGCGAAGGATCGGCGATCGCCGCCGCCTCCACCGCCCCCGTCGCAAGCATAGCCTCCATCCGGTGCCGCCCGATCCAGCCGACGCCGAGGAAGCCGATGCGAGGGCGGCTCACCTTCCCTCCATCGTCACCAGCGCCTTCAGGAACCCGTCCGGCCGGTCCCGGGTCGCGTCCAGCGCTTCGCCGAGCCGCTCGAGCGGATAGGCATGGGTATAGAGGGGCGCAGGGTCGAGCCGGCCGGAGGCCACCGCCTCCACCGCCTCGCGTATCCCGCGCATCTGCACCTCCGGGTCCCGTTCATGGGCGTTGACGACGTCGATGCCCTTCCAGTTCCACATCTGCATGTTGACCTGCCGGGGCCCGTCCTGGTGGTAGCCCGCGACCACCAGCCGGCCGCCCTCGCGAACCAGCTCGCCGGCCAGATCGAGCGGCCATTGCTTGCCGACCGCCTCGATCACCCGGTCGCACAGCCGGCCGTCCGTCAGCGCCTTCACGCGCTCGATGATCGCCCAGTGATCGTCCATCGGGATCGTCTCCGCCGCCCCGAAGCGCCGCGCCACGTCGAGCGAGAAGGGCCGGCGCGAGACGGCGATGACCCGGGCTCCGGCATCGCTCGCCAGCCTGGTCAGGATCGCTCCGAGGAAGCCGATGCCGACGATCGCGACCGTCTGGCCGGCCTCGACGGCGCTGCGCCGGAAGATGTTCATCGCGCAGCCGAGCGGCTCGCCCGGAAAGGGGCGTCCGGCCAGCGCCTCGGGCAGCTTCACCACCGCGCCCCGCTCCGCCAGATCATATTCGCCATAGCTTCTGAACGACAGGGCGGCCACGCGGTCGCCGGGCGCCAGTCCCTCGACCCCGTCGCCGACCGAGTCGATCACGCCCCAGCCTTCGTGGCCGAGCGCGCCCGGCTCGGTCGGGAAGCTCATCCAGTCGGGGCCGGCCCAGGGCTCGAGGTTCGAAGCGCACACGCCGCAGCCCTCGAGCCGGATGCGCACCTGCCCCGGCCCCGGCTCAGGCCGCTCGACATCCCTCACGCTCGCCCGCCCCGGCCCCTCGAGAACCGCGGCCCGCATCCTTGCCTGCAATGGAATCTCCCCTTGAGAAACCTCCCGGACGGAGGTCCTCGCGGAACGCCCCTTGCCGGTGAAGGTTGCGGCCGCATGGACGAGCTGAAGCGCTCCTTTCCCCCCGTGGCCGACGCCCGCACCCGGCTGCTCGTCCTCGGCAGCCTGCCCGGCGAGGAATCGCTCGCCCGAAGCCAATATTATGCCAATCCGCGCAACCATTTCTGGCGGCTTATCGGAGCGGTGATCGGGGTCGACCTTCTTCCGTTCGCCTATGAGGCCCGGCTGGAGGCTCTGCTCGAGGCGGGCGTGGGCCTCTGGGACACGGTGGGTTCCGCGACCCGGCGCGGCAGCCTCGACGGGGCCATTCGCGGCCATAGCGCCAACGATCTCACGACGCTCGCGGCAAGCCTGCCGTCCTTGCGCGCGGTGGGCTTCAACGGGGGCAAATCGGCGTCGATCGGCCTGCCGCAGCTGGCGGCGCGGACGGATCTCGCCCTCATCCCCCTGCCCTCCAGCAGCCCGGCCTATACGCGTTCGTTCGAGGAGAAGCTGGCTGAGTGGATGAAGCTGGGGCCGTACATTTCGGGCTGAACCGAGGCACCGTTCGAGCTGAACCCGAGCACCGTTCGGGCTGAGCCTGTCGAAGCCCCTTCCTCGTCCGCAGGCGCGAGGAAAGAAGGGCCTTCGACAAGCTCAGGCCGAACGGCTAGGGGCCTCAGCACCCCTTTTCTGTCACGGAACAGAGAAATGACCGAAGCCTATATCTGCGACGCGGTTCGAACCCCGATCGGCCGCTACGGCGGGAGCCTCGCCCACGTCCGCGCCGACGATCTCGCCGCCATCCCGATCCGGACCCTCGTGGAGCGCAATTCCGCGGTCGACTGGGACGAGCTGGACGACGTCATCCTCGGCTGCGCCAACCAGTCCGGGGAGGATAATCGCAACCTCGCCCGGATGGCCGCCCTGCTCGCCGGCCTCCCCGACAAATCGGGCGGAGTGACCCTCAACCGCCTCTGCGGCTCGGGCATGGACGCGGTGACCATGGCCGCCCGGGTGATCCGCGGCAGCGAGGCGGACATGGTGATCGCCGGCGGCTCGGAGAGCATGAGCCGGGCGCCTTTCGTCATGGCCAAGGCGCAGAGCGCCTTCGACCGCAACGCCGAGATGTACGACACCACGATCGGCTGGCGCTTCGTCAACCCGAAGATGAAACAGGCTTATGGCGACGACACCATGCCTTCCACAGCCGAGAACGTGGCTCAGGAATGGCAGGTAAGCCGCGAGGATCAGGACGCTTTCGCGGTACGCAGCCAGGACAAGGCGGCCGCCGCCCAGGAGAATGGCCGGTTCGCCGCCGAGATCGTCCCGGTCGCCATCCCGCAGCGCAAGGGCGATGCCCTGGTCGTCGACCGCGACGAGCATCCGCGCAAGACCAGCGTCGAGGCGCTCGCGAAGCTGAAGCCGATCGTCCGCCCCGACGGCACCGTCACCGCCGGCAATGCTTCCGGGGTCAATGACGGCGCCGCCGCCATGGTGGTGGCCTCGGAGGAAGCGGCGAAGCGCAACGGCCTCACCCCCCGCGCCCGGGTCGTGGGCGGGGCCGTCGCCGGCGTTCCGCCGAGGATCATGGGCATCGGCCCCGCCCCCGCTTCTCAGAAACTGTTGAAGCGCCTCGGCCTAAGCATCGGCGATATGGACGTTATCGAGATCAACGAAGCCTTCGCCGCCCAGGCCCTTCCGGTCCTTCGCGAGCTCGGCCTCCCGGACGATGCGCCGCAGGTCAATCCGAACGGCGGAGCCATCGCGCTCGGCCACCCGCTCGGAATGTCCGGCGCGAGGCTGGCGATGACGGCGACAGAGGAGCTCCACCGCCGCGGCGGCCGCTACGCCCTCTGCGCCATGTGCATCGGCGTCGGCCAGGGCATCGCCCTGGTGATCGAGCGGGTTTGAGTGCCTCCCCTCCCTTCCAGGGAGGGGAGCAGTGACACCCCTTCGCGCGTTCATTGCCGCAAAAGGCGCGTCCTGCTAGGGCGCGCGCCAGGAGAACAGCATGTACACGACCGAGCTGGGCAAGTCGAAGAACGTCGCCTCCACCGAGGATTCGGAAAAGCTCGCCGCCTTCGAGGCGCGGGTCGCCGCGGACGAGTTCATCGAGCCCAAGGACTGGATGCCCGAAGCCTATCGGCGCACCCTCACCCGCCAGATCTCGCAGCACGCCCACAGCGAGATCGTCGGGATGCTTCCGGAAGGCAACTGGATCACCCGGGCGCCATCGCTGAGGCGCAAGGCGATCCTGCTCGCCAAGGTGCAGGACGAGGCGGGCCACGGCCTCTATCTCTATTCGGCCGCCGAGACTCTGGGCACCAGCCGCAAGGAGATGATCGAGGCGCTCCACAGCGGCAAGGCCAAGTACAGCACCATCTTCAACTACCCGACCCTCACCTGGGCCGACATCGGAGCGATCGGCTGGCTGGTCGACGGCGCCGCGATCATGAACCAGGTGCCGCTCCAGCGCACCTCCTACGGCCCCTATGCCCGGGCCATGGTCCGGGTCTGCAAGGAGGAGAGCTTCCACCAGCGCCAGGGCTATGAGATCATGATGGTGATGGCGGCCGGCACCGCCGACCAGCGGCGGATGGCCCAGGATGCCCTCAACCGCTGGTGGTGGCCGTCGCTGATGATGTTCGGACCGCCCGACGCCGACAGCCCCAACACCGCCCAGTCGATGCGCTGGCGGATCAAGCGCGACACCAATGACGAGCTTCGCCAGAAGTTCGTCGACATCACCGTGCCCCAGGCCGACGCGATCGGCCTCGAGGTGCCGGATCCCGACCTGAAGTGGAACTCGGAGACCGGCCATTACGATTTCGGCGAGGTCGACTGGGAGGAATTCTACGCGGTGGTTCGCGGCGAGGGCCCGGTCGCGAAGGAGCGGATGACCGCGAGGCGTCAGGCCTGGGAGGACGGCGCCTGGGTCCGCGACGCCGCCGCCGCTTATGCGGAGAAGCACAGCCGGAAGGCGGAGGCGGCATGAGCGGAGCAAGGGCCGCGCCCACCCCGCTCATGCCGAGTAGGGGCCGAGCCTGGCGAGGGCCCGAATCGAAGCACGCACTGGTCCTTCGATACGCCGGTTCGACAGGCTCACCGGCTACTCAGGATGAGCGGATATGAGCAGCGACTGGCCGCTCTGGGAGGTCTTCGTCCGCTCCAGGGGCGGAATGGCGCACCGCCATGTCGGCTCGGTCCACGCCCCCGACGCCCGGATCGCCCTTCGCCACGCCCGCGACACCTATACGCGGCGGATGGAAGGGATCAGTCTCTGGGTCGTCCCCTCGGCCTCGATCGTCGCCTCCGACCCGGGCCAGGACGAAGCCATGTTCGACCCCGCCGCGGACAAGGTCTACCGCCACCCGACCTTCTACGACATCCCCGAAGGCATCACCCATATATGAGGGGGGGCAGACACTTGCCTCCCCGTGCGCAGCATGGGGAGGGGGACCGCCGAAGGCGGTGGAGGGGTGACCTGGCGATGAGTCGGAGTCAGGCCACCCCTCCACCAGCTCCGCTGGTCCCCCTCCCCATGTCCGATGGGGAGGCATAAGGTGGCCTCGCTCCCGCCCATCGACCTCCCTTCGAACGCCACCGGCGAGGGCGCCTTCGACTCGCCCGCGCTCGACGAAGGCCCCGCCCTGTTCGAATATCTGCTGCGTCTCGGAGACGACAGCCTGATCCTCGGCCAGCGGCTGGGCGAATGGTGCGGCCATGCCCCTTCGGTCGAGGTCGACCTCAGCCTCGCCAACATGGCGCTCGATCTGATCGGCCAGGCCACCCACTTCCTCAATCGCGCCGGCGAAGTGGAGGGGAAGGGCCGCGACGGCGACTCGCTCGCCTTCAGGCGGGACGTGCTCGACTTTCGCAATTGCTGGCTGGTCGAGCAGCCCAATGGCGATTTCGCCCGCACCATGGCGCGGCAATTCCTCTTCTCGACCTGGCAGAAGGCGCTCTTCCGCCACCTCACCGGCTCGAAGGAGGAGACGATCGCCGCCGTCGCGGAGAAAGCGGTGAAGGAAGTCACCTACCACCAGGAGCTGGCGAGCGAATGGGTGATCCGCCTCGGCGACGGCACCGAGGAGAGCCGGCGGCGGATGGAGGACGGCCTCGCCTGGAACTGGCGCTTCGTGCCGGAACTGTTCGAGATGGACGACCTGGCGACCTTCATGGCCGAGCGCGGCATCGGCGCCGATCTGGGCGCCTTGCGCTACGATTACCATGCGCAAATCTCGGCCGTGCTCGCCGAAGCGACGCTCCAGCCGCCGCCCGACCAGCGCCCGATCCTCGGCGGCCGCCGCGGCCATCACTCGGAGCATCTCGGCCATCTCCTCGCCACCATGCAATTCCTCCCGCGCACCTATCCGGACGCGACATGGTAGCCGCCGCGCGCCTGGACGAAACCGCGGCGATCTGGACGGTGCTGGAGGGCGTTGCCGACCCCGAAATCCCGGTCATCTCCGTCGTCGATCTCGGCATCGTCCGCTCGGTCGGCCCGGATCGGGTCGTCATCACCCCGACCTATACCGGCTGTCCCGCCGCCCGCGTGATCGAGAGCGACATCCGGGCCGCGCTCGACTCCGCCGGCTACCGTCACGTCCGCATCGAGACCGCCCTCTCCCCCGCCTGGACCACCGACTGGATCACCCCCGGGGGCCGGGCCAGGCTGCGCGCCTACGGCATCGCCCCGCCGACCCGCGCCGCGGTCGAATGCCCGCAATGCGGCTCTGCCGACACCGAGGAAATCAGCCGCTTCGGCTCCACGCCCTGCAAGGCGCTGTGGCGCTGCCGGTCCTGCGCCGAGCCGTTCGACCTGTTCAAATGCCACTGAGCGGCCGCGGATGAGCGTCAACTTTCACAGCCTCGCCATCGCCGGAATCGTCGACGAGACGGCCGAGGCCAAATCGATCCGCTTCGAGGTGCCGCCCGAGCTTCGCGAAGCCTTCAGGTTCAGGCCCGGCCAGCATCTCACCCTGAGGGCGGAGATCGGCGACGAGGAGGTGCGCCGCAATTACTCGCTCTGCGTCGCTCCGGCGGACGGCGAGCTCAAGGTCACGGTCAAGCGCATCGCCGGCGGCCTTTTCTCCAACTGGGCGAACGACAATCTCAGGCCCGGCGATCGAATCGACGTGATGGAGCCGCACGGCAGCTTCACCTGGGACTTCCGCGCCGACTCCGCCAACCATTATGCCGCCTTCGCCGGCGGCTCCGGGATCACCCCGGTCATGTCGCTGCTGAGGGCGGCCCTGATCGAGGAGCCGGGAAGCCGCTTCACGCTCTTCTACGGCAATCGCGACAGCCAGTCGGTGATCTTCCTCGACGAGCTGGCGCGCCTCAAGAACCGCTACATGGACCGGCTCGAGATCCACCATTTCCTCGCCGAGGAGGCCGAGGATATCGACCTGTTCAACGGCATGCTCGACCGCTCCAAATGCGCCGAGGTCCTCGAGCATCTGATCGATCCCTCCGGCGTCACCGCCTTCTTCATCTGCGGCCCCGGCCCGATGATGGACTCGGCGGAAGGCGCCCTGATCGAGCGCGGCGTTTCCCCGGACCGCATCCACCTGGAGCGATTCACCGCCGACCGCCCGCCCGAGGCGCTCCAGGCCCAGCTCGACGCTCTGTCGAAGGAGGCGCAGGGGCTGACGATGCTGGTCACGCTCGACGGCCGCAAGCGGCGGGTGCCGTTCAGCGCCGAGGCCGGCAACATCCTCGACAGCGCCCGGCTGGCCGGCCTGCCCGCCCCCTTCGCGTGCAAGGCCGGAGTCTGCGCCACCTGCCGGGCGCGGGTCGTCTCCGGCGGAGTCGAGATGGCGGCCCGCTACGGCCTCACCGACGAGGAAGTGGCGGCGGGCTACGTGCTGACCTGCCAGTCGGTGCCCAGGGGCGAAGGCCTGGAAGTCGATTACGACGCGTGAAATCCTCCCGGCCGCGAAGCGGCGGGGAGGATGATCAGCGGCTGCCCTGGTCGGCGCTCAGCCCGTAGCGGGCCATGCCGTAGCTGGACATGTTCTGGTCGAAGCTGATCACCGCCCGGACCGTGCTCTGCATCGCCGCCATCCGGTGGGCGAGCGGCGCCGAGGTCCGGCGGATCATCACCGCGACGGCGTAGGAGCGGCCGTCGGGGCCGGTGACGATCCCGATGTCGTTATAGCCCGCCTGGACTCCGCCGAGCACCTGCCCGGTGCCGGTCTTGTGGGCGAGGCGCCAGCCCGGAGCGAGGCCGCCCTTGAGGCGCTGCGGCCCGGTCCTGGTGTTGGACATGATCGACAGCAATTTGCGGGTCGAGGCCGGCGACAGCAGCTCGCCGCGCTTCAGCCGCGCCAGCGCGTCGACGATGCCCAGCGGAGTCGCCCCGTCCATCGGATCCTTGATATAGCGCTCGAACGCCGCCCGCCGCACGCTCGCCGGAACCGCGTTGCGCGCCGCGTAGAAGCCGCCGCCATAAGCATAGGATTGCTTCCACTGCATTCCGGCGATCTCGCTCTGGAGCAGCCGCTCGCCCGGGCCGAAGCGGATTCCGCCGATGCCCTTGTCGCGAAGGAAGGCGCGCACCGCCTCCGGCCCGCCGGCCTTCCACAGCACCGCGTCGTTGCAGGTATTGTCGCTCTGCTGCAGCGCCCTGGTCATCAGGCTCTCGACCGTCGTCGTGTAGCCGCCGGCGCCGATCTGCCGGGCGATGGGCTGGTGGAACAGGGTCATGTCGGCCTTGGTCAGAGTGACCGGGCTCGACAGGCTCAGCCGGCCGCGATCGACCTTGTCGAGGGCGGTCAGGGCCACCCAGAATTTGCTGACGCTCTGCTGCGGGAAGAAGGTGTCGCCGTCATAGCTGGTCGTCCAGCCGCTCTGCACGTCCTTGACGGCGATTCCGATGTCGCCGCTGAACGCCTGGCCCAGCGCCCGCACCTGGCCTTCGAGGATCCGGCGCGCGGCCGCTTCCTGGGCGGTCGCCGCCGGAACGGCGGGCTTGGGCGCGGAATAGCCCCTGACGATGCTGGGGAAGGAGGCGGCGGACGCGCTGCCGCCCGACTGCGCCTCGGCGCCGTCGAGCGCCGCGGTGGCAAGGCCGATCGCGGCGATCCCGGCAAGCGCGGCGCCCCGCGCGTAACGGCTGGAATCGCTGATGATCTGGCGGCGCGATTGCGTCACTGGCCCCTCCTAAACCCTTATGCCCTCATGAGAATCATCATACGGGTGGGAGGCTTTCCGCCAGCTTAAAAATGACCGCTTTCGGCAGGGCGTTCCCCGCTTGCGACGGACTCCCGTAATCCTCCCCGAGCCAAGCTCGGGGAGGGGGCCACCCGAAGGGTGGTGGAGGGGTAGCTTGCAAAGGTCTGCGGCAACTACCCCTGCACCAGGCTACGCCTGGTCCCCCTCCCCATCTCCGATGGGGAGGATCTCAGAAGTTGAGCCGCGCCGTCAGCCTGATGTCGCGGCCCGCCAGCGGCGCGACATCCTTCAGGAAGCTGGCGTGGCGCCGGGCATCGACGTCGAAGATGTTGTTCGCGGCCAGGGTGATGCTGGTGTTGTCGTTGTTCTTCAGCGGCTTGAACTGCACCGAGGCGTTGACGAAGGTGAAGCCCCGGGTCGGCGTCTCGAAGGCGGCGAGGCGGTCCTGCGCGGCGGTCCGCTCAATTTCGATGCGGCCCTGGATCCGGTCGGCCTGCGCCTCGAGCCCGCCCATCAGCCGGAACGGCGGGATTCGCGGTGCCGGACCAGCGCCTTCGATCGTCGCCCGAACGTAATCGGCGACCGCGTCGGCGACGAACGTCACCCCGCCCGTCCGCGCCAGCCGCACCGAGCCTTCGACCTCGATCCCCGAATAGCGCGCGTCCGCCTGGGTGATCTGGAACACCGGCAGATCGTCCTCGACGGCGCCGGTCCGGCGCTCGAAGATGTAATTGTCGAACCAGCTTCGGAAGACCGAGGCGGACAGGCTGAAGCCGTCGCCCTCGGCGTTAAACGTGGCTTCGATGCCCCAGCTCTTCTCCTTGCCGAGATCGGGATCGCCGATCTCGAATGACTGGGTGCCGGCATGGGGGCCGTTGGCGAACAGCTCCTCCGCCGACGGCGCGCGCTGGGTGTGGGAGCCGTTGAGGCCGAAGCGGATCCCCTCCGCCAGCTCGTAGCTGGCGCCCAGCGAGCCCGAGAAAGCGTCGAAGCTGCGCTTCAGCGCCGGATTGCCGAGATCGGCGTCCGCCTCCGCGCTCACGCTCTGGCGCTCGTAGCGGGCGCCGGCCTCGGCCCGAAGCGGCCCTTTCTCGTAATTCTGGACCGTGAACAGGCCGAATTGCGACGTCCGGTTCTCGGGCAGGAACTTCTCCTCGCCGATGACGTCGAGGTGCCGGCGGAAATATTGCAGGCCGAAGCCCCCGCCCCAGCCGCCTTTCTTCGCCTGGACGACCTCCAGCCGCCCTTCCACGCCCTTGGTGAGGAAGGTGGTTCCGATCTCGCCGCTCTCCTCGAGCTCGTCGTGGCGATAGTCGGAATAGCCGGCGCGGAAGCGGACGCTGTCGACGAAGCCCCCTCCGGCGTCGATCTCGGCGCGGGCGTCGGCGCGGTTCTGGCGAACGTCGATCCGCGGCGCCTCGGCCTCGGCGCCCGGCTCGAGCGAGAAGCGCACCGGGACTCCGTACAGGCTGTCGTAGCGGTTGACCGAAATTCCGAAATTGGTGTCGCCGTCGACATAAGCGACGCCGAGCGCCACGTCCGAAGTCTCCGCGGCGGTGTTGGGCAGGCGGTCCCTCAGCTGCGCCAGCGCTCGGACCTCCGGATCGTCGCTCGCCGCGGCCTCGGCGCGAAGCTCGCGCGACAGGACGAAGCCGCCGATCCTGAGATCGTCGGTCTTGCTGTAATTGCCGTCGGCGTGGATCACCCATTTGCCGCCGATCGGCACGTCGAGGGTAGCGTTCGCCGACCGCTCGTTGGCCGCCGTGCCGTAAGTGAGGATGGCGGCGACATGGGCGCCCTCGTCCGGCACCCGGCGCGGGATTCGCGCGTCGATGACGTTGACGACTCCGCCGATCGCCGCCGATCCGAACAGCAGAGCGGAGGGGCCGCGAAGCACCTCGATGCGGTCCGCCGTCAGCGGGTTGATGGCGACCGCATGGTCGACGCTGGTGTTGGACGCGTCGAGGCTGCCGATGCCGTCGGTCAGCACCCGCACCCTTTCGCCCTGGAAGCCGCGAAGCACCGGGCGCGAGGCGTTGGGACCGAACGAGGTCGCCGAGACTCCCGGCTGGCGGGCGAGGGTCTCGCCGATCGTCGGCCTGAGCTCGCGGGCGAGCTCGGCGCCGGACACCACCGACGTGCCCGACAGCACGTCCTCGCGGTCGCGGGCGAAGCCGGTGATGATGATGTCCTGCGTATGATCGGCGTGCGGACCTGCGCGCGTCGCGGGGGCTTCGGCGGCGGGAGGCGCGGCGGCCGCCTCCTCGGCCGGCGGGTCGGCGGGGGCGTCCTGGGCCAGGGCCGAGGCGGGGAGCAGGGCCGTGACGGCACCTGCCAGAAGGGTTGAACGAAGCATTTGCATTTCCATTCTCGATTGCCTGGTCGGCATCTGATCTGCGCCCGGCGGGCGCACGTCTGTTTCAACCGGTCGTGGCCGGCGGCTCTGGCCGCACGCGCAAGGTGCGGCGGCGACATGCCCGCGGGCATGTCCGGCTCAGACGGATGGAGGCTCCAGCAGCGGACGGACGGTGGCGCCGACGAGGGCGGCGTCATCGCCCCTGGCCCGGTCCACCCGAGACTCCGCCGGGAACGGCACCGGCAGCGCCGGCAGCGGCAGCATGTCGGACATCAGCGAGGCCGCGCCCGAATCGACCGGCGTCCCCTGCCTGGAAGCCGCCTTGCGGGCGGTCTCCTCGCCGGCGGCCGCGGCCGAGATTCCGGTGTGCTCGCTCCGCAGGGCGGCGGCATGCTCGACGTCGCTCTGGTGGCGGCAGACGGCGGCCGCGACGGAGGATCCGTGGGCAAGCACGAGCACGAAGATCATCATCAGCGTCAGGAGACGGCTCATAGCGTCGAAATCGTACCCATTCCTGGCAAAAGCGAAATTCCCCTGTCTCCGGCGCACATAGACGCCCGTAACTTTATAACAAACCCGCCTTAACGCACGATTGCCACGTTTCCCCGCGCGCCGCGGCACTTCCGCCGCCCCGTCTGCGCGGCTAAGGCCGCGACATGACCTACCGCAATATTCTCTTCTCGAACGAGGCCGGGATCGCGCGGCTGACGCTCAACAGGCCCGACCGGCTCAACAGCTTCACCGTCGAGATGCACGAGGAGGTGGCCGACGCCTTGTCGAAGCTGGAGGGCGCCCGGGTGCTGGTGCTGACCGGCGCCGGCCGCGGCTTTTGCGCCGGGCAGGACCTCAACGACCGGGCCGTCGCGCCGGGCGAGGCGGTGGATCTCGGGGAATCGGTCGAGCAGCGCTACAACCCGCTGATCCGCACCCTCACCGGGCTCCCCTTCCCCGTCATCGCCCGGGTCAACGGAGTGGCCGCCGGCGCCGGCGCCAACATCGCTCTGGCCTGCGACATCGTCGTCGCCGCCAGGTCGGCGAAGTTCATCCAGTCCTTCGCCTCGATCGGACTCATTCCCGACAGCGGCGGCACCTGGGTGCTGCCCCGCCTGGTCGGGCAGGCGCGGGCGCTGGGCCTGGCGCTCACCGCCGAGCCGCTGCCGGCCGAGACGGCGGCCTCATGGGGCCTGATCTGGAAGGCGGTCGAGGACGAGAAGCTGGACGAGGAGGTGGACGCCCTCGCCGCCCGCTTCGCCCAGGCGCCGACCCGGGGGCTGGCCCGGATCAAGAAGATGATCCGCGAAAGCTGGAGCCACAGCCTCGACGAGGAGCTGGTCCTGCAGCGCGACGCCATGCGCGAGCTCGGCTTCGGCGAAGACTATCGCGAGGGCGTCGCCGCGTTCATGGAGAAGAGGAAGCCCAGTTTCACGGGGCGTTAGGAGACCCGTCCCGTTCGGCCTGAGCTTGTCGAAGGCCTTTCCTTGTCCTGGCCCGGCAAAGAGAAGTAACGGGCTTCGAAAAGCTCAGCCCGAACGGATGGGGGTGCCTCTCGTCCGTTCCGGCCTTACGGAGTGGGTATGAAAACGCTCAAGCTGCTCAATTACGCCCAGGACCGCTGGTACGGCGCCGAAGGCGGCCTCGCCCCGGTCGAGAGCGCCGTCAGCGGGGAGGTGGTCGCCGAGACCGGCAGCGGCGGGCTCGATTTCGCGGCCATGCTCGATCACGCCCGCACGGTCGGCGGACCGGCGCTTCGCCGCCTCACCTTCCACGAGCGGGCGCACATGCTCAAGGCGCTCGCCAACGCGATCATGGCCCGCAAGGAGGAGCTTTACGAGCTCAACTACGAGACCGGCGCCACCCGCACCGACGGCTGGATCGACATCGAGGGCGGCGCCGGCACGCTCTTCTCCTTCTCGTCCAAGGGCCGGCGCGAGCTGCCCAACAGCCGGATCCTGGTCGACGGCGCCCTCGAGCCGCTGTCGAAGGGCGGCAGCTTCGTCGGGCAGCACGTCTTCACCCCGCTCCAGGGCGCCGCGGTCCACATCAACGCGTTCAACTTCCCGGTCTGGGGAATGCTCGAGAAGCTCGGGCCGACCCTGCTCGCCGGGGTTCCGGCGATCGTCAAGCCGGCCTCGGCGACCGGCTATCTCGCCGAGGCGGCGTTTCGGATCATGATCGAGGCGGACGTGCTCCCGCCCGGAGCGCTGCAGCTGGTCATGGGCGGAGTCGGCGACCTGTTCGACCATCTCACCCTGCAGGACGTGGTCAGCTTCACCGGCTCCGCCCAGACCGCGATGAAGCTCCAGTCCCACCCCGTGATCGCGCGCGAGAGCGTCCGCTTCATCGCCGAGCGCGACAGCCTCAACGCCTCGATCCTCGGCCCGGACGCGGCGCCGGGGACGCCCGAATTCGACCTCTTCATCAAGGAGGTCGCGCGCGAGATGACGGTCAAGGCGGGGCAGAAATGCACCGCCATCCGCCGCGCCATGGCGCCGGCCGAGCATCTCGACGCTGTGGAAGCGGCGCTGATCGAGCGGCTCGGCAAGGCGAGGATCGGCGACCCCCGCCAGGAGGGCGTCACCATGGGCGCCCTCGCCAGCCGCTCGCAGCTCCGGGCGGTGCGCGAGGCCGTGGCGGAGCTGGCCCGGTCGGCGCGCATCGTTTCCGGCGACCCGGAGCGTTCGCCGGTCGAAGGCAACGGCGCCTTCATCTCGCCGATCCTGCTGCGCGCCGACGACCCCTGGGGGTCGGCCGCGATCCACGACGTCGAGGCGTTCGGGCCGGTGTCGACGATCATGCCCTATCGCGACCTCGAAGACGCGATCGCGCTGGCCAATCGCGGCATGGGCAGCCTCGCCTTGTCGCTCTTCACCTTCGATGCCGGCGTGGCCGAGGAGTTCGTGCTCGGCGCCGGCGCCTATCACGGCCGGATGGTCATCCTCGACCGCACCAGCGGCAAGGAATCGACCGGCCACGGCTCCCCCCTTCCCGTCCTCGTCCATGGCGGCCCCGGCCGCGCGGGCGGCGGCGAGGAGATGGGCGGGATTCGCGGGGTCACCCATTACATGCAGAGGACGGCGCTCCAGGGGTCGCCGGCGGTGCTGGCGAGCGTGGTCAAGCAGTGGCTGCCCGGGGCGCCCAAGCCCGAAGGCGGGCAGCACCCGTTCCGCAAGCGCATCTCCGAGCTGGAGGTCGGCTACACGCTGAAGACGGCGAGCAGGACCGTCAGCCTCGACGACATCGAGCATTTCGCCGCCTTCACCGGCGACAATTTCTACGCCCATATGGACGAGGAGGCGGCCAAGGCGAACCCGATCTTCGACGGCCGGGTCGCCCACGGCTATCTCATCCTCAGCTTCGCGGCCGGGCTGTTCGTCGATCCCGATCCGGGGCCGGTGCTCGCCAATTACGGCCTCGAGACCCTGCGCTTCCAGACCCCGCTCTACCCGGGCGATTCGATGCGGGTCGAGCTGACGGTGAAATCGAAGAGCGTTCGCAACGAGGAGATGGGCGAGGTGCGCTGGGCGGTCTATGTCTTCAACCAGAAGGACGAGGTGGTCGCGTCCTACGACCTCCTCACCATGAACGCGCCGTGATGAAACGCCCTCTCCCCTTGGTCCTGTTCGCGCTGGGCGCCTGCGGCGCCTCGGCCACCGCGGAGCCGCCGCCGGTCGATTCCTACCGGATCGTGCGCGAATATCCGCACGATCCGACCGCTTTCACGCAGGGGCTGCTGTTCCTCGACGGCAAGCTCTACGAGAGCACCGGCCTCAACCGCCAGTCGACGGTCCGCGAGGTCCGGCTCGAGGACGGCAAGGTGCTCCGCTCCGTCTCCATCCCGCCTCAATATTTCGGCGAGGGCCTGGTCAATTGGGGGCCGGACCTGCTGAGCCTGACCTGGACGGACGGTATCGGCTTCCGCTGGAACCGCGCCGATTTCAAGCCCAAGGGCCAGTTCCGCTACACCGGCGAAGGCTGGGGCCTGACCCAGGACGGCAAGAACATCATCATGAGCGACGGCACCAGCCAGCTGCGCTTCTTCGACCCGGCGACGATGCAGGAGCGCCGGCGGATCGCCGTCACCTATCAGGGCCAGCCGGTCGAGCGGTTGAACGAGCTCGAATGGGTGAAGGGAGAGATTTTCGCCAACGTCTGGATGGACCGCAGGATCGCCCGGATCGACCCGGAGACCGGCGCGGTGAAGGGCTGGATCGACCTTTCGCAGCTGGCGGTCGAGAATGCCACCGGCGATCCCGACGCGGTGCTTAACGGCATCGCCTACGACTCGAGGGGCGACCGCCTTTTCGTCACCGGCAAGAATTGGGCGAAGCTGTACGAGATCGACATCGTCCCCAAGGCCAGGGAATAGGCAGTTCCGGCTTTCGCCGGAATGACGGGAGCGGATCACCCCGCCTTGTACGCCCCCACGCCCTCGCCCAGATGCGGGTTGTTCTCCTCCCGGATCCGGGCCGCCGCGTCGTCGTAGAGGAAGGGCAGGAACGCATAGCGTGTGCCGCGGGTCACCGGCGTCGCCTCGTGGAGCAGCGAGCAGGAGAAGACCACCGCCCCGCCGGTCGGCGCCCGGTAGGTGCGGGCGCCATATTCGGGGAAGCGCAGGTCGCCGCCGTCATAGTCCCCGGCGTTGAGGTTGATGGTGACGGCGAAGCGGCGATGGGCGGTGCCCTTGGTGGTATTGTCCCGGTGCGGCCGGAAATGGCCGGCGCCCGCCTCGTAGCGGCCGACGATGTAGCGCTCCATCCGGGTCGCCTCGAACTGGAAGGTGCGCTTCACCAGCGGCACCAGCCTGGTCAGGATCCGGTGCCGGAGGGTGCCGCACAAGGTCTCGTCGCCGATTTCCCGGTCGCGGCGCATCTTGTGCTGCGGGTCCGTCACCAGCACGGTCTTGCCGTCCACCTCGCGCATGAAGCCCGAAGGCTCGCCGCCGGTCTCCTTGTGGTGGGCGATCAGCCGCTCGCACAAGGCCGGCTCGAAGATGTTGGGCGCCATCAGCACCGGCGCCCAGTCGGGCAGCGGCATGTGCGCGATCGCCCTTTTCAGCGCCGCCACGGCGGCCTCGCCCGCGTCGAGCGGGAAGGTCCCGACCGCCCGGAGCATCGGATCGACGAGCAGCCAGTGCCTCCGCCCGGCCTCCCCCTCGGCCGCCGGAGCCGCCCCGAACAGCTCCGCCAGCCCGCCGGTCGGATCGAGGAAGAAGCGGATTCCGGGGAGCTGCTGCGCCACCCGTCCGCTCGCCGAGTCGTCGGGATCGTCGGTCACTCCGAAGAAGCAGGCCTGGAAATCGTCGAACAGCGCGCGGTGGCGCAGCGCGCAGGCGAGCGCCGCGGCGGCGGCGGGATCGCCGGCCCGGCCGAGGAAGAGCAGCAATATGTAGCGCCCGGCGGCCGTGTCGAACACGTAATTGTCGCTTCCGCCGATCGCCTTGGCCCGAAACCAGGGCACCGGCTCGCCGGGCAGGAGCGGGCGGGGGCTAGGAGGCGGGGAAGAGCTCATGAAGCCTATATGCCTCGTTGCTCCCCTCCCTGAAAGGGAGGGGTTGGGGGTGGGTCCGCCGAAGGCGGCCGAAACTCGGAGGCAGGAGAAGTCTCGCCGCGCTCGCCTGCCCACCCCCCGCCCCTCCCTTCCAGGGAGGGGCGGCCTACTTCAGCGCCGCGTAGATGAGCGTCTTCAGCTGCCGCCTGATCGGGTAGGTCGAGGAGGGCATGAGCTGGGTCATGAAGATCATGTGCAGCCGCTCGACCGGATCGATGAAGAAGGCGGTCGAGAACATCCCGCCCCAATAATATTCGCCCTTGCTGCCCGGCAGCATGGTCCTGGCCGGATCGAGATTGACTCCGAAGCCCAGGCCGAAGCCCTGGCCGGCGTTGATCGCCTCGCTGAACAGGGAGCGGCTCATCTCGGTGAGGTCGGCGCCTCCCGGAAGATGGTTCACCGTCATCAGGTCGAGAGTCTTGCGGCCGATCAGCCGCTCGCCGCCGAGCTCGCCGCCGTTCAGGAGCATCGAGCAGAAACGGTGATAATCGGCGACCGTCGAGACCAGGCCGGCGCCCCCGGCGAGCATCCTCGGCGGAGCGCTCCAGGCGCTTTTCTCGCCCTTGTCGTAAAGCACCGCGCCCTTGCCCTGCTCGAACGCCCAGCAGTCGCCGAGCCGGCCGGTCTTCTCCGGCGGCACGTGGAAGGCGGTGTCCGCCATTCCGAGCGGGCCGAAGATTCGCTCCTCGAGGAAGCGGTCGAGCTTCATCCCCGAGACCCGCTCGACGATGAGGCCGAGCACGTCGGTCGAGACGGAATAATTCCACGCCGTCCCCGGCGAGAATTCCAGCGGGATGTCGGCCAGCGCCGCGACGAAGCCGTCGAGATCGAGCCCTCCATGCCACCTCTCGATCTTCCCCTCGCGGTAAGCGGCGTCGACGTTGGTGCGGTGCTGGAAGGAGTAGGTCAGGCCCGACGTGTGACGAAGCAGGTCGATCATCATCATCGGCCGCTCGGGCGGCCTGGTCAGGAACGGCACTCCCGCGCCGCCGCCATTATAGACTCCGAGGCCCTTCCATTCGGGGATCACCGTCTCGACCGCCTGGTCGAGCGTCACCCGCCCCTCCTCGACCAGCATCATGAAGGCGATCGAGGTGACCGGCTTGGTCATCGAGGCGATCCGGAAGATCGCGTCCTCGCCCATCGCCGGGCCGTCCGCCCGCGCCTTGCCGGCCGTCGAGAAATGGACGACCTTCCCTTCCCGGGCGATCAGCAGCTGAGCCCCGGCGAGCAGCTCCGGAGCGAAATAGCGCTCGTCCAGGAACCGGTCGATGCGGGCGAGCCGCTCCGGATCGAACCCCGCCTCGGCCGCTTCAACCCTCTCCATCATTCCTCCTCTCGCCGAAGCCGTTCGCCTACCGCTTGAGCCCGGAGCGAATCAACAATATCGCTCGCACAAAAGGAGGGGCGGGTGATCGAAGGCTTCGAGCTGGATCCTGACTGGCCGCGGATGAGCCTCGCGCAGGTCGACGCTCTGCTCACCGCGCCCGGCTCGAAGCTTGAGCTGTCCGAGGCCGTCATCCGCGGCATTCCGACCCGAATCTGGAAGAACGCGCCGCCGAACCTCCCTTTTCTGGTCGCTCTGTCGCGAGCCCATGGCGGCCGCACCGCCACCATCTATGAGGAGGAGCGAGTCTCCTGGGAGGCGCAATATCGCGCCATCGCCGCTCTCGCGCTCGAGCTTCGCCGCCTCGGCGTCGCCAAGGGGGACCGGGTGGCGATCGCCATGGTCAACCTGCCCGAATGGCCGGTCGCCTTCTTCGCCGCCACATCGCTGGGCGCGATCGCCGTCCCGCTCAACGCCTGGTGGACCGGAGCCGAGCTCGAATACGGCCTCGCCGATTCCGGGGCGAAGCTGCTGATCGCCGATTCGTCGCGCTGGCGGCGTATCGAGCCGCACCGGGCGGCGCTGCCCGCGCTCGACCATGTCATCGTCAGCCGGGCCGACACAGCGCCGGCGGGCGGCTTGCGGCTCGAGGATCTGATCGGGCCGCCCGGCGCCTGGAGCGGCCTGCCCGACACCGGGCTGCCGGACGTGCCGATCGCGCCCGACGACGACGCGACCATCCTCTACACGAGCGGCACCACCGGCCGGCCCAAGGGCGCGCTCGGCACCCACCGCAACCTCACCACCAACATCCTGTCGGTCGCCTATGCCAATGCCCGGGCCGCGCTTCGCCGCGGCGAGGCGCCGCCCGAGCCCCAGCCCAGGATCGCGCTGATGGTCATCCCGCTCTTCCACTGCACCGCTCTGAGCGCGATGCTGATGGGGACGATGGTCGCCGGCCACACTCTCATTTTCATGCGCAAATGGGATCCCCTCGAAGCGATGGCGATCATCGAGCGCGAGCGGGTGCAGATGACCGGCGGCGTTCCCACCATCGCCTGGCAGCTGCTCGAGCATCCCGAGCGCTCCCGCTTCGACCTCTCCAGCCTGGAAACGATCAGCTATGGCGGCGCTCCGGCGGCCCCCGAGCTGGTGCGCCGGATCCATGAGGAGTTCGGCGCTCTGCCCGGCAACGGCTGGGGGATGACGGAGACGACCGCGACGGTGACCAGCCATGTCGGCGAGGATTATCTGAACCGCCCCGACAGCGCCGGTCCGCCGGTGCCGATCGCCGACCTCAAGATCATGTCGCCCGACGGCGAGGCCGAGCTGCCCGTCGGCGAGGTCGGCGAATTGTGGGCTCGCGGGCCGCAGATCGTCAAAGGCTATTGGAACAAGCCCGAGGCCACCGCCGCCACCTTCATCCATGGCTGGGTCCGCACCGGCGACCTCGCCCGGCTGGACGAGGAGGGCTTCGTCTACATCGTCGACCGCGCCAAGGACATGGTCATTCGAGGCGGCGAGAACATCTATTCGATCGAGGTGGAGAACGTCCTCTTCGACCATCCGGCGGTCACCGACGCCGCGCTGATCGGCCTCCCGCACCGGACCTTGGGGGAGGAGCCGGCCGCGGTCGTCCACCTCGCCCCGGGCGCGGAGGCGACGGAGGAAGAGCTGAAGGCCTGGGTCCGCGAACGCCTCGCCGTCTTCAAGACCCCCGTGAGGGTCGCCTTCCTTCCCCAGCCCCTGCCGAGAAACGCCAACGGCAAGATATTGAAGCAGGAGCTCAAGGCCCTGTTCGACTGACTCCCCTCCCTGGAAGGGAGGGGCCGGGGGTGGGTAGGCGAGCGAAGCGAGACTTTTCCGACCCGGAGTTTCGGCCGCCTCCGGCGGACCCACCCCTGGCCCCTCCCTTCCAGGGAGGGGAATCTAGTCCTTCCAATCCTCCAGCACCTCGACGAACCTCGTCAGCCAGGCGTTGGTCTGGTGGCCGTCCACAACCCGGTGGTCGATGGTGAGCGAGACATAGGCCATCGGGCGGATCAGGATCGCGTCGGTTCCGCCCACCTCGCGCACCACCACCCGCTTCTCGAGCTTGCCGACGCCGAGGATCGCCGATTGCGGCTGGTTGATGATGATGGGGGCGGCGAAGAGCGAGCCCGAGACTCCGTGGTTGGAGATGGTGAAGGTGCCGCCGGAGACGTCCCGGGCGCCGAGCTGCTCGGCCCGCGCCTTCTCGATCAGCTCGTCGAGGCCGGCGGCGATGCCCTTGAGCGACAGGGTCTGGACCTTGCGAAGCACCGGCACGATCAGGCCTTTCTCGCCCAGCGCGGTGCCGACGCCGATATTGATGTCGTCGAAAATCTCCAGCCGGTCCTCGTGCCAGCGGCTGTTGATCGCCGGCGCGACCTTCATCGCCTCCGCCGCGGCGGCGACGATATAGGCGCTGTAGGTGAGCTTCACGCCCTTCTTCGCCCAGGCCGCCTTGTGCCGCTCGCGATGGGCCATGATGGCGCTGAAATCCGCCTCGAACATGGCCGTGACGTGCGGCGCGCGGGTCACCGAGTTCAGCATGTTCTCGGCGATCCTGAGCCGCATCCGGTCGTGCGGAACGCTGTGCGAGCGTATCGAGGAGTCGGACGGCTCGGCGACCCTGGGCTGGGCGGTGGTCCGCGGCCCTTCCTGCACCTTCGTCGCCGCCGCGACGGCGCGGTCGACGTCGGCGCGGGTGATCCGCCCGTCGCGGCCGGTTCCCTCGATCCGGCCGGGGTCGATGTCGTGCTGGAGCAGCGCCCGGCGAACGGAGGGGGAGAGGCGCATCTCCACTCCAGCCGTTCGGGCTGAGCCTGTCGAAGCCCCGCCCTTCTCGACGTCCATGGAAGGAGACGGCTTCGACGAGCCCGGCCCGAACGGTTTCTCTTCGTTTCCGTCCTGACCTTCAATCTCGTCGGGCGCCGCGATCCGCCCCAGCACCGCGCCGGGCACCGCCTCGGCATCGGTGTCGAGCAAAATCTCGCGGAGCATTCCGGCGGCGGGGGCCGGCACCTCCATCGCGACCTTGTCGGTCTCGAGCTCGACCAGCGGGTCGTTCACCTCGACTCGGTCGCCGACCTTCTTCAGCCAGGCGCGGACCACCGCCTTGGTGCCCTCCTGCTCCTCGGGGACGAGCACGTCGATCATCAGAACCCCACCAGCTCTTCGATCTTCGCCCGGATCTTGTCGACGCTCGGCACCGCCCAGTTCAGAAGCACGGGGTTATGCGGGCTGGGGATGTCGGGCATCGTCACCCGCGCCACCGGAGCGTCCAGGTCGAGAAAGGCCTCGTCCGCCACCACCGCCGCGATTTCGGCGCCGAAGCCGCCGGTGCGCAGATCCTCGTGGACGATGAGGCACCGGCGGGTCCGCCTGACGCTGTCGATCACCGTCTCCCGGTCCCACGGCATCAGGGTCCTCAGATCGATGACGTCGGCCGACACGTCCTTCGCCGCTTCCTCGCAGCGCGGCACCATCGCGCCCCAGGTGACGATGGTGATCTCGTCGCCCTGCCTGACCTTCTTCGCCCGGCCGAAGGGCAGCACGTAGCCGTCGCCCGGATAGGGGCGCCGCGCCCAGACGTCGTCGAGCATGGCGCGATGCTCGAAGAAGATGACGGGATCGTTGCCGCGCAGGGCGGTTCGAAGCAGGCCGACCGCGTCCTCGGCGTTCGACGGCACCGCCACCTGCCAGCCGGGATTGTGGATGAAGGCGACCTCGTTGGTCTGGCTGTGCCAGGGATCGCCGCATTTGAAGAAGCCGCCGGGGATTCGAAGCACCATCGGAGCGGCGAAGCGGTTGTTGGTGCGCCAGCGCATCGTCCCGCAATCGTTGATCTGCTCCGTCGCGGGCTCGGCATATTTGCGGAACTGGATCTCGGGCACCGGCATCAGCCCGGCGATCGCCATGCCGACGGCGCGGCCGATAATGCCCTCCTCGTTGAGGCTGGTATCGAAGACCCGCCCGGCGCCATATTTCTCCTGCAGCCCCAGCGTGACGGCATGAACTCCGCCCTTGGGGCCGATATCCTCGCCGAACAGGAGCACGCGCTTGTTGATCTCGAGCTCGTGGTCGAGCGTCCGGCGGATCGCCGTCACCATGTTGATCCGCTGGCCCTCGGGCTTGGGCTCCTCGTGGCTGCGCGGGGCGCGATAGCCGTGAGTCCATTGCCCGCCCATCTTCTGCATCTCGCCGTCGTAGAAGACATGGTCGAGCACATGCTCCGGATCGGAGACTCCGCGCGCCTCGGCGGTCTGGCGCGCCGCTTCGACGTCCGCCCGCGCCCTTGCCTCGATCTCCTCCCATTCCGCCTCGCCGAGCAGCGCGCCGACGAGATGCGCCTTGAGCTTGGGCAGGGGATCGCGGGTCCATTCCTCCCTGATCGCCTCCTCGCCTTTGTAGGTCTGGGTGTCCTGGAAGCTGTGGCCCTGGAGCCTCGGCACGGTCAGCCGGAGCAGGGCCGGGCCGTTGCCGCCGCGGACATGGGCGACCGCCCGCTCGATCAGCTCCGCGGCCTCCGCCGGCTCGGTGCCGTCGCCGGCGAAGATGGCGAGGTTGCCGAAGCCGGCGAGGTTCCTGGCGATGTCGCCGCCGGGAGTCTGGAAGGTCGAGGGGACGGAGATTCCGAACCCGTTGTCCTCGACGTAGAAGAGCATCGGCAGCTTCTGGGTGGTGGCGATGGTCAGCGCCGACCAGAAGCCGCCGGTCGCGCAGGAAGCGTCGCCGCCCAGCACCACGGCGATGGCGCCGTCGTAGCTGCGGTCGCCCAGCTGCGTGCGATAATATTCGATCGCCTGGGCCCAGCCGGCGGTCGGCGTATATTGCGCCCCGACGCCGCCCGACATCGGCAGGGCCGGCGCTCCGCCCGGATTGGGATAGTTGAAGACGACGCCGATGTCGCGGCCGTCCGAATAGCCCCCTTCCCGGCCCATGCCGGAGCCGAGCGCGTCCTCGACCGGGACTCCCAGCGCGAGCAGCAGCGGCCGCGAGCGGTAATAACCGCAGGTCGCGTCGCGGCGGTGGGTGAGCCGGCTGCCGAGCAGCGCCTGCGCCATGTCGTGGCCGCGCGCGCTGAACTGGTAGAGGACCTTGCGCTCGGGGACGAGCCGCTCCTCCTCGAGCTTGTCCATCGCGCGGCTGAGCTGCACGAGATAGGCGATCCGGCGCCAGTCATAGGCGTGGTGTGGCGATTCCCGGCGATTCCTGGATTCGACCGCGCTTTCAGCCATTCATCTTCTCCACCACCGCCGCCGCGAACGAATCGACATTGTCGTCGGACAGGCCGACAACGTTGAAGCGGCCGCTATTCGCCATGTAGATGCCCTTCTCCTCGCGCAATTCGAGCACCTGGGCCTGAGTCAGCGGCAACATCGAGAACATTCCGTTCTGATCGTCGATGAACCGCAGCCGCTCGTCATAGGCGGCGAGCCGGGCGCGCAGGGTCCTGATTCTCGCGCACATCTCCTTGAGCTCCGAATTCCAGTCGGCCCTCAGCTCCGGATCCTCCAGCACGATCCGGACGATCGCCGCGCCGTGATCGGGAGGCATCGACCACATGGTGCGCGAGAGCTGAAGCAGATTGCCGTAGACCCGCTGCGCCGACTTCGCGCTCGCCGCCTTGACGAAGAGATTGCCGACCCGCTCGCGATAGACCCCGAAATTCTTGTCGCAGCTCTGCGCCACGACCGCCTGCTCCGCCTTCCCGACCACGAGCCGAATGCCCGCCGCGTCGGCCTCGAGGCCGTGGCCGAGGCCCTGATAGGCGAGGTCGACGAACGGGATGAGGCCGCGGCGGGACAGGGTCTCGGCGACCTCCGCCCACTGGCCCGGGGAAAGGTCGGCTCCGGTGGGATTGTGGCAGCAGCCGTGAAGCAGGACGAGATCGCCCGCCCGCGCCTTCTCCAGCGCCGCCATCATCTCGTCGAACAGGATTCGGCGGCTCGCCGGGTCGTAATAGGGATGCGGCACCATCTCGACGCCGGCGCATTCGATCAGCGGGCCGTGATTGGGCCAGGTCGGCTGGCCGACCAGGATGCGCGCCTTCGGATCCGCCTTGGTGACGAGATCCGCGCCGAGGCGAAGCGCGCCGCAGCCGCCGGGGGTCTGAAGGCCGACGATGCGCTCGTCCGCGGCGCCGGTCTCGCCGAAGACGATCGGCCGGATCAGCTCGGTGAACCGCGCGTCCCCCTGCGAGCCGAGATAGGCCTTGGTGTCCTGCCGCTCCCAGAGCAGCCGTTCCGCTTTCTTCACCGCCCTCAGGATCGGCGTTCCGCCCGCCGAGTCGCGATAGACTCCGACACCGACGTCGATCTTGTCGGGACGCGGATCGGCATCGCACAAGGCGATCAGCTGAAGCAGCGAATCCGTTTTCTGCTCCTCGAGCCGGTCGAACAGCGAAGGCCCGTCCGCGACTGGAAAAGCATCGTTCATCCGCGTCCTTTCGTGCGGGCGGCAGGGCCCAGCCGCCGTTTAACCCGCGGCCCTTCCAAATACCTATCAGACTTGCCGCGTGAGCGGCTGGATTTGAAACGAACGTTCAGCTATTTAGCCGTACATGAAAGAAGATGATCAACTGGACGTGGTCGACCGCCGAATCGTCCGGGAGCTCCAGCGCGATGCGAGCCTCAGCCACGCCGCCCTCGCGGAACGCGTCGGCGCCTCGGCCGCATCGGTCTGGCGTCGCGTGCGATCCCTGGAGAAATCCGGAGTCCTCGGCCGCGCCGTCCGAATCGCGAGCCCGCGGGCGCTGGGCCGCTCGGTCAACGTGCTGTGCCAGGTCCGGATGGCCCGCCAGACGGTCGAGGCCCGCGCCGATTTCGAGGATTTCATCCAGTCCCGCGAGGAGATCGTCGAATGCTATGCCATGTCCGGCGAGTGGGACTATCTGCTGCGCATCGCCGTCCGCGACGTCGCCGATTACGACCGCTTCATCATGCGCGGAGTGCTCGCCCATCCGAGCGTCGCCAACGCGGCGAGCAACTTCGCTCTGAGGCAGGTCAAGTACACGACAGAGATACCGGTCTGACTTGAGTCTCCCCTCCCTGAAAGGGAGGGGCCAGGGGTGGGTAGTCGAGCGAAGCGAGACTTTGCCGGGTCGGAGTTTCGGCCGCCTTCGGCGGACCCACCCCCAGCCCTCCCTTCCAGGGAGGGGAGAAGAATCGGAACCCCGCCCCTCCCCGCGGATTGAACCGGCAACGAATCGATCCTCGGGAGCACTCACTCATGGCCGCACGCGCCTATTGGAAGGGACAGATCAGGCTCGCCCTCGTCTCGATCCCCGTCGAGATCTTCTCCGCCACCAAGAGCGGCGCCACCATCGCCTTCAACCAGATCCACGAACCGACCGGCAAAAGGGTCAAATATGAGAAGGTGGTGCCGGGCGTCGGCCCGGTCGATCCGGAGGAGATCGTCAAGGGCTATCAATATGAGAAAGGCAGCTACGTTCTGCTCAGCGACGAGGAGATCGAATCGGCCAAGCTGGAGAGCAAGAAGACGCTCGAGCTCACCCAGTTCGTCGATTATGACGATATCGACGTCCTCTATTACGAGAAGCCCTATTTCGTCGTCCCCGCCGACGACCTCGCCGAGGAGGCGTTCATCGTCCTCAGGGAAGCGCTGCGGCGGACCAAGAAAGTGGCGCTCGGGCAGCTCGCCCTGCGCGGCAGGGAATATCTGGTCAGCCTCAAGCCGTGCGGCCGCGGCATCGTGCTCGAGACGCTGCGCTATGCCGACGAGGTCAACAAGGCGCAGAATTATTTCCGCGACATCGCCGAGGCCAAGCCCGACGAGGAGCTGCTCGACCTCGCCGAGGCGCTGATCGAAAGGAAGACCGCCCCCTTCGACCCGTCCAAATATCACGACCGCTATATCGAGGCGGTCGAGGAGCTGATCGAGCGCAAGCGCAAGGGCAAGACCATCCATACCGAGGAGGATTCGGCTCCGGCGCGGGGCTCCAACGTCATCGACCTGATGGCGGCGCTCAAGCGCTCGATCGAGAAGCCGGGCGGAAAGGAGACGGGCGGCAAGGCGTCGGGCGGCGGAGCGAAGAAAGCCGCGGCCAAGCCGGCGGCGCGCAAGCCCGCCGCAAAGAAGGCGCCCGCCAAGGCCGCCTCGGCGCGGAAGCGGGCATAGGACCGGCCAGTGCTTGAAACGGTTCGGGCCGAGCTTGTCGAAGCCCTCTCCTTTTCCGTGAGCCGCGCGAAGGGAAGGAAAGCCCTTCGACAGGCTCAGGGCGAACGGCTGGATTGATGGCCCTGCGCAGGAAACCCGCCGATCCGCTCGAGACCTACAACAGGAAGCGCGACTTCGCGAAGACGGCGGAGCCGCCGGGCGAGGTCGCTCCGGCGCGGGGGCCGAACGCCCCCGCCCTGTTCATGGTCCAGAAGCACGACGCGAGCCGCCTCCACTACGACCTGCGCCTCGAGATGGACGGCGTGATGAAGAGCTGGGCGGTGCCCAAGGGCCCGAGCCTCAACCCGGCTGACAGGCACCTCGCGGTCCGCACCGAAGACCATCCGATGGGCTACGCCACCTTCGAGGGCACGATCCCCAAGGGCGAATATGGCGGGGGCACGGTGATGCTCTGGGACTGGGGCCGGTGGATCCCGCACCCGGACAAGGACCCGCGCAAGACGATCGAGGAAGGCCATCTCCACTTCACCCTCCAAGGGCACCGGATGAAGGGCGAATGGGTGATGTTCCGGTTGAAGGGCCGCCCGGGCGAGCGGGCCGAGAACTGGATGCTGAAAAAGGTGACCGACGAGCATGCCGGCGGCTCGATGGGGCTGACCGAAAAGTATCTGACCTCGATCAAGACGGGGCGCAGCATGCAGGAGATCGCCGCCGGCAAGAAGGCGAAGGAGCTGAAGGGGTGGAAAAATCCTCCCCGAGCTCCGCTCGGGGAGGGGGACCATGCGAGGCATGGTGGAGGGGTAAAAGGCGAGGCCGAGCCAGCTACCCCTCCACCGCGCTCCGCGCGGTCCCGCTCCCGGAGCAAAGCTCGGGGAGGATCTAAGCTCCCGCCCTTCCGCGAGCCTCAGAAGGCCACCCTCGTCGACCACGTCCCCTCCGGCTCCGGCTGGATCCACGAGATGAAATATGACGGCTATCGCTGCCTTCTCGGGATCGGCGGCGGCAAGGCGAAGGTCTATACGCGCTCCGGTCTCGACTGGTCGGACAAGTTCCCCGGCATCGTCGAGGCGGCGGCCGGGCTGGACGTCGGCTCGGCGCTGCTCGACGGCGAGATCGTCAGCCTCGACGAGAAGGGCAATACCGGCTTCTCCGCACTCCAGCAGGCGATCAGCGAGGGCGGGCGGGGCCTCACCCTCTTCCTGTTCGACGCGCTCGAGATCGACGGCGAGGATCTGACCGGACTGCCCACGATCGAGCGCAAGGGGCGCCTCGCCTCGCTGGTGGGCGAGGGCATGCCGCCGACCATCCTCTATGCCGAGCATATCGTCGGCCATGGCGAGAAGCTGTTCGACGCCATGTGCGAGGCGGGCCAGGAAGGAATCATCTCGAAGCGCGCCGACGCGCCCTACCGGAGCGGCCGCACCAAGAGCTGGCTCAAGATCAAATGCACGTACCGGCAGGAATTCGTCATCCTCGGCTGGTCGGAGAGCGACAAGAAGGGGCGGGGCTTCCGGGCCCTGCTGCTCGGAGTCCATGAGGAGGGCAAGCTGCGCTATGCCGGCAAGGTCGGCACCGGCTTTTCCAACCAGGTCCAGCACGATCTGCGCGAACGCTTCGAGAAGATCGCGGCGGATAAGCCGGCCGCGCCCGTGCCGAGGGCGGACGCACGCGGCGCTCACTGGGTGAAGCCGAAGCTGGTCTGCGAGGTCGCCTTCGCGGAATTCACTTCCGAAGGGGTCGTCCGGCACGGCAGCTTCCTGGGCCTGCGCACCGACAAGAAAGCCGCCGAGGTGGTCGAGGAAACGCCCCAGCCGGTGGAGCGCGCCGCGCCCGCCGGCGGCGACGGCATCAAGATCAGCAACCCCGAGCGAATCCTCTTCCCCGATGCGGGAGTCACCAAGGGCGAACTGGTCGATTATTACCGCACCATCGGCCCGATGATGATGGAGTGGGCGGCCGACCGTCCGCTCAGCCTCGTCCGCTGCCCCCAGGGCCGCGCCCGCAAATGCTTCTTCCAGAAGCACAATACCGGCAGCTTCGGCCCCCACGTCCACCAGATCCCGATCGAAGAGAAAAAGGGGCAGATCGAGGATTATGTCTATGTCGAGGCGGCGGCGGGAATCATCGCCTGCACCCAGATGGGCACGATCGAATTCCACGGCTGGGGCTCGTCGGTCGCCGAGGTGGAGAAGCCGGACCGGCTGGTCTTCGACATCGACCCCGACGAGGGACTGGGATTCGACGAGGTGAAGCGCACCGCCCGCGACATCCACCGCCACCTCGCCGACATGGGGCTGCAGAGCTTTCCGATGACGACCGGCGGCAAGGGCCTCCACGTTGTCGTGCCGCTAACCCCCGAGGCGGAGTGGCCGGAGGTCAAGGATTTCGCCCAGCGCTTCGCGATCGCGCTCGCGACGGCCGAGCCGGAGCGCTTCACCGCCAACCTCGCCAAGGTGAAACGGAAGGGCCGGATCTTCCTCGACTATCTTCGCAACCAGCGAGGGGCGACGGCGATCCTGCCTTATTCCGCCCGAGCCCGAGAGCGGGCGCCGGTGGCGGCGCCGATCAGCTGGGACGAGCTCGAGGATCTCGAGTCCGGGGCCCCGTTCACCGTCCGCGACGGCGCGTTGCTTCTCGAGCGCGCCTCCGGCCGCGGCCTCCAGGGCTGGGGCGAGGCCAGCCAGGTGCTTCCGGACCTATAGGTCCCGCCGGACCGGGGGCAGCTTCGCCCGCGAAGCACGGGTCCCGCCCCCCGGGAAGCGCCTCGGCTCAATGCGCTTCGACGATGACCGAATGCACCCGTATCTCTTCGCCTCCGGAGGCTGAAGCCGCCGGCCCGTGATGCGCTCCCGATCCAGGGTCGGTGGCTCGGAAATAGAGGAAGCCGTTGGTCTTCAGAGCGTTGCGCGAGCGCAGCGTCGCCATTGCAGCGCCGAGCGGGACGGTGAAGGTCAGCAGGCCGTGAACCATCGTATGGCCGAACAGGGCAACCGTGCCGGCCTCGACGGACGAAGCCGGGTCGCCGGCATGGATCAGCACCTGGAAGACCTGGCCGCGCGCGGCGTGAGGCAGCGCGAGGGTTACCTTGGCCAGCAATTGCTGCGCCGCACCCGGGCGAGCGAGCTGGAGCAGAGCTGGCTGGAGCCTGACCGCCGTCGCACCGACGCTTCCGGTCCCGAGCAGTCGGCCGCCCTGCGGTGGGATTTCGCCGTCGAAGCGGCGCACCGGCGGGCGCGACGAGGCGCGAAGGGCGCGTCCCTGCGGCAGGGTCTCACCGACGCTGCCGCCCGGCTGATAGTCGTAATTGAACGCACCGATCGTCGCATAATTTCCCGCCTGCACCTGGGTAACGGGCGTTCCGTCGGCGTTGGTGAAGAACAGGAAGGGTTCCCGGGCCCATTTGTTGTAGGGATCGCCGGCGGGCGGAAGCCGATTGGCAGGCGCCGTCTTCTGGGACCAGGCTTCCCACAGCCGGTCGATATTGCTGTGATGAAGCCAGAAGAGCGGATCGGTGGGCGAGAGGAAGGCCTGCATGAAGCCACCGGTGTTGGACGGCGGCGCGTACAGGTTACAGTAGGTTCCCTGGCTCTGGTAGACGATGCCGCCCGTGTTGTTGTGCACCTTGTTGTGCGGCTGCCCCTCGAGCAGTGCGAATCCGACCATCTGGCTGTGCTGGTCCGCCTCAGGGCTCGAGAAGGTCATGTAATCCTGCGGCGCCATCGCCGGGGTCAGGATTCGCTGCGAAACCGCGTTGCTCGCGACGCAGTCCAGCGCGGGATTGGGATTGCGTGTGTTGGGATAGCCCTGGACCGGGAAGAAGACTGGGTAATTCTCGTTCTGGGGGTCGGTGAGCTGGTCCCACAATATGTCGTTGGAGCCGATGCCGCGGATCTTGAGCTGCTGGTAGCGGACCGAGTTGGGCGACCAGTAATCGGTGGCGGCGAGCGCAGGCTTGAATCGCCGCTGGAACGTGTCCAGCTGGTTGATGAACGCGTCGTTCGACGGGTTCAAAAGCGGCTGCGAATAGAAAGCGTCGGGAACTCGCGGGTTCGCCGTCCAGTCCCAATAGGGGAAGGCGAAGCCGTCGAAGCCGCTATATTTGCGGACGATCTGCTCGGCCCAGCCGGTGAACGCCCGATGCCAGGGGAACAGCCACCAATTGCCGTGAGGACAATCGAGATAGTGGGTAAAGGCGAGGCGATACCAATTGCGCGGATCCTCGGGCGGGAGCTTCAGCATCGCCGCGATCGCCGTCTGGTAATAGCCGAGCATCCGCTGGCCTTCGGAACTCGCCACATTGTAGCGCCGCCATCGTGCCGGGCCCTGGGCCCGCGCCGGCACGCGCGGAAGGAGAGCAGCCGCGGCGGCCGCGGCGCCTCCCGCAATCAGGCTGCGTCTCGAAACTCCGGTGCGGATATCGGCCATGTCTCATCCCCTGTTATTCGGCCGCCCGGGCAGCGGACGGCCAGCTCCAGGCTAGAAAGGAAAGCGCTGGCGACAAAGAAGGATTGCACCCGCTTCGGACGCTTCCCGCCGCCGTGCCCGCGAGTGCGCTCGGGACGGCGGTCGGCGGCGAAGCGATCCGGGGTCCGATTCAATGCCGGAGTGCTTCCCCGGCCTTCGCCGGGGTCGGATGGGGGGCCCTATTCCTCGCCGGAATCGTCGATCGCGCGGACGATATAATAGCCGCCGACCACGGCCGCGACGACGATCACCGCCGTCACGACGGTGCTCACGCCGTTCAGCTTGTGCGTTCGGGCCTCTTTGCCGGTCACCGGGACTCCGGCCAGGTAGAGCGCGGGCTTGTTCGAGCCGAGCAATCGAAGATCGATCGTGTCGCTTTCGACGAGCGACGTCCTTTGCGCCCCGGCATTGCGATAGTCGTGGACCGCCGTCAGCCGAAGCCCGGCGGCCGGGCCGCGCCCGCGGCTCCGCTGAGCGCCCAGCGGGAGCCTGACATAGGCGCCCAGAGCGGCGCCGCTCCGGCGAGCGCCCGGATCCCTGGTGTCGATCAGCTCGGCCGCGGCGCAGGGCGTCGCCGCGAGAGACAAAGCGGCCGCGGCGGAGACGATATGTTTCAGCATGGCATTTTCCCCTGTTGTCCGGACGCTGGGCGCCCCGGGGGCAGACTGCCGCGACGAGGCTGATTGCTCCAGCCTCTTTTTATCCACTTCCGTCACCCTCGTGGTAGCGAAAAGGTGTATTCTTCCTTGGCTGCATGAGCAGTGCCGGACCCCGGGTGGCCACCCGGGGTCCGGCGTCGGCTGTCGGATCGTTCGTCACCC
>Ga0196965_1000212_pt1 | contig 41849 bp, 37 predicted proteins | sample S1_20metaG_FD_148668 | JGI IMG/M metagenome (GOLD analysis project Ga0196965, IMG submission 148668) | Soil microbial communities from Anza Borrego desert, Southern California, United States - S1_20 | ecosystem: Environmental > Terrestrial > Soil > Desert | place: USA: California | collected...
TTTGTCTACGAACCTTACCGCGATGCTGACGGTACCATATTGGGTGTGCTCGCCATTACGATTGATGTATCACCACAGGTTGTGGCACGTCAAAAAATAGAAGAGGTTGTCGCCGACAGGACACGCGATTTACAAAAATCAAATGCAGAGCTTGCGCAGTTTGCATACATTGCTTCACACGATCTTCAGGAACCAGCCAGGAAGATCAATACGTTTGCTGAAATGCTGCGGAAGAGTGTGGGTGTCCTGGACTTCCGTTCGGAAAGTTATCTCAGTAAAATAGAAAATTCTTCTTCGAGAATGTTAACGTTGATCCGCGATGTGTTAGCCTTCTCTCAGGTGTCAAAAACAAAACAGGAACATGCACCTATCGATCTGAATGAAATTCTTGAATCCATCAAGAGTGATTTTGAACTTTTTGTTGAAGAAAAGAAAGCTGTGATTGAAAGCGATGATCTTCCTGTAATTTATGGCATTCCGGTTCAGATTCGTCAGTTGTTCAGCAATTTGATTTCGAATGCATTAAAGTTTACACCTGATCGACAACCTCATATCGAAATCAGGATGTCACCTTTGGAAGCTGATGAAATATCCTTACATAAATCACTCGATGCTCATCGGCGTTATTATCATCTTTTGTTCATCGATAATGGCATCGGCTTCAATCAGAACAATGCCAAACAAATCTTTGACATTTTTCAAAGGCTTCATGCAAAGAATGAATATGAAGGTACGGGTATCGGACTTGCCCTCTGCAAAAAGATCTGTGAAAACCATAACGGTCTTATCTATGCTGAATCTGCCCCGGGACAAGGCGCAACTTTTCACGTGATCTTGCCGGTAGGTGACGGGCGGTGAGAGAAATGTAATACACCGATATGAGATAATAAATGCGTGCCTGGGCGTGCCCCTCGTACCTCGGGTCGGGCTGTCGGCACTCGCCATTCAACCCACTTTCCATTTCGGGCTCAAACAAATGCCTCCATCCCTCACGCGGTTGAGACAAACATTCGGCGTGTTTCATTTCAAAAGTAAAAATCAAAAACAGAAAAATGCACGACGCAGATTCAAATGCTTAGCTCCACTCCATTGTAAACCGGCTACCCGTCCCTGGTGACGAATGAACTTGAATATTTCCGTTGTGGAGTTTCATTATTTGTCTGGATAAACTAAGGCCAATTCCTGTTCCATTCTCCTTGGTGGTGAAAAAAGGAACAAAAATGGTATCGATAATTTCAGGATCGATCCCAGCACCGTTGTCTTGTACCGTGATGGCTATACGCCCAGTATGCTTCCGCTGTACTGCTATCTTTATTCTGCCGGTTCCATCGTGCGGAACAGCTTCCATCGCATTCTTCAGCAAGTTGATAATTACCTGCTCAATCAATGCCGCATCCGCCCTTACTGGTATTTTTGAATCGGTAAATTCCACCGACAAATCGATAGCGTATTTTTCAAGATCAGGAACAAAAAGATCCACCACGGTATTGATAAGATCCACCACGTCTGTGTCCATAACGCTGATTTGCATAGTCTTTCCGTATTCGTTATAATTCGAAACGAACCGAAGGAGTCCTTTACTCCGCGAAGTAATCGTGGAAATGCTGCTGAAGATATCGTCAATATTTTCCTCTGAGAGATTAGTAATTTCTTTCCTGCGACCATCATGGTCATGGAGGATGGATTGCATCGCGGAAGTGAGTGAAGCGATCGGTGTTACGCTGTTCATGATCTCGTGCGTTAGCACACGCATTAATGTATGCCAGGCTTCAATTTCTTTTTCTTCAAGTTCATTGTTCAGGTTCTGAACCAGAACAATCCGCACAGGTTTCCCTTGTAAAATGATTTCCTTAACCTGAATGCCGAGTTGGTATACCGCTTCATGTATAATCGTTTTGATTACTTCTCGTTCCTCCGGCTTTACCGAACTAACCTTATCATGCAACAGCTTATCAATGGCACTAAGATCACGAACCGAAGTGAGCCCTGGATATCGCAGAAAGTGTTTTGCGGCAGGATTCATCATGATCAGATTTCCTTCAAGGTCGAAACTCAGGATTGCAATACCAATGTTTTCGTTTAATGCCTGCAAGTACTGGTAGTGTAGTTCACGTTGTTCGTTGATGTGAGCAAATTCCTTCACAATATCGTTCATCGCGCCGCTCAATTCTTCCTGGACCTTGCCGCGGTTTCCTGAAGTATACGATTCAGTAAAAGCTCCCTGCCGAAGTGACAAAAGGAAATGCGCCATGTCACGATTCGATTTTTCAATGTACTGAATGAGGTTAATCACGGCTACAACAAGAACAACAGCAATAGCGACGGGTATAAAAAGCGCAGGTTTAGTCATGAGCACAAAAGCAAAACCCATCGCAAGAAACAGGATAATTAAAACACGGATAAATATGCTTACGCGGAAATTTTTGTAAATCATTGTTGATCTTTTTTATCCAGGCCATACTTTTCAAGTTTCCGATACAAAGTAGTTCGGCCCACGCCAAGCTCTTTCGCAACCTTGCTCATGTTGCCGTTAAATATTTCAATTGCATTCAAAATGGTTTTGCGTTCAATCTCATCAAGATTTAATGTTTCTTCCCGGTTTGATGGAGGCTTTTTTAATGAAAACAGGAAGTCACGCTTTGTCAGTCGTGGATGATCACTCAAAATCACAGCCCGTTCAACCGCGTGTTGTAGTTCCCGTACATTTCCTGGCCACGAGTGGTTCTGCAGGTGGTTCAATCCATCTTCCGTAATCGTTACATTTTCTTTTCTGTATCGGCTCGCATACATTTTTAGAAAATAGTTAGCCAGCAAGGGAATGTCTTCACTACGGTCACGAAGCGGCGGAACAGTAATTTCGACGGTATTGATCCGATAAAGAAAATCCTCTCGAAAATTACCTGCACGTACAGCTTCATGAATGTCAAGATTCGTCGCGCAAATTAGCCTTATATCAACCTGAACTGGCGTATTTTTTCCGAGCGGAATGACTTCTCTGTTTTGAAGAACGGAAAGAAGTTTCACCTGATAACCCAAGGATAAATTTCCCACTTCGTCAAGCATCAATGTGCCTCCGTGCGCAAGCTCAATTCTTCCGATTCGTTCCGCTTTAGCGTCAGTGAATGCTCCTTTTTTGTGACCGAACATTTCTGATTCAAACAGATTTTCCGATAAGGAACCGAGGTCGACTTTTATAAAGGGTTGGTCTCGTCGCGATGAATGAAAGTGAATAAACTTTGCAATGAGTTCTTTGCCAGTACCGTTTTCACCAAGTAACAAAATATTAGCATCGGTAGAAGCGACCTTCTGAACAGCATTCATCAATTGCCGCATCAACGAAGATTGCCCGATTAATTCCGACTCCGGCGCATTGACGATTCGTGAATAGTGTGACTGCTTTGACTTCAATTGGTTCAGTTCTTTCCTGGTTAAGGTGTATTGGTATGACGCGTACACTGTTGCTTCAAGTTTGTCGTTGTCCCATGGTTTAACAATGAAATCGGCGGCGCCTTCTTTCATCGCATCCACAGCAAGTTTGATATCACCATAAGCTGTTATCATTATTATACGTTGATCAGCATTGTGGGAAAGAATCTGCTTCAGCCAGTAGAGGCCTTCTGTTCCAGACGTTCTTCCGGAAGAGTAATTCATATCAAGAAGGATAACGTCGTATCGATTTACTTGCAGAAGCGATCTTAATTTTTCCGGATTGTTTTCCGTGTCAACTATTTCAAATTTTTGTCGAAGCACAATCCTGGCGGCTGTAAGCACGTCTTTATCATCATCGATTACAAGAATCCTGGCGTTCAGTTTTTGCATAACGAAATAAAGATATTGTTTCAAACTGAAACACAAAATTGTTTCACTCCGGAACAGTATCCGAGGTTGGCATAATCTTAATGGATTAATGATCAATACATTAGAGAGCTGGTACTCAATTAGCAAAAGCTTTCTTCGAGTGATTAACTTTAGACATTGTGATATGCTTAGAAACTATTTAAAAATCGGTCTCAGAAACCTTCTGAAAAACAAATTGTTTGCGATGATCAACATCAGTGGAATGGCGATCAGCATTGCGTCATTTCTCATCATTGCATTGTATGTTTATGATGAACTTAAGTTCGATAAGCATGTCGCCGAATATGATCTGAAGTACAGGGTCTATACTGACTATTTTTATGACGACGGACGCGTAATGAAGCTGAGTATGATTCCGCCGATGGTTGCACCAACGATGCAATCTGACCTACCGGAGGTGGAGTACTATACGCGGATTATGCACATTAACTCAAGTGCATTGTTTGAAGTAGGGTCCAAGAAGATGACAGAAATTATGGGTGGTTACGCCGACCCGACAATATTCAATCTCTTTAGCCTAAAGCTTGTGGAGGGCGATCTTAACACCGCGCTGAAGGAACCGAATCGCATTGCAATTTCGCAAACGCTGGCTAAAAAATACTTTGGTGATAAGCCCGCTGCAGGACAAAGTATCGAATTCTTCAACGAACATTTTATTGTCGATGCGGTGTATGCGGATTTTTCAACGCACTCCCATCTTCAACTTAACTATCTTCTCTCGATGGAAACGTTGAACAGGGAGATACCGGAAAGGATGAAAAGCTGGGGATGGAGCCAACTTCATTCGTACGTGAAGCTAAAGCCTGGCACTGACGCACAAAAACTGGATGAAAAATTAAGAGGTCTTGTCGAAAGGCATAGATCAACGGATACAAATGCACGCGGAGACCATTACATCCCCCATCTTTTAAGGTTGGATAAAGTTCATCTTTATGCTTCTGACCACACTTTTGATATTGCTACACGTGGTAATGCCCAGACAGTTTATATTCTCTCTGCTACCGCGATCTTTATTCTTGTCATTGCCATTCTCAACTTCATTAATCTTTCAACAGCAAGAGCAATCAGCAGAGTCAAAGAAGTCGGCGTAAGGAAAGTTGTCGGGGCCGTGAAGGCACAACTCATCTATCAGTTTATCAGCGAGTCAGTCATCGTAGCGTCTATCGCTTTGATAATCGGCGGCGTGTTAACTGAACTTGTGCTTCCGCTGCTTAATACTTTTTCGGAGAAAAGTATACCTGCTGATATATTTCTTGATCCGCTAATCATCTTCCTGATGCTAATTTTTGCATTGATTATTGGCGTGGCCGCAGGAGCGTATCCGGCATTTTATATTTCTGGCTACAAGCCGGCGCAAATCTTATCCAATAAACAATCAGGTAGATCAGGAAAAACAGTGTTAAGAAAAGGATTGGTGGTACTTCAGTTTATACTTTCTTTTTTTCTCATCACAGCTGCATTAGTTGTATCCGAACAACATACCTTTTTAAGAACGAAGGACATGGGGTTCAACAAAGACAATGTAATCGTACTACCGCTCCGCGGAGATATGCGTAACAACATGGAAGCGGTAAAAAATACGTTTTCCAATCATCCAAATGTTATCAGTGCCTCGCTCGAATATGGCCTTCCCGGCGAGGCCTATGCCGGAGACGGCATTATTGATAAAGCAACCAATAAAGATTTGGGTACATCGCTGCTTTTGGTTGATCATGATTACATTAAGACGATGGGATTAAAACTAATCGCCGGACGAGATTTCTCGCCTGACTTTCCGGCTGATACCGCGCACGCTTTTATCATCAGCGAAAGTGCTGCGAAGATGCTGGGATATGCAGATCCGAAAGAGGCACTTCAGCATGAAATTTCATGGCCCCGGTGGGACAATCCAGAAAAGAAAAAAGAAGGTCATGTTATAGGCGTGGTAAAGGATTTTCATCTCAATAGTTTGAAGGAGAGTGTGTCGCCGGTTGTATTGCACATTTTCCCATTTGCTTATTCGTCCATCGCGTTCAGAATCCAACCTGAGAATGTGCCCGAAACCATAGCACACCTGGAAAAAACCTGGAAGCAGTTTAATTCCGAATGGCCTTTTGAATACCGTTTCATTGACGACAACTTCGACAAACTTTATAAATCGGAGCAAAAACTTGCAACTTTGTTCACCTTCTTCACAGCGTTTACCATCTTCGTTGCGTGTCTTGGTCTCTTCGGACTAGTGGTATACAGCACCACGCAGAAGTATAAGGAGATCAGCATTAGAAAAGTACTCGGTGCGGAAGAAAGTTCGTTGGTTATACACCTTGGTAAACATTATGTATTGTTGATCGTGATCGCGTTTGTCATAGCGATTCCGTTCAGTTACTATGCAGCTCACGCATGGTTGGAACGGTTTGCCTATCGGATGGAACTTACGCCTATACTTTTTGTCAAATCAGGGTTATCCATTATTGTGATCTCTCTTTTAACCGTAGGTATTCAATCGCTAAAGGCTGCGCGGTCAAATCCGGTAAACGCATTGAAGGAGCAATGAGCATGATGAAAGCTTGGTCACGAGGTCGTGTAATTATGTTGATTGACGATATCAATGAATTCAAACTTTACCTCTAATTCTCTTAAAATTATCCTCTTTTTTGTGTCCAATTCGTTAAACCCAATTGTCATTGAGGAAATAACGCAAAAGAGGATGAAAAACGGGAGAATAGATAAACAACACATTGTTCTGATAGGCGGAGGATTTGCCGGATTAAATTTCTTAAAAGAGCTACACAACAACCGATATTATCGGATCACCCTGATAGACAAAAACAACTATAACTATTTCACGCCTTTGCTTTACCAGGTGGCAACAGGTTTTCTTGAGCCGGCATCGATTAGTTATCCGTTCCGAAAATTGCTGCAAGGAACGGACATCAGGTTTAGAATGGCGACAGTGAAATCGGTTGATACCGTGAGCCAACGTGTGCTTCTAAATGATGGAGGTAGCATTGGTTACGATATTCTTGTATTTGCCGCCGGCACGAAGACCAACTTCTTTGGAAACAGAGACATTCAGCAAAATGCATCTTCTCTAAAGGGTATTGGCGACGCGCTGCATCTGCGTAACGAACTCATCCGGGTTCTTGAAAGTGCATCTCAGGAAAAAGATCTAACAGAACGGCGCAAAAAACTTACTGTGGTTATTGCAGGCGGAGGGCCTACTGGTGTAGAGGTGGCCGGTATGCTTGCAGAAATGAAAGAATCAATAATTAAGCGCGAGTATCCTGAATTAAAAAATGAAACACTATCAGTCTATGTCATCGATGGAGCGCCGGTCTTGCTAACGGCCATGAGTGACAAAACACATACTGCAGCATATAAAATCCTCAAGCGTATAGGTGTAAACATTGTGTTAAACGCGCAAGTGCTACGTTATGAAGACGATGTGGTTTATTTGTCGAATGGGCAAACGATTCAAACGCAAACGCTTATTTGGGCGGCGGGCGTTGTGGCCAACAAATTTAATGGTATAGCGAAGACCAGCCTTGGAAGAGGAAACAGAATGGCAACCGATGAGTACGGACTGGTTGTGGGATATGAAAACGTGTATGCCATTGGAGATATTGGTATTCAACATGGCGATTCCAGGTATCCGAATGGCCACCCGCAGCTTGCGCAGCCCGCGATTCAGCAGGGGCGAACACTGGCGAAAAATCTTATCCGATTAGCAAAGCGTAAGACCTTAAAGCCATTTAGTTATTTTGATCGCGGTGATATGGCGATCATCGGTCGCAAGTATGCAGTAGCCGATCTTTTTAAGCACCGACTTCATTTGGGTGGGCTGCTGGGTCTGCTGAGCTGGCTTTTTATACATCTGATTTCGCTTGTCAGCTATAATAATAAAATCAAAACATTGTATAGTTGGGCCGTTGCTTATCTCACCGCTGATCAATCGCTGCGAATGATTTTTAAAGCAGGCAAAAACGAGCATCACGACGAGCGATCAAAAATTGAGGAATTTCATGAAGTGTAGTGTCCGATAAGATTATTACAGCAATAAGTAAGTGAAATAGCATTCCTCAATTGCCATGAGCTTTCAGCTTGTGGTATTTGTATGTTAAAGTCCTTTTGGGCTTTAGCCCAACAATATTGGCTCCGAGGAGGGGAAATGATTAGCCATGAGTCGGGGTCTGGCTTAAACGCCTCCATAACATATTAGACCTCCCCTAAATTTGTAAATCAAACACAAAGAATCATCTGGACGTGCAAATAGTTTTCATTGACATCAACCAGATAAATATTTTCAAAAAAGTTTTTTTCGATTTGTCCAGATCCCAGATGCGGATTGTCATAGGGGCATAACAATAAATTAAAACATTATGGAACAAAGAATTAATTTGATGGAAAAAGGTCAGAATGGTTTGAAACCATTATTTGGTATGGGTGCTTACCTGAAAAAGTCAACCATTGAAAGACAATTGCTGGAATTGATTGATCTCAGAATATCACAGATCAACGGATGCGCATATTGTATTGACATGCATTCCAAGGATGCTCGTGCGCAAGGCGAAACAGAACAACGTCTCTATGGTTTAAATGCCTGGCGCGAAACGTCTTATTACACCGATAGAGAAAGAGCAGCGTTGGCATGGGCAGAAGCTGTGAACGCCAATTATGTACCCCAGGAGATTTTTGACAACGTGAAAGCACAACTGTCGGAAGAGGAAGTGATCGATCTTACACTGGCTGTGTGTAACATCAATACATGGAATCGGTTGAACATTGCGCTTGCGCATGCGAAACCGGGATCGTACACTGTTGGGCAATTTGGTTAAAATGGTAACTTTAAAATAAAAACAAATGGAAGAGTTCTTATTGATATTTCGCAGAGATTTTGCATCGAAGGAACAACAGCAATCACCCGATGAGATGCAGGCTCATCTCAAACAATGGCAGGATTGGTTTGGTCGCCTGAAATCCGAGAACAAGTTGTCACGTCCGCTACAGCGATGGGATCGCGATGGAAAAATTGTGCGCGCGGGTAAACAAGTTATAGATGGGCCCTACGCGGAAATTAAAGAATCCATCGGCGGAATGATCTTCGTAAGTGCTGCTAACTATGATGATGCTGTGGAGATTGCCAATGGGTGCCCGATCCTTCAGGTGGGTGGCAATGTAGAAATTCGAAGAGCTGCTACTGCGTAACATGAAATGATTGAAAGGCTGCCGGTAGGGCAGTCTTTCAATTTGTAATGCCTATGGTGGAAAAGGAATTAATACCTCACTTGTTTCGTACGGAGTATCAGAAACTGGTTTCCGTACTTTGCCATTTATTTGGTATTGCCCACGTGGAAGTGGCAGAAGATATTGTGAGTGATACTTTTCTTACCGCTACCGAAACGTGGAGTCACCAGGGTGTCCCTGAAAATCCAACGGCATGGCTATATACTGTAGCCAAAAACAAAACCAAAAATTACCTGAAGCGTCACACGTTGTTTGAACAAAAATTGTCGGCCGAAATAAAAGCCAGCTCACCAGCCAGTCACGAAATTGAAGTTGACCTTTCGTATAAGAATATCTCCGACAGCCAGTTGGCCATGATCTTTGCGGTATGCAATCCGGTGATTTCTCCTGAATCGCAGATCGCGCTTGCACTTAATCTCCTCTGCGGTTTCGGAGCGCAGGAAATATCTGATGCATTTCTCACCAACATCGAAGTGATTTACAAGAGGATAAACCGAGCCAAGGAAAAACTGAAGGAAGCCAATGTAAAAATTAGCCAGCCGTCAATCAATGAAATCAACAGCAGGCTTGACACAGTTCTAACAACGCTTTACCTGTTATTTTCGGAAGGATATTATTCTACTTCTCAAAATACCACCCTGCGTCGAGACTTTTGCGTTGAAGCCATGCGCCTCACGTATCTACTTTTACAAAATGCTGTAACAAACAATCCTGCAGTGAATGCACTGATGGCGCTAATGTGCTTTCATGCTTCTCGCTTGGACGCGCGTACAAATGACAAAGGTGAGATGATTTTGTATCATGAGCAGGATGAAACACTTTGGAATAAGGAGTTAATCGAGCGCGGTAATTATTTTTTGAACAATGCCGCCACCGGAAGTGTGTTAACGAAGTATCATATTGAAGCCGGTATCGCTTGCTGGCATACCAGGAAAGAGGACACGAAAGAGAAGTGGCAGAATATCCTCGAACTTTATAACAACCTGTTGGTGTTAGAATATTCACCTATAGCAGACTTGAACCGCATTTTTGCATTATCCAAAGTTGCGGGAAAAGACGCTGCTATCATCGAAGCCGAAAGACTTAATCTTACTGATAATCATTTCTACCACTCCCTCCTGGGAAATCTATACTCTTCCGTGAATGATGAAAGAGCGCTGAAGCATTTCGACACGGCATTGCAGCTTGCCCATTCTTCAGCCGATAAAGCCATTATTAAGAAGAATCTCGAAAAGGTGCGGCTTGGTTGAGCATTCAAAACACGAGTGGTCATTTATCGACCACCCGTATGAAAGCTTTGTCATTAAAATTTAAATGTGATCATGGCCATGAAGTTTCGTCCAGCCTGCGGATAATAATACGGTGTATCACCCCATGAATACCCATTCGTAATATAATCCACATCAAAAATATTGTTGAGCAATAAACTTGCTTCAATACCACGGATTCCTTTCAGTGGTAAGCCATAGCTTAATCTCAGGTCGTTGATAAAATAAGCATCCAGCATAAGCGATTCATTTTCTGTATTGTCGAGGTATTGCTCGCTCACGTATTTTGTCATCAGGCTTACCTGAAGATTTTTAATTCCCGTCCATGATAATTGGCTTCCTGCAATTAGATCTGGAGATAAGATAATGGTGGTTTCGTGCTTACTTGGTTCATTATTTTCGTCGAGTAAAACGTAGTCTTTGTTTTTATTTATGCTATAAGTAGCATTCACATTCCAAAACCAGTTCTTCGAAAACTGGATTCCACCTGAAACTTCAATACCGGTACGATAGCTTTTACCTACATTGGCGCGAATTGGATTGCCAACATTATTTAATGCGCCGGTGAGCACCAGTTGGTCTGTGTAATTCATGAGGTAATAATTCACCTCAAGGCTATACGCAGACGTGTTTCTTCGCCAGCCAATTTCAACGTTGTCGAGGCGTTCTGCTCTTGGCTTTTCCTCACCATCCAGATAATCTGTACGATTGGGTTCACGGTGCGCAACGGCGTATGAACCATAGAGCACGTTATTCGCGGAAAGCGTATAGCTGAGCCCTGCTTTGGGATTAAAGAAATTAAAATTATCACGAACGTCGTATTCCGCCTGGTTATCATCGATACCCGCTGTTTCATAGTTTACATTCCGGTATTGAACATCCGCGAAAGCGTTTAACGAGGGAAGGATTTCATAATTTAATTTTGCATACACGTTGAAGTCTTTTTTATCGGCTTCACCGTCATAAAACTTTTCTCTCAACGTAGCATTGCTTGCATACTGCGCCCAGATAATTTCGCCAAAATGTTTTGCGTTTGCATATTCGTTGTATCCCCCACCGAGGATAAAACTGGTTCGCGCATTTTCATATTGAAGCGAATATGTTGTACCATAAAAGTGATTGTCTAACCATTTCCTGGTTACGAAATCGCCGGAGGAGATGGTTGTTTCGTCTACGATAAGATCCGCCAACCCAAGGTCAGCAAAAGCTTCATCCTGTTTGTACTGTTCATAGTATCCGCGACCATAGGTGTAGTGAAGCGACACGTTTGCCGTCCAGTGAGTGCTTAATTTTTGGGATACATGCAACTGATAATGATTCTGATTGTAGTGATCAACTTCATTATCATAGTAACGTATGCTTCCATCTTCGTTGAAAATAGCCCCAGACCAATTGAAACGCCGGTCTGATTTGATGGTTTCTTCATCCACACCATTCCAGGCCTGGTAGGTCTCTTCGTGTCCGCCAAACTTAAGCGCCTTCACGATGGTATTCTTGCCATAATAAGCTCCACTTAGGAAGTAAGACCCGAGATCAGAAGTAGCGCGTTTGATGTAGCCATCGGAAGTGATTTTTGAAACACGTCCATCAAAAGACCAATGATCATTGATGAGCCCGGTGCCTGCTTTTAACACATAGCGTTGTGAATTAAATGAGCCTGCTCCCGCAGTAACTTCGGCATACGGGTCTGCGTTTAGCGATGACGTTTGAAGGTTTACACTTGCGCCGAAAGCACCTGCACCATTCGTAGAAGTACCAACACCGCGTTGCACCTGTATACTTTGTGATGATGATGCAATATCCGAAATGTTGACCCAGAATGTTCCCTGTGATTCACTATCGTTATAGGGAACACCATTGATAGTAACATTGATCCTGGTGGCGTCGCTTCCGCGGATGCGTAAACCGGTATACCCGATGCCTGCACCAGCGTCGGATGTGGTAACCAGCGAAGGTGTCCAGTTAAGCAGGAAAGGTAAGTCCTGACCGAAATTTTGTTTTTCGATGGCTTCCTGATTTACATTCGTATAAGTCGTAGGCGTTTTTTCCGTAGCGCGTGTAGCATATACGATAACCTCGTCGGTCATTTCGACAGATTCTTCCAGGGCTATGGAAATGGACATGTTCTCAGAAACATTAATCTCCTCCGATTTTGTTTTGAATCCCACATACTTAACGGTAAGGGTATGTGTTCCCGGCGTTACCTGCGCGAAAACGAACTTCCCCGATTGATCGGTCACCGCGTACTGGCTGGTTTTATCCAGTTGAATTGTAGCTCCCGGTAATGGTTGTCCGTTTTGAATGTCGTTCACGGATCCTTCAACGGAAAACATTTGCGCATGCAGCTGCATACACGACAGTATCATTACTGCCATAAAAATTGACTTGAACATTGTATTAATTTGGTTTAAACCCGCAGCGCACAGGGGAATGAACTGCTTATGTTTAACCTTCACACGACACCGTGTGAATTGCCTTCCCTTCGGCCGCATTACCGGCATCAGGTTCATTGGGTATGATCTCAGCCCGTTATATTAAGGCACCCCTAACTGTCCTCTTGATCTCTCGCAAAGACGCCACAAAGGTAACAGCGAAAAAATGGATTTTGCAAAACGGATTGAAAAGATTCTTGAATAGAGGAAAAATCTTTGTTTATTTATGGGACTATGTTGATGCAAAACACTTCAGTTTTACCAATGTGATCTAATCCTGACGGCATGTTCAAAGCAAAAGTAAATAACCAGGAATTTGAAATCTATCCCACGGGCGATGGATTTAACGTTGATGGAAAATTATTATCCTGGGACCTGGTCCGGTTATCGGAAGGGCATTTTCATATCGTTCATAACAACAAAAGCTATCGTGCAGAAATTGTTAAAACCGATGAAGTTTCGAAAACGGTAACAGTAAAGATAAATGGCAACATCCATGTTGTTGAATTGAAAAACAAAATGGATTTGTTACTGGAAAAGATGGGATTGGAAGCAAGTGTATCAAACAAAATAAATTCCATCAAAGCGCCCATGCCAGGATTGATCATCGACCTGAAAGTAAAAGAAGGCGATATAGTAAAACAAAATGACGTGCTTCTGATTCTCGAAGCAATGAAAATGGAAAACATCATTAAATCTCCAGGCGAAGGAGAAGTTAAAAGTGTGAAGGTAACGAAAGGCCAAAGCGTAGAGAAGAGTCAGGTACTCATTGAGTTTAAATCGTAAAAATAGCTTCGAGCTACGAGCTACGAGCTTCGAGTTTGATGGGTCAAAAGCTTACGTGTTATCGCATCAGGATGACGGTAGCGATGGGAAGGCCCGCCGCGATTCCCCTTCATTGCTTTTGCAGCAACCAATGTCCAAATCTTAAAACAACTTGAAACCTGTAGCTTGCAGCCTGAAGCTCACCTAAAATCCCATAAGCTACCACCCAATAAACTGCTTCCACCCAACAAACTCGAGGCTCGTAGCTCGCAACTCGGAGCTACTTTGTGAGATATGTTTAGCTTTCTCCGTACTTTTGAACCATGACAACGCCGATTAAAATTGGTTTACTTCGCGAAGGAAAAAATCCACCGGATAAGCGTGTGCCTTTCACACCACGTCAGGCGGAAGAAATCATGCAGCGTTTTCCACAGGTTACCATAGTCGGACAGGTAAGCGATGTCCGCTGTTTTAAAGATGATGAATACCGTGCCTTAGGAATTGAAGTAAAAGAAGACATCAGCGATTGTGATATCCTCATGGGGGTTAAAGAAGTTCCGCCTGCACTGTTGATTCCAGACAAAACGTATTTGTTTTTTTCACATACGATTAAAAAACAATCCTATAATAAATCATTGCTTCAGAAAATCCTGAAAGAGCAGATTCGTATGATTGACTACGAAGCGTTAAAAGATTCCCAAGGGAATCGGTTGGTAGCATTTGGTCGTTATGCGGGAATAGTAGGCGCGTACAATGCATTGTGGGCTTACGGCAATCGGTATAAGTTATATAAACTACGGCGGGCTTTTGATTGCTTTGATGTGAACGACCTCAAGCTGGAGTTACGTAAGGTCAATCTTGCTCCGGTTAAAATTGTTTTGACAGGTGCCGGTCGTGTTGGAAAAGGCGCGATGGAAACACTCGATAGTGCAGGCATACGTAAGGTGAGTCCTGGAGATTTTAAAACGCGCACCTACCATGAACCGGTGTATGTACAACTGAGCAGCGCAGATTACCACGTAAGAAAAGAAGGCGGACATTTTAACCGTGAGGAATTTCATCAAAGACCAGATCGGTACAGCAGTGTGTTTACTGATTTTACTAAAACCGCTGACATACTTCTCGCCGGCGCATACTGGAATCCGGAAGCACCGCGGCTTTTTACGCGTGAAGATATGTTATCTCAGGACTTTAAACTTAAAGTTATTGCTGACATTACCTGTGATATCGGCGGATCTGTTCCCAGTACAAAACGTGCCAGCACGATTGTTGATCCGCTCTACGACTATGATCCTGTTTCAGATGATGTGATCGATCCACTCAGTGACGAAAAATTCATTACCGTAATGGCTGTTGATAACCTTCCGTGTGAATTGCCCCGAAGTGCCTCCGAAGAATTCGGTCGTGACCTTATCGACCGTATACTCAGGCCGTTGTTAATCCGTGATTCGGAAGGTATCATAGAACGCGCCACCATTGCAAAGGATGGAAGGTTGACAACGTATTTTTCCTACCTGGCAGATTTCGTAATGAAATAATTGATTCTATACAGTTACATTTATCCGTATTAGTAAACAAACTACCGGGCGCTGGATTTATATTTTATTAACAGATACCTTTGCAGGATGCTACTTTATAATATTACGTTTGGTGTTGATAAGGATATTGCACAGGAATGGCTTCAGTATATGAACGAATACTACATCCCTGAAGTGATGAAGACCGGTTTGTTTGCTGATGCCAAGGTTTATAAAGTTCTGCATGACGAGGATGAGGGTACAATTTCCTATAGTGTCCAATACTTCGCTTCGCGGATTGAACACATCAATCAATACCTTGATCTTTATGCACCGAGGTTTATGGAAGAACACCGGAAAAAATTTGCAAATAAACACGTTGCTTTCCAGACACTCCTGGAAGAGGTGTAGTAGTTATTTTTGGATTAGTTTTTCGATTTGATCCCGTTCAAGACTGCAGTTGATCCATTCTTGCGAAAGACTAGCACCATACTTTTTATAGAATTCAATGGCGGGTTCATTCCAGTCGAGTACCTGCCACATCATACCCGAACATTGCTCGTGCAATGCCTGTTCCATGGTGCGATCAAAAAGGTTTTTCCCGATGCCTTTCCCTCTGGCATGTTCTGTAACGATTATGTCTTCAAGGTATAATCGTTTTCCTTTCCACGTAGAATAACGCCAGTAATACAGCGAGAGCCCGACAATCTCCGTTTCGTTTTCAGCAACAAAAAATCCGAAGATCGGATTAGGTCCAAAGCCGTCCTGTTCCATTTGTTCAACTGTGTTGGTGACTTCATGCGGCGCGCGTTCAAACAGGGCGAGTTCCTTTACAAGGTCCATCACCTGTGGTAGGTCGGCTTTGCGCCCTATTCGTATTGTTACACTCATCTTATAAAAATAAAGATGCAGCGTTGAAAAGCAATCATCATCGACGCATTCGTTTTTAAAAAATAAAACTTATAGAATTTTTTCCTTCAATTTCCATGAGCTTCAACTCTTAGAGAGATTTTCATTTGGAGATTGAAATAAGAATGGTTGGGCTAAAGCCCGTGTGTTCTTAGTCTTAAAGCCGACGAGCTAAAGCTCGCGGCAATTGAAAATATGGGATAGAAATAAATCACTATTGGTAGCACGAAATGTCTGGGTGGCAGAATCTGGGATAGAAATTTCGGATTATTATTAATAGTGTGAAATGTCTGCAGCTATTTTATTAGTTTTTATGATTTCGATTTGCGAACCTGAAATGTTATTGTGCTAAATCTCTTTTTTAAAAAATCATTACAATCTGATAGGATCCTTTTTCTTCAATTGCCATGGCTTTCAGCTCATGGTAAACTGGATTTTAAAATTTAGGGCTTTAGCCCGTGGAGTTTCCTGTCACATTTCTTTTTTCGCCAGTGGAGGCAACACGTTCATATTGTACCATGCAAAGGAATATTGATCAGCGATTTTTTCTATAGCCTTGGAAAGATTGGAAGCACCGTGCCCTGATTTAACATCGACACGAATCAAAACCGGATTCTCGCCTGTGTGATGCTCTTGCAAAGTTGCCGCAAACTTAAACGAATGGGCGGGTACTACACGATCATCGTGATCTGCAGTGGTTACAAGTGTTGCAGGATAAGAAACACCCGGCCTCACCGCATGAACCGGCGAGTACCTGTGCAGGTACTCGAACATTTCCTTCGATTCTTCTGCCGTTCCATAATCATAAGCCCAACCTGCTCCTGCGGTAAAGGTATGATAACGCAGCATGTCAAGAACACCTACATCGGGGAATGCTACCTTGGCAAGATCAGGTCGTTGTGTCATTGTTGCGCCGACGAGTAGCCCACCGTTGGATCCCCCTGAAATAGCGAGGTATTCCGGAGAAGTATATTTTTCTTTCTGAAGATACTCTGCGGCAGCAATGAAGTCATCAAAAACATTCTGCTTGTTTAACTTCGTTCCGGCAACGTGCCACTTCTCGCCATACTCACCACCACCCCGTAAGTTTGGCTGTGCATAGACACCACCGTTTTCAAGCCAGACAATGCGCGAAGGACTAAAATTTGGCGTGAGGTTTATGTTGAACCCACCGTAAGCATAAAGCAGCGTTGGATTTTTTTGGTTGAGTTGGATTCCTTTTTTATGGACGATAAACATCGGCACTTTCGTTCCATCTTTACTTGTATAGAAAACTTGTTTCGTTTCAAAATCTTCCGGGTTAAAATCGACTTCTGGTTTTACATACAATGTCGACTTGCCGGAAGTGATATTGTGTTTAAAGATTGTGGTCGGATAGGTGAATGATGTAAACGAGTAGTAAGTATCCTTGTCGTCGTGTTTTCCGCTAAATCCATTGGCCGAACCAATCCCGGGCAAGTGCACCTGGTGTTCCAGTTTTCCATCGTAATCAAACTGACGAACAAGGGTACTCGCATCTTTAAGATAATTCACAAAGATTTTTCTCCCGGCCGTAGAAACGCTTTCTATTGTATGTTCGTTCTCCGGTATAATATCCTTCCAGGATTTCGTTGAAGGTGTTGCGAAATGCATTTTTACAACGCGGTTGTTAGGCGCATCAAGATTTGTCTGAATGATCAGATGGTATCCATCACTATCAATCACCTGGTGGTCATTGGAAAAATTTTCTACTATCGGAATAAGCTTTCCATTTGGATCATGGAGGTCCTGCGCATACAATTCGTTTCCGGTTGTACTCGTTGCGGCTGTCACGATCAGGAATCGTTCATCTTCGGTAAGTGCTCCACCAACATAACGGCGTGGTGTTTTTTCGCCGCCAAAAACGAGCGCGTCTTCGGTTTGAGGGGTTCCAAGTTTATGATAAAGCAATTTGTGGTGCTGCGTCTTGGATGAAAGTTCACTGCCCTTAGGTTTTTCATAGCTGCTGTAATAAAACCCTTCTTTTCCCCGCCACGAGATACCAGTAAATTTCAAATCAATGAGTGTATCTTCCACCTGTGTTTTGTCAGATGTCTTAATGGTAATCGCTTTTCGCCAATCAGACCCACCTTCTGATATCAGGTAGGTGGCCATGGATCCATCCTTTGTAAAAAAGATTCCGGTTAAGCCGGTTGTTCCATCTTTTGAAAATGTATTGGGATCTAAAAATACTTCGGGCATTCCATCCTCACCCTTTTTACGGTATAAGACACTGTGATTCTGCAGCCCGTCGTTTTTAAAGAAATAATAAAACTCTCCCTCCCTGAACGGTGCCCCTAGACGCTCATAATTCATAATCGCTTCGATCCGGTTCTTTACGTCCTGGCGATAGGGGATTTTTTCAAGGTAGCCGAATGTAACTTCGTTTTGTGATTCGACCCATTCGGTAGTGGCTTTTGCGGTATCGTTCTCCAGCCATCGGTATGGATCTGCAACTTGTTTACCGAAATATGTATCAATGGTATCTACTTTTGTAGTAGCTGGATAATTCATCATAGAACGTTTGTCTTTTTTTTCTGTGCAGGAAATCGCAACTGTAACGATACACAACAGCGTTTTGATGGTGTTCAGTTTCATATTAATGAGTTATATGACGAATAAAACCTAAATACCAATAAAGCGCAAGGTGAGTTTGATAACCGGTGTGTTATTTTTGATGATCAACTTTCATTGTCGAAATAAAGTTTATAATAGTGTCGGCCAACAGCTTCGTCAAATCCTTTTTCAATGAGTTCGCGGTTTCCATGAATGTATATGTGGAAGTTTTTATCGAGCTTTAGCACACTCTTAAACACTTTTGCCTGCCGCTTCACGGCTTGCGCCGAAATTTCGAAATTATCCATCGGGTCAAATTCTGCGCGCTGCATAAAATTCTTTCCGTAATTCCGGAAGGATTCAATCACATCTACATCACCAAGCACTTCTACTTCAAACTCGGCCTGATTAAAGTTTTCTTTTGATTTAAAGTAATTCACGGATTTGTTCAAGAGATCGATTTGATCAGCTTTCGAAACGCTGAACTCCTCTTTGATCTGTTCTGCAACATAATTCCGCGTAAGGTTCATGTAGTTCTGTGTATGATGAAATGCATCCGACCACGGTTTAAGATTCAGAAACGATTGTTTCCAGAATTGTGCATCAGACCGGTTGGCATTATCGACCACAAGTACTTTATACCCATCTTGTTTGTACTCATTTAAAATGAGACATCCCTTATCAAGTTTCCGGATATTAATACCTTCGTCGGCGTGGAGATCAAACTGATTGGAGTATGCCTTAAGCTTAAGGTATGATTCTTTATTTTCAGATTTAAAAATTCCGACTGCTTCAGTACGTTGCCCGTTAACAGCAATATCTTCAAAGTAAGCCACATACAAATCACCGGGTTTAATGTTAGGATGCTGCGTTGCTTCGTATAAATGTTTGGCGATGTAAATGGAATTCTCATGAAAGATTTCCTGGTCTTCAAAAATCTCAGAAACGAATTTATAGATCGGATTTAATGTAAAATCTTCATTTGAAAAAGTAAACGAATTAAATTCCGGTGTAGTGAAGTTGGAAAGGAAATACGTTTGAAGTAGTTCATGAAGTTTTTCATGTTCAATATCGAGAGGCGCTTCTGAGAGGTTTAGTTCTTCCTGAAGGCTGGCATTCCCGACGTGGTGTACAGAAACGACTTTAATTATACTTTCGGATGTTTCGATCATGATTTGAAAAAAGGAATCAAAAATGCGAAATTTTTTCCGCTCACAGAAATCACGGAAACCACAGAATAAACCACAGAAAGATTTCCGCATTCTTCTGTGTATTCCGAGTTTTCTGTGAGCTGATTTTTCATTACTTTAGTTAAAAATTAACCCCGTTGTATGTCATTGGAAGAACTCACCTTTAAAGTACGAGGAGCAATCTTTGTTGTTTTCAAAGAACTTGGGCCTGGATTATTAGAAAGTGTTTACGAAGTAGCTCTTGCATACGAATTAAGAAGCGAAGGATTAACAGTTTATCGCCAGGTTGGTTTGCCCGTAGTTTATAAAGAAGAATCTCTCGAGTTAGGATTTAGGCTAGATCTTCTTATTGAGAATCAAATAATCGTCGAAATAAAATCCGTGGAGACGTTACATGATGTACACAAGAAGCAGTTGCTAACATACCTCCGGCTTAGTAATAAAAAAATCGGCATGCTCGTTAACTTTAACTCCTACTTCCTGGAAGACAAGGTTAGTTTGATCAGGATTATCAATTAGTTTCTTTCTCACAGAAGCCACAGAATAAACCACAGAAAGATTCGCAAAACATTCCGTGCATTCTTCCGTGTATTCAGTGCTTTCCGTGAGCTGAATGCATTTTTTCCGCTCACAGAAACCACAGAAATCACAGAATAAACCACAGAAAGATTCGCAAAACATTCCGTACATTCTTCCGTTTATTCAGTGCTTTCCGTGAGCTGAATGCATTTTTCTCAATCGATTATATCAAACTTCGTATACGGCACCAGTACTTTCGGAATCCGGATTCCTTCCGGTGTTTGATTGTTCTCCAGGATAGCCGCCACGATGCGTGGTAATGCAAGTGCACTTCCGTTCAGGGTATGTAGCAGTTGCATCTTTCCTTCTTTCGTTTTGTAACGAAGTTTTAACCGGTTAGCCTGAAACGTTTCAAAGTTACTTACCGAGCTTACCTCCAGCCAACGTTGTTGTGCTGCAGAAAAAACTTCCATGTCGTACGTCATCGCCGAGGTAAAGCCCATATCGCCACCACACAATAAAAGTTTTCTATAGGGAAGTTCAAGTTTCTCCAGTAATCCCTGTATGTAGGCGCTCATCTTCTCCAGCACTTGATAAGACTCTTCCGCTTTACAAATCTGAACGATTTCGACCTTATCGAATTGGTGAAGGCGATTCAATCCACGAACATGTGCTCCCCAGCTTCCGGCTTCACGTCTGAAGCAGGGTGTGTATCCTACATTTCGGATTGGCAGCTGATCTTCAGGTACAATCACATCCCTGTAAAGGTTGGTGATCGGTACTTCTGCAGTTGGTATGAGGTAAAGCCCGTCTTCATTAATAAAATACATTTGCCCTTCCTTATCGGGAAGCTGGCCAGTGCCATAACCAGAAGCCTCGTTGATAACGATCGGAGGTTGTATCTCTTTGTATCCTTGCTTTTCGGCTTCATCCAGAAAGAAATTGATGAGTGCACGCTGAAGCTTCGCGCCTTTACCTTTGTAAACAGGAAAGCCGGCTCCGGAAATTTTAATTCCTAATTCAAAATCAATAATGTCATACTTTCGGATGAGTTCCCAGTGGGGCAGGGCATTAGGTTGCAGCGTTGGAATTATTCCCTGCTCGTACACGTTAATGTTATCATCGGCGCCGACACCTGCAGGAACTTTTTCGTGTGGAACATTTGGAATTTTATATAACAACTCAAGCTGTTTTTTTTCATAGGTCTCCAAATCCGCTTCAAGCGATTTAAGTTTGTCTTTGTCGGCTGTTATGTTGGCTTTTAAAGAATCCGCGTCGTCTTTCTTACCGGCCCGCATCAACTCCCCGATTTTTTTTGAATCGGCGTTTGATTGCGCTTTAATGTCGTCAACGGTTTTTTGCGTATCACGCCGACGCTGATCGTTTTCGATAATCTGGTGAAGCAGCTCTTCGGCCTCTTTAAAGTTTCGTTTTTTTAATCCGGCAACAATTGTTTCGTGATGATCCCGGATGGTGGCGACTTGTAGCATGGCACTAAATTTTGAAGGGTCAAAATTAGTTTTTTTGCCTTGGGAATGGGGGTCAGGACAGAAGAAATTATTTTTAAAGATTTGATAATATTTAATTTTCGGCTATTATTGCAATGTCATTCGGCTTTCTAATCTCAAGCCTTCTGAATTAATCCGAACTTTATTTATCAAATTCTTGGTTTCTAGGTTATCTCTGTTAAAGAATCAATTCTCAGCAATTGGCTGAACACCTCAATTATAACATATCACTTTTTACAAAAACAATTCATTTTTAAATCAACATGTATACTATTGACGATCTGAATGTCAGACTTCTTTCCGAATTGAAAGATATTGCGGAAGGAATGGGCGTAAAAAACGCCAAAAAGCTCTCCAAACAAGACCTCATTTACAAAATCCTCGATCAACAAGCAGTTGCAGGTGATGTAGCTCCGCCAACCCAGGCAAAGAAAACCCACGTTGTAACAGATGCTGAACCTGAACGTAAAATGCGTCCGCGGCGCAGAGAAAACGTTGCCCCAACACCACCGCCAGAAGCAGCTACACCCAAAGACAGCGACTTCACCTCCGACGAACTTCTTGACTCAATCAATATCGATTTCGACAACTCAATGCCGAATTTTGATGACAGCAATGAAACACCAAACCTGATGGAGGAACCGGTTAACGAAAGACCGGTACGGGAAGAAAGACAACATCAACCAACAAACCGTCTAGCCATTCGCGAGTTTGATGGGGCCATCAGCAATGAAGGCGTCCTTGAAATCATGCAGGACGGATATGGATTTCTTCGTTCATCAGATTATAACTACCTGGCAAGCCCGGATGATATTTATGTATCTCCTTCACAGATCAAACTCTTCGGTCTCAAGACCGGCGACACGGTGAAAGGATTTATCCGTCCGCCGAAAGAAGGTGAAAAGTATTTTGCTTTGTTGAAAGTAGAATCGGTTAACGGTAAAACAACCGATGAGATTCGCGACCGTGTGGCATTCGAATATTTAACGCCACTGTTCCCCAACGAGAAATTAAGACTCAGTACCACTCCCGATAATTTATCAACCCGTATCCTTGATCTTTTCTCACCGATTGGTAAAGGTCAACGTGGTATGATCGTCGCTCAACCGAAAACCGGTAAAACGGTATTGTTGAAAAATATTGCAAATGCCATTGCGCAAAATCACCCTGAGGTTTATTTGATCGTGTTGTTGATCGATGAACGTCCTGAAGAAGTAACAGATATGGCACGCAGCGTACGTGCTGAAGTGATTGCGTCAACGTTCGATGAACAAGCGGAGCGCCACGTTAAGGTTGCTGCCATTGTTTTGGAGAAAGCAAAACGTATGGTGGAATGTGGTCACGATGTTGTTATCCTGTTGGATTCAATCACACGTCTTGCCCGTGCATACAATACAGTGGTTCCTTCTTCCGGTAAAATTCTTTCCGGTGGTGTGGATGCAAATGCGTTACACAAGCCAAAACGTTTCTTCGGCGCAGCCCGTAAAATTGAAAACGGTGGATCACTTACAATCATCGCTACGGCCCTGATTGATACAGGATCTAAAATGGATGAAGTAATATTTGAAGAATTCAAAGGTACAGGTAACATGGAGTTACAACTTGACCGTAAACTTTCTAACAGAAGAGTATACCCTGCTATTGACGTTCCGGCATCCGGCACACGTCGGGAAGACCTGTTGTTGCGTGAAGATGAATTGTCGCGCGTATGGATCCTCCGCAAGTTTATGGCTGATATGAATTCTGTTGAAGCCATGGAGTTCTTACAAAACAAAATGAAAGGAACCCGTAACAATGAGGAGTTTTTGGTTTCGATGAATGGATAGCACGACATGGCTGAAAGTTGAGGTTCAACATTTCGGTAGAAATAAAAAAGGAGCAGACTCATTTGGGGGCTGCTCCTTTTTTATTTAGCTCCTTAGTGCTATTTACTCCAGCCCCTTCGCCTTCATCTTATTAAACTCCCGGAAGCGTCTAACCATCGCCATACTGAAGCCTGCCATTACTACCACCGTTCCCAACCAAAGGATATTGATGAATGGTTTTTCCAGTGCACGTATTACGATCCAGTCTTTCTGACGTGTATTCACAACGACAGTGAACTCATCGGTTTCAGGATGGATGTTGAATAGTGTAAACTGAATGCCGAGGTCGCGAATCTCTGCAGGAATTCTTCCCACCATTCTGTTGCGGATGATGAATACCGGATTTGCAAAATAATCCTGTTGTTCTCCCTTCACGCGTATGGTGGCCCTCACGGCGATATCAGCAGAGTCTAAAGCAACACCTCCTACTGTAAAGATACGTTCAACGCTTTCGAGAGTAGTAACATAGTCGTTGGCAAAGAATTGTTGATTGCGTTTTACTTTGAATTCTTCCGGTTCGCTCCATTCAATCTCTTCGCGGGTAGAACGTTTGTCGACGTGCGCATAAAGATCTTTGGTAATATCACGTTTAATATCCGGAGATGGTGCGAGACCCATTGTTGGATTATCCTGAACGCGTGGAAAAAGCTTGTGCACTTTTCCATTGTCATCGGTGAGTTCAAGCTCATAGTAAGTATTTTCAGGATAAATTCTTACGGTATCATTCGCCGCATAAAGTTTTTTGCCTTTGTATTCAATGTCATTCTTCGCGATTACAGTATACGGATCATCGGTGAAATCGACATCGCTGGGATTGATGTAACCGAATTTACCACGAGGCTCAAGTCGTTCTCCACGATATTCGATTTTGTATCCTGCCATTGTACGCGGTTCGTTTACGAAAAGCAGGAGATGCTCACGGTTGTAATCGTTACTCAGACTTCGGGAGATCAGCATGCCCGTATTATTTAGTGATACTACCTTAGAATAACCAGCAGAAAACATAATACCGATAAGCATGAGACCCATACCGACGTGCGCAATAGCGCCGCCAGATAATCCCGGACTCGTCTTGATTAATGAAAGCAGGATTTTGCCATTCGCGAAAACGGTAAAAAATCCAGCGAGTAACAACATGACATAAGCGAAATCATACACCGGGAAAGCGTTCATTACAACAGCCGTTGCAAGAACCGTGATTACTACCGGAATAAATAATTCATTGTACAATACTTTCTTGTCAATCTTCTTCCACCAAAAGAATTGACCTACCGCTGAAAGCAACCCTACGGCTACTGCAAACCATAATTGAAACTTCGAATAAAAGATCACCTGATCTGCGGGTGGCGCAATGTTGGATTCAATCCCGACCACGCCGAGCATTTGATTCCAAACCGGAATAGAAGTTGGGATCAACACCTGAAATCCCATCAGACACAAAACCGTTACACCGATAAAGATCCAGAACTCACGGGAATAGATTGAAGCTTCTTTGTCAGTAGTCGGAATCTCTCTCCATCGGATCATACAAAGTATGATTGCTCCAAACATAAAGAAGAGGAGATAGATCAATAGTTGTCCGGATAAACCAAGGTCTGTGAATGAGTGTACCGATGAATCACCAAGTACACCACTGCGGGTAAGAAATGTAGAGTATAAGATCAGGATGAAAACAGAGATCACCAGTATCATGGAGACCTTTAGAGCGGTTTCACTGTTTTTGTAGCTGATCATAGTATGTATAGCGGCAACGAGGATTAACCATGGAATGTAAACAGCATTTTCTACAGGGTCCCAGTTCCAGTATCCACCGAAGTTAAGGGTTTCGTAAGCCCAGTATCCGCCCATTAAAATTCCGAGTCCGAGAACAGCGCCGCCGAACAAGGCCCATGGTAACGCTGGCCTCACCCATTCTTTATATTTCTTTAACCATAAGCCGGCAATACAAAATGAGAACGGAACTAGTGTAGCGGCGAAGCCAAGGAACAAGGTAGGTGGGTGAATCACCATCCAGTAATTTTGCAACAAAGGATTCAAGCCATTACCCTCTTTGGGAATAAAATCAGGTTGTGAGAGGAAGATCGGCGCATCCTGCATGGCATCGCGAAGCAAAATGAAAGGTGAGCTTCCGATTTTAAAATCGATTCCCGGGATTACCACGCCGAGGATCATCGATGCAAGAAAAGCCTGAACCAGTGCAAACACTGTCATGACCGGCGCTTCCCAGAATTTATTCGTGTGAATCACCACGATACCGAGGACAGCATGCCAGAACATCCAAAGCAGAAAACTCCCTTCCTGTCCATTCCAGAAAGTCGAGATCAGGTAGTAAGAAGGCAGCTTCGTATCGGAGTAGCTATACGCATAATGATATTCGAAATAATGATTGGCGATAATCGTAAAGAGGGTAACACAAATGCCGAGTACTGAAAGGGCATGGACATAAAATGCGACTTTACCGTTGAGGAGCCACCCATTTTTTTTCTGAAGGTCGGCAGAAGCGGTGGCTTTATAATAGATGAATCCACTGGCCAGTGCGCTGATAAACGAAGTGATAACAAAAAGGTGACCCAGGTCACCAATAAAGTAATGCATCATGAAGAATACGATTTACGGCAAGTTATACCGGAGGATAAAATTAATACCGGGTTAAGTGAATGGTATTCGGATAGATTAAACATTGATGTTTTGCTCCTCGTATTTAGAAGGGCATTTCAACAGAATCTTGCTAGCGCGGAAAGTATTACCATCGTAGCTTCCGATTACAACTACCTTTTCAGAACGTATGAAATCGGGCGGCATCGGTTTATTGTAATCCACTTTTTGTTCTTTGCCATTATCGTCGATCATGATAAAAGAAAACGACACTTTGTCCGCACCTTCTTCCAGTCCGATGACTTCTCCCTGGATATTCTTTTTCAATTCGCCGACTACATGGATATCTTTCGTTTTTCCGGTTAAAGACATTTGCATGGCTTCATCAAAGCCAACATACGTGCTGGCGTCACCGGCTGTAGAAACGATAATTCCTATTGCTACGGCAATAACAACAATGAGTAAGATATGTGATTTTTTCATGGACCGTCCCTGCTTTTAACTGGTGGCAAAATTAGCCACAAAAGCTTAGAATTAAATGATATACGTCACAAAAACGAAGAACGATACTATTTAGTTTGGCTTCGCTTTTCGTCGACGCGCTTTTCCAGGTTTTTTATTTTTTTATCCATCGTAAAAAGGTACATGATGAGCCCGGCAAGAACGAGGAGAATGATGCCTACAACCACATATATCTTACCTTCGGAACGCATTGTATCCGCCATTTCAGCTTGCGCGAATCCTGTGTTGTGAAGGAGAAAAGTCATCAAAAAGACACCAATAAAACCAATGCGTTTTTTCATTGTGATAAAATTCTAATCCGATTCTAATTCAGTAATTTCTTCATCGAGTGATTTCATCCTGATGCGCAGGGAAGCGATCCAAAATCCGATGAGGGACCAGCCAATCACTGCGGGATAAAAAACGAGTCGCATGCGGCTGTCCAGATCATACATATTGAATCCTGGATTTCCGCCACTTCCCGGATGAACCGAGCTTGTCATGCGTGGGATAATAAAGATCAGCGGGATCATCGCCGCAAAGGCAAAGATATTATACACTGCGCTTAGCCTTCCCCGTTGTTCTTCATTTTCAATGGAGCCACGCAAAACAAAATAGGCGAGGTAAACGAGAAGGGCTATTGCTGCACCGTTTTGTTTAGGATCGCCATGCCAGGGCGAACCCCATGTGTAATTTGCCCATAGCATCCCCGTTACAATCCCGATTAATCCGAAGACCAAACCAACATTGGCGTAAGCCACAGATTTACGATCATTTTCTATGGAGGGATTACGCAAATAAAGAATAGCGTAATAAATAGAAGCTAAAAACAGGAAGATCATGCCAAACCACATCGGCACATGAAAATACAACGCCCGGACAGTCTCATTCAAAATGTTAAGTCTTGGAACATCCATTAACATCCCTGCGGTATGCACATACACCAGTAAAACAATCGCTACGATTTTAAGATAACCTTTCATAAAAATGTCTTTTTGCCTCACCCTGCCCTCTCTCCAAAGGAGAGGGTTGATGGAAGCTTAACTCAACGACATTGAATGCCAATGCCTAATTCCCAATGCCCAACGTCTAATTCAACTCCGCCAAATATACGGGAAGAGCAGGTATGCCAGGACAGTAAGGATGCAATTTATTGCCAGCAGGTTCAAGATTTCGTCAACACTAAACGAAGGGTCAATACCGTCCAGGGCGTTTTTTGTAACTCGGATGGACATGAGCAGAATCGCGATCACCACCGGGAAACTTAATACGGCCATGAGGATATTGCTATTGTTGGCTTTTGCCGCTATACCGGAGATTAAGCTTAACGAAGCGGAAAAACCCCACGACGATAGCAAAAGCGCTGTAAAAAATACCAGGTTATCCTGAACTGGATTATCAATGAAGACCCGGAACAACAGATAACCCGCAGTACTGAGCAGAAGACACAGTAATGTATTGTAAATGATTTTCGAAACGATCACAGCCTGTGGACTGGCTACAGCATAATAATATATCGCAATACCCTTCCTTTCTCCAATGAAACTTTTGGCAACGCTGTTAATAACGGAAAACAGGATGGCCAACCAAAACAATGCCGACCATGTGCCTTCTGAAATAGAATTTTGTCGAAGGCTAAAAGTAAGATAACAAATGAAGGTTAAGCTGAACAGGTATAGTGCGATTCCCGATAAGACTGACTTCCTTCGAAGTTCGAGTGTAAATTCTTTTTTGATCAGCGCAGAAAGCTCGGCCGGTTTCAATGTGTTGTTTCGTAAGACTTGTAATACCTTCTGAAAAACTGAATGAAAAGCAGCGTCAGCAATATGCAAAAGCCAACAGCAAATCCGATCAACGCTACGATTATTTTAGACAACTGTGCATTTATACTGAGTGAGTCAAAGCCTTTGATTAGATGAACCGTTTGAATTTCCTGAAGCCTTATGGCGTAAGCCGTTTTATCTTCATATAATTTAACCGAATTCGCATATAGTTCCGAAGGATTGAGATAGGTTGCTTGTGTTTTAGTGCTGATGACTTCTTTCACCTTATCCATTGAAGCGATCTCTTCATCGATTCGTTTGATCATATCCGTATAAAACTTTTCCCGCTCATTGCGGTTTCGAACCACTGAGGAACTGCCATCGATAAATTGCACAAGGGCTTTTTCCAAGGGAACAAAAATAGTTTTATCGAAAACCCTTGCTGTAACCTCAATATAGACGCGGTTATTCAACTGATACATGTTAACACCACTCAGTACCGGTCCATCATGTCGTGTTACTTTGAATTTAAAACCGTCAACCTGATCATCCTGTTCTTTCGTTAAACCCGGGATTACACCAAATTTATCCAGCTGTTCAAACAAAAAATTACATTCATTCTCCGTTAATAAAGAAGTTTCAATTAACAGGCTTGATTCGAAAATATCGCGGGAATTATAGGAGATCGCCAGGGCGATCAGGATGCCGGCCAGGGGAAGTACAATGGTGAGGAGAAGATTCCTTTTTAACGCAGCAAAGAAACTGGCAACCAGTTCCAGTAAATCGATTTCGTCGGACTGAACTTTTTCCATAAACTGCAATTTTAGAGAAATTATAAGGGAATTATTTACTCCTGCCTAAATTATTTAGTTTTGCGTCCGTTTTTATATAAACTCTAATACATGCCCCATCAAAGTGTGCTGGTCACAGGAGCGGCTGGTTTCATCGGCTTCCACCTTTGCAGGAAACTCTGCACTCTTGGGTATCAGGTGATCGGCATCGATAATCTCAATGATTATTACGATGTCAAAGTCAAGCTTTCGCGTTTGGATGTCCTCAAACAAAGCGATGCTTTTCAATTCTTTAAGCTGGATTTAACGGACAAGGCGAACCTGGATGCCCTGTTTGCAAAGTTTAAATTCAGTTATGTGGTGAACCTGGCCGCCCAGGCCGGAGTGCGTTATTCAATAGAAAATCCTTATGCTTACCTCAATAGCAACATTGCAGGATTTTTAAATATCTTGGAGGCATGTCGGAATAATAAAACAGAGCACCTTGTTTATGCATCCTCCAGTTCTGTGTATGGGGCGAACAAACAGATGCCCTTTTCAGTCCACGATAATATAGATCATCCACTTTCCCTGTATGCTGCTTCAAAAAAATCTAACGAATTGATGGCGCATACCTATTCTTCACTGTTTAACTTACCCACTACTGGTCTCCGGTTTTTTACCGTGTATGGTCCGTATGGTCGGCCGGACATGGCGTTATTTATTTTTACGAAAGCCATCCTGGAAGGGAAACCTTTTGATGTGTATAATCATGGCAAAATGCGACGTGATTTTACTTACGTGGACGACATCATTGAAAGTATTTCGCGGTTAATTCCTAAGGTTGCTAAACCGGATGAGAATTGGAACGGTCATAAGCCCGATCCGGCAACCAGTTTTGCACCGTATCGCATTTTCAACATCGGCAATAATAATCCTGTTGAATTAAACCGGTTTATTGAAATCATTGAAGAAAAACTGGGTCGAAAAGCAATGAAAAATTTATTACCCATTCAGGACGGTGATGTGCCTGAAAGCTTTGCTGATGTTCAAGATCTTATTCGCGAAGTCGACTTTAAACCAGCAACGCCAATCGAAGTGGGTATTGGTAATTTTATCGACTGGTATTTACAATATTATAACATAAAGAAATAGCAGCATGCACAAAATAGGTGTTATCGGTTTAGGTTACGTTGGCTTACCATTGGCAGTTGAGTTCGGAAAAATAATCGATGTTGTTGGATTTGATATCAACGAAGCGCGCATTGCCGAATTAAAAAAAGGGTTGGATCGCACACGTGAAGTAACGTCCGAAGAACTCAAGAGTTCATCAAAGCTTACATTCACATCGGACTTAAACGAACTTAAAACTGTTAATTACTTTATCATTACAGTGCCCACACCGGTGGATGAGTTTAAGACGCCCGACTTACGTCCGTTACAAAGCGCAAGTAAGACCGTAGGCAGTGTGCTAAAGAAAGGGGACATCGTGATTTACGAATCAACGGTGTATCCCGGTTGTACCGAGGAGATTTGTGTTCCTGTTCTTGAAAAAACGAGTGGGTTAAAATTCAACGTTGATTTCTTTTGTGGCTATTCGCCTGAAAGGATTAATCCAGGTGACAAACAACACCGCGTTACCACGATCAAAAAAGTAACGAGCGGAAGCACTCCGGAAGTAGCTGATATGGTCGATTCATTATATCGTCTGATCATTACCGCAGGAACGCATAAAGCTTCGTCGATGAAAGTAGCAGAAGCCGCTAAGGTTATTGAGAACTCACAGCGTGATATCAACATTGCTTTCGTCAATGAACTTGCCCTCATCTTTGACCGCATTGGTATCGATACCAACGAAGTATTGGAAGCCGCAGGTACCAAATGGAATTTTCTTCCGTTCAAGCCCGGTCTGGTCGGAGGACATTGCATCGGGGTAGATCCATACTATTTAACCTATAAGGCCGACAGTCTGGGCTATCACCCTCAGGTCATTCTTGCTGGCCGCCGTATCAACGATAACATGGGGATATATATCGCAAACAGTGTTATTAAATTAATGGCACAACATAACTTGCCGGTGAATAAAGCGAAGATTCTCATGCTGGGTATTACCTTTAAAGAAGATTGCCCGGACATCAGGAACAGCAGGGTGGTGGATGTTATTCATGAATTGAAAAGCTTTGGAACTGAGGTGGATATTTACGATCCGCAGGCCGACAGTAAAGAAGTTGAGCATGAATATGATTTGACTTTAATTAAAGAATTAAACAAGAAGTATCACGCGATTGTACTTACAGTAAGTCATGCAGAATTCCGCGACCTGGATTTAAAATCATTAAGTGAAGACAACGCCGTGGTTTACGATGTGAAAGGCTTTTTAGATAAATCAAAAATAACAGCGCGATTATAAATGGAGAAGATTAAAATGGTTGACTTACACAGTCAATACATGCGCATCAAATCAGAAGTTGATAAAGCGATTGAAGATGTGCTTACATCAACAGCGTTTATCCAGGGGCCTCAAGTAGCAAGCTTTGCCCAAAAGCTCGGCGTATACACCGGGGCGCCACACGTTATTCCATGTGCGAATGGTACTGATGCATTGCAAATCGGCATGATGGCCCTCGATCTTAAGCCAGGCGATGAAGTTATCCTGCCTGTACACACTTACGTTGCGACAGCAGAAGTGATTGCCCTCCTTGGGTTGATACCGGTTTTTGTGGATGTTGATCGAGATAGCTTTAACATTGATGTAAATCAGATCGAAGCCAAAATCACCCCGAAGACGAAAGCAATCGTTCCTGTTCATCTTTACGGACAATGCGCTGACATGGAGCCGCTTTTGGAAATTGCTAAGAAGCATAATCTACACATCATTGAAGATACAGCCCAGGCGTTGGGTGCTGTGTATACTTTCAAAGACGGAACGAAAAAAAGTGCCGGTACGATGGGAACAATAGGGACCACGTCTTTCTTCCCTTCAAAGAACCTCGGTTGTTTTGGTGATGGTGGTGCGATCTTCACTGCAGATTCGGCACTCGCGGAAAAAATTAAAATGATTGCCAATCACGGGCAAAAGAAAAAGTATCATCACGACAGCATTGGCGTGAACAGCAGGCTTGATACCTTACAGGCAGCGATCCTTGAAGTGAAGCTCAATTACCTGGACGAGTACGCGCGGAAAAGAAATGAAGCAGCGCTTTTCTACGACGATGCATTGGCATCTGTGAAGGAAGTTAAAACGCCTTATCGCAGTGCGAATTCAACGCATGTATTTCATCAATACACTTTACAGGTTGAAACAAAACGTGATGTACTTAAAACGTTTTTAGAAGGCAAAGGCATCCCTACGATGATCTACTACCCGGTGCCGCTTCATTTGCAAAATGCATATCGGAGGGCAGGTTTTGAAGAAGGATCGTTTCCCGTAACGGAAAAACTTTCCACCTCGGTGATTTCGCTGCCGATTCATACGGAAATGAAAACCGAAGAACTTGAGTTTATTTGTAATACGATAAAAGAATTTTTTAACTGATGGCTGAAGCAAAACAATATTATGCGCATCCTACTGCCGTGATTGACGAGGGATGTATAATCGCCCCCGGTACCAAAATATGGCACTTCAGTCATATTATGTCAAATTGTACCATTGGTGAAAATTGTAATATCGGGCAAAATGTGGTGATCTCGCCGGAAGTGGTTTTGGGAAAAAATGTGAAAGTGCAGAACAACGTTTCCATCTATACCGGTGTCCAATGCGAGGATGATGTATTTCTGGGACCCTCGATGGTGTTTACGAACGTGATTAATCCGCGAAGCGCTGTGAACAGGAAAAATCAATACGCCAAAACACTGGTAAAAAAAGGCGCTACGATTGGTGCGAATGCCACCATTGTCTGCGGCCACGACATCGGTGCGTACGCCTTTATAGGCGCAGGCGCAGTAGTTACCAAAGCAGTTCCAGATTACGCGTTAGTAATCGGCAACCCTGCGCGCCAAACAGGTTGGATGAGTGCGTATGGCCATAAGCTTACTTTTGATAATAACGGTATGGCTACCTGCCATGAGAGTGGCGAACGGTATAAACTTGAGAACGGAAAAGTTACTAAAATTTAGGATGAAGAATTTCGCATTAATAGGAGCAGCCGGATTTGTTGCGCCGCGGCACTTGAAAGCCATAAAGGAAACCGGAAATAATCTTGTAGCAGCGCTTGATAAACACGATAATGTTGGGATTCTTGATTCGTATTTTCCCGATGCAGATTTCTTTACTGAGTTTGAACGATTCGACAGACATCTTGACAAGCTCAAACGAAAGGGAGAGAAAGTAGACTACATATCGATTTGCTCACCAAATTATTTACATGACTCCCATATCCGTTTTGCACTACGAAGCGGAGCCAATGCCATTTGTGAAAAACCGCTTGTGCTGAATCCCTGGAATGTTGACGCGCTTGCAGAAATAGAACGTGAGACTGGCAAGAAGGTGTATACCATTCTTCAACTGCGACTCCATCCGAGTATCATTGCTTTACGGGAACGTATAAGAAATGGACCAAAGGATAAAGTGTATGATATTGATTTGCAGTATATGACATCCAGAGGTCACTGGTATCATTCCAGCTGGAAAGGTGATATTGCTAAATCCGGAGGCATTGCGACAAACATCGGAGTACATTTTTTTGATATGTTGATGTGGATATTCGGAAACGTGAAAGACCAATCGGTTGAATCTCAGAGCGCTGATCATGCTTCAGGGTATCTTCATCTCGATCAAGCAAACGTAAAATGGTTTTTAAGTATTAACTATGATCATATCCCTGAAGCTGTAAAGAAAAGCGGCAAACGAACCTTCCGTTCATTGAAGATGGAAGGGGAGGAAATTGAATTCAGCGACGGGTTTACGGATTTGCATACAAGAAGTTATGAGGAAATATTGAATGGAAAGGGCTTTGGACTGGAGGAGGCAAGGGATTCCATTGGTATTGTCAAGCAAATCCGCGCGGTCTAGAAGTCAAGCAATTTTTGGTTAATCGTAAAATATAAGAATTGATCCATTTACATGTCTCGAGACCCTGGAACTGGCGGAAGGATTATAAAAGGAAGCTTTTGGATTCTTGGTCTTGAACTATCGAATCAAGGTTTACAATTTCTAAAAACATTTTACGCTGCAAATATTCTAACACCGCAAGACTTTGGGGTGGTAGGGCTTGCATTTCTAGTCATTGGATTCATTGAAATACTTTCTACAACCGGTATGAAAGAGGCGATTATGCAGCGAAAAGAAACGCATCCGTTTTTTTTGGATACAGCTTATATCATTGAAGTGGCCAAGGGCATCGTTGTGTTTGGATTATGCCTTCTGCTTTCTGCATTCCTTGGGTCATTTATCGCCTCACCTGGCGAATTCGCTCCAGGTGTTATTAGAGTGATTGGGCTCATCTACCTTCTTCAGTGCAGTATAAATATTGGGGTTTTGTACTTTGAGAAGGATATTCAATTCCATCGATTTTTCATCTATCAGTTTGCTGGTACATTCACGGATGTGGTTGTTTCGATTGTTTTGGTTTACTACCTGGAAAATGTATGGGCATTGTTCTACGGAGTGATTGGAGGCGGTATTGCAAGAGTGATTTTTTCTTTTCTTTTGAGCCGACATAAAACCCGGTTTAACTTTAGTCTGGCACATGCGAGGGAAATGTATCATTACGGCAAGCACATATTTCGCGGCCGGTTTTTCAACTTCATAGGACTCCAGGCTGATAGTGTAATCGTTACTTCTTTTTTTAACACTTATGCCCTTGGCGTATATCAAATGGCTTTCCGCATTGGAAATCTTCCAATGAGTCAGGTTTCTAACATTATTGGCCGGATAGCTTTTCCTGCATTCTCCAGTGTGCACGATGAAGAGATTAGGCTTAAGCATTACTTTTTGAATTTTACCAATGTATTGTTGATTGCTATTATTCCTGTAGTGATAGGAATTTCTGTTGCAATAGACAAATTCGTGGCCGTGTTTCTGGGGTCCCAATGGCAAGACACGATTCCTATTGTACGGCTGTTAGTATTTGCTGGTTTCTTAAGAATGATTGTTTCTTTAGTAGACACATTGTTTTGCGCTCTGGGAAAACCGAAAGTTAGTAGCGAATTGCAGTTTGTAAGATTTTTAGTTTTTATTATTGTTATCGGCCCGTTAGGTTATTTTTTTGGGATTATCGGAGTCGCCTCTAGTGCAGTAGTGAGCCTTGCGGTTGTACTTTTTATTTTTTTTCGAAAAGCCATGAAAACTTTAGCAGTTAGTCCAGCTGAATTCGCAACTACTATTATTGAACCAATTTGCTTTGGTTTATTCATTGCAGCTAGTTCTTTGATTTTATTAAGATCACTAAATTTTAGTGATCTTCTTGAGTTTATGATATTAACCGCTTTCGTAATAGCAAGTTATTTAGGCGTAGGAATGATACTCAGCCGGTATTCCAATTTTAAAATTTTTAGCAAGGCTATATTATTAATTCAATCTTACCGAAATAAGTCATGAACATCCAGGTTGATCATAGTCACTATAATGATTTAGAATATAACGAAAAGGGAAGGTTTTGTAGCTATTGGCATCAAATCGATTTAACCCTTCGGCAAAAGCCATCCAGGGTTTTAGAAATTGGTACAGGGAACGGTATTGTAAAATATGCACTTCAAAAGTATGGGATTGGGGTAGATTCAATTGACATTGACGAAAAATTAAATCCCGACATTATTGGATCAGTACTGGCTATGCCCATTGCGGCAAATTCATATGATACGATTTTATGTTGCCAGGTTCTTGAACATTTGCCTTACGAACAATTTGTTCCGGCCTTAAAAGAGATCAGGCGGGTAACACGGAAGCATCTAATCCTTTCTCTTCCCGACCTGGCCCGGTTATATAAAATAGGAATTAAAGTACCTGTGTTAGGTGAATTCAAATACATTTATAAACTGCCAAGATTGAAACCTCTGCATTGGGAGTTTAATGGGGAACATTATTGGAATATTTCCTGTGAGGGCTATGAATTGAAGAAAATTGCCCGCGATATCGAAACCGCTGGTTTTAGAATTGAAGGCACCTTTAATGTATTCGAAATGTTATGGCATCGATTTTTCGTTTTGACTAAGTCATGACACGAAAAAAGATCGTCTATATCCAACATGCTCCTTCTTTGGGGGGATCGGTAGTAAGTCTTAAAGAACTTATTATTGATGCTAAGAAAAATGGATATGAGTGCGCTGTCATTTGTCCTAATCAAGCAATAGCTGATTTCTATTCGGTACTCGGGGTGAAAACCTACGTTGCTGTCATTGCGCCATTCAATCATAACACCGCCTACTTTTATAAGTTTACCTTTCGTGAAGCGTTGCGAGTTATAAAGCTAATGCTGAAAACGATTGTGAGTTTCTTTTTTTTGTTCAAAATTCTTCGGAAAGAAAAACCACACATGGTGCATTTGAATAGCTCAACGCTCATTGGCTATACGATATATTGTTGGATTTTAAAAATCCCTAATCTGTTACACGTTCGAGAAACCATTGTGTCTGGATATACTGGATTTCGAAAGCGAATCATAATTTGGATGGCGAACCGATTCGCCAATGCAACTATTTTTATTAGTGAATTTGAATATGAACGATTACCGACAAACACGAAAAACAGCTTCGTGATCTACAACTATGTCCATAAAGATGAATTTCTTGCTGTGGAACAGATTACGCCTCAGGATTCCAATCGATTTAGATTAGTAATCTTAGGTGGACTCTTTAGGCTTAAAGGTGGAAATGTTCTGTTGAAAGCACTCGTAGATTTGGATGATAATGTTGAATTACTTGTTTTAGGGGGAGATGATCCAAGAAATCATCCAGGTGAGATTCAAAGGGTAGACGGGGTCCATTACCTGGATGAGGTCATTCAACTTTTAAACCATTCAGCAATTGGGAAGAAAGTTAAATTTATTGGAAAGGTGCCTAAACCGCAGCAGTATATCGCTTCAGCTGATGCATTAATATTCTGGGCTGCCTCGCCGCATTTCCCACGTCCGGTATTCGAAGCATGGCTACTTAAAAAACCCGTGCTATATCATAATCCGGGATATCAAAATGAAATTGTTGATTCAGGAAATGTCATCAATATATCTTCCAGTCAAACTCAGGAACTCACATCCAAAATCCGATTATTAAAAGATCAGGAATACACAGGGGACTTGATTGAGCGTTCATTTGCTGCTGCAATAAACAATTTTACAGAAAAAAATTTTGATAAAATCAATTTCCTTTATAAACAGTGTTTGATAAAATATTAAGATGAAAAATATAGATGTATCAAACCTTGAAGTTTTTCAGGATAAGCAAGTTTGCTCTAGTTACAAAGCAGAGCACCAATTACAAGCTGCCGAAGAAGTCATTTTACAACTGCTAAAATTGAAATTAAAACCAGCATGCAAAATTTTAGATGTCGGGGTTGGGACAGGTCGCACCACCCCTCATTTAATGAAATTAACGGAGAATTACATCGGGATTGACTATAGCGCTCAGATGATTAAATATGCCCAAGTGAATTATCCAAATGTGGATTTTCGCTTGGGAGACGTGCGGCATCTCGTGGAGTTTCATGAAGAGGAATTTGATTTGGTGTTTTTTTCGTTTAACGGACTAGATTATATTGACCATGCTGACAGATTGTTAGCAATTCACGAGATCAAACGCGTGCTAAAGCCTGGAGGGCATTTTGCTTTCTCTTCACATAATCGGAATTACGAATACTTTGATAAATTTAAAATGCGCTATTCTGGAGAGCCAATACCATTTTCGAAACAGTTGCTTAGGTCCGCTTTTAACCGAATAAAAAATTTTTCCAGGCAAATTTATGAGAATGAATATGCGATTATAACGGATCCAGGTCATTATTATAGTTTATTGACTTACTACATATCTGTGGACCAACAGAAAAAACAGTTAGTACGAGCAGGCTATCTGGATGATATTAGAATTTTTGACATGAATGGAAATCAAACAGACTCCGCATTAAGTCCATGGTTGTACTATCTGGCATCGAAGCCTTAAAAAAGCAATTGCTTAATTTGATGTGTTCGGCTATGCCGGAATTTTTCGTAAGAAAATTTCTTCCGGAAAATTTTATTATGTATGGACACGTGATAAGCGATTCCAAACATTTTATTGGAGATTATTATCAATACCCAACTTTAAATCAGTTCGATAAACTGATAAATAGGTTTCAGCAATATGGGTATGAATTTGTTTCATTGACGAGTTACCTTAAGCCGGAAAAAGGGAAAAAGAAAATCTTACTATCGTTTGATGATGGGTTTAAGGTCATTGCGGATGAACTACATCCGTATATGATGAAGAATAAAATTCCTTATGCGGTATTCGTGCTTACCCAACCATTGGTAGATTCAGCATTTCAAATTGATTCGGTAAAAAATACGTCTGGCAACAGATGTTTTCTCAATGAAGAAGAGGTAAGAACGTTAAAAAACGATGGCGTTCATATTGGCTTTCATTCGAGAACACACCTTAAAATAGAGAATGAACATTTAGGTTCCGACCTTCTCAATACTGAGCTGTCTGTTCCAGAGAATTTTTTGAATTTGTTTTCAAAACCTATATCATTTGCTTATCCTTACTTAGCCCCTTCTGATTTTATATCGTTTAATAAATTCATGCATGAGAATTGGGGCTATGAATATTTTTTCGACACAAAAGGGTTCAACGCGCCCGCAAAAGATCATTTTTTTCGCGTATCGATTGACGCAGAAAAGGGTTTAAATGCGAACGACTGGTTGATGTTCGTGATTAAACGCCAATTAATTCTGCATCTCATTAATAACTTAAAGTTGAAATGACTGAATTGAAGTACTCTAAATTTGGATTGATGTATTGTCAGATTTGGTTCAATACAAAAGAAATTATTTCTGCTGGTGATTATAAGGGAATTGATATACTGGAATTGAGAGAATCTTACACTTCGTTAAACGGAAAGCTGAGTCCATTCAAGAATGGGATAATTGATTTAACAAAGCCAGTTGATGCCATTTTTGAAAGGCTAGATAAAGGATTTAGATATGAGGTACGTCGCGCAGAAAAGGAGACGGTACGACTTGATGCAGTGAAAGATCTGACAAGTAAGCACGTTACTTTGATCTATAAATTTTATAAACAGTTTTGTGAGGATAAAGAAATTAGTCCTATCTCCTTAGAGTTCTTTTTACTTTATTCTCGCCAACAAGCATTGTATATCTCAATGGCATTCCTCGAAGGACTGACTCTCCAGTACCATATTTATCTAAGAGGCGTTCATGAATTAATTTTACTGGCTAGTTTTCCCGGATCCCTAAAAGCCAGGAAAAACATATTGGGATTTGCTAATCGCGCATTACATTGGAATGATATAAAGTTTGCTTTGAATGCGGGCTTATCTGTGTACAATTTAGGGGGAATGGGGAATGTAAAAGGATCAAATGCTACTATTGTAAATTTCAAAAATGAAATGGCTCCTGATGTCAAGGAGTATTTCAATGGTTTAATTCCTTTAACGCTAAAGGGAAAGTTATATATGCAAATCAAGAGAACTTTAAAATAGGAACATGTTTAGATATTTGATGCTGTTTGTTATCCGGTTAATTAACAAAATTCTTTCTATAAAAGGATCAATTAGAGCCCAATCCAATCGAAGTTCAAAAAAAGCTTTAGTCAGTTATGTATTAGTGCCGACGTTCTATGTTCCGTTTTATTTTAAATCATCTCATAATAATAAATACCAATGTTACCTATTGGTTCGATTTTTAAAAAGCTTAGGATATAGTGTGAGTTTACATTACTACCTCGATCTTAAGGTTGACACGTCTAAGCAGTATGACCTATTTATAGGGCATAACGAGACATTCGCCAAAATAGCGAGTGTACTTAAGCCTCCCTTCAGAAAAGTACTAATAGCTGCAGGGTCAGAACCTAATTTTGGGAATGCACAACAACAAAGCCGGATCAAAGATTTAAACGAACGAAAAAAATTAAATTTTAAAGTCTATGAGGACAATATTGTTCCTGTTTTGGATCAAAATTATAAAGAAGCAGATTTGATATTGTTGTTTGGTAATTCGTTTGTTAAGCAAACATATCCTGAAAATTATCATGCTAAAATGACATTAATTAATAATGTTACCTTGCATCCTTTTTTTAAAAAGGAAAATAGGAATCGAACTAATAATTTTCTTTTTATCTCCAGTGTGGGCCAGGTACATCGCGGACTCGATTTACTATTAGATATTTTTCCTTCTCTGCCTAATAAACTCTACGTCCTTTCTGCTTTTGAAGAAGAGACTGAATTTGTTAATCTTTTTCAAGAACAATTGTATGAGACGGAAAATATTGTACCGGTCGGTTACCTGGATTTGAATTCTAAAAGGTTTAAGGAAATAATTGACGATGTTGATTTTGTTATCCTGCCTTCATGTTCCGAAGGCCAATCAAGTTCAATTGTCAATATGATTGCCTATGGCTTGATTCCGGTTATTCCGCTTAATGTAGGATTGCCAGATACACCGGAGATAGGTATCCTAATTGATACGTTAAGCGTTGAGGGCGTCTCGAATGCTATCGGCAAAGCGATTGGTCTTAAAGATGAAGAGATGCAAGACAAAAGAGCGCAGATTGATCTAGCCTGTAGTAAGTATACTCCAGCGGCATATATCGAAAGCCTGAAGAATGCCATAACATAAAGAAATATGGTGCATCCAAAGATATCGATAATAACCGTGGTTTTTAACGGTGCCCAATTGTTGGAAGAAACAATCAAGAGTGTTTTGTTATTAGCCTACGACTCAATAGAGTATATTATCATTGATGGTGGAAGTACGGACGGATCGGTTGAAGTGATTGATAGATTCAAGGATAGGATATCTTATTCCATCAGCGAGCCCGATAAGGGCATTTACGACGCGATGAATAAGGGAATAAGGAAAGCGACAGGAGACTGGATCAATTTTATGAATTGTGGAGATAGATTTTCCTCTTCCGATGCATTGGGTTTTTTTGAGGAAGACCAATTTAATAACGTCGACGTTATCTATGGCGATGCCCTGATAAAGTATCCAACATTCAACAAAAAATTTAATGGACACGATATTAATAACTTCTGGAAGGCAATGCCTTTTTGTCACCAGTCGTGCTTTGTAAAATCGACTTTAATGAAGGAATATTCCTTCGATACACGATATAAGTACGCAGCTGATTTTGAGTTTCTATACAAGGCCTATCTAAATGACAAAAAATTCTTTCATATTTCCATCGAGATATGTCAGTATGATTTCACTCAAGGTGCGTCGGTTTTACATTCATTGAAGTCTGTTAAAGAGAGGAGGATGATCGTTTTGAAATATGGCGCTGATTTTAAAAAGCGGTTGTATTATAATCTATATATTGGCTATATTCAGTGGAGTATCGGAATTAAAAGGATTTTGGGAAAACGGCTAACAGCATGGGTAACGCGCTTTTTAAACACCTGATTTCTTATACATTTATTGCTTCCATCTTTATTACCGGACCT
>Ga0196965_1000213_pt1 | contig 41559 bp, 37 predicted proteins | sample S1_20metaG_FD_148668 | JGI IMG/M metagenome (GOLD analysis project Ga0196965, IMG submission 148668) | Soil microbial communities from Anza Borrego desert, Southern California, United States - S1_20 | ecosystem: Environmental > Terrestrial > Soil > Desert | place: USA: California | collected...
GTCGACAGCCCCGAGCTGTTCGTCGCCGGAACTCAGGAGGGCGTCTACGGCACCTTCACCATCGACGAGAATGGCAATTGGACCTACACTGCATCGAGTGCCCATGATGAGTTCCAGGACACCAACACCTACGGGGAAGTGTTCTTCGTCCAGAGCGTCGATGGAACGACCACCTTCGTCGACTTCCAGATCATGGGCACCGGCAACGAGCCTGAGATGATTGGCGCCACGGCCAATCCGGACTTCGCCTTCTAGGCCTGAGGGGGGGGCACGGCCGCGAGCCGTGGCTCAGGCTCCGGCGCGGTACCTCAGCGCCTCGACGAGCAGGAGGAAGGCCGGAGTCGGCTGGCGGCGGCTGGGATAATAGAGATGATAGCCGGCGAAGGGCGGACACCAGTCTTCCAGCACCCGCACCAGGGTGCCTTGAGCAAGATCGTTCCGGACATGGTCTTCCGGCAGGAAGGCGAGGCCGAAGCCGGCCCTGGCGGCCTTGAGGATCATCGCCACGCTGTTAAAGGCGAGCTGCCCTTCCACCCGCACGCGAAGCTCGCGCCCCTCCTTCTCGAATTCCCAGGCGTAGAAGCCGCCCAAAGTGGGCAGCCGAAGGTTGATGCAGTCATGTTGGGCGAGATCGTGCGGCGTCCGCGGCGTCGGTCGCCGGGCGAAGTAGGAGGGCGCCGCCACCGCGGCCATGCGCATCTCGGGGCCGATCGGAAGCGCGATCATGTCCTTGGCGATCTGCTCGCCCAGCCGGACCCCGGCATCGAAGCGTTCGGTGACGATATCGGTTAGGCCCGAATCGACGCTGAGCTCGACCTTGATGTCCGGATAATCGGGAAGAAGCTTGGCCAGGACCGGCCACAGGATCGCTTCGGCCGGATGTTCGGGCGTGGTGATTCGGATGGTTCCGGCCGGCTTCTCCCGAAGCTCGGTGAGGGAAGCCAGCTCGGCGGCGATGTCGTCGAGGGCCGGCCGCAGCGTCCGCAGCAGGCGCTCGCCGGCTTCGGTCGGAGCGACGCTCCGGGTTGAGCGGGCCAGGAGCCGGACTCCGAGCCGGGTTTCGAGCCGGCGTATGGTGTGGCTCAGCGCCGATTGCGATGTGCCCAGCCGGGCCGCCGCGCGCGTGAAGTTGCGCTCCTCCGCCACTGCCAGGAAGGCGTTGAGATCGACCAGCTCCTCGCGGCGCATTGATGAATTCCGGATATAGCTTCATGCGGTTCCTAGCGTCTAATCGCTAGGCTGCACACTCCCTATCTGAGTGAAGCGGCGGGAGAATCCAGCATCCCGCGCGCAATTCACAAGACGAGGGAATTCATCATGGCCGTCAAAGCCTATGCCGCTGCCGCCGCCGACAGGCCGCTCGAGCCGATCGACATCGAGCGCCGCCCACCCGGCCCCCGCGACGTCCAGATCGACATCGCCTTTTGCGGAGTTTGCCATTCGGATCTCCACACGGTGCGGTCGGAATGGGCGGGCACGATCTACCCTTGCGTTCCCGGCCACGAAATCGTCGGCCATGTCAGCGCCGTCGGCGGCAAGGTGACCCGTTTCGCGGTGGGCGAGGCCGTGGGCGTCGGCTGCCTGGTCGACAGCTGCCAGCATTGCGCTTCGTGCGCCGAGGGGCTTGAGCAATTTTGCGAGAACGGCTTCACCGGCACCTACAATTCGCCGACCCCGGACGCGCCGGGGCATACGCTCGGCGGCTATTCGCAGCGGATCGTCGTCGACGAGAGGTTCGTGCTCGCCATCCGGCATCCCGAGGAGCAGCTCGCCGCGGTCGCGCCCTTGCTCTGCGCCGGCATCACCACCTGGTCGCCGCTTCGGCACTGGCAGGCGGGCCCGGGCAAGAAGGTCGGCATCGTCGGCATTGGCGGGCTCGGCCATATGGGGATCAAGCTCGCCCATGCGCTGGGCGCTCGCACCGTCGCCTTCACCACGTCCGAGAGCAAGCGGCAGGACGCGCTCGACCTCGGCGCCGACGAAGTCGTCGTCTCGCGGGACGCGGAGGCGATGCAGGCCCATGCGGGCAGCTTCGACTTCATCCTCAACACCGTCGCGGCGAGCCACGATCTCGACGCCTTCACCCAGCTGCTCAAGCGCGACGGGACGCTTTGCCTCGTCGGAGTGCCGGAGCATGCCCACCCCTCGCCCAACGTCGGCGTGCTGATCTTCGGCCGCCGATCGATCGCCGGCTCGCTGATCGGCGGCATTGCCGAGACTCAGGAGATGCTCGATTTCTGCGCCGAGAAAGGCATTGTCGCCGACATCGAGATGATCCGTGCCGACGGGATCGAGCAGGCTTACGACCGGATGCAGAAGAGCGACGTCAAATACCGCTTCGTGATCGACAACGCCTCCCTGGCGGCGTGATCGATACAGCCTGGAGATGATCGACTGATTCACTCCGTCATTGCGAGCGAAGCGAAGCAATCCAGCCCGCCGCGGAGCTCGGCTGGATTGCTTCGTCGCTTCGCTCCTCGCAATGACGGATCAATCAATCAAAAGACGATCATCATCTAGCGCCACCCCTCCACCAGGGGGGCGTAACGATGATCCAGGGCGACGGCTCTCTGCTCGTCGGCCCGGGCACGGCGGCGGTCGCCGCGGTCGCGCAGGACGAGGCTGCGATAATAATAAGCTCGCGCGTCGCGCGGGGCGTAGCGGACGGCCCGGTCTAGATCGGCGAGGGCGCGGTCGAGGTCGCCGCGGCGGCGCCAGGCGAGGCCTCGGTTGAGATAAGCGGCCGAGGATCGCGGCGCCAGCTCGATCGCCCGGTCCAGCGCCGCCGTCGCGCCTTCGAGATCTCCCGTCCAGGCGCGTGAGAGGCCGTCGGCGAGATGCGCCTCGGTCCGTCCGCGGGCACCTTTCGCCGCCGGATCGATCGACCTGCGGCAGCGGTCGAGGTTTCGGCCCGGATCCTCGACCGTGCAGGCGTTCCACTCGCCCCTCCGCGCCGCTCTCGAAGCGCGCCTGCCGGTGACGGCGATCTCGTCGCCCCCGACCGACGTCACCGGGACCGACGATTCCAGATTCGGTCGCGGGATTCGCGACCCTGTGACCGTGATCGCGCTATCCTCCGACTCAGCAGCAGCCGCCGCGGACTCTTCACTTTCGCCGGCGGCCGGGTCGGCCGGACCGCGAGCCGCCGCGGGAGCCGGATCGGCTCGGCCGGGAGGCGCCGGACCGGCGGCCGCAACTTCTCCCGCCGCGTCCGGCGTGTCGGCCTCTCCGCCTAGCGCCGGCGCGGCGGAATCGGCGGAGGGGACCGCATCGGCCATGACCGGCTCCCGGGCGGGCGCTTCCACGCTCGGCGGGGTCCGGCGGCCGTCGTCCGAGGCATAATCGTCGAACGCGGTCCAGACGAACGGCAGGCCGATCACCGCGACGAGGAAGGCTCCGGCGAGGGCACCCGCATAGGGCCGCCTCGGACCGGACCACCAGGATGCCGGCCGCGCCGGGCGACCGCCTCCGGCGGCCGGCGCGGGCCGGGCGTCACCGCCGTGGAAGCGGCGCATGGCCTCGGCGATGGCGGCTTCGCGCCTTGCCGGCGCCGGCAGCGGGGGCCGCGGCAGCGAGGCGGCGATTTCCTCGTCGTCGCCCGTCACGGCTCGCCGCCCGCGCCAGGGCGGTCCGTTCGAGGGGAGCTGCAAAGCCGGAGAAGGCGCATCAGGCCGACCTTATAACGAAAGCGCCGACCGGTCGAACGCACGATCTTCCAACGGCCTGTTCCCCTCTCCCATCCCGGCGGGAGAGGGGCTTCCCGCACCGGCTCACTCCGTGCCGTTGCCCTGTCCCGCGAGGGACGGCGCCGCCTTTGCCGCCTGAACGAGCTGGATCAGCTCGGACCGGTAGCCGAACGGATCCTCGCCCCGAGCCGCCGACACGACCCGGAGGACGTCGTCATAGCCCATCGATCCGACGTAGCGGCCGCCGCGAAGCAGCTCGGCGAAGGCGGCGACTCCGGCGGCGAAGCGCGCGTCGCGCGGGGCGTCCGCGAAGCGGCGCACCTCCCGGCTCCGCGAGATCGGAGTCGAGATGAGCCGGCTGGCCGTGGATTTCGGCAGCTTGTAGCGGATCTTGACGAAACCGTATTCGGAGCTCGCGATACGGCCGAGGGCGGGAGCCGGAGCGGAGTAGCGCCCGTCTCCGATCGCACGCGGGCCGCCTACCGGGACGATCTCATAGAGCGCGGTCACGCTCTGGCCCGAGCCGACGTCGCCCGCGTCGACCTTGTCATTGTCGAAATCCTCGCGGGCGAGCATCCGGGTCTCGTAGCCGACCAGCCGGTATTCGGCGACCGTCGCCGGGTTGAACTCGACCTGGATCTTCACGTCCTTGGCGATCGGGAACAGGGTCGAGGTCGCTTCCTCCACCAGCGTCTTGCGGGCTTCGGCGACGGTGTCGATGTAGGCCGCGGCGCCGTTGCCGTTCTGGGCGAGCGTCTGCATCAGCGCATCGTTGTAATTGCCCATGCCGAAGCCGAGGACGGAGAGGAAAACGCCCTTGCCGCGCTCGCGCTCGACGAAGCCCTTGAGCTCACCCGGATCGGTGATGCCGACGTTGAAATCGCCGTCGGTCGCCAGGATGACCCGGTTGACGCCGTTGGGGTCGAGGTTGCGCTCGGCAAGCGCATAGGCCTGGCGGATGCCCTCGGCTCCGGCGGTGCTGCCGCCTGCCCCGAGCCGATCGATCGCCGCCCGGATCCTGCCCTTCTGGCTTGCCGGAGTCGGCTCGAGCACGGTGCCCGCGGTGCCGGCATAAGCGACGATGGCGACGCTGTCCTGCGGGCTCAGCTGATCGAGCAGCATCGAGAGCGACTGCTGGACCAGAGGCAGCCGGTTGGGCGCGTTCATCGATCCCGACGTGTCGATCAGGAAGACGAGATTGGCGCGGGGGCGGGTGGAGCGCTGAACGGCATAGCCCTTGATCCCGATCCTGACCAGCTTGCGCCCCGGCGACCAGGGGCTCGGGAACACCGCGATGTTGCTGCTGAACGGCTGAGCGGCGCTTCGCGGAGCGGCATAATCGTAGGAGAAATAATTGATCATCTCCTCGGTCCGGACCGCAGCCTGCTGCGGAAGCACGTTGCGGTTCAGCGAGGCCCGGACGAAGGAATAGGAAGCGGTGTCGACGTCGATCGAGAAGGTCGAGACCGGCTCCTCGGCGGCGACCTTGAAGCCGTTCTGCGCGACGGAGGTGAAGCGGTCGCGGCCGACATAGGGCGCGTGGGCGGTTCCGGGGGCGCGCCGGGCGTGGGACGAGACGATCTCGTCGCCGCCGATCGACATGACCGGGCTGCTCGTTTCGAGATTGGGCCGCCTGATCCTGGCGCCGGTGACGACGACGTCGCCGTCCACGGCGACATCGGCCTCGGCGAGGACCTCCTCGGGCGCGGCGGGCTCTGCCGCGGCGGACGGATCGGCCGGCGGCGACGCGCCGTCCAGGCCGGATTTGGAGCAGGCCGCGAGCGAGGCGGCGGCAAGTCCGACGGCGATCGCGTTGCGCAGATTGGACATTCATTCTCTCCCTGGTGACAGCGGCGCAATTTCGTCCGCATGTCACTGGGACGCGCCCCGGCGGGAAATCCTTGGAAGTTTTTTTCGGCGTCAGCCGCCTTCCCCGCCGCCGCGCTCGGCCGCGAGCAGGCGCCTGACCTCGAGCATCCGCCAGGAAACGGTCGATTCCGCGACCCCCAATATCTCGGCCGCCTCGGCATGGGTGAGCTGCTGGCCGGCGACGAGCACCGCCGCGTCGCGATAGGCCGGCCTCAGGCGGGCGATGGCGCTCTCCAGCCAGATGGCGTCATAGAGGTCGCGGCCGTCCGGCGGGCGCGCGAGGCCGGCCAGCACCGCGAGCCGCTCGGTGAGCCCGCTGAACGATCTTCGCCGGCGCCGAAGGTCCCTGCAGGAATTGACGACGATGCCGCAAAGCCAGGTGCTGAACTTGGCCTCCCCCCTGAAGCTCCCGATCTTCTCGGCGAGCGTGCAGCAGACATCCTGGGAAATATCGTCGGCATCCGCGCGCGAACCGGTCAGCTGCCAGGCGAGGCCGTGGATCCGGTCGTAATGAAGCCGCAGAAGCTCGCCGAAGGCGTCGCGGTCGCCGGCCATGGCGGCGGAGACCAGGCCGGCGTCCGGATCGCCCGCGGGCTCAGCCATGGGTCAGGCCCGCGCGGGGGCACCCGGCAGCGCCTGCCGAGTGACTTTCCCCCGAAGATGCATCACGATCGACCAGCCGCCGCCTCTTACCCTGCCGGACGTTGATGCATCATTCGATGCAGCGACGCCATGCTCCCCGGGCAGGCGCGGCCTTCAGCGCAGCTTCTTGAACGCGGCTCTAAGCTCGGCGGCCAGAAGCTCGGGCTCCCCCCAGGCGGCGAAATGCCCGCCTTTGTCCACCTCGTGAAAATAGATGAGGTTGCGATAGGCCCGCCGCACCCAGGATTCCGGCGCCCTGTACACCTCTTCGGGGAAAATGGTCACGGCCACCGGCAGCGAGATTTCGCCGGTCTTCTGTCCGGCCGAGTTGGTGACGCTTCGGCCGCCCTCCTCCCAGTAGAGCCTGGCCGCCGAAGCGGCGCTGTTGGTCAGCCAGTAGAGAGTGACCGAGTCGAGGAATTCGTCGCGATCGAGCAGCCGCAGCGGCTCCTGCCGGTTATAGTCGAAGGTGAAGGCGGCCAGCCCGGCCGGCGAATCCGCCAGCGCCGCTCCGACCACCTGCGGCTTGGTGCCCATCATCGCGGCATAAGCGCGGCTCTTCTGGAAGAAGCTCTTCAGCGCCTCGAACGCCGCCAGCTCGTTCGCGGAAAGGCCCGGCGGCGGCGGCGAGCCGGCGGCGATCGCGGCGGCGATTTCGGGCGGCTGGGCGGCGGGAAGGTTGACGTGGATCCCGAGCAGGCCCGGCGGCGCCTGCCGGGCCATGGCCCCGGCGACGGCCGCCCCCCAGTCGCCGCCCTGAGCGACGTAGCGCGAATAGCCCAGCCGCTTCATGAGCACGGCCCAGGCGCGGGCGATGCGCTCGATGTTCCAGCCCGCCGCCGCCGGTTTGCCGGAGAAGCCGAAGCCGGGAATGGACGGAATGACCAGGTCGAACGCGTCCTCCGCCCTGCCGCCGTGGGCGGTGGGATCGGTTAGCGGGCCGATCAGCTTGATCTGCTCGAAAACCGAGCCCGGCCAGCCATGGGTGACGATCAGCGGCAGCGCGCCCCGGTGCCGTGAGCGGACGTGGATGAAGTGGATGTCGAGGCCGTCGATTCGGGTGACGAACTGCGGCAAGGCGTTGAGCTTCGCTTCCGCCTCGCGCCAGTCATAGGCGCCGCCCCAGTGGCGCATGATCTCCTGCAGCTCGGCGAGGCGCAGGCCCTGCGAATTGTCCCCCACCGTCTCCCGGTCCGCCCAGCGGGTCTCGCGGATCCGGCGCCGAAGCTCGGCCACCTCTCTTTCGGGGACCTCGACCTTGAACGGGCGGATCGACTCGTCGCCGGCCGGCTGCGCGCGGACGGTTCCGGTCATGAGCATCATCGCGGTCAGCAGCGCGGCGGCGAGTCGAACGATCACGGCGGCCTCCTTACGGCTAGCGGACGGACCTGAACGCCGCCCTCAGCTCCTTCGTGAACAGCTCCGGCTGCTCCCACGCGGCGAAGTGGCCGCCTTTCTCCAGCCGGTTGTAATGGATGAGGTTCGGGAAGGCCTTCTCGGCCCAGCTGCGCGGCGCCTGGTAGAGCTCGTCCGGAAAGGCGCTGACCGCGACCGGAGCCTTCAGGCCGAACGGCGCGAAGAAGGGCAGCTTGTTCTCCCAGTAGAGCCGGGAGGAGGAGACTCCGGTGTTGGTCAGCCAGTAGAGGGTGACGTTGTCGAGGACGTCGTCCCGGCTCAGCCCCTCCTTCTCGCCGTCGAACGCCCTCGCGATGAGTTCGTAGCTGCGGGCGTCATGGTCGAGCAGCCAGGCCGCGAGCCCGATCGGTGAATCGTCGAGCGCGTACATCGTCTGCGGCCGCCCCGCCATCTGCAGCGCGTAGGAAAGGCCTTTGGTGAAGAAGAAGCGGAGCTGGTCGTAGGCCCTGCGCTCGTCGGCGCCGAGCCCCTCCGGCGGCGGAGAGTCGGACTGCGCCGCCTTCAGGATTTCGGGCGGCACCGCCGCGGGCATGTTGGTGTGGACGGCGAGCACTTCGGACGGCGCCAGCAGCGCCATCTGCTCGGAGATCGGGTCCCCCCAGTCGCCGCCCTGGGTGACGTACCGGCTGTAGCCAAGGCGCTTCATCAGCATCGTCCAGGCGCGCGCGATCCGGACCGGCTCCCAGCCGAGCTCGGCCGGCTGTTCGGAGAAGCCGTAGCCCGGCATCGAGGGGATGACGACGTCGAAGGCGTCGGCGGCGCTGCCGCCATGGGCGGTAGGGTTGGTGAGCGGGTCGACGATCTTCAGCATCTCGACGATCGACCCCGGCCAGCCGTGCGTGATGATGATCGGAAGCGCGTTCGGATGCCTGGACCGGACGTGGATGAAGTGGATGTCGAGCCCGTCTATCTCGGTGACGAATTGTGGCAGGGTGTTCAGCCGCCGCTCGAACTTGCGCCAGTCGTAATCCCCCTCCCAATAGCGGGCGAGCTTCTGCATGGTCGCGAGCTGGACGCCTTGGGAGGCGTCGGGAACGAGCTCCCGGCTGGGCCATTTGGTGGCGGCGATCCGCCGCTTCAGATCGTCGAGCGCCTCGTCGGATGCCTGGAAGCGGAAGGGGCGGATCGACGGATCGCGTGCCGGATGCTGCCCGAGCGCCGCGGCGCCGACCGTCGCGGCTCCCGCGAACGGCGTCTCCGCCTGAGCCGCGGGCGCGGCTGCCGTCGCGGTTCCGGCCGGCGGGGTGCCGGCCTGGGCGGCGGCGGGAAGCAGGGTGCCGAGGGCGCCGGCGAGGGCCGAGGTCACGAGGAAGTCGCGCCGCCCGGATTGCGAGCGAAGTAGGGACATGGTTTTTTCTCCCGGTCAGAAGACGGTGGATGAGGGACGGCGGCTAGCGTCCCGGCGCCGCGGGCTCGGGGATGGTGAAGTGCAAGGTCACCTCCTGCCCGGGGAAGACCTCGTGGTTCGGGTTGACCAGCTGGATCCTGACCTTGTGCGGGCCCGGCGGCAGGTTGGCGACGTCCACCGTATTGTTGTCGCTCGCGTCGGCCCACCACCAGGGGCCGTCGTCGACGGTGACGTGCAGGTGCCCGGCGCGCGGCGACACCTTGAGCGCGCCCTCCCCGAAGATCGGGACGATGCGCAGATTCTCGACCCGGTACTGGGCCTGGAAGACGCCGAACTTCAGCGGTCCCTGGAAGGGCGGATCCACCACCAGCTTCGGCGGCGGCTCGCCCTTGAGTTCGTCATAGGGCGAGGCGCCGCGTATCTCGCGGGCGGTCTGGGCCGAGGCGGCGTTCGCGAGAGCCGCGGCCGCCGCGACTGCGGCAAGGGTCTTGATGAAGCTTTTCATGGCCTGTGCCTCCCTTCAGCGCAGCGAGTTGAAGGCCGCCCGAAGCTCACGGGCGAAGATTTGCGGCTCTTCCCAGGCGGCGAAATGGCCGCCCCGCTCGGCCTGGTTGAAATAGACCAGGCTCGGGAAGGCGCGGCGGGCCCAGCTTTCCGGCGCGCGGAACAGATCGTCCTCGGGGAAGACGGTGATGGCCACCGGCACCTTGATCTCGCGCGTCTTCTGCGCCTCCGCGCTGAGCAGATTCTGGTCCCGATTCTCCCAGTAGAGCCGGGCTCCCGAAACGACGGTGTTGGTCAGCCAGTGGAGCGAGAAATTGTCGAGCACCTCGTCCACGGTCGGGGTCTGGTTCGGATCCTCGCCGTAGTTCCACTTCCCGAACCCGCCATGGACGAGCATGTAGGCGGCGAGGCCGGTGGGAGAGTCGGTGAGGCCGTAGCCCACCGCCTGCGGCCGGGCCGTCATCATCTGGTAATAGCCCCAGCCCCCGCTCCCGATGAACCGCCGGACGTCCTCGAGCGCGGCCCGCTCCGTGTCGGACAGGCCCGCCGGCCCGGGCCCGGGGCTCCCGATCGCCGCCGCGGCGTCGGGCGGGAAGACGGCCGGAAGATTGGTGTGGATTCCGAGCAGCCCCGGCGGCGCCTGTCGCGCCATCGCCTCGACGACCGCCGCTCCCCAGTCTCCGCCCTGGGCCAGATAGCGGCCGTAGCCCAGCCGCTTCATGAGCACGTCCCAGGCCCGGGCGATTCGCTCCGCGCCCCAGCCGGTTTCGGTCGGCCGGGAGGAGAAGCCATAGCCGGGCAGCGAGGGGATGACGACGTGGAAGGCGTCCTCGGCTCGGCCGCCATGAGCCGTAGGGTCGGTCAGCGGCTCGATGAGCTTGATCTGCTCGAAGACCGAGCCGGGCCAGCCGTGCGTGATGATCATCGGCCGGGCGTCCGGATGCTTCGAGCGGACGTGGAAGAAGTGGATGTCGACGCCGTCGATACGGGTCATGAATTGGGCAAAGGCGTTCAGCTTCGCCTCCCCCTTGCGCCAGTCGTAACCGGTGGCCCAGTAGCGCACGAGCGGCTGCAGGTTGGCCAGCTGCGCCCCCTGCGACCTGTCGTCGACGGTTTCCTTGTCCGGCCAGCGGGTCGACCGGAGCCGCCTGCGCATGTCGGCGACGGCTTCTTCGGACACGTGCGCCCGGAACGGCCGGATGGAAGTATCCCCGTCCGGCTGTGCGGCGGCTGCAATTGCCGCCGAAGCGCCCGCCGCCGTCGCCTCCGCGGATGCCGGCGCTACCGTGGTCTCGGCGGCAATCGAGGGCGCCGGCGTGGTCGCCGCCTGGGCGGCGGCGGGAAGGCAGGCGCCGATCGCCCCCACCAGCATTGTGGTCGCAAGCAATTCGCGCCTGCCGATACGCGGACGGGATTCGAACATCATCGTTTCTCCTCGATGGGCCTTGGGTCGGAAAATCGGGTGAGGACGCGGACGGGGGCGGAGGGGGTTGGGGCTCGGCCCGTCCGCGTCCTCGAAAAGCTCAGCGCAGCGTCCTGAACGCCGCCCTGAGCTCCTCTGCGAAGATCCGGGGCTGCTCCCAGGCGGCGAAATGGCCGCCTTTTTGCGCCCGGCTGTAGTAGATGAGGTTGGGATAGGCCCGCTCGGTCCAGCTCCGCGGCGCCTCATATTGCTCGCCCGGGAAGACGGTGACCGCGACCGGCGTCTTGACTCCCTTGGCGTTGAAGAAGCCGCCTTTATATTCCCAGTAGAGGCGGGACGCGGAGACTCCCGTATTGGTCAGCCAGTAGAGCGTGATGTTGTCGAGTATCTCGTCGCGGGTCAGCTCGCCCGCGGCGCTGCTCGTGCGATCTAGGGCCGAGGCGACCGCCGCCGCCGGCTGGCCGTCGGCATCGTTATGGTCGAGCAGCCAGGCCGCGAGGCCGACCGGCGAATCCGCGATCCCGTAGAGGGTCTGAGGGCGCGAGCCCATCAGCCGCGCATAGTCGACCTGCCTGAACGTCCTGACCAGCTGGTCGAAGGCCCGCTTCTCCTCGTCCGAGAGGCCGGCGGGCGGCGGAGCTCCGGCGAGCAGGGCCTTGTCGACGTCGGCCGGGACCGTCGCCGGCATGTTGGTGTGGACGGCGAGCAAGCCGGCAGGCGCCTGAAGCCCCATCTGATCGACCACGAACGCGCCCCAGTCGCCGCCCTGGGCGACGTAGCGGGCATAGCCGAGCCGATTCATCAGCTCGGCCCAGGCTCGCGCCATACGCTCCGGACCCCAGCCGGGGCTCGCCGGTTTGCCGGAGAAGCCGTAGCCCGGCATCGAGGGGATGACGACATGGAACGCGTCGTCGGCCCTGCCGCCGTGAGCGGTGGGATCGGTGAGCGGGCCGACGAGCTTGATCTGCTCCAGCACCGAGCCGGGCCAGCCGTGGCTGATCACCAGCGGAAGCGCGTCCGGGTGCTTGGAGCGGACGTGGATGAAGTGGATGTCGAGGCCGTCGATGTTCGTCACGAACTGCGGCAAGGCGTTCAGCTTCGATTCCGCCTTCCGCCAGTCATAGTCGGTGGCCCAGTAGCGGGCGAGCTTCCGCATGGTCGCGAGCGGAACGCCCTGCGAGGAATCGGCGACGGTCTCCTTCTCCGGCCATTGGGTCGCCGCGATCCGCCGGCGCATCTCGGCGAGCGCCTCGTCGGACGCCCTGAACCGGAAGGGGCGGATCGAAGAGTCTCCGCTCCGCTCCGGACGCGCAGCCTCGGGGCCGACGCTTTGGGTCGCGGCCGCCTGGAGCGGGGCTACCTGGGCCGCCGAAGCCGCAGCGGCTCCGGCCGGAGCGGAGCCGGTCTCGGCCCGCGCGGCGGCGGGGGCGAAGATCCCGACAGCCCCGGCGAGTGCCGACGCGGCGAGCCACCGGCGGCGGGCGGATCCCTTCACTCCTGAGCGCATGAGCCTCCTCCTGTGCGATCTTCCGGCGCAGCTTCGCCGGCGAGGAGGATGGTGCGCCCGGCGCGACCGGGCCGCCATTGTACGAAGGTGTCGGATATACGTTGGGATAGTCCGGCCGAAGCGGGCATCTCCTCGTCTGGCCGGTCCTGGCGCGGGACCCGCTGCCAAGGTGTTCCCTAGACCTAAGTCCAATGGAGGACCGCCGCTCGCGCCCCTAGCCGGGCTTCCTCGCGAACAGCAAGATCGGGGAGGCGGAGCCATGACAGTCGAATGCGTGGGTACGGAACGGACAAGGCCGGTCCTTCCGCTTCATATCGTCGACGAGATCAACCACCGGGTGATCAACGAATATGCCGAGGCGATCTCGGCTTTGTCGCTGGCCGCACGCTCGTCCACGCCCGAGGCACAGGCCGCCATCGGCGAGGCGGCCGCGCGCCTGCGCGCCCATGTCGAGGCGCACCGCGCGCTGGTACCGCCGGGGCCGGACGGCCCCGTCAATCTGGCCAACTATCTGGGCGAGCTGTGCGCCTCGCTCTCGCGCGCGTCGCTCGCCGAACGCGGCGTCCGGATCGCCTTGCGCACGGATGAGATCAGGGTGGCGCCCGATACCGCGTGGCGGATCGGGCTGATCCTCGCCGAGCTGGTCCGCAACGCCTGCCGGCACGGGCTCGACGGAGGCGCGGGCGCGATCGCGGTCAGGGTCACCGAGCATCGCGGAATCATTCTCTGCCTGGTGGCGGACAGCGGCCGGGGCAGCCCCGATTCGAGGATGGGCCGCGGCCGGCGCCTGGCCCGCGCGATCGCCGGCGAGCTCGGCGGATCGGTCGACTGGTGGTTCTCGCCGACCGGAAGCCTCGCGCGCCTCGAAGTGCCGAAGGCCTGTTGATCCGGCCCGCCCACCTTGATGCGATCCTTGTCCGGCCGTAGCGGATTACTGACGGATGTGAGACACTGCCCCCGGATGGGGGAGAGCGCACAAGGCGGAACGGACCGCGCGAACTTGGCTCGGGAGGCCGAGCCGGTCCGGCGCTGGCTGACCCGCTTCTTCCGCCGCCGGATCCGGGACGAGTTCGAAGTCGAGGATCTGGTCCAGGACGTCTTCGCCCGCATCGTCGCTCGCGACGGCGGGGAGCGGGTCGAGCATCTCGGCGGCTATATCCTGAAAACCGCCTCGAGCGTCATCGCCGACCGCGCCCGCCGCCGCTCGGCGCGCAGGGCCGATCTCCACGTCGCCTTCGACTCCGACCTCCACGGCGGTGAGGAATTCGATCCCGAACGCGTCTTAAGCGGGAGGGAGGATCTCGATGCCGCCGCCGCCGCTCTGCTGTCCCTGCCGGAGCGCACCCGGACGGTCTTTGTGCTGCGCAGGCTGGAAGGCTATTCCTACCGCGAAGTGGCGTCGCATCTGGGCATCTCGGTCAGCGCGGTGGAAAAGCATCTGGTGAAGGCTCTTCGCCATCTCAGCGCGGAAATGGAGAAGCGCCTTGATCCGTGAGGCGCTCACTCTCGAGCGGCTGAACGCCATGGAACCCGGGGAGGCGGCAGCCTGGTTCGTCGCCCGGCGCGCGGAAGGGCTGACGGCCGCCGAGGAGGAACTGCTCTCCGCCTGGCTTGCCGCCGGCGAGGACCATGTCCGGGCACTCGACCGGGCGGACCGGGCCTGGGGCTGGTTCGCGGGGGCGGAGGGGCATGAGGTGCTCGACGCGATTCGGGCGCATGCGCTCGCTCCGGCCCGGCGCGGCCGGGCGAGCTGGCGCCCGGCCGCGGCGGCCGCGCTGTTGCTGCTGCTGGTCGGGGCGAGCCTGATGCTTTGGCTCTTCCGCGGCCCGGGCGGGCCAGGTCCCGGCCCCCGTCCCGCCGACGTGATCTACGCGTCGGCGCCGGGCGAGGTGCGCGAGTTCAGGCTTCCCGACGGAAGCACCATGACTCTCGACTCCGGCAGCCGCGCCGTCGGGCACGGCGAGAGGTCGGTCGAGCTGGCGCGGGGGCGCGCCTTCTTCGCCGTCGCCGCGAATCCTTCCCGGCCCTTCGAGGTCACGGCCGGGGACCGCAGCGTCATCGCGCTCGGCACACGCTTCGACGTCGCACTCGCTGCGGGCACCCTCACCGTCAATCTGCTCGAGGGGCGGGTGACCGTCGGCCCGAGCGACGGCGGCGCCGCTCCGGTCACGCTGGAGCCGGGGCAGCGCTTCGTCGAGCAGGGCGGCCGGGCGACGGTGCGAACGATCGGGGCCGGGCTCGAAAGCGCGACGGGCTGGACTCGCGGCCTCCTCCACTTCGACGATGCGACGCTCGCCGAGGCCGCGGCGCAGATCAACCTCTACTCCAGGGAGCCGATCGTGATCCGCGATCCCGAGGTGGCGGCGATGCGGATATCGGGCGAGTTCCGGGCCGGCGACGCGATGCGCTTCGCCGCCGCCGTGGCCGAGCTCCGCCCGGTCCGGCCGGTCCGCCGCGCCGATGAGGTCGAGCTGGTCGCCGCCCGATAAATTTCGTCACGGCTCCGGATCGAGATGGGGATTTCCGATTCCGCTGCGTCTTCGGGAGCGGTGGATAGGAGAGCGGAAGCATGACCAGCGTCCTGGCATTGTCCGACAGCCGAAGCGTCCAGTCGCAGCCGGCCCGCTGGCCGCTCCGGACCCTGGTGCCGTCGCCCCGGAACCCCGGAGGCGAGGCGCGGCCGATGCGCTCGGTCGTTCATGTGGTCGATTTCGACGATGAGCTCCGCGCGCTTCTCGCGGGTCTGTTCGAGTCGGTCGGGCTGGAGACTCGAAGCTATTGCGATTTCGACGCCTTCGCGGCGGCCGCGCTTCCCGACGTTCCGGCCTGCCTGGTCGTCGACGCCCGGCTGGCGACGATCCGCGGACTCGGCCTTCAGGCGCAGCTGCGGCCGCTGGACGGTCGGGTCCCCGTCGTGGTCACCGCCAGCCGCCCCGACGTGCCGATGGCGGTCGACGCGATGAAGGCGGGGGCGGTGGACTTCCTCGCCAAGCCCTTCCGCGAGCAGGAAATCCTCCACGCCGTCGGCGCCGCCTTGAGCGCCGACCGCGAGCGCCGACTGGCCGAAGCACGGCAGGCCGAGATCAGGGCCCGCTTCGAGACGCTCAGCCGCCGCGAGCGGGAGGTGATGGCGCTGGTGACGGCGGGCCGGCTGAACAAGCAGGTCGCCGGCGACCTCGGCCTGTGCGAGATCACGGTCAAGGTCCACCGCGGCGCCGCGATGCGCAAGATGGGTGCCCGGACGCTGGTCGACCTCGTCCGAATGGCCGACTCGCTCGGGCTTGGGCGCGGCTCCCCCGGCGCTCAGAAGCCGTAGCTCAGCACCAGCTCGAACCGGCGCCGGCGCGGGTCGCCGTAGGGGCTGTAGCCCGGGCCTGGCGCTTCGGCGGCGGTTTGGCGCGGCGGCGAGGCGTCGAACAGATTGACGATGCCGAGATCCGCGCTGAGCTCGCGGTCGGAGCCGGCGCCGCCGATCCGGAAGCGGCGGCTTGCAAACAGGTCGACATAGGTCTGGCCCCGCACCCGCGGCGAGCCCTGGTGAAGGATTGCAAGCTCGCCGTCCAGACCTGCATAGGAGATGCGATAGTCGTCGAAATACTGGATATTGGCTCCGACGGTGGTCTCCCCCCTCGTCCATTCGAGCCCGCCATTCGCCCGCCACCGCAAAGGCGTGTCGCGGTAGCCGATCAGCTCAAGGCCCGGTTCGAACAGGTCCTTCCTCAGATGGCCCATCTGAAGCGTGGCGAGGGCGGAGGCGCGCAACCGGCCGCCGAGGAGCCGCAGCGGCCATTCGAGGCGCGCATCGAGCGAGCGGACGGTCCGGCTTGTGCCGTTCATCGTCCGGGCGTCGATCACCGCGATCTTGCCGGCCGTGTAGCCTTTCGCCCGGTCCTCCTCGGTCAGCGGCAGGCGGGTCACCCGCTCCGGGAAATCCGCTTCGTGCGCGAGAACGAAGCTCTCGTTGAGCCTCAAGGCATCCCCGGTCCTCCGGATCCGTGAATAGTCGAGGGACAGAATGGGGCCGTCTTCCCCAAACGGAGTCAGCACCGCTCCCAGAGACAGGGTGCTCGCCCGCACCACGTCGAGGTCCGGAGACCCGCCGGTTATGTAGAGGTATCTGCCCTCGTCGCTGAAGAAGCTGTTGCCCCGCCTGGGATCGGTGAGGAAGGCCAGATTGAAGTCGAACTCGATGGGGACCAACTCCCCCAAGGCGGGCGGCTGAGCGCCGGTCGCGTAGCTGCCGCGAAGCATCAGCCACGGCCAGGGCGACGACTTGGCCCCCGCCGTATAGCCGGTGGCGCGAAAGCGGGGGCGAACCACGTTCAGGGGGAGCGGTCCGCCGGGGTTGGTCGCGAAGGAGACTCTCAGGCCGTCGCGGCGCACGGCCAGCTGCAGCTCCAGGTTCCTGAGCAGCGGAATCGGCGCTGAGGCTCCGCCGACGGGTGCCCTGAGCTCCCCGTAGAAGGAGGTCGAGCGGCCCGATTGCGAGGCATATTCCGTCTCGCTGTCCATCGTGTCGCTGCTCATCGACACGGTGGTGGCGGGAACCTTCTCCCGGCGGCGCTCCGCGAGCAGGGTCAGGGTCACCGGCCCTCCCGCCGCGTCGAACAGCGGGCCGGCCAGCCGCAGCGACTGCTCCTCGTAGCGATTGTGCCGCTCGAAGTCGGAATAGGCGCTTCGCCGATATTCCGGCGCGGCCGCCGCCGCCAGGAATGCATCCCACGGTCCCAGCGGGTTCAGGGGCTCGCCGCCGAAGATGAAGAGCGGACCGTTGAAATAGTTTTCGTTCGAGCTTCTGAAGTCGAAGGAGGCGGAGCCGAACGTGGCCTCCGCGGTTCCCCGCCAGCGCGCGGGCAATGAGGCGATCAGGCCCGCCGTGTAGCGTTGGGTCGTCATGATCGTCCTGACCTCGACGCTCCTTCCGGGAACCGGAAACCGCACCTCCAGGAATTGCTCGAAGGGGTTGGCGGCCGAGCCCGGGAACAGGAACAGGCTGCCATGGTCGTCATGGCTGAGGTGGCGCCCCCGGTTGCGGAGGAAGACCGCGTCGGCGAAGGCCTCGATCCGGTCGCTGAACCGATGCCGCAGGTTGAGCATCCCCGAAGTCACATTCGGGCTGGAGCCGATTTCGCTTTCGTCCCGGCCCTCGGGCACCGAGACATCCAGTTGGCCCGCCCGCCCCGCAAGCGCCTGGGCGAGGTCCGTCGCGGTGCCGGCGAAGCCAAGCGGGAGAAAAGTGTGGGTGGAGCCCAGCGGCGCTCCTCCATATTCCGGCCTGAACACCAGATCCTCGCCGGTGAAGGAGAAGATTCCGATCGAGTTCGTCGGCTGCCCCGCGGCGACGACCCGTTCGGGCGCGAACCTCGAACTTCCCTCGATGTCGCGGAGCACGTAGCGGCGCTGGCCGACGAAGAGAGGCCGGGTGCGGGAGTGGCTCAGGAACAGCATCATCCCCGAACGGCCGCCATCGGGCGAGACGCCGAACCGGCCTTCGAGGCCGACCCGGCGCGAGTCGCCCCGCGAGCTGATGCCGGCCGTGGCGTGAAGATCGAGGCCGCTATAGTCGCGCTTCAGGATGACGTTGACGACCCCGCCCAACGCTCCGAAGCCGTAAATACCGCCGGCCGTGCCGGTGAGCGTCTCCACCCGTTCGATCGCGTGGAGCGGCACGCCATTCAGGTCGGGCTGCTCGAAGTCGAAGGTGCCGGGGCTGGACGGGATGCTCGGCAGCCGCCGCCCGTCGAGGAGGATGAGGGTGCCGTCCGATCCCAGGCCCCTGAGGTCGATCTGCGAGTTCGTCTTGCCGCCTTCGAGGAGCGAAGGCGGGACCACCTGGGTGTTCTGGGTGACCCGGCTCCGGAAATATTGCTCGAGATTGTCGCGGTGCGCCCGGACGATCTCCCGGCCGGTCGTGACCCGATAGGGCTGCACGTCGTCCTGCCGGCGGCGGATGTCCACATTCTGGGTGCGCTTGCCGACGATCAGAATGTCGGGGACGGGCAGGTCCTCCGGTCCAACCGCCGGCTTATCTTCCGGCGCGCTCGGCGGGGCGGCCGCGCGCCGCTCGATCACGAAGGCGCCGGAGGCCGTCCGCCGCGCCCTGAGGCCGCTCCCGCCCAGCAGGTGCCGGAGCGCGGTTTCGACGCTCAGCCTGCCGCGAAGCGCGGGCGCCGGCAGGCCGCGCACCGAGGCCTCGTCGAACAAAAGGTCGGTGCCGGTCTGGCGGGCAAGGTCGTGAAGCGCCGACGACAGCGAGCCGGCGCGGATGGCCACTGCGTGCCTTGGAACGGCGGCGGCCGCCGGCGGCCCCATCGCCAGCGCCCAGGCCGTGACCAGTCCAGCCATGGTTCGGCTGAGCATGGGCCCGCTCTCCCCCCGGAGGTTGGAACGCCCTCTTAACATGTCGCGGCGGCACGGTCACGCGCCGAACGAACGCGAATCTGCTAAGGCACGGAAAACAATGAATGGCGCACCCGAGAGGATTCGAACCTCTGGCCTCTGCCTTCGGAGGGCAGCGCTCTATCCAGCTGAGCTACGGGTGCGTGGAAGCGCCGCGCTTAGCAAAGGCGCGGGGACGCCGCCAGTGGGTTTAGCCGATGCCCTTGCTAGCGGACCGAGGTTTCGATCCGCTGGAAGGTGCCGAGGGCGCAGGCCGGGCCGGCCGGGCCCCCGCCGCCGCTCCGGTTCACATGGATGAGGTCCACCGAGCAGAGCCGGCTGAGCGAGGTCCGGTAGGAGAAGCTGTCCTCGAAGGCGAGGCCGGGGCATTCGTGCCGGAGGCGGTTCCGGTAGACCTCGCGGCCGCGCATGAAGAAGTCGATCGTCCGGCCGTCCCGCACCCGTGTATGGTCGATCCGGGCGATGTCGAGGCAATCGACCGGATCGCCGACCGGCCTCGCCTCCGCCAGCGCCCGCCGGTCCGCCTCCTGCCGCTGCGTCGGGCCCCGGGCGCATCCGGCGAGGGTGCAGGCGGCGGCGAGGGCCAGGACCAAAATCTTCATGCTTTCCTCCTCGGCGGCTTCAACGCACCGGCGCCCGCTTCGCTTCCGGGCGGCGGAGTCTTGGGCTGATAGCGGCAGATGTCGGCGATGACGCAGCGCCAGCATTCGGGCTTGCGCGCCTTGCAGACGTAGCGGCCGTGCAGGATGAGCAGATGATGGGCGTCCCGGCGGTAAGGCGGAGGGGTCGCGGAATCGAGGCTGCGCTCCACCTCGAGCACGTCCTTGCCCGGGGCGAGGCCGGTGCGGTTGGCGACCCGGAAGACGTGGGTGTCGACCGCGAACGTCTCAGCCCCGAACGCGCAGTTCATCACGACGTTGGCGGTCTTTCGCCCGACCCCCGGCAGCGCCTGGAGCGCTTCGAGGTCGGCCGGCACCTCGCCCCCATGCCGCTCGATCAGCGCCTGCGACAGGGCGATGACATTCTTCGCCTTCGTGTTGAACAGCCCGATCGTCCGGATATGCTCCTTGAGCCCCTCCTCGCCGAGCGCCACCATCGCCTCCGGCGTGTTCACCGTCCTGAAGAGCTCGCGGGTGGCGAGGTTGACGCTGGCGTCGGTGGCCTGCGCCGAAAGGACGACGGCGACCAGCAACGTGTAATGGTTGACGAAGTCGAGCTCCGTCTCGGGGTTCGGCGTACGATCGTTCAGCCGCCGATAGAGCTCCGCGATCTCGGCCGGGCTCACTTCAGCCCCAGCACGTCCGCCATCGTGTAGCGGCCCGCCGGCCGGCCGACGAGCCACAGGGCCGCCTCGATGGCGCCACGGGCGAAGATGGCGCGGCTCTCCGCCCGGTGGCCGAGCTCGAGCCGTTCCCCTTCCGCGGCGAAGATGGCGAGATGCTCGCCCGCGACCGAGCCGCCGCGCAGCGAGGCGAAGCCGATCCGCCCCGGCTCGCGCGGGCCGGTGAGGCCGTCGCGGCCGCGGTCGGCGACCGAGTCGAGCTCGACTCCGCGTCCCTCCGCCCCGGCCCTGCCCAGCATCAAGGCGGTCCCGGAGGGCGAGTCGGCCTTCATCCGATGATGCATCTCGACGATTTCGAGGTCCCAATCCTCGCCCAGCCGGGCCGCCGTCTCGCGCACCAGATGGGCGAGCAGATTGACCCCGAGCGAGGTATTGGCGGCGTAGATGAGCGGGATCTCGGCCGCCGCTTCCTCGATCAGCCGGTGATGGTCGGGCGCGAGGCCGGTGGTTCCGATCAGGATCGGCTTGCCCGCCCGTCGCGCCTGGGCGAGATGCCCCGCGACCGCCTCGGGCACCGAAAAGTCGACGAAGACATCCGGATGATGCTCGGAGAGCCGGACGTCGTCGCGAAGCGCCGCCGCCTCGGCGATCGCCTGCCCCATCCGCCCGCCGGCGCCGAAAATCGAGATGCCCGTCATCCCCCCTCCAATGCGGGAGCGGCGGCGGGATCGCAACCGCCATCCGCCCGGTTTCCTCGGCGGCCAAGGCTCGATATCATCGGCCGGGCTGAGGGCGGAAGGGGCCGCCGCCAGCCACCGCGGGAGAAAGCCATGACCTACGAAAAGCCGGAACGCAGCGGGCTGCGCCAGGTGGACTCAACCGAGATTTTCGGACCCAACCAGTTCGTCACCGGGGTGCGCGGCTGGACCGGCTCAGACGTGGTGCTGACCGGAAGCAGCGTCTCCGACGGCGCCACGGTGGCGATGCTCTATGCCGGGCCGCTGGCGCCCACCTATGCCGGCGGCGTCTACCTCAACCCGCCTTCATTCGAAGGCCAGGAGGTGACCACCTCGACCTTCTACGGGCCCGACACCTTCCTGTTCAATCCGGCCCTGGGCGAAGGCAATGTCCGGGCGGTCGGAAGCTATCAATATTCGGACAGCGGCGCCTACAATCACGGCATGCTCTATCAGGGGCCGCCGGCGGGCGGCGGCAGCTGGACCCAGATCGACGTTCCGAGCGCGGCGGTCGGCGGCGCTTCGGTGTGGAACACGATCCCGCACAGTACGATGGGCGATCTCGTCGTCGGCGACTTCGACCTCGCCGACCAGCCGTTCTCCGCCGGCGCCTTCGTCTACAATATCGCCCGGGACAGCTGGACGATCATCGACTTCGAGGGCTGCTCGCTCACCACCGCCTACGGCATCTGGCAGGACGGCCCCGGAAGCAGCCTGTACACGATCGTCGGCGGCACCCGCGACGGCCACGGCATCAACCGCGGCTTCGTCGTCGGCTACGATTCGGCGAGCGGGACCTTCAGCAATCTGAAGCTCTACAGCGCGATGAACCGTCCGGGCCTCCTCACCCATTTCGAAGGCGTCACCGCCACCCCGACCGGCTTCCACCTCGCCGGAATGACCGCCACCTGCGCCCTGCTCGCGGCGATCGAGGTGAATCCGGACGGCACCTTCAGCGATGCCGTCTGGACCGCCTACAATTATCCAGACAGCGCGCTCACCACCGGCAACACCGTCTACCGGAACACTCTGATGGGCGTGTTCGCGGTGTCGGGGGCGAAAGGCATCCAGAGCTACGCCGCGACGTTCGGCGGCTGATGCGCGATATCCGCAATATCGTCATCCTCACCGGCGCCGGAATCTCCGCCGAGAGCGGCCTCGCCACCTTCCGCGGCCCGGACGGGCTGTGGGAAGGCCATCGGGTCGAGGACGTGGCGACTCCGCAGGCCTTTCGCCGCGATCCGGCGCTGGTCCAGGCTTTCTACGACGCCCGCCGCGCGCGGCTGAGCGGGGTCGAGCCCAACGCAGCCCACCGCGCCCTCGCCCGGCTCGATGCCGAATGGCCCGGGGACCTGCTCATCGTCACCCAGAATGTCGACGACCTGCACGAGCGGGCCGGGGCCCGGCGGCTTCTGCACATGCACGGCGAGCTCAAATCCGCCTGGTGTCTCGCCTGCGACGCCCGAATGCCATGGGAGTCGGAGCTTTCGAGCGGTCCGCCTTGCCCCGGCTGCGGCGAGAGCGGCGGGCTCAGGCCGGATATCGTCTGGTTCGGCGAGATGCCCTACGGGATGGAGCGGATCGACCGGGCGCTGACGGGCGCCGACCTGTTCGTCTCGATCGGAACGTCGGGCGCCGTCTACCCGGCCGCCGGCTTCGTCCAGACTGCCCGCTATGCCGGCGCCCGGACGCTCGAGCTGAACCTGGAGCCGAGCCTCGGCAGCGTCCTTTTCGACGAGGTCCGCACCGGGCCGGCAGGCGCGCTGGTGCCGGAATGGGTGGAGGAGGTTCTCGCCTCCTGACCCTCTACTTCGCCATTCCGAAAAGCTGGGCCATTACCGACGGGGTAGGACCGCCCGCCTGGATCAGCTGCACATAGAGCATCTGCCCGTCCACCGGCGCCTTGAAGGTCTCGACAGTCACTCCCGGAATGGCCGCGCCCGTATGCGGAGCGGGTTTGAAGTCGAGACCCGTCCAGGCCATCGTCTCGCGCAGCCTGGAGAGCGCCGCGCCCCTTCTGTCGCCGGTGACGACAACGGTGCAGACCTTGCCGGCCGCTCCGCCGAACGCGACCTCGCCGTCGGCGCGCTTGGCGGCGACCATCCGGATCTCCCCGAAGCGGGGATCGTTCTGCTTCGCGACGGTCGGCGAGAAGCCCCGTTCCGCCAGCTGAGGCGCGGTCAGCGGGAAGCTGTCGGCGAGGAAAAGCGGGCAGAAGCCGTAGGCGAGGTCGGCGGCGATCTCCTCCGTCGAATATTGGCGCGGCTGAGCGACGCCGCCGGCCGGGAGCAGCAGGGCAAGGCTGGCGGCGGCGGCGAGCAAGCGGAAGAGCATTGAGATCCTTTCGAGTGAGAGCCGGCGAAGCTTAGCACCGGCGCGGCGCAAGGAAAGATGCTCGCCGGAGTGAGGCAGGCTCGCCAGGCAGCGCGTGATATGAGGTTTCGGTATTTGATCGCCTTCAGGCGATGCGATAGAATCGGACCCTGGAGCATCGCCCATGAACGACCAGCCGCCCCGCCGCCTCGCCCGCCATTTCGAGGTCTTCATCGAAGACCAGATCGCGCAGCGGAAATACAATGATTCCAGCGAAGTCATTGAGGATGCGCTGCGCTTGCTCGAGGAGCGTGAAGCGAAGCTCGACGGGCTTCGTCGGGCCTTGCAAGAGGGCATGGACAGCGGCGATGCCGGTTCGCTGGATATCGAGGAGATACTGCGCGAGGCGCGGGCAGAAGGGACGCCGCTCGCTCGGGTGGTTGAAGTCCGTTTATCCGCAAAGGCTCGTCGGGACCTGCAAGATATCTGGCGCTACGGCTGTCAGGAATGGGGGGAAGCGCAAGCCGACGCCTATGCGCGAACGCTCGGCAAGGCGATGGAATTCCTGGGCGGGCACCTGGCGTGGGCGTGACTACAGAATCGGTGCTATCCAATGGCCGCCGATGGAAAGTGGGCAGCCACCACATTTACTATTTCCTAGACGGCGGCGTGGTCCGGATTGTCCGCATCCTCTCAGCGAAGCAAGACCCGGCGCGACACCTTTCTTAAGCCGAGCGCCAGGCGCGAATCTTCTGAGCAGGGTCGAAGCGTTCACTCCACCCAGTCGAGCCCGATCTCCCGGTAGAGCCCGCGGTCCTCCTCCCAGTCGGGCTTCACCTTGACGTGGAGGAAGAGGTGGACCTTGCGGCTCAGCAAAGTCTCCAGCTCCTTCCTCGCCGCCTCGCCTATCGCCTTGATTCGCGTTCCGCCCTTGCCGAGCACGATGGCGCGCTGCGTGGTCCGGCCGACGAGTATCTGCTGGTGGATGGCGACCGAGCCATCCCGGCGCTCCTCATATTTCTCGGTCTCGACGGCGCTCGCATAAGGGAGTTCGGCGTGGAGCTGGAGGTAGAGCTGCTCGCGGGTCACCTCCGATGCGGCCAGGCGCTCGCTGGCGTCGGAGACCTGCTCCTCGGGAAAATGCCAGGGCCCTTCCGGCACCCGCTCCGCCAGCGCCGCCTTGAGGTCGGCCACTCCGTCGCCGGTGCTCGCGGAGACCATGTAGATGTCCTCGAAGTCGAGACGCTCGCCGAGCTGCGCCGCAAGCGCCAGAAGCACCTCCTTCTTCACCAGATCGACCTTGTTGAGGACGAGGATCTTGGGCTCGCGCCGGTTCTTGAGCGTGTCGAGCATCTCCTCGAGCCGACGGAAGAAGCCGGTCTTGGCGTCGACCACCAGGGCGATCAGGTCGGCGTCGGCCGCGCCCGCCCAGGCCGCGGCCACCATCGCCCGGTCGAGGCGCCGTTTCGGCTCGAAGATGCCCGGCGTGTCGAGCAGCAGGATCTGCGCCTCGCCGTGAATGGCGATGCCCATCAGCCGGGTCCGGGTGGTCTGCGCCTTGGGGCTGACGATCGCCACCTTCTGCCCGACCAGGGCATTGACCAGGGTCGACTTGCCGGCATTGGGCGCTCCGACGACGGCGACGAGGCCGCATCGGGTGGAAGAGGGCGGGGTGGGAATTGCCACAGTGGGTCCTTCGATACGCCGCTTCGACTTCGCTCAGCGGCTACTCAGGATGAGCGGCTGAGGATACCCCCTCCGCTCATCCTGAGTAGGGACTGAGCCTGGCGAAGGCCCGTATCGACGGATCATTTCAGCTGCTCCAGAAGCTTGGCCGCGGCCGCCGTCTCCGCCTCCTGCTTCGAGGCGCCCTCCGCGGTCGCGGAGCCGACGCCCCTGATCTCGACCTCGACGACGAAGGTCGGCGCATGCTGGGGTCCGGAGCGTCCGGCGAGGCGATAGGCGGGCGGCTTGCGCTCCTGAGCCGCCGCCCATTCCTGAAGCGCGGACTTGGGATGCTGCGGCGCCTTGTCGCGGGTGCTGACCCGGTCAGCCCACGCCCGGCGGACGAAGGCTTCGGCGGCCTCGAGCCCGGAATCGAGATAGAGCGCTCCGATCAGCGCCTCGACGACGTCGCCGATGACGTTGTCGCTGTCCGAGGCGCCGTCCTCCCGCGCCTGCTTGCCGAGGCGAACCCGCGGTCCGATGCCGAGCTCGCGGCCGACCTCGGCGCAGGTCTCGCGGGCGACGAGGGCATTGAGGCGCTTGGAAAGCTGCCCCTCCGGCTCGGCCGGGAACAGCTCGTAGACCCAGGCCGCGACGGCCAGGCCGAGGACCCGGTCGCCGAGAAATTCGAGGCGTTCATATTGCGCCTCGCCGAAGCTGGAATGGGTGAGCGCGCGCTCGAACAGGGCCGGGTCGCGCGGCGCCAGTCCGAGCGCCTCCTCCAGCCAGGCGGAGGTTTCCCTGTCCATCAGAAGGTCCGCCCCACCCGCTCCCAGCGCGCCGCCGACACCCAGGTCCACGGCTTCAGCCACTCCACCGAGCCGTCGGTGGAGAAGAAGGTGATCAGCGCCCGTCCGATGACATAGTCCTTCGGCAGCAGCCCTACCCCCTCCTGCTCGAGGCTGAAGCGGCTGTCGGCGCTGTCGTCGCGGTTGTCGCCCATCATGAAATAATGGCCGGCGGGGACGGTGTAGACCGGGGTGTCGTCGGCGGGGCCCTCGATCTGGTCGATCACTTCGTAGGAGCGGCCGCCGGGAAGGGTCTCGCGGTAGCGCGGGTAGCGGCAGACGCGCTCGCCCGCCTCGGTCTCCGGCGCCCGCACCCGGCCGCCAAAGCGGCAAGGGCTGTTCGGAGTGACCGGCATCAGCCAGTCCGCGATCCTGACTTTCGGTACCGGCCTGTCGTTGAGGTAAAGCTGGCCTCCGCGCACCTGGACCCGATCGCCGGGGAGGCCGATCAGCCGCTTCACCCAATCCTCGTTCTCGCCCGGATAGCGGAAGACCACGACATCGCCGCGCTCCGGCTCTCCCGCCCAGATCCGGCCCTCGAACGAGGCGAGGCCGAACGGGATCGAGTAGCGCGAATAACCGTAGGGCCATTTGGCGACGAACAGGTAATCGCCGATCCTCAGCTCCGGAAGCATCGACCCCGACGGGATCACGAACGGCGCGACCACGAAGGTGCGCAGGAGGATCGCGAACAGGAAGAAGAGCAGCAGGAACCGCGTCGTCTCGGCCAGCCCGCCCTTCTTCTTCTTTTTTCCGGGCTTCGCCACACCACTCGCCATGCCGCCGCTTTCGCTTGGGGCGGGGGGCGGGTCAAGCGCCGTGTCCCCCCCTCCTCTTCGTCCCCCTCCCTGGAAGGGAGGGGTAGGGGTGGGTAGGCGAGCGCAGCGAGACTTACTCGCTGATTCGGAGTTTCGGCCGCCTTCGGCGGACCCACCCCCTCCCCCTCCCTTGCAGGGAGGGGGAGGGTGATTGGCATAGCCTCCCCTCCTCTCTAAGAGCCGCCGCATGGACGAAAACCAAGCCTGGGCCGCCCTCGAAGCGGCCGAGCCGCAAACCCTCGCCGGGCTGTTCGCCGCCGAGCCGGACCGCCTCGACCGCCTAGCGCTCGACCTTCCGGGTCTGCATTTCGACTTCGCCAAGACCCACCTCGGCGCCCCGCTCCTCGCCGCCTTCCAGGCGCTTGCCGAAGCGCGCGACCTGGCCGGCGCGCGCGACGCCCTGTTCGCCGGAGCGGTCGTCAACCCGACGGAGGGCCGTGCCGCCGAGCATAGCGCGGAGCGCGGCCAGGGGGCGCCGGAGAGCGTCGCCCGCGCCGTGGGCCTGCGCGCCCGGATGCGCGCCCTGGTCGACGCGATCGAAGCCGGCGCGTTCGGCCCCATTCGCCACATCCTCCACATCGGCATCGGCGGCTCGGCGCTCGGCCCCGATTTCGTGATCGACGCGCTCGGCCGCGATTCCGCCCGCTACGAGGCGGCCGTGGTCTCGAACGTCGACGGCTCGGCGCTAGAGGAGGCGGTGGCGGATTTCGATCCGCACACGACGCTCCTCGTCGTCGCCTCCAAGACCTTCACCACCCTCGAAACCCTGCTCAACGCCCGCTCGGCGCTCGCCTGGCTGGAGCAAGGCGGAGTCGCCGATCCCTACGGCCGGGTCGTCGCCCTGACCGCCGCTCCCGAGCGGGCCTTGGAATTCGGGATCGACGAGACCCGGATCCTGCCTTTCGCCGAGAGCGTCGGCGGCCGCTATTCCTTATGGTCGCCGATCGGCTTCCCCGCCGCCCTGACGCTGGGCTGGGAAGCGTTCGAGACCCTGCTCGAAGGCGCCGCGGCGATGGACCGCCACTTCCGCCTTGCCCCAATGGCCGGGAACGCGCCCGTGCTCGCCGCCTTCGCCGACCGCTATTACGCCAACGTCCGCGGCTGCCAGACCCGCGCCGTCTTCGCCTATGACGAGCGTCTGCGCCTGCTGCCCCCCTATCTCCAGCAGCTCGAGATGGAATCGAACGGCAAATCGGTGAAGCTCGACGGCTCCCCCGCCGGCCGCGCCACCTCGCCCGTCACCTGGGGCGGAGTCGGCACCGACGCACAGCACGCCGTCTTCCAGCTCCTCCACCAGGGCACGCATCTCGTGCCGGTAGAGTTCGTCGCCTGCGTCGAGCCCGGCCACGCCTTCGACGAGGAGCATCACCGCCAGCTCCTCATCAACTGCTTCGCCCAGGGGGCCGCTTTGATGTCCGGCAAGCCGGGCGACGACCCGCACCGCCATTATCCTGGCGACCGGCCGTCGACGACCATCCTCCTCGACCGCCTCGATCCCGCCACTCTCGGCGCCCTCATCGCCTTTTACGAGCACCGCACCTTCGTGAACGCCGTCCTGCTCGGCATCAATCCGTTCGACCAGTTCGGAGTCGAGCTGGGCAAATCGATGGCGAAAGCGATCGACGGCGGCGACGAACTGGACTTCGACCCCTCGACCCGGGCGCTGATCGACCGGGCTTTGGGGCCTTCGTCATTGCGAGGAGCGTAGCGACGAAGCAATCCAGCGGGCAGAGGCGCAGCACTGGACTGCTTCGCTACGCTCGCAATGACGGAGAACACCATGCTGATCCTCATCTACCTCTATGACGGGGTTACCGCCCTTGACGCCGTCGGGCCCTACGAATCGCTGAGCCGTCTGCCGGGAGTCGAGATACGCTTCGTCGGCCGCCGTGCCGGGCCGGTCCGCACCGGCGACGGCTTCCTGGGCCTCAACGCCGACACCGGCATCAACGACGAGATGGAAGCCGACATGCTGATCGTCCCGGGCGGCAGGCGCGCCGGCGTCCAGCGCGAGCTGGGCGAGGAAAGGGTGCTGGGCTGGATGGCGGTGCTCGACGCCGTCACCACCCGGACCTGCTCGGTCTGCACCGGCTCTCTCATCCTCGGCGCGGCGGGATTGCTCGAGGGACGCCGGGCCTCGACCCATTGGGGCGCGCGAGAATATCTGAGCCACTTCAACGCCACCTACTCCGCCGACCGGGTCACCGAGGACGGCAAATATCTGACCAGCGCCGGGGTCTCCGCGGGCATCGACCTCGGCCTTCGCCTGTGCGCCGAGATTGCCGGCCGCGAGGTGGCCGAGGCTGTCCAGCTCAGCATGGAGTACGACCCCGACCCGCCCTTCAAGGCCGGCAATTTCAGGGACGCGACTCCGGAGCGGCTCGCCGCCGTCGCCAAGCTGAACATCTGAGGCTGTCGACCGGACTGTCCCTCCCGTTCGGGCTGAGCCTGTCGAAGCCCTCTCCTTTCCCTGGACGCTGAGGAGAAAGCCCTTCGACAAGCTCGGGGCGAACGGAGGTGGTGGTTCAACTCGGACGAAAACCAATCTAGGGCGGTCCGCAGCCCTATCTTCCCCGACGGAACCGACCCATGCCCCAGAGCTTCGACTACGACCTCTTCGTCATCGGCGCCGGCTCCGGCGGCGTCCGCGCCGCGCGGGTCTCCTCCGCCCATGGCGCGAAGGTGGCGATCGCCGAGGAGCATAAGGTCGGCGGCACCTGCGTCATCCGTGGCTGCGTGCCCAAGAAGCTGCTCGTCTACGGCGCCCATTTCGCCGAGGATCTGCAGGACGCCCGCCGCTTCGGCTGGGACGTGCCCGCCTGCGCCTTCCACTGGCCGACCCTTCGCGACAACGTCCTCGCCGAGGTCGGCCGTCTCGAGCAGGCCTATAGCGAGACCCTGACCAACCATAAGGTCGAGATCATCAAGGAACGGGCCGAGGTGGCCGGTCCCCACGAGGTCCGTCTCGCCGGGGGCCGCAAAGTCACCGCCAGGACCATCCTGATCGCCACCGGCGCCCGTCCGGTCGTGCCGGATTTCCCGGGCAGCGAGCTCGGCATCACATCGAACGAGACCTTCCATCTGCCCGAACTGCCCAGACGGGTGGTGATCGCCGGCGCCGGCTACATCGCCAATGAATTCGCCGGAATCTTCCACAATCTGGGAAGCCACGTCACCCTGGTGAACCGCTCCGACGTCATCCTGCGCGGCTATGACGAGACGATCCGCGACCGGCTGCTCACCATTTCGATCATGAAGGGCATCGAGTTCAAGTTTCACGTCGCCTTCGAGCGGGTGGAGAAGCAGGGCGACGGGAGCCTCCTCGTCCACATGTCGGGCACCGATCCCATCCCCGCCGACGCCCTTCTCTATGCGATCGGCCGACAGCCCAACACGAAAGGTCTCGGACTCGAGAGCGCCGGAGTCGAGATCGACGACAAGGGCGCGGTGGTGGTCGACGCCGACAACAGGTCGAGCTGCGACAGCGTCTACGCCGTCGGCGACGTCACCAACCGAGTCCAGCTCACCCCGGTCGCGATCCGCGAGGGCCAAGCCTTCGCCGACACCATCTTCGGCAACAAGCCGACCCGAGTCGACTATGAGAACATCCCTTCGGCAGTGTTCAGCCATCCGCCGCTGGCAGGGGTCGGAATGACCGAGGGCGAGGCGCGCAACAAGCTGGGCTCGGTCAAGACCTACACGTCCGACTTCCGGGCGATGAAGAACGTTCTCGCCGGGCGCAACGAGCGGGCGCTCTACAAGCTCGTCGTCAACTCCGAGACCGACGAGGTGGTCGGCCTCCACATGATCGGCCCGGACGCCCCCGAAATCCTCCAGGCCGCCGCGATCGCAGTCAAGGCCGGGCTCAGGAAAGAGGATTTCGACGCGGTGGTGGCGCTCCACCCGACCATGGCGGAGGAATTGGTGCTGATGCGGTGACGTCCTTCTATACGCCGCTTCGACTTCGCTCAGCGGCTACTCAGGATGAGCGATTGTGACTATTCCTCGACCCGCTCATCCTGAGTAGGGACTGAGCCTGGCGAAGGCCCGTATCGAAGGACGCCCATTGACCGACCCCGCCTACCTCTCCGGCTTCGGCAACCATTTCGCCACCGAGGCCGAACCCGGCGCCCTCCCCCGAGGCCGCAACTCGCCGCAGAGGCCCGCCTTCGGCCTCTATGCCGAGCAGCTCTCCGGCACCGCCTTCACCGCCCCCCGGTCCGAGAACCGCCGCTCCTGGCTCTATCGCCTTCGCCCCAGCGCCGAGCATCCGCCCTACCGGCCCTATGAAGGGGCATCGCTGTTCAGCGCCGCCGCTCTCCACGATCCGCTTCCGCCCAACCGGCTTCGCTGGGACCCGTTGCCGCTGGAGGGCGAGGGCGCCGACCTGATCGACGGAATGGCGACGATGATGGCCAATGGCGGGCCGGAGGCGCTCTCCGGAGCGGCCGTCCACGTCTACCGGGCCACGGCCGAAATGACGCACCGGGCCTTCTTCAACGCCGACGGCGAGATGCTCTTCATCCCCGAGCGCGGACGGCTCGAGCTGCTGACCGAGATGGGACGGATCGAAATCGCGCCGGGCGAGGTCGCGCTCATCCCGCGCGGGGTGCGCTTCCGTGCCCGGCTCCCGGACGGAAGCGCCCGCGGCTATGTCGCCGAGAATCACGGCGCCCTGTTCCGGCTCCCTGACCTCGGCCCGATCGGCTCCAACGGCCTCGCCAATCCCCGCGACTTCCTGACCCCCGCAGCGCGCTACGAGGACGAAGAGGGCGAGGTCGAGCTGGTCCAGAAATATCTTGGCCGCCTCTGGACCACCCGGCTGGACCACAGCCCGCTCGACGTCGTCGCCTGGCACGGCAACCTCGCCCCCTGGAAATACGATCTCGCCCGCTTCAACACGATCGGCACGGTGAGCTTCGACCATCCCGACCCGAGCATCTTCACCGTCCTCACCAGCCCGTCCGAGACCCCGGGCCGGGCGAATGCGGATTTCGTCATCTTTCCGCCCCGCTGGATGGTCGCCGAGGACACGTTCCGCCCGCCCTGGTTCCACCGCAATGTGATGAGCGAGTGCATGGGGCTGATCCACGGCGCCTACGACGCCAAGGCCGAAGGCTTCGCTCCCGGCGGCCTCAGCCTGCACAACCTGATGTCCGGCCACGGCCCGGACGTGGCGAGCTGGAAGGCGGCTTCCCAGGCGGAGCTCAAGCCCCACAAGATCGAGGACACGTTGGCCTTCATGGTCGAAAGCTGCTGGCCGTTCCGGCCGACCCGCTTCGCGATGGAGTCAGGCTCGCTCCAGAAGGACTATGACCGGGCCTGGGGCGGCTTTCCGAAGGCGCGTCCGAGGGGCTGAGCGATGGCGACCAACCCTCCGCGGCCCTTCCCGCCCTGCCATCAATATCGTGATTTCCTCGATCCGGCCGAGCATGAGGGCCTGCTCGAATGGGCGATCGCCAATCGCGAGCGTTTCGAGCCCGCCCGGCTCACCGGCCACGTGCTCGATCCCAAGCGCCGGATCGCCGAGCGGCTCCGCGACCTCGGGCCCTACCGCGAGGTCCTCGAGCGGCGGCTGAACGAGAATCTCGCCGACATCTTCCGCCGCACCGGCACGAAGCCGTTCGAGATCGAGTTCTTCGAGCTGGAGGTCGCCGCCCACGGCGACGGCGCCTTCTTCGCCCATCACTGCGACATGCCGGTCGGCACGGGCCGCAAGCCGCTCGGCGGCGACAAGACGGGCAAGCAGGACCGGCTGATCAGCGCCGTCTATTATTTCCACCGGGAGCCGAGGCGATTCTCGGGCGGGACCCTGCGCCTCTACCGGCTCGGCGATCACGAGGCGTCGGGCGACTTTCTCGAGTTCGAGCCGGAGCAGAACAGCCTGGTCGTCTTCCCGTCCTGGGTCCGCCACGAAGTGCGGCGGGTGAGTTGTCCCGACTGCGCGTTCGAGGATTATCGCTTCGCGGTGAATGCCTGGCTGTGCCGGACCTTGGGGCCGAGGCCGTGAAAGGCGCGGCGACCGTCACCGCCTGGGGTCCCGGCCTTCGCTGGGACGGCGCTCTCCATTTTCGCCGCCTTCGCGTTGCTATAGTCGGACGCCATGACCTCGGACGTCCTCATCATCGGCGCCGGCCATAACGGCCTCGTCTGCGCTTATTATCTCGCGGCGAAGGGGCTGAAGGTCACGATCCTCGAGCGCCGGCACGTCGTCGGCGGGGCGGCGGTGACCGAGGAGTTCCACCCGGGTTTCCGCAACTCGACCGCGGCCTACACGGTCAGCCTGCTCAACCCGAAGGTCATCGAGGACATGCGCCTCTACGAGCACGGCCTGAAGGTGGTGCTGAGGAAGGTCGACAATTTCCTCCCGACGCTCGGCCGGGAGCATCTCCTCTCCGGCCGCGGCGGCCTCACCAGGCGAGAGATCGCGCGCCACTCGCTCCGCGACGCGGAAGGCTATGACGATTATTCGGCCGCCTTGGGCTCGGTCGTCGCCATCCTTCGCGACTGGATCCTGCGTTCGCCGCCCAATGCCGGCGGCGGCCTGGCCGACGTTCTGGCGGCCCTGAAGCTCGGCAATGCCGTGCGCGGGATGACCGCCGAGGAGCAGCGCAACCTGCTCGATTTCTTCACCAAGTCCGCCGCCGACATCCTCGACCGCTATTTCAGGACCGACATCGTCCAGGCCCTGTTCGGATTCGACGCGGTGGTCGGCAATTATGCCAGCCCCCGCGATCCCGGCTCGGCCTACGTCCTCCTCCACCATCTGTTCGGCGAGGCGGCGGGGGTGGCGGGCGCCTGGGGCCATGCCATGGGCGGCATGGGCGCGATCACCCAGGCGATGGCCAGAGCGGCCCGCGGCAAGGGCGTCGAGATAGTCCTCGATTCGCCGGTCGAGGAGATCATCGTCGAGCGCGGCCGCGCGGCGGGCGCCGTCGCCGGCGGCAAGGCCTGGCGCGCGAAGGCGGTGGCGGCGAACGTCAACCCCCGCTTTCTTTTCTCCAACCTGCTGCCCGAAGGCGCGGTCGCGCCGGAAATCTACCGCCGGATGGCCGGATGGGCGGCGGAATCGGCGACCTTCCGGATCAACGTCGCCTTGTCCGGGCTGCCCCGCTTCACCAGCCTCCCCGATCCTGGGGACCATCTCACGGCGGGGATCATCGTCGCACCCTCGCTCGGCTATATGGACCGGGCCTATACCAGCGCCCGCACCCAGGGCTGGTCGCGCGAGCCGATCGTCGAGATGCTGATCCCCTCCACCCTCGACGACGGCCTGGCCCCGCCGGGGCGGCACGTCGCCAGCCTGTTCTGCCAGCATTTCCCCTACGAGGTCGAAGGCGGGTGGGAAGCCCGCGCCGACGAAGCCGCCGACCATGTCATCGCCCATGTCGACCGCTACGCGCCCGGCTTCAAAGCCTCGGTGATCGGCCGCCTGGCGCTGTCGCCCTGGCATCTGGAGCAGCGCTTCGGGGTTCCGCGCGGCGACATCTTCCACGGCAAGATGGGTCTCGACCAGCTCTTCTCCGCCCGCCCGATGCTCGGCCACGCCGACTATCGAATGCCGCTGCCGGGGCTCTATCTGTGCGGCTCCGGCGCCCATCCGGGCGGCGGGGTGACGGGAGCGCCGGGCCATAATGCGGCCAGGGCGATCCTGGCGGATCGGAGGAAGTGGATGCGGGCCTGACTCCCCCCCGGTAAGGGAGGGGAATCTACTTCCGCCGCTTATACCTGATCACCCAGCTGTCCGCCCAGCTGCCGTCGGCCTTCCGCCCCTGCCAGCGCCAGGTGAAGGAGTCCGGCCTCACGTCCTGCCAGATCATCCGCGAATGGACCTTCTTCGGCCCGCGCGGCTCCAGGGTGACCAACTCGAAGCTGTGATCCTCGCCCACCACCGGTCCGCCGGCCAGGGTGATGTAGGCGCCCTGATTGTCGACCCAGGTCTGAACCCATTTCTTCTTCAGCGGATCATAGGTGCTGTGGGAAGCGCCGACATAGCCGATGTCCGCCTGCTCGAAATGCTCGGCGATCACGCAGTCGCCGAACTCGTCGCGGGTGATCCGGTTGACGGCCCGGCCGGTCTTGCCGCCCGGCAGGTCGAACTCGGCGTCCCAGTCGCCCACCCAGAAATCGAGCTGCCGATATTCCGGAGTCGAGCAAGACGGCGGTGAAGCGGGAGCGGGCGTGGCGGACTGAAGCAGGACAGCGAGCGCGGCGAGCATAAGCGGTCTCCTCGGTGAGCCGAACCTATCGCCATTCTCCCCTCCCTGAAAGGGAGGGGCCGGGGGTGGGTAGGCGAGCGCCGCGAGACTTCTCGCAGACTCGGAGTTTCGGCCGCCTTCGGCGGACCCACCCCTAGCCGCTTCCTTCCAGTGAGGGGGATGCAGACCTCCGGCACCTTTCCGCGGGCACCGGCGCCGGCGCCTCGTCCGCCTCGATCAGATAGAGGAGCGGCCGCTCGACGTCGATGACGGCGCGATGCTCCTTGAGGGCGTCCTGGCCGATGATGCCGTGCACCGCGCCGCCGGACAGCGGCGCCAGCGCGTCGCCGATCGAGCCGAGATCGGTGACGACCATCCGCCGCTGCCGCACCCTGACGCCGCCCAGCGCCAGGCTGTCGATCGAGACCTGCCGGGCCACGTTGGAGCCGCCGAGGCCGGTGGCGCCGCCGGGCCGGCCTCTCGCCGTGCGAAGGCCGAAATAGGCGGCGTGGTCGACGTCGATCACCGACAGGTTGGCGCCGGTGTCGAGCACGAACACGCCTTCCTTGCCGTTGACCGACGCCGTGACGAGGTGGTGGCCGGTCGAGCGGGCCTCCCGGAGCGGGATGGCGGTGAAGCCGAGCAGGCAGAGGGCATGGTCGACCGTCCCCGCCTCCTCGGGCCGATATTCCACTTTCCGCGCTTCCGGCGCGGGCGGCGGCGCCATGTCGCAGGCACAGAGGGCGAGGGAGGCGGCGGCGGCAAGGACGATCTTCATCCCCGGGCAAATGCGGGCTAAGGGCCCTTCGTTCCGCGAAGGAGAGACCGATGAAGACCCGCGCCGCCATCGCCGTCGCCCCGAACCGGCCGCTCGAAATCCACGAAGTGGACCTCGAAGGCCCCCGCGCCGGCGAGGTGCTGGTCGAGATCATGGCGACGGGCGTCTGCCATACCGACGCCTATACGCTCGAGGGCAAGGACAGCGAGGGCATCTTCCCCTCGATCCTCGGCCACGAAGGCGCGGGGATCGTGCGCGAGGTGGGGGAAGGCGTGACCTCGGTCGCGGTCGGAGACCATGTCATCCCGCTCTACACCCCCGAATGCCGACAGTGTAAATCCTGCCTCAGCCGCAAGACCAACCTGTGCACCGCCATCCGCGCCACCCAGGGCAAGGGCGTCATGCCCGACGGCACCAGCCGCTTCCGCCTCGGCTCGGAGACCATCCACCATTATATGGGCTGCTCGACCTTCTCGAACTTCACGGTCATGCCCGAAATCGCGGTGGCGAAGGTCCGCGAGGACGCGCCGTTCGACAAGATCTGCTACATCGGCTGCGGGGTCACCACCGGCGTCGGAGCGGTGATCTGGACCGCGGGGGTCGAGCCGGGCTCCAACGTCGTCGTCTTCGGCCTCGGCGGAATCGGCCTCAACGTCATCCAGGGCGCGAGGCTGGTCGGCGCCAACCGCATCGTCGGGATCGACATCAACCCGGCCAAGCGCGCCATGGCCCAGGCCTTCGGGATGACCGACTTCATCAACCCCGCCGAGATCGGGATGGACAAGGTGGTGCAGGCGGTCCTCGACCTGACCGACGGCGGCGCCGACTACAGCTTCGACTGCACCGGCAATACCGACGTCATGCGCCAGGCGCTGGAATGCTGCCACCGCGGATGGGGGGTCTCGACCATCATCGGGGTCGCCGAGGCCGGCCGCGAAATCGCCACCCGCCCCTTCCAGCTGGTCACCGGCCGGGTCTGGAAAGGCTCGGCTTTCGGCGGCGCCCGAGGCCGCACCGACGTGCCCCGGATCGTCGACTGGTACATGGACCGCAAGATCGAGATCGACCCGCTGATCACCCACACAATGCCGCTCGACGACATCAACAAGGCCTTCGACCTGATGCACTCGGGCGAATCGATACGCTCGGTCATTGTCTATTGACCATTCCCCTCCCTGAAAGGGAGGGGTCAGGGGTGGGTAGGCGAGCGCAGCGAGACTTCTTGCGGAAGCCGAGTTTCGGCCGCCTTCGGCGGACCCACCCCCTGCCCCCTCCCTTCCAGGGAGGGGAGGAGGCCGACTAAGGCAGCCAGGGCCGGAGCGGCGGCGGCGGCCAGGCCTGCGAGCCGCTCACCGTCGGCCCCGGCACATAGACCCGAAGGATCAGGAAGAAGTCGCTGCCGCTGCCGCCGCCCTGCGGCGGCGACTGGAGCCAGTACCAGCCCTTGGGGAGCTCCTGCTCCGTCGGCGAGATCGCGATCACCATCCCGCCGTCGGCGGTCCGCTCGGCGAACTTCGGGTCGTAGCTGTTGATCGTGTAGTGGCTCGACCCTTCGAGCAGATTGTAGGTCGGCGTGTAGAGGGTCACCGACCAGAAGCCGTGAAATCCCGGGGCGATCGGCGGGTAGTCGCTGCCCGCCGGCGGCGGCTCGAAGCTCATCAGGTAGCTCGAAGCGCTCTTGAGCGGATTGCCCTCCGAATCGGTCGAGCAATTCAGATAGACGGCTTCGTCGGGATCGTTGGCGATGATCCCGCCGAGCGCCTGCAGAGCACCGCGCGTGATATAGTCGCTGTGCTGGCCGGCGCGGCCGAGGTCGAGCGGCGGATAGTTCCAGCCGTTGACCAGCTTGCCGCGGCCGTAGGACATCTGCTTGAGCAGGCTCAGGCCCTCGACCGCCGCGGTCTCTAGCCCGCTGAGCGTCGACTGCGTCTGGGCGTCGAGCCGCTGCCCCGGCCCGACGCCGATCGTCGCGAACAGGTTGAGGAGCTCGGTCTGGCCGATCGCCGGATAGACCCCGGGCGGGCTTTGGGTCATCGCCTCGTTGATCGTCAGCCAGGTGCCTTGCGGATCCTGATAGTCGAGATTGAACGGCACCAGCGCCCGAGGCGGCTCCTCGGCCGGCAGGTCCGGGTCGATCCAGCGCGACAGCGGAGTCAGCTTGTAGCCCAGCGAGACCTCGTAGGCCGCCTGGATTTCCGCCGCCGAGTCGCTGTTGACGCCGGTGCGGCCGAGGAGGAAGGCGATGGGCGTTCGCGAGCGCGGGAGGATGTCGCTCACGTCGGCCGGAACCGGGCCGGTCCAGCCGGGTCCGGCGATCAGGTAATTGCCCGCCCCGGGCCCGGTCGAGCGCGTTCCGACATAGGCGAAATTGTCGGAATCCACGCACGCCATCTCGATGTTGTAGAAGCGATCCACAATCTCGGGCACCTGGAGCACCAGCGGCTCCTTCGAAAGGTCGAGCCAGGCCGTCGAGTAGAGAGTGTCGCAATTGGGGCTTCCGCCCGACTGGACGTTCGGGTTCGACAGCACCGACGAATGGAAGAAGCTGTTCATCGGAGCCCAGGGAATTTTGAGCCCCTTCTCGTCAGCCAGCTTCTTGCCCGCCTCGCTCGTCCACAGCCAGCAAAGCTGGGTCAGATAAAGCCACGGAAAGCCCCACACATAGGCCTGCTGCCCCAATGAGGCGGCATAGGCCTCCTGCCATTCGAGGCCGGGCTCGATCACCCGCCGCGGCGGCGCTTCACTCCTCGGCGACAGGCCGAGCATCGTCGCGGCGTCGATGGGAAGTTCCATCCTTTCCTCCCCTTTGGATTGCGCCCGGAATATGCCACTGCCCCCGATCGCGGGCCAAACGGGATTTGGTCCGAATTGGCTGCGCCCGTTGAGCATTGGATCGAGAAGACGCCATGGACACCCTCTCCGTCACCCGCGCCCACGGCGGAACCCAGCATGTGGTGAGTCACTCCAGCCGCTCGACCGGCACCGACATGACCTTCGCGGTGTTCGTTCCGCCGCAGGCGGACGACGGCAGCCCCTGCCCCGTGATCTGGTACCTGTCGGGCCTCACCTGCACCCACGCCAACGTCACCGAGAAAGGCGAATATCGTCGCGCCTGCGCCGAGCTCGGACTGATCTTCGTCGCCCCCGACACCAGCCCGCGCGGGCCGGACGTTCCGGATGACGAGGCCTATGACTTCGGCCAGGGCGCCGGCTTCTACGTCGATGCGACGCAGGAGCCCTTCGCCAGGCATTACCGCATGGAAAGCTACGTCACGGCCGAGCTTCCGGACCTGGTCGCCGCCCACTTTCCCGCCGACATGTCGCGTCAGGGGATCACCGGCCATTCGATGGGCGGCCACGGCGCCCTCACCCTCGCCTTGCGCAATCCCGGCCGCTACCGGAGCGTCTCCGCCTTCGCCCCGATCGTCGCGCCCTCGCGGGTGCCCTGGGGGGAGAAGGCGCTCGGCCGCTATCTCGGCCCCGACCGCTCCGCCTGGCGCGGCCACGACGCCGTCGCCCTGATCGAGGACGGAGCCCGGGTGCCGGAGCTGCTCGTCGACCAGGGCACCGCCGACAGCTTTCTGGAACGGGAGCTGCGGCCCGAGCTCCTTACCAGGGCTTGCGAGAATGCCGGGCTGCCGCTGACTCTGAGGATGCGGGAGGGCTACGACCACAGCTACTATTTCATCTCGACCTTCATCGAGGATCATTTGCGCTGGCATGCCGAGAGGCTGGCCACCCGAGGAGACTGAAATGACGCTCAGCCGCCGCGCGTTCCTCCAGACCGCCGCGGCCGTGGGCGCCTCGCTGGCCTGGGCGGGGCCCGCCCGCGCCTCGCGCTCGAAATGGAGGGAGCGGCGCGACCTCTATCCGGAGGGGGTGGCTTCCGGCGACCCGGCGCCCGACAGCGTGATCCTGTGGACCCGGCGCCCGTTCGCCACCGGGGAGCGGGAGCTGCTGACCGTGGAGGTGGCCGAGGACGAGGCCTTCCGCAAAGTCGTGGCACGTGCGCCGGCCGCGGTCTCCGCGGCCGCGGACTGGACCTGCCGGGTCCTCGTCGGCAGGCTCAAGCCGGCCCGGACCTACTGGTACCGCTTCACCGACGCCGACGGGAATGGCAGCCGGATCGGCCGGACGATCACGGCACCGGCCGACGCCGACGCCCGGCCGGTCAGTTTCGCGTTCGTCAGCTGCCAGACGATCAACGAAGGCGCGCTCAACGCCTATCGCCGGATGATCTTCGAGGACGAGCGGGCGGCTCCCCGCGACCGGCTCGGTTTCGTGCTCCATCTCGGCGACTTCATCTACGAGATGATCTTCTATCCCGAGGACCTGAAGACCCGCTACGACCGCACGATCTACGAGGTCGCCCGGATTCCCCGCGGCGAGAAGATCGGCAATTTCCACATTCCCGTCGACGTCGACGGCTATCGCGCCGTCTGGCGCGGCTATCTGGCCGATCCGGACCTCCAGGACGCCCGGGCCCGCTGGCCCTTCGTGGCGATCTGGGACAATCACGAATTCTCCTGGCAGGGACGGCAGAGCTTCGTGAAGGTCGGGCCGGAGGCGCGGCCGGGCCAGACCGTCAAGGTCGCCGCCAACCAGGCCTGGTTCGAATATATGCCCGCGCGCGTCGCCCGGCCGGGCGCCGCCTCGCTCGAGCGCTTCGACGCGCCCGCCGTCGCGGACGTCCCGATCGAGCGTTTCGACGATCACGGCCTCGGCCAGGAGCCCAACAACCTGAAGGCGATCGGCAGCCTCACCGCCTATCGGGCGCTTCGCTACGGCCGCCATCTCGACCTGATCGTCACCGACCAGCACAGCTACCGAAGCGCGGATCCGACCGGTCATCCCGACGTCGGCAAGCTCGCCACCGAATTCCCGAGCTTCTTCCCGCAGGAAGCCGGCGAGATACTGGACGCCGGCCGCGCCTATGACGGCGGCCGTCCGCCCGCCGAGATCCGCTATGGCGACCTGCGAATCCCCAACCCCCGCCAGGACTCGCCACCGCAGACCATCCTCGGCGCCGGGCAGAAGGCCTGGTTCAAGGAGAGGCTGCGCAAGTCGAGCGCCACCTGGAAAATCTGGGGCAGTTCGATCGGCACTCCTGACTACCGCGCCGACCCGCAGAACCTGCCCGCGGGCGTGGCGCCGGTCAGATGGGGCGGAAGCGGCTACGCCAGCTTCGGCGGCGGCGACTATTCCGGTGCCTATGTCGAGCGCGCCGAGATTTTCGATCTGGTCCGCGACGAGCGCATCGCCGGCTTCGCCATCGTCTCGGGCGACCGCCACAGCTTCTGGGCCGGCTATGCCGCCAAGGCCCTGCCGCCGCGCGATTTCGAGCCGGTCGGGCTGGCCTTCGTCGGCGGCTCCGTCTCCAGCCCGGGCATGGTCGAGGCCTTCGAGCACCGCTTCCCGAAGGATCACCCGCTTCGCCCGCTCTTCATGGCCGACCGCCCCGGCGCCGCCAGGCCGGAGCCGGCGGTCAACATGCTGCTCCGCCACGGCGTTCGCGCCTGCCTCGATTACGCCGCCCATGGCGATCTCGCCCGGGCCCGGGCCCTGTCCAACCCCGAGCTGTCCCCGCACCTGACCTTCGTCGACATGGGCGGCCACGGCTATTCTACGGTTCGGCTTTCGGGCGAGGAGATGCGGACCGAATTCGTCTGCATTCCCCGCCCCATCGTTCGAAGCGACCGTTCCGACGGGGGGCCGCTGCGCTACCGGGTCGTCCACACCGCCCGACTCTGGCGGCCGGGCGAGGCGCCCCGGCTCGATCGGAAAGTCCTGGAGGGAGACCCGGGCCTCGCCATCTAGATATTGGAGGTGATGAGCCGCACCCAATTCCGTTCGGGCTGAGTGTCGAAGCCCTTCATTTGCCTGCGGACGCAGGAAGAAAAACCCTTCGACAAGCTCAGGGCGAACGGAGAGGGTTTCACCTTGGTCAATCGGCGTTCTAGAGAGCCCCGATGCCTGCCCTCAACCTCCTCCCAATCCTGATCGAGGCCGCGCTCGCCGCCGGCGCCGAGATCGAGCGCATCTATCTGGAGGGCTGCGAGGTCGTCGAGAAGGAGGACGGCTCCCCCGTCACCATCGCCGACCGCCATGCCGAGGCGATCATCCTCG
>Ga0196965_1000214_pt1 | contig 41554 bp, 40 predicted proteins | sample S1_20metaG_FD_148668 | JGI IMG/M metagenome (GOLD analysis project Ga0196965, IMG submission 148668) | Soil microbial communities from Anza Borrego desert, Southern California, United States - S1_20 | ecosystem: Environmental > Terrestrial > Soil > Desert | place: USA: California | collected...
AGCGCTCCTGGACGAGCGCCGACAGCTCGGCGCCGAAGCCGGAGGTGCGGGTCGCCTCGTGGACGATCAGGCAGCGGCCGGTCTTCCTGACCGAGGCTTCGATCGTCTCGATGTCGACCGGGACGAGCGTTCGCAGGTCGATCACCTCGGCGTCGACGCCTTCCGCCGCGGCGGTGGCGAGGGCGACGTGGACCATGGTGCCGTAGGCGAGGATGGTGATCGCCTCGCCTTCGCGGACCACCGCCGCCTTGCCGAGCGGGACGGTATAATGGCCGTCCGGCACTTCCGCGGCCGGGTGCTTCGCCCAGGGCGTGACGGGGCGCTCGTAGAAGCCGTCGAACGGGCCGTTGTAGATGCGCTTGGGCTCGAAGAAGATGACGGGATCGTTATCCTCGATCGCGGCGATGAGCAGGCCCTTGGCGTCATAGGGGTTGGACGGGATCACCGTCTTGATCCCGGCGATATGGGTGAACAAGGCCTCGGGCGACTGGCTGTGGGTCTGGCCGCCGAAGATGCCGCCGCCATAAGGGGTGCGGATCACCATCGGCAGATGCCATTCATTGGCCGAGCGGTAGCGCATCTTGGCGGCTTCGGAGACGATCTGATCGAAGCCGGGGTAAATGTAGTCGGCAAACTGGATCTCGGCGACGGGGCGAAGGCCGTAGGCGGCCATTCCGACGGCGATGGCGACGATGCCGTTCTCGCTGATCGGGGAATCGAAGGCCCGTTCCTTGCCGAATTTCTTCTGTAGGCCCTCGGTGACCCGGAAGACGCCGCCGAAATAGCCGACGTCCTCGCCGAGGACGACGGTCGCCGGATCGCGATCCATCATCACGTGATGGGCGGAGTTGAGCGCCTGGATCATGTTCATGACGCTCATTTGCGCTTCGCCTCCGCCTCGGCCAGCGCCTGGGCCTGCTGTTCCTTCAGATGCCATGGAAGCTCTTCGAACACGTCCTCGAACATCGAGGCGATGTTCAGATAGGGGTCCGACTGGAGGGTGCCGAGCTTCTCGGCCTCCTTCTGGGCTGCGCGCACCTCGGCGTCGAGCGAGTCGAGCTGCGCCTGGTGGCGCTCGTCGTCCCACTCGCCGATCGCGGTGAGATGCTGGCGCAGCCGGGCGATCGGATCGCCGAGCGGCCAGGCGGCCCCGGCATTCTGGGGCCGGTAGACGGACGGATCGTCGGAGGTCGAATGGCCCTCGACGCGGTAGGTGAAGAATTCGATCAGGGTCGGCCCGAGATTGGAGCGGGCACGGTCCGCGGCCCATTGGGTGGCGGCGTAGACGGCGAGCGCATCGTTGCCGTCGACGCGCAGGCCGGCGATGCCGTAGCCGACCGCTCGCGCCGCGAACGTCGTCAGGTCCCCGCCGGCGATCCCCGAGAAGGTCGAGATCGCCCACTGGTTGTTGACGACGTTGAGGATGACCGGCGCGCGATAGACTCCCGCGAAGGTGCAGGCGGCGTGAAAGTCGCCCTCCGCGGTCGAGCCGTCGCCGATATAGCCCGAGGCGATCCGGCTGTCGCCGCGAATGGCGGAAGCCATCGCCCAGCCCACCGCCTGCGGGAACTGAGTCGCGAGGTTGCCCGAGATGGTGAAGAAGCCGTGCGAATTGGACGCGTACATGATCGGCAGCTGACGCCCCTTCAGCGGGTCGCCGCGATTGGAATAGACCTGGCACATCATCTCGACGAGCGGGTAGTCGCGGGCGACGAGCAGGCCCTGCTGGCGGTAGGTGGGAAAGCACATGTCGTCGCGGTCGAGTGCGTGAGCGCCGGCGACCGCGATCGCCTCCTCGCCCGTCGCCTTCATGTAGAAGCTGGTCTTGCCCTGCCGCTGGGCGCGGTACATGCGGTCGTCGTAGACGCGCACCATCATCATGTCGCGAAGGATCCGGCGCAACGTGTCGGCGTCGAGCTTCGGGTCCCAGGGGCCCACCGCCTGGCCTTCGTCGTCGAGGACACGGACCAGGGAATAGACCAGCTCGTGGGTCTCGGCGGCGGGCGCCGCGACGTCGGGGCGGCGGACGCTTCCGGCGGCCGGGATCTCGATATGGCTGAAATCGATCTCGTCCCCCGGCCGCGCCGGAGGCTCCGGAACATGGAGTGAGAGCGCCGGCCGGTTCGGGCGCTCGCTTGCTTTGTTCATCCTTGGCCCTGTTCGTTGCGGCTCCGAGCGCCCGTACCCCGTGTCGCCGCCCTTGTGAAGCGGCGCCCGGCGAGGCAGGTACGAGGACAAAGGAGCGACCCCATGACCTTGTTCCGTCCCCTCGCCGCTTTGCTTCTGCTCGTGGCGGCGGCCTGCGCCACCACGGCGCCCGAATCCCGGGGCTCGAGCTGGTACGTCATGAGGCATCTCGAGAAAGCCGAGGGGCAGGATCCGGGGCTGAGCGACGCGGGGCGGCGCAACGCCGAACGTCTCGCGACCTGGTTCACCCAGGACCGGCCGACGGCGATCTACGTGAGCGCGACGAGGCGGGCGCGTGAGACCGCTGCTCCGCTCGCCGCCCGCCTGGGGCTGACGGCGAAGGAATATGATCCTCGCGACACGCCCGCTCTGGTCGCTCGGGCGAGGGTGGAGACGGGTAATGTGCTGATCGTCGGCCACAGCAGTACCGTGCCGGAGATCGTCGCCCAGCTCGGCGGCGCTCGCCCGGCCGACCTGGCCGAGACCGACTTCGGCGACATCTTCCGGGTCGGGCGGGACGGCAGCGTGGAAAGGTTGAGGCTGGAGAGCGGGCCTCGCTGACGTCATTCCGGCGGATGCCGGAACCGCCCACCTGTCCCCCTCCCTGCAAGGGAGGGGTCAGGGGTGGGTAGGCGAGCGTAGCGAGACTTCCCTGCTGACTCGGAGTTTCGGCCGCCTGCGGCGGACCCACCCCCGGCCCCTCCATTCCAGGGAGGGGACGTTAGAGATCGATGCAGGCCGCCAGGCTCTCGAGCTTGCGGATTCGTTCCTTGAGGTCGGCCAGCTCGATCCGTTCGGCCATGCCGCCATGGCCGGCCGTGCGCGCATGGGCGCCTTCCAGCTCGAGCCGCTTCAGATCGAGCCAGCCCTGCCAGCCCTTCAAAGCGGCGAAGAGCATGATGCCGAGCGCGGTCAGGCCGAAGCCCGCCATCGCCATCATCGTCATCGGTTCGCTCATCATTTCCTCCCTCCGTTGCACCCGGCTCAGCGCAGGCTTTCGATCTCGCGGGCGAGCGGGGTGTTCTGCGCGGTCACGTAGGTCTCGATCTCGGCCATGCGGCGGTCGATGTCGCGCATCGAGCGGTTGACCTCGTAGGTGGAAGTGCGCAGCGGCCGGACCGGCGCCTCGTCGCCATAAGCGTCGACCGGCCGATTCTTGCCGATCATCGCCGCCGCGGCATAGGCCGCCAGGCCCCAGGGAAAGGTGATCAGGGTGAGAAGGACCACCGCGACCCGGACGAAGGTCGGATCCCAGTTCATATGATTGGCGAGGCCGGAGCAGACTCCGAAGACCTTGCCGTTGGCCTTGTCGAGATAGAAACGCTTTTTCATCTTTCCCTCCTTGTAGTTCTGAGTTCGCGGCGGCTGTCCTCGATCGCGTCCGTCATCGGCTCGCGGGCGAGGCTTCGCCAATCGGGATTCCGGGCCGCCATGATCCGGTGGATCCAGTCTTCCATCGCATCAGCCCTCCCGGTCCGCGGCGAGACGGGCCTTCAGGGCCTCGAGCTCCGCGTCGATCTTCTCGGCGTTGCGAAGCTCCGAAATCTCCTCGTCGAGGGTCTTGGGCGGAGCGCCGAGCATCAGCGCGTCCGCGCGGCCCTCGGCATAGTCCACCTGGCGCTCGAGCAGGTCGAAGCGGGAAAAGGCCTCGTCCACCCTCGGACCGGCGGTCATCTCGCGCAGCCTGGCGCGCTGGTTGGCGCTCTCCAGGCGGGTCTGGGTGGCGGTCTGCCGCATGCGGGCTTCGCGCAACTTGCCCTGGAGCTTGGCGATATCGGCTTCCGACGCCCGCATCGCCTCGTCGAGCAGATCGATCTCGGCGCGGAGGCTCTCGGCCATCCGGGCGACCTTCTGCTTCTCGGTCAGGGCGCCATGAGCGAGATCCTCGCGGCCCTTGCTGAGCGCCAGCTCCGCTTTTTCGGTCCAGCTCTCCTGGAGGCGGTCGAGGCGGGCGATCTGGCTGTACATCTCCTTCTGATCGGCGATCGTCCGGGCGGCGCTGGCGCGCACCTCGACGAGAGTCTCCTCCATTTCGAGGATGATCATCCGGATCATCTTCGCCGGGTCCTCGGCCTTGTCGAGGAGGTCCGAGAAATTGGCGGCGACGATGTCGCGGGTCCGGGAGAAGATGCTCATCGGAAGGAACTCCATGAAACCGAAGGCGGGCCGGGACGGGCGAGGACCGCGGTGGGCTTCGAGGCGGCGCGGGCCGCCGGGCCGCGGCGGGATCCGCACCAGCTTGTCGGCGGGCACGAGGATCGTCTCAGGCATTGACGGAGGCGACCGGCGCCTGGACGTAGACATAAGGGCCGGCCTGGTCGGCCTGCGCCGGGGCGACGGTGGCGCCGATCGCCGTTGCGGAAAGCACGATCGCCAGGACCGCCGCCGCCGCACTCTCCTTGATCTTGTCGAACATCTGCCTGCTCCTTGAACCTGTTGCTCCCCCGCTCACGGCGGTTGCCAGCATGATTACAAGGGCCGTGCCAAGTGCCGAAAATGGCGGAAATCCGCGGAAAATGGTTCTGGCGCCGGCTGCGAATGGGACGTAACGACACCTAGGATTGGGAAATTATACCAAGGGTTGGCGTTCAGGTGAGGGGTGGGAGATCCGTTCGGGCTGAGCCTGTCCAAGCCCTCCCCTTCACGACCGCCGGCAAGGATAAGGCCTTCGACAGGCTCAGCCCGGACGGGTGGGGTCGTGCCGGCGGTCAAGCAGCCCGGGCCCGCTCCACCAATCGCCGCAGGGTCGAGCGCCGGTGGCTCGGGGCCCGCGTGGCATCGAGGATTTTGGCGCCGGCCATGAAGACCGCGCCGCTGCAGGCGGCGAAGAGAAGCCAGCCGCCGAAACCGGGATATTGCTCCACATAGTGGAGGCCGCGCGTGACTCCGCCGACGGCGAGCGCGTAGATGATCGCCCAGGCCTCGAGCCGGGTCTTGATGACGAAAAGTCTTAACGCCTTCTTCAGCATGTCCGCTAATCAGCAAGATGCGGGCCAGGCGCGGAAAACCGCGGTTTTTACCGGTGGGCGGGAGCGAAGTGTAAACGGAAGCGACGCTTTTTCCTCCCCTCCCTGAAAGGGAGGGGTTGGGGGTGGGTTCCGCCGAAGGCGGCCGAAACTCCGAGTCAACGAAAAGTCTCGCTTCGCTCGCCTGCCCACCCCTGGCCCCTCCCTTCCAAGGCGGGGAAGATCAGCGCAGCTCCACCCAGGTGGGGGCGTGGTCGCTGGCCTTTTCCCGAGCCCTCGCCTCCCGGTCGACGCCGGCGGCCTTCAGCCGCTTCGCGGCGGCCGGGTTGAGCAGCAGATGGTCGATGCGGATGCCGGCGTTGCGGGCGAAGGCGTTGCGCCAATAGTCCCAGAAGGTGAAGACCGGCTCCTTCGGATGCAGGTGCCGCAATGCGTCCGTCCACCCCTGGCCGACGAGCCGCTTATATTGTTCCTGCGGCTCCGGCTGCATCAGGGCGTCGTCGATCCAGCGCTCCGGCTTGTAGGCGTCCATGCCGGTCGGGGTCGGGATGATGTTGTAGTCGCCAGCGAGCACCACGGGCTCGCTCAGCGCCACAAGCTCGGCGGCGCGGGCGATCAGGCGCTCGTTCCAGGCAAGCTTGTAGTCGAATTTCGGACCGGGATGGGGATTGCCGTTGGGGGCGTAGAGGCCGCCGATCAGGACTCCGCACACCGCCGCCTCGATGTACCGGCTCTGCGTGTCCTCCGGGTCTCCGGGCAAGCCGCGGCAGGTCTCGACCGGCTCGCAGTCGCGGCCGAGAATGGCGACTCCGTTCCAGCGCTGCTGCCCGTGCCAGATCGCGCCGTAGCCGGCCTTCTCGATTTCGCGGGCCGGAAACTTTTCCCGCGGCGCCTTCAATTCCTGAAGGCAGACCGCGTCGGGCCGGGCTTCCTCCAGCCATTCGAGCAGCAGGGGAAGGCGGCCGTTGACGCCGTTGACGTTGAAGGTGGCGATCCGCATCCCGTCCGAAAGCGTACGTTCGCGACCGGTTCCGAACGCGAGCAAGAGCGGTCAACCCGAGGGGAATGGCGGAAATCCGCCAAGTCTTTACGTGGCATCGATTTTGCTTACGATTACAGCTGTGATCGACTCGACACCTTTCTACCTGATGTCGGACCATGGCGAGGGGGAACGCCTGCCGCTCAGGCACGGCTGCGTCGTCCTGTCGCGCCTCGAAGGCGGCCGAAGCATGGTCCGGGCGCTCGCCCCTTCGATCAAGTTCGTGCTGACCGGCGAGGAGGTCTACAAGATCGACGGCCGAGCCCGGGCGGTGAGGCCGGGCCGCTTCCTGCTGGTCGAGGCCGGGACCGAGTTCGAGGTCTCGACGCCGCGCCCGGACGAGACGGTCGGCCTGTGCGTCTATCTCGGAGTGACGGCGGCGGCGCCGGCGGAGCGCGGGCCGCTGGGCCGGGTGATCGAGGGCTGCGGCGCCGAGCCGCTCGGGCCTTTGCTCTCGCGCTACGCCCGGCTGCTCGCCGCCCGGCCCGAGGCCGGACCGGCGCTGGCCTCCAAGATCGTGCAGCAGGTCACCGCCGGCGCCGAGGATTATCTTTCCACCTTCGCCAGCCGGCTCGAACGGCTGAGCAGCCTCAAACACTCGACCCGGATCGAGACGTTGCAGCGGATCGAGCGCGCCCGCGCCTTCATCCACGACCATCAGGATTGCGCGCTCACCCTCGACGACATCGCCGCCCGTGCGGCCTTGTCGCGCTTTCACCTCAGCCGAAGCTTCGCCGAGGTGCACGGCCTCCCCCCGCTCGCTTATCATCGCCGGCTCAGGCTGGAGGGGGCGGCGCGGCTGCTGAGGAACGGCACCGCGACTCCGACCGAGCTCGCCGAACGTCTCGGCTACGCCTCGCTGAGCGCCTTCACCCGCGCCTTCCGCCAGGCCTACGGAGTGCCGCCGAGCCGCGCGCAGTAAGTCACGCCGGCAGTATCGAAACCCCGTCCGGCCCGAAGGCCAGCTTCGCCGTCAGCAGCGCCCGGAAGACGTTGTAGCCGCCGGTGCCGGGGTGGAAGGCGTGGAAGAAGAGCTGCGGCTCGCCGTCCAGACCGGGCGCGACGGAGGCGTGGCCGGGCGCCGTCCAGGTCCGGGTCGAGCGGAGCAGCGGCTCGGGCTGCTTGACGTAGGGACCGAGCGGGTGGTCGGCGACCGCGACGCCGATGCCGTAAGCGGGGGTCGAGAAGTCGTTGCCCGCGTAGAAGAGCCAGTAGCGGCCCTTCTGGCGGGTTACCCAGGGGCCTTCGATCAGATGCCCTTCCCAGTCGAGATCGTTGGCGAGCACGACGGTCGGCTCGCCGAGGAAGGATTCGCCGTCCGCGGCGATGCGCTGGGCGTAGATGGGCGTCCGCATCGCCTCGAGGATCGCCCCCGCGACTCCGCAGGCTTCGAGCGCCTCCCTGACCGGCCGCCAGTTGGCGAGCGCCGCCTCGATCAGCGGCTGCATCAGGAAGAAGCGCTCCATCGGACGGCGCGTGTTCGCCCAGGGCACGAGCGCCGCGGCGAAAGCGGCGGTGCGCCGGTCCTCCTCGCGGGCGAACAGCTGCTCGATCAGCTCCGGCCGGGCGCGCAGCAAAGTGGCGAGCGGGCGCGGCCAGACGCCGTTCGTGTCCGCTTTCCAGAACAGGAAAGGCTGACCGTCGGAGTCGATGAGGATATGCGAATCGATCACGCCTCCGCTCAGCAGCGGCCTGGAGGGATCGTCGGGAGCGCCCGTGGTGTTCACCGCATGGCCGGCGATGAGGGGCCGGCCGAGATCGCGCCACGGGCCGAACGGATTGTCGCTCCTGGCGAGGCCGATGGCGAGCGCGTTCGATCTCTGGCGCGCCGTGTAGACGAGCCAATATTCGCCACCGACCTTCGCCATTTCCGGCGCCCAGAAATCGGCCACGTGGCGTCCCGTCGCCGTCCATTGCGGCGCCTGGCCTTCGGGGAAGACGAAGCCTTCGTGATGCCAGTGCACGAGATCGTCGGAGCGCAGGATCGGGAAGGCATCCGGAGCGTCGTTCGAGGTGGCGACGAGGACGTAGCCCCGGTCCGTCTTCAGAACCGCGGGGTCGCCATAGCCGGCGAGGATCTTCGGGGAGACGTTGTCGGTGAGCAGCGGGCGCCATTCCACGTCCGCTTCCGGCGCCTCCGCGGGCTCGGCGAAGGCATGGGGGACGCGGGTGCCCCAATCGTCAGCCAGTTGCCGGAAGAAGCCGGCATAATCGGCCTGCTCGCCGCCGGGAACGTGGTACGAGCGGACCTCCGGCCCGCCGGCGGCGCGGACGGCGAAGCGGGACCCCTCGCCTTCCGGTGCGGCCTCTACCTCAAAGGCGAATCGTGCATTTTCCGACATCGGCGGGCGGTTAGCCGCCTCGCATTCATCAGACAAATGGATTAATTCGGAGTCGCATCGGGGCGGGACGGATCGAGATGGCGACGGCGGCGCGGAACAAGGAGCAGGATTACGACATGGGTGCCATCATGGGCGCCCTCTACGGCGACGGTTTCACGTCGCTGAAGGGAGCCTTTCCGAGGCCCTGGGTCGAGAGGATGCGGGAGGATATCGGACTCTTGTTCGATGAGGCGCGGAAGGTGCCCGGCGGCGCGTTGCCGCGCGGACCGCAGCGCTGGTATGTCGAGGTCCATCCGGAGCGGATCGGGGGCTTCGTCGACATCGCCACCCACCCCTGGTTCGTGGCCGTGTGCGAGGCGGTGCTCGGGCCCGATTACCGGATCGTCGAGGTCGGCTTCGACATCCCGTTTCCCGGTGCCGCGGACCAGCCCTGGCACCGCGACTTTCCGGCTCCCGAAGCGACTCTGAAGGGCCGGCGGCTGAACTCGCTGGCCTTCAACCTCACCGCCGTGGACACCCGGCCAGAACATGGCGCTTTCGAGATCGCGCCCGGCACGCAATGGGACGACTTGTCGGACTGCAAGGACCAGATGTTCCCGCCGAAGGAGCGCTGGCCGCGCTACATCGCGCGCAGGCAATCCAAGCTCGCCCAGATGGGCGACATCTCCGCCCGCTCGGCCCTCACCATCCACCGCGGCACGGCCAATCGCTCGGCCGAGTGGCGGCCGGTGCTGGTGGTGGGAGTCGACGCGCCTGACGCGACCAATGCCGGCCATCACGATCTCCAGGTCACGCGCGCCTACCTCGACTCGCTTCCGCCGCGGGTCCGGGACCATCTCACCTACCGGGTCACCGAGGAGCTCAAGCCGGTGATTCAGCATCACGTGATCGAAGGGCTTCTGCAACCGGATTACTGATCCCCCTCCCTGGAAGGGAGGGGAGTCAGGCCGCCGCCACCTCCACCCGCATCGTCAGCGACATGGTCGCCCCCGGCTCCAGCACGCGCATCCCAAGCTCCGCCCATTTCTCCTCCGGCTCGTTCAGGGCGGCGTTGGCGTGGGTGACGGGCTCGATGACGAAAAGGCCGCCCGCGGCCGGCGAATAGAGCTGGAAGAAGCGGGCATCCGGCGAGGACATTTCGATCCGGAAGGGAAGGTCCGGATCGGTGATCGTCGCGCTCCCGCTCCAGCCTCCGAAGCCGTGATCCAGGCCCAGGCCGCAGACCAGCCGGTCGCGCAGGTCGTAGCGGCCCGTGGCGGGGACCCGCTCGACGGGAAGCACCTTCTCGTCGATCGTCCAGACGCTCGTCACGCCCGTGTCGAGGCGGGTTCGGGGGGTGCAGGGGAAATAGGGATGCTGGCCGAGGCCGCACGGCATGGGCTCGCCCGAAAGGTTGTGGCAGGAGAGGCGGAGGGTGAGGCCGCTCTCGTCGAGATCGAAGGTCTGCCGCGCCTCATAGGCCCAGGGCCATTCGCCGGCCTCGTGGCGGTAGACGAGCTCGGCGGAGTCCGCGCCGAGCCGCTCGACGGTCCAGGCGGCAAGCCAGCCCTGGCCGTGCAGCGGGCTTGGGTCAGGGGGCATATTTCGAGCGAGTGTGACCCTGCGGCCACGGAAGGAAAAGGCGCCGCCGCGGATCCGGTTGACGAACGGGACGAGGGGGAAGTTCGCAGGCGCCGCGGGCGACGGATCGCCGGCCTCCATCGGCTGGAAAATCGCTATGTTGCGGCCACTTGCCGCGCAGCATTCGAAGCTCATTATGCCGCCCCCGCGGGCCGGCGCGAGGCGAAGCGAGAGCGGTCCTCGCTCGAGCAGTGGGAAGGAATCGCGGTCCATCGGTGAACGCCGCCATAAAGGCGCGTTCAGCCATATGAAACTCTCCTGTGGGTAAATGCAGATTAGTCTTGCAGCCCGATTCCTCTGCAAGCTAACACACGCCCGGGGAGAGCTCGGGAGGGGTTTCGTGATGAGTAGACGAGTCAAAGATTTTATCGAAGTGAAGGACCTGGGTTCGCTCGACGGCTTGATCGAGCGGCTGCAGGAAGTGCGCGCCAACCTGCCCGCCGGGGCGGAGCCGGAAGTGAGGATGCGCGGCGACGATATTTTCGGCCGGCACATCTGCGTCAGCTTCTATCGCCCGCAGACGGCGGAAGAGGCCGAGTGCGACGCGCGCTACGCCGAAGCCTATCGCCAGTCCCGCGAGCGCGAGCTCAACCGGCTGCACGACGAGCTGGGCTTCTGCCCGGTGCCGGCGCGGCGGCAGGGCAAGCTGCGCATCGTCGCCTGATTTCTGCCTCCCCATGCGCAGCATGGGGAGGGTACCACCGAAGGTGGTGGTGGGGTGATGGCGCAGACCGGGGGGTCAGGTCGCTATTCCTCTGAAGACCGCGCCGGTCACCGCTCCACCATGTTTCGCATGGTCCCCTCCCCATCTCCGATGGGGAGGCAAATCTTCACCACTCCGCGAAGGTGCCGTCCTGGTGGCGCCAGATGGGGTTGCGCCAGCGGTGGCGGTCCTTGTCGGCTTCGCGCACCGCCGCTTCGTCGATTTCGACTCCGAGTCCCGCCCCTTGCGGAACGGCCAGCCAGCCGTCGCTGGCGGCGAGCGGCGCCGGGTCCTTGCAGAAGGTGTAGAGGTCGCCGCCGACATTGTAGTGGATGCCGAGTGACATTTCCTGGAGCGCGACGTTGGGGGCTGTCGCGGCGACCTGGAGGCAGGCGGCCAGCGCGAGCGGCCCGAGCGGGCAGTGCGGCGCGACCGCCACGTCATAGGCCTCGGCCATGGCGGCGATCCGCCGGCCCTCGAGGATGCCGCCGCAATGGCTGAGGTCGGGCTGGATGATGTCGACCGCCCCGGCCTCGAAGAAGGGCTTGAAGTCCCATCGCGAATGGAGCCGCTCGCCGAGCGCGATCGGGGTCGAGACGAGCTGGGCGAGCTGCGCCAGCCCTTCCGGATTCTCCGACAGGAGCGGCTCCTCGATGAACAGCAGGCCGAGCGGCTCGAGCGCCCTGGCGAGCTGCTTGGCCATCGGCCGGTGGACCCGGCCGTGAAAGTCCAGCCCGACGTCCATGCCCGCCCCCTGGGCCGCCTCGACGCGGGCGATCACCTCGTCGAACATCTTGGGCGTGCCGATCCAGTCGAGCTCGGCGGTCGCGTTCATCTTGACCGCGGAGAAGCCCTGCGCGCGGCGGGCGGCGGCGGCCGCGCCGATCTCGTCGGGCCGGTCGCCGCCTATCCACGCATAAGCGCGAACCCGATCGCGCACGCGCCCGCCCATCATCTCCCACGCCGGCAGGCCCAGCGCCCTGCCCTTCAGATCCCACAGGGCCTGCTCGAGCCCGGCCAGCGCCGACATCAGGACCGGGCCGCCGCGGTAGAAGCCGCCGCGATAGCCGATCTGGAAGACGTCCTCGATTCGGAAGGGATCGTGGCCGACGAAGCGGTCGCGAAGCGCTTCGAAGGCGCCGTCGACCGCTTCGGCCCAGCCTTCGAGGCTCGCCTCGCCCCAGCCGACCGCGCCCTCGTCCGACTCGACCCGGACGAACAGCCAGCGCGGCGGGACGTAGAAGGTTTCGATCTTTCCGATCTTCATGCTTTGCCTCGGTCCTTCGATACGGGCCTTCGCCGGGCTCGGTCCCTACTCAGGATGAGCGGTGGGGATTACGCCAAACCGCTCATCCTGAGTAGCCGTCGAGCCTGGCGAAACGACGTATCGAAGGACGGGATGACGGAAGGGAATCATTCCCCCGCCTCCGGGTTCGCCGGCTCGGTCACGAAATCCTTGAGCCGCCGCGCCGCGTCCGCCTGCTGCTCGCGGGCGAAGGCCCGTTCGGTCTGCGAGGGCGGCACGATCGGCACCGACAGGCAGAGGCTGGAGGCCGGCAGCACGTCGCCCCAATCCTGGATCAGCTTCTTGTAGGCCCGGCCGACGTTCCTGACGTTGCGGTCGAGATCGTAGAGGCCGAGCGGGATGACGTGGCCGTTCTGCTCGCGAAGCGCCGTGTCCCAGTCGACCTGGTCGGTCAGCGAATACCAGGTGAAGCCCACGGTGGGGATGCCGACGTTGCGGATCCTGAGCACGTTCGCCCATTCCTTCCACAGCCAGTGCACCGCCTCGTCGCCCTTCGGGCCTTCCTTGAGGTTGGTCTCGGTATGCATGACCGGAAGCCGGTAGCGGTTGTAATATTGGCGGGTGATCTCGCTGTAGCCGAACACCTCGCCCGAGCTTTCCGTGCGGCCGTCGGCATAGACCCGATGTTCGTTGGTCATGTAATAATCGTTGCCGAGGATGCAGTGCTGCTTCAACCGGTGGTTGAGGAAGAAATGATACTCCTCGCGCGTCATGCCGTTGTCCATGAGATATTCGTACATCTCGCTGTCGACGCGGCGCCCATAATTGAGGTCGAGGCTGAGGAAGCGGCGGGCGTTCATCAGCTCGGCCTTGTGGATCGCGGCCGGGCTGTCGGCGTGGAAATATTCCGAGCTTTCCGACTGCACGAAGATGGCGTCGGGGCGGCGCTTCAATATCTCGATCATCGCCAGGACGTTCGCCTTGACGATGTGCTTCAGGGCCGTGACGAAGCTTCGGTCGTCGGTGGCCTGTTCGTTCCACCATCCGTACTTCGCCGAGAATATCGCGCAGATGAACATCTCGTTCACCGGCGTGTAGAGCTGCACCCAGGGAAAGCGGTCGGCGAAGGCGCCCGCATAAGTGGCGAAGAGTTGGGGAAAGTCCGGGTTCTGGAAGTTTCCTAGCCAGTCGGGCACTCCGAAGTGACACAGGTCGACGATCGGCGTGATGTTGCGCCGCTTGAGCTCCGCGAAGGTCAGGTCGGCGAATTCCCAGTCATACTTGTTGGGGCCGAGCAGGGTCCGGTGGAGCGGCGGCCCGTAGCGCAGGAAATGGATTCCCAGCTCTTCGGTGCAGTCGAAGTCGGTGCGCCAGTGCCGGTAATGGCCGCAGGCCTCCATCTGGTCGACTCGGGTGCGGCCGCCGTTGATGGTCGGAATGCTGTTCTCGATACCGGTTGCGAAGATGAAATTGGCGATGACGGCCCTCCCTCGGGTTGAGCGGAGCCACGGCTAACGCGCGAGCGGCGGCGGTGCCAGCCTCAAGCGCGCGGCTGAACGGAAAAAACTCAGGCTTGAGCGGGAAGCGGGGCTTCGAGCGCGGCGCGGACTCGCCGCTCGTAATGATCCGCGAGCCGGCGCAGCGCCTCGCCGCCGTCGCCTCGGAAGGAGGCGCCGTGCATCACCGCGAGCAGCCGGGGCTCCAGCTCGGCCAGGCGGCGGATGGTCGGGGCGGTGACGGGTCCGAGGCTGGTCGCTCCGAACATGTCCTCGGACGCCATCGCGGCCTCGACGATGTCTTCCTCCGTCACCGGCCCGCGGTCGCCGAAATGGGTCATGAGATCGCCGCAAAACAGGGTGCGGGTCGTCTCCTCGTAAAGCACCTGCGCCTCCCATCCATGCGGCACGTGCGGAGTCGGGATGAGCCGGACGCGCTTGCCGCCGAGATCGAGACTCTCGCCGTCGTCGAGGACGTGCGGCTCGCGATCGGCCAGATCGGCGACGGAAATGTCGGTTCCGAGCCGGCTGTAGACCACCCTCGCCTCCGGCGCCGCCGCCAGCCACAGGTTCATGGCGCCGCACTCGTCCGCCTCGACATGGCCGAAGCTGATCCAGCGCAGATCCTGCACCCGAATCAGCCGGCCCAGCGCCTCCGACACCAGCGGAAAGAGCTTCCTGGTGCCGCAGTGGAAGAGCAGCGGCTGCTCGGCGCGGATCAGGAACTGGTTGAAGCCGAACCCTTCGGGCGGCGCGATCTCGGCGACGTGAGTCGACAGCCGGAAAATCCCGTTCCCAATCTCGTCGATCCTGGTTTCCATATGGCCTCTCCCTTCCGCCCCAGACTGCGCAATCGGCCCGTCAAGTCAAATCCGGAAATTGGTCTTGACATGAGATTTTTGTCTCATTAGTGGATCCGCGTCAACCTTCATGGGAGGATAGGATGGCGATCAGCCGTGCCGAGATGGATGCGAGGATGGATGAGCATTTCGCCTTCGAGGCGGCCGATGACGTGGAAGGCGTTCTGGCGACGCTGAGCGACGATGCCGAACACGACATTGTCGGCCTGCCGAGCGGCCCCACTCACGGGCGCGAAGGCCCGCGGGGCTTTTACGAAGCTTTGTTCGCGGACCTGTCCGACGGCAGGGTGGAGACTCTGCGGCGCTATTACGGCGAGGATTTCCTCGTCGACGAGTCGCTCTGGCGCGGCCGGGCGCCCGGCCGTCCGTTCGGGATCGAGGGCAAGGGGCGGCCTCTCGAGTTCCGGCTGCTTCACATTGTCGAGTTCGAGCCGTCGGGCGCGATGCGGCGGGAGAATGTCTGGGTCGACCTGGCCGCGATCCAGCGCCAGCTGCCGCAGGAGGCTTGATGGCCGACGCTGCCCGCGCGGGCCGCCCCAACCAGCGGCGCCGGACCCGCAAGGACCTGCTCGAAGCCGCGGCCCGGCTGATGCGCGAGGGCAGGAGCCCGACGCTCGACGAAGTCGCGGAGGAAGCGCTCGTCTCGCGCGCCACCGCCTACCGTTATTTCCCGGGTGTCGAGGCCCTGCTCCTCGAGGCGTCGCTGGACGTCGCCTTCCCCGATGCATCGACGTTGTTCGCGGGAGGCCCTGAGGACGTCGCGGCGCGGGTGCAGGCGGCTGAAGCGGCGGTGACCGAGATGGTGCGCGCCAACGAACCGGCATTGCGCACGATGCTGGCCAACGCGCTCCAGACCCGGGCCCGCGACCATGGCGACGAGGTCCCGGCGCGCCAGAACCGGCGCTCGCAACTCATCGAGGCGGCGCTGGAGCCCGGCAAGTTCGATCCCGCCGCTCGCGACCGGCTTGCCAAGGCCCTCGCCTTCTTCATCGGCACCGAGGCGATGCTGGTCGGCAAGGACGTGCTCCAGCTCGACGAGGGCGAGGCCGGCGCGGTGAAGGGCTGGGCGATCCGGGCCCTGGTCGAGGCCGCTCTGAAGAACTCCGACGATTAGGCCGTCATTCCGGCGAAGGCCGGAACCCATGGACACGGCGCCACCCATCTTCGTACCGCAATGCTCATGATCCCGGATCGGGCCCGGGATGACGCGGGTCGTGAAACCGCCGGCGTGCCCGGGCGTAGAGCCTTGGCGGGGAGAGAATGGGCATGCGGTTCAGCGAAGGGTTCATCGCCGTAGACTGGGGCACGACCAACCGCCGCGCCTGGCGGCTGGAGCCGGGCGGCGCCGTCGCCGCCGAGATGGAAGACGAGAATGGCATATTGGCGGTGCCCGAAGGCGGCTTCCATCAGGCGGTCGCCCAAATCCGGGCCCGGCTCGGCGACCTGCCGATGCTGATGGCCGGGATGGTCGGCTCCAACCGAGGCTGGATCGAGGCGCCCTACGTCCCCTGCCCCGCCGGGCTCCCCGAGCTCGCGGCGCGGCTGCTCCGGGTCGAGGAGGAGCAGGCGGCGATCGTTCCCGGCGTCGCGTTCGATTCGGGAGACTTGGCCGACGTCATGCGCGGCGAGGAGGTTCAGGTGCTCGGCGCCTATGCCGAGGGCTGGATCGGGGCCGACGCGGCCTTGTGCCATCCGGGAACGCACAACAAATGGGTCCGGCTCGAGGACGGCCGGATCGCCGCCTTTCGCACCGTCATGACGGGCGAGCTGTTCAACCTGCTCAGGGAGCACAGCATTCTCGCCGACCTGCTGGAAACGCCCGCCGAACCCGGCCCCGCTTTCGAATCGGGCCTGCGGCACGGGCTTGACCGGGACGATCTCACGGCCGAGCTGTTCTCGGTTCGCGCCCGCACGCTGCTCCGCAAGGCGCCGCGCGAGGAGGCGAGCGCTTATGTCAGCGGCCTGCTGATAGGCGCGGACCTGAAGGTCGGGCTGCGGCTGGCCGGCGAAGGGGAAATAGTGGCAATGGGAAGACCGGAGCTCACCCGCTTATTCTGTGCCGCCCTGGCGGCGGCCGGGCGACCGTCCCGAGCCGTGGACGGGGAAGCGGCCTTCCTGGCGGGCGTTCGGCATATTGCGGAGCTGGTGCGATGAATCCTGGCGAGACACTCGGGCGCAGGCTGGGCGAATGCCCGCTGGTCGCCATCATCCGCGGAGTGAAGCCCGACGAGGCGGAGTCGATCGGCGCGGCCCTCTTCGAGGCGGGGATCCGGATCATCGAAGTGCCGCTCAATTCCCCCGACCCGCTCGCCAGCATCGAGCGTCTGGCCCGGATGCTCGGCGACGGTGCCCTCATCGGTGCCGGTACGGTGCTCGAAGCCGCCGATGTCGGGCGCGTGGGCGACGCCGGCGGGCGAATCATCGTCTCGCCCAACACCCATATGCCGGTGATCGAGGCGGCGGCGGCGGCGGGCATGGTATCGCTGCCCGGCTTCTTCACGCCGTCGGAGGCGTTCACCGCGCTTCGGGCGGGAGCGACCGGGCTCAAGCTCTTCCCCGCCGAGGGCGCTTCGCCGGCGGTGGTGAAGGCGCAGCGCGCGGTCCTGCCCGGCGACGTGCCGCTGCTCGTCGTCGGCGGGGTCAGCCCCAACAATATGCGGCCCTGGATCGAGGCCGGGGCGCAGGGATTCGGGCTCGGCTCGGGGCTCTACAAGCCGGGCCAGTCGGCGGAGGAGACTGCGGCGAAGGCACGGGCTTACGTGGAGGGGGTGAAGTTTTTCCCGTCCCTGCAAGGGAGGGGCTAGGTTGTGTGGACTCTTGGGATTCCCATTGGGGGTGAAGTCTGATTCAAGGCTGTCTTTTGGAGGCAGTCATGGGTGCAATGGATCGGCTCATCCTTCGCGACGATCAGTGGGAGCGGATGGCTCGGCACATTATCGGGGATGAGCGGACCCGCGGTTCGTCGGGGCGTGACAACCGGATGTTCGTGGAGGCGGTGCTGTGGGTGGTTCGGACGGGCTCGCCCTGGCGCGATCTTCCAGACGTGTTCGGATCGTGGAACAGCGCCTTCCGGCGGTTCAGCCGGTGGAGCCGCAAGGAGGTGTGGTGGCGCATCTTCGCGGCGATGTCGGACGATGAGGACTTCGAGTATCTGATCGTCGACTCCACCATCGTTCGGGCCCACCAGCACTCGGCAGGGGCCAAAAAGGGGGGTCTGAAGATCAAGCCATTGGCCTCTCCCGGGGCGGCTTGAGCACCAAGATCCACCTGGCGGTCCGCGGCCTCGGCTGCCCGGTGCGCTTCCACCTCACCGCCGGCCAGATGGGCGACGCGCCCCAGGCCGCCGTCCTGATCGAGGACCTGCCGGCCAGCATCGTCATGGCCGACACCGCCTATGATGCCGACCGCCTCCGCCAAATCATCGCCGACAAGGGCGCCCTCGCCGTCATCCCCAGCAACCCGTCCCGCGCTCGAAAGCACCCACTCGACAAGCAGCTCTACGCCCAGCGCCACCTCATCGAATGCTGCTTCTCAAGGCTCAAGCAATTCCGGCGCGTCGCCACCCGCTTCGAAAAAACCGCGCGCAACTACCTCGCCGTCGTCACGCTCGCCGCAACCATCCTCTGGCTACGCTAAGTGTCCACACAACCTAGGGGTGGGTCCGGCGAAGGCGGCCGAAACTCAGGACGCAGCAGGAAGTCTCGCTACGCTCGCTTACCCACCCCCTGCCCCTCCCTTCCAGGGAGGGGATTTGGCGAGCGCCGCTTCCGCCTTGGCGAAGGCGGCCTCGTCGTCGACGTCGAGCCACCAGCGGCCGCCGCAATCCCAGGTGAAGGCGTGGCGGGCGTCGGCGAGCGCCTGCACGCCTTCGGAGAGCGAGCCGCCGCCGCCGGCGGCGATGGCGGCGCGGAGCGCGTCGAACAAGGCGGGCCCGGCGATGAAGATGCCCGTGTCGATCGCGTCGTAGCGCGACAGGGTCTTGCCGATGCGGCGGATCCGGCCGCCCTCGCCAAGCTCGATCTTGGTGGCGTCGTCGAGGTCGAGCAGCGGATTGCCGATCTCGAAATCGGCGGCGAGGGTGAGGGCCGCTGCGCCACGATCGGCGCTGATCATGCCGGCGAGGATCGACGGATCGAAGAGATGGTCGGACATCAGCAGAATGAATTGCGAGCCGAGCCGCGGCTGCGCGGCGAGAACGGAGACTCCGTTCAGGCGAGCCCAGTCCGGGTTTCGAACCGGCTCGATCGATAATCCGCTCCGCTGGGCAAGCTCCCCGAGGAAGGCCTCCAGGGGCTCCGCCTCATAGCCGGTGACGACGGTGAAGCCGGTCGCTCCGCCCGCCGCCGCGGACCGAACCACATGCTCGATCAGCGGCACTCCGGCGACTTGCGCGAGCGGCTTCGAAGCGGCGATGCTTCGGAGGCGGGTCCCCTGACCGGCGGCGATGATCAGGCATTGCATGGGGGCGTCTTAGAGCGGCGGGGGCGGGCAGGCGAGAGCCGGTCTGGCATACAATGCCAGTGGACCCTATCTGGGCGGTGCAGCAGGAGGTGTAAGATGCGAACGACCCTGAGCCTGATCGCCCTCGGCCTCGCCGCCACCGGCCCGGCCGCCGCGGCCAAGGAGAGCGGCGAAACCGTCATCCCTTTCATGAGCAGCCTCCAGGCGGTCGAGTGGAAGGCGGCTTCGGACGATTCGCTTTATTTGCGGGGTCCCAGAGGCGAATGGTATTTCGTCCGGACGATGAATCGCTGCACCAGGCTTAGAAGCTCGCCGGGAATCGGCTTCCAGACTTCGGCACTCGGCCAGCTCGATCGCCATGGAGCGATACTGGTCCAGGGCGTGCGCTGCCCGATCGAAAGCATCACCCGCTCCGACGGTCCGCCGCAACGGCGCAAATCCAGCTAGGCCATGTCATCCCGGACTTGATCCGGGATTCACGAACTCCGCGGCTTCAGGACGTGACGCGGCAGTGTTCAGGGGTTCCCGCTTTCGCCGGAATGAAAAAGGCCGCCGCGACCGGGGTCGCGGCGGCCCTTTTTCCGGGTGGGCCCGATCAGAAGCCCATGGTCAGCGTCGCGCTGATCGTGCGCGGAGCGCCGATCTGGACGAAGGGCGGAGAACCGTAGCTGGTGATCACGCCCGACGCGTTGCGGTTAATCGTCTGGTTGAGCCCGCCGCCGAACCCGCCGACGTAGAACTCGTCGAACAGGTTGTAGACGTTGAGCTGGAGGTGGCTCCGCTCGAGGCCGAAATCGGCCAGGCTCACGCGAGCATCCAGATTAACCAGCCAATAGGCCGGAGCGGCCGCCGGGAAAATGATCGAGTCCACGCCCGAGGTGACCGCGCGCACCGGCTCGTTGGTGTCGTAGACGTAGCGCGGGCCCGTGCGCTTGGCGGTGACGCCGAGCTCGAAGGGCCCCACATTTCCACGGACCGTGCCGCCGAACGTATATTTCGGGGCACCGGCCTCCCGCTTTCCGCCCGTGGGAGCGAAGATCGGCGCGCCGAGGGACGGGCATCCCGTAAAGATCGCGGTGCATTCGCCGATGATCAGGTCGTCCTTGATCTCCGACTTCAGCACGGAACCGAACAGGTAGATGTTGAGCTCCTTCAGCGGCTGGTAGGAGACATAGCCGTCCAGTCCGTACTTATCGACCGTGCCGAGGTTGCGGAAGGTGGTCACATTCTCCACCGGGTCGAAGGCCGAGGCCGTCCGGTTCGTATAGCGGTTGAAGAAGGCGCCGATCTGGGCCTGGATCTGAGTGCTCCGGTAGCGAATGCCGGAGTCGAAATTGTCCGTCTTTTCCGGATTGGGCGAGGCCGCGTCCGTGGTCGGAGCGAAGAAGAACGCGTTGTAGAGATTGTCCGTACCCGGAACCGACAGGCCCTTCGCGTAATTGGCGAAGATGCTCATCCGCGGCATCACGTCGAACGTGAAGCCGATATTGGGCAGGATCGCGTCATATTTGAAGACTCGCTGCTGCGGACCCTGAACATTCGGGTTGAGCGTGGCGAAGGTGGCATTGCGCGGATCGTCGCGGCCGAAGCATTCGACGAAGGCCGGCGAGGTCGTGGAGCAGAAATTGTTGAGGTCGCGCTTGAAGAAGGGCAGGCGCAGGCCGGCGTTCACGACCAGCTTGCCGTCCATGAATTCGCCGCGATATTCGCCCCAGAGCTGGTGAAGGATCGCATAGGACAGGCGGTCGCGCTTCTGGAGGACCGAGCCGGTCACGTCCTTCTGCGGGTCGTTCACCGGGAAGACGTCGAAGGGTTCGCCTCCGATGTCGACGAGGCCGACCTGCCCCGTCTGACGGTGGCGGGCGCGGTCGAACGTATAGCCGGCGCGGACGGCGTGGTCGTCGTTAATGTCGTAGCGGAGGCCCGCGATCACGACGAAGCGGTGAGTCTGGGTCTGGCTCGGCGCCAGCACGGTGACCGTGTCGAGGATATCGCCATCGCCGTTGATGTCCCGCCCGAAGTAGGGCGTGCCACCGAGGTAGCCGGCAACGCAGGTCCTGCCTGGAGCGTTGGCCGCGGCCCGACAGAGGGCGGTCGAGGCGACCGGGGCCTCACCGCCGGGTCCGTCGGGATCGGTCGGATCGATGTCGCGCAGGCCCTCGTTGCCGGTGACGGTGCCGCCGCCGTTGGCCTTCGTATATTGATAGCTCGGATCGAGCGTGAGCGTGAACTGACCGAAGGTGAAGCGGGACGCAAGTCGGATGTTGCCCGTGTTGGACGGGTTGTAGCGCCGGTCGAATTCGGTGCCGCAGCTCGCGAAATTCTGCTGCGGGTCGGGCGAGAAGATCAGCCCCGGGCGCGGGTCGGACGACAGTGCGGGCGAATCAGCGGCGCCCGCCTGGGGAGTGTCGACGTTGCAGGGATAGTTGACGAGATATTCGCGCTCGTCGTTGTTCATTGGAAAGCGGTTATTCGCCTGGCCGCCGACGATGCGCGGCAATCCCCCCGCCCGGGTCAGGTCCCAGCGCAGCGGCGATGAGCCGAAGAAGTTGTTGCGGTTCTGGTTGTAATGGCCGGCGACGGAGACGAAATCGCCGCTGTTTCCGATCGGCTGATAGATTTTGGCGTTGTACTGCTGCTTCTTGACACGCCCGTAATTGTTGAACGGGTTGTCGTTCGAGGCCTTCGAAGCGGAGACGAAGGCGCGGGTGCCCCAGGGCGTGAAGGAGCCCGTCTCGATCATTCCGAAGACTCGGTGGAAATCGAACTCGCCGATCGACGCGGACACCAGCGCCCCCATCTCCGTGCGCGGCACGATGGTGCGATAGTTGACGGTGCCGCCGGCCGCCGAGGCGGTCGGGCTGTCGACGTCGGTGGTGCCGAGGTTGACGTTGACCTCGCTGATGATCTCCGGGTCGATCTGCTGGTTGGAGTAGATCGCGTAATTGCCCGAATCGTTGAGCGGAACGCCGTCGATGGTCAGCGAGATCCGGTCGGCGGCGAAGCCGCGGATGTTGAGAGTGCCGCCCGACGAGCCGTACGCGTCATTGTTCTGGAAGCTGACGCCCGGGACGAGGTTGATCGTGTCGAGGATGGTCTGGCCCGGATTCTGGCGCTGGATCACCTCCTGGGTGAGCGCCGCCTTCGCCTTGGTCGTGTCGGGCGCCTGGATCCCGCCGACCTCCTGGTTGCGGGTGCCGGTGATGACGATCTCTTCTTCCTCGAAATCCTGCGAGCCCGTGGACTGAGCGAAGGCCGTGACCGGCATGACGAGCGCCGTGGTCGCCCAAAGCAGCGAGAGCTTCTTCATGGTAGCTAATTCCCCTCGGAGGCCGAATCGCCTCGTTCCCGGCGCCTGCTATAGCCCCTATGGGACGATTCGAAGACTCAAACTGCACCCCCCGCCAAAAAAGTTATCATGGGTTGCACCGATGTCGCACCGCCCGCTAAGTGACTGATTACATTATCGGAACAAATCAGGCACCGTTGTTCCGGCGAGGCCCGTCGAGGCGGCGCCCGAACGCCACCGCGAGCGACACGAGCGGAGGCACCAGCACGATCGAGAGCGCCACCTTCGCCAGCATCTGGCCGATCAGCAGGTCGGTGATCGGGAACAGGCCGTAAAAGGAGATGGAGATGAAGAGCAGGGTGTCGACGATCTGCGACAGCACCGCCGCGATTCCGGCGCGCAGCCAGACCAGCCCCCCCTGCCCGCGGCCGCGCAGGGCGCTGAAGATGGTGACGTTGAGGAATTGCGAGACTCCGTAGGCGATGATTCCGGCGATCCAGATGCGCGGGGTTCCGCCCATGATCGTGTTGAAGGCGCCGAGCCGGTCCGCCGGCATGTCGTGAGCGGCCGGCAAGGCGAGGACGAAGATGGCGAGCAGGATCGAGAAGATCAGAGGCGCGAAGCCGATCAGCACCAGCCGGTTCGCGGTCTCGCGCCCGAACAGTTCGGCGACCGCGCTCGAGGCGACGACGAGCAGGAGGAAGGCGAAGATCCCCGCCTCCACCGCCAGCGGCCCCAGCGCCACCTGCTTGTTGGCGAGCACCCCGGCGATGCAGACCATGCCGCCGTAGAAGATCGAATAGGCGAAGAGCGAGCGGGGCATGGCGGCGGCGCCCGCCGCGCTCGTGGAGGCGGCGGAGGCGGCGCCGGCCGCGGCGGCTGGGACTTCTGTGGTCATGGACCGTGCGTAACGGCTTTCGGCCCCTGCAAAAAGGGCTTTCCGTCGAGCCAATCTCCGGCCATCTAGGCGGCCCTTCCTGAACCCGGATCACGAAAGCCAGGGCCGCCTTGACCGACACCCGCCTCGACGTGCTTGCGATCGGCGACGCCGTCGTCGACGTCATCGCGCGGGCGGAGGATTCCTTTCTGGCTGAGGAGGGACTGGTCAAAGGCTCCATGCAGGTGCTCGACGCGGACGGAGCGACCCGGCTCTACTCGAAGATGAGCCAGGCGCGCGAGACCAGCGGAGGCTCGGCCGCGAACACGGTCGCGGGGGTTGCGGCGCTCGGCGGCCGCGCCGGCTTCGTCGGCCAGGTTGCCGCGGACCAGTTGGGCGAGATCTTCATCCACGACATCCGGGCCCTGGGAGTCGAGTTCCTCACTCCGCCCAAGCGCGACGGCCTCCCCACCGGCCGCTGCCTCATCCTCGTCACGCCCGACGCCCAGCGGACGATGAACACCTTCCGGGGCGCCGCCCACCAGCTGACCGCGGAGGCGCTCGACGCGGAGCAGATCAGGGGCTCGGCCATCCTCTATCTCGAAGCCTATCTGTGGCGCTCGGAAGGGCCGCGGGCGGCGATGAACCAGGCGATGCGGATCGCCCGCGAGGCGGGGCGCAGGGTCGCCTTCACCCTCTCGGACATCGCCTGCATCGGCCCGCACCGCCGCGAGATAATCGCGATGCTGGACAGCGGCGCCATCGACCTGCTCTTCGCCAACGAGATGGAGATCAGGGCGCTCGCCGACCTGGACGACGTGGATGCGGCGATCGCCGCAATCCAGGACAGGGTGCGGGTGCTGGTCGTGACCTGCGGCGCCGACGGCGCTCTGGCCGTCGAGGACGGCCGCCGGGTCGGCGTGCCCGTCGCCCGGATCGGCGGCGGTATCGTCGACACGACCGGCGCCGGCGACCTGTTCGCCGCCGGCTTCCTGGTCGGCCAGGCCGAGGGCCGGTCCCTGGAGGAGAGCCTTCGCATCGGGTCGATCGCCGCGGCCGAGATCATCTCGCATTTCGGCGCCCGGCCGGAGGCGAATCTGCGCGAGCTGGTGGATCGGATGCTATGAAGCGGCTCGCCGTCTATTGCGGCTCCTCGATGGGCGCCGATCCCCTGTTCGCCGATATCGCCCGGGCCCTTGGCGGGGAGATGGCGCGCCGCGGAATCGACCTCGTCTACGGCGGCGGGCATCGCGGGCTGATGGGCGTCGTCGCCGACGCCGTGCTGGCGGGCGGCGGCAAGGCGTTCGGAGTGATACCGCAGGCCCTGGTCGATCTCGAGGTCGCCCACACCGGGCTGACCGAGCTCCACACCGTCATGTCGATGCACGAGCGCAAGGCCAGGATGACCGAGCTCACCGACGCCTTCATCGCCATTCCGGGCGGGATCGGCACGCTCGACGAGCTGTTCGAGGCCTGGACCTGGAACGCGCTCGGCTATCATTCCAAGCCCTTCTGCCTATTGAACGTGGCGGGCTTCTGGGACCGACTGATCGAGTTCCTCGATCATGTGACGAAGAGCGGCTTCATGTCGCCCGAGCGGCGCTCGCAGCTGCTCGTCGCGACCGAGATCGGCGAAGCCATCGAAAAGCTGGACGAAGCCGAAAAAGCCGCCGAAACCAGGATGGTCTGGTAAAAGAGCGAAAGCCGCAAAGGCCGCCTGGGGAGGGGAAGCAATGAACGACGTCAACCGGATCCTGATGGGAATCGCCGGGATCCTGGTCATTCTCGGGATCGCCTTCCTCCTCTCGTCGAACAAGAGGGCGATCCGGCTTCGGGTGGTCGGCGCCGCCTTCTCGCTTCAGGCGGGAATCGCGGTGCTCGTCCTTTACACGCCCTGGGGCCGGCGGGCGATCGAGGGCATGGCCAACGGAGTCTCGAACCTGCTCGGCTATGCCAACAAGGGCACCGAATTCCTGTTCGGGCCCGCCGCCAGCAATCCGCTCGCGAACACCTTCGCCATCGCCGCCTTGCCGGTGATCGTCTTCTTCGCCTCGCTCGTCGCCATCCTCTATTATCTGGGGATCATGCAGCGGATCGTCCGCTGGGTCGGCGGAGCGATCGGATGGGTGACGGGGATCAGCCGGGTCGAATCGCTGGCCTCGGCCGCCAACATCTTCGTCGGCCAGAGCGAATCGCCGCTCGTCGTGCGTCCCTATCTCGCCGCGCTGCCGCCGGCGCAGCTCTTCACGGTCATGGTCGTCGGAATGGCGGGCGTGGCGGGCACGATCCTGGCGGCCTATGCGGCCCTGCTCGGAGCGGCCGCCCTTCCCTATCTCCTCGCCGCCGCCTTCATGTCGGCGCCGGGCGGGATCCTCATGGCCAAGATCATGATGCCGGACGAGCCGCGCAAGGACGAGCTGCCGCTCGAGGACGGCGCTGAGCGGCCCGCGAGCGACGACAAGGTCGATGTCGCCGAGACGTTCGAGGAAGGCGAGCAGCCCGCCAACATCATCATGGCCGCGGCCCAGGGCGCGCAGACCGGAGTGAAGCTCGCCGTCGCGGTCGGCGCGATGGTGCTCGCCTTCGTCGCCCTGGTCGCGCTCGCCAACGGCCTGCTCGGCGGGGTGGGCGGCTGGTTCGGCTATCCCGAGCTCAGCTTCCAGAGGATCGTGGGCACGATCTTCCAGCCGATCATGTTCCTGATCGGAGTGCCGTGGAACGAGGCCGGGACGGCCGGCGGCCTGTTCGGCACCAAGCTGGTCCTGAACGAGTTCGTCGCCTTCATCGATCTGGGCGCCCTTCCGGCGGGGACGTTGAGCCCGCGAAGCGTCGCCATCGTCACCTTCGCTCTGTGCGGCTTCGCCAATTTCAGCTCGATCGCGATCCAGATGGCGGTGACCGGCGGCCTTGCCCCCAACCAGCGGCCGATGATCGCCAGGCTCGGCATCAGGGCTTTGATCGCCGGCTCGCTGGCCAACCTGATGAGCGCCGCTTTGGCGGGGCTGCTCCTGCCCTGAACTCTGGATGGCTCCGTCGCTTCGCTCCTCGCAATGACGGTCCGTTGCCGCTAATACGCTTCCATGTCCACGCTCGCCGAACCCACCGTCGCCTCCGTCTCGCTGACGGCTTCCGAAACCGATCCCGAAGGCTTCGCGAAGGAGCTGGGCGAATCGTTCGAACGCTACGGATTCGCGATCGTCGCCGACCACGGCATCCCCGCCGATCTCATCGCCCGCGCGGAGCAGAAAGCGAAGGCCTTCTTCGCCTTGCCGGAAGAGGTGAAGCGCTCCTACCATATCGCCGGCGGCGGCGGCGCCCGCGGCTATACGCCGTTCGGGATCGAGACCGCCAAGGGCGCCACCGCCCACGATCTCAAGGAATTCTGGCATGTCGGCCGCGAGCTTCCGCCCGGGCACCCCTACAACGATTCCATGGCGCCCAACGTCTGGCCGGACGAGGTCCAGTCCTTCCGCGACACCTTCCTCGAGCTGTTCGCCGCCTTCGACACGGCGGGCCTGAGGGTACTCGAGGCGATCGCCCGCCACCTCCGCCTGGCGCCCGATTATTTCGAGGACACCGTGAAGGACGGCAACAGCGTCCTTCGCCTGCTCCATTACCCGCCCATCCCCGGCGACGGCCCGAACGTGCGCGCCGGCGCCCATGAGGACATCAACACCATCACGCTGCTGCTCGGCGCCGAGGAAGCCGGGCTGGAATTGCTCGACCGCGACGGCAACTGGCTGCCGGTCAGCCCGAAGCCCGGCCAGCTGGCGGTCAATATCGGCGACATGCTTCAGCGCCTGACCAACAACGTGCTTCGCTCGACCACCCACCGGGTCGTCAACCCGCCGCCCGAACGCCGCGGCCAGTCGCGCTACTCGATGCCCTTCTTCCTGCACTTCCGGCCCGATTTCCTGATCGAGACCCTGCCGGAATGCCTGCAGGGACGGCCCAACCTCTATCCCGAGCCGATCACCGCCCACGATTTCCTGCTGGAGCGGCTGCGCGAGATCAAGCTGGTCTGAATTGCCTCCCCATCGGAGATGGGGAGGGGGACCAGGCGAAGCCTGGTGGAGGGGTAGGTGGCGCAGGCCGACGCCGTCTCGCACGAGAACCTCGTACTCCGAGGGAGCTACCCCTCCACCACCCTTCGGGTGGTCCCCCTCCCCACCGCTTCGCGGCAGGGAGGCAGATCAGCCCGCGTCCTTCAGATTGTCCGGCCCGAAGCCCCACGGGATCAGCTCCGAGATCCGGTTCACCCGCACCTGAGTCCCGTCGCCGTTGGCGGACACCACCTCCACGTCCCGGCCCGACAATTGCGCGGCCTCGAGGATCGACTGGCGGCAGCCGCCGCAGGAGGTGACCACCGCCTCGCCCGCCAGCCCTCCTTCCGCGACATGCCCCCCGGCCACCGCGATCCGGGCGATCCTGTCCAGCCCGAAAGCCTGCTGGGCGGCGGTGAGCGCCGCGATCTCCCCGCATACTCCGAGCCGGTAGCAGGCATTCTCCATATTCGCCCCGACCGCGATCTGGCCGTCGACCGACTCGATCGCGCAGCCGACGCTGAAGCGGGAATAAGGCGCATAGGCGCCGAGCGCGGCGGTCCGGGCGCGCTCGACGAGAGGGTCGCGGGTTTCTGTCATGCCTCATCCATAAAGCCATTGGCGATTCGCGCCAGACCGTGCCACCAACGCGCATCTTCAGCGGAGACCGGAATGACGAGGATGAGGTTGGCGGCAGCGGCGTTCCTGCTGACGCTGGGCGGTTGCGCGACGACGGCGGAGCGGGGGCCGGCCGCGCCGGTCGAGGTGAAGCTGATCGCCTTCAACGATTTCCACGGCAATCTGCAGCCGCCCAGGCAATCGATCGACCATCCGGCGCCGGGACCGGAGGCGGTCCGGGTCCCGGCCGGCGGCGCCGCCTATCTCGCCTCGGCGATTCAGGCCCTTCGCGAGCGCAACCCCAACAATCTCGTCGTCTCGGCCGGCGACATGATCGGCGCCTCGCCGCTCGTTTCCGCGCTCTTCCTCGACGAGCCGACCATCCACGCCATGAACCTCATCCGGGTCGACTATAACGCCGTCGGCAATCACGAATTCGATCGCGGCCAGGCCGAGCTTCTCCGGATGCAGAAAGGCGGGTGCGAGAAGAACAGCGTGCGTCAGCCTTGCGCCGTCGAACCTTTCGGCGGCGCGCGGTTCAACTTCCTCGCCGCCAATGTCATCCGGCAGGACGGCACCACCCTCTTCCCCGCTTATGCGATCCGCGGCTTCGGCAAGGGCGCCCGCGAGGTGAAAGTCGCCATCATCGGCATGACCCTGAAGGAGACGCCGACGGTGGTGACCCCGGCTGGCGTGGCCGGCCTGACCTTCCGCGACGAGGCGGAGACGGTGAACGCGCTGATCCCGAAGCTGAAGGCCGAAGGCGCGGACGCGATCGTCGTGGTCGTCCACCAGGGCGTCTATTCCAAGCTCGGCTATAACGACCAGAGCTGCGGCGCCATCGAGGGCGAGCTGCTGCCGATCCTCGAGCGGCTCGATCCCGCGGTCGACGTGGTCGCCTCCGGCCACACCCATCATGCCTATGTCTGCGACTATGGCCGGATCAATCCGGCCAAGCCGTTCCTGCTGACCAGCGCGTCGAGCTACGGCCGGCTCGTCACCGACATCAACCTCACCATCGATCCCGCCGCCGGCAGGGTGATCGCGAAGCGGGCCGAGAACATCGTCGTGCAGAGCGAGGCCTATACGGGCTCGCGCGGCGAGACCCCGCTGACCGACGCCGTCCCCCGCTACGCGCCCGAGCCGGCGGTGGCGGCGCTGGTCGAGCGCTACCTGAAGGCGGCCGAGCCGATCGCGGCGCGCGCCGTCGGCCGGCTCGCCGCGCCGGCCCTCAAGGAGAATAACGCGCATGGCGAGTCCGTGCTCGGCAACCTCATCGCCGACGCCCAGCTCGCTGCGACCAGAGGTCCCGCCAATGGCGGCGCCATCATAGCCCTCATGAACCCGGGCGGAGTCCGCGCCGATTTGATTCCGGGAGCCGACGGCGGGATCAGCTTCGGCCAGCTCTTCGCCGCCCAGCCCTTCGCGAACATGATGGTTGTGAAGAGCCTGACCGGGCGCCAGCTGCGCGCCGTGCTCGAGCAGCAATTCGCCAGCGGCTCGAACACGGTGCAGAACCCCTACATCCTCTCTCCGTCGCACAATCTGCGCTTCGCCTACGATCTGTCGAAGCCGGAGGGGCAGCGGATCGTGCTGCTGACGGTGGACGGGCAGCCGGTGCGCGACGAATCGGTCTACCGGGTCGCGATGAACAATTTCCTGGCCGGCGGCGGCGACAATTTCACCGTATTCAAGGAGGGGACGGACGCCACCGGAGGCGTCCAGGACGTCGACGCGCTGGAGGCCTATATCGCCGCGGCGGGGAGACTGGTGCCGCCGGCGCTGGGGCGGGTGGAGAACCGGACTCCGAAGCCTTGATTGCCTCCCCATGCGCAGCATGGGGAGGGGGACCACCGAAGGTGGTGGAGGGGTGACCGGACGAGGCTTCTGCGGTCGAGCGCCCGACCCTCGGCCTCTTCGACAGGTCACCCCTCCACCATGCTTCGCATGGTCCCCCTCCCCATCTCGCGATGGGGAGGCAAATCAGCGGAACGGCGGCTCGTCGAAGCTTCTGAGCTTGCGCGAATGGAGGTTGCCGCCCTGGTTCTTGAGGATGCGCAGGGTCTCGATCCCGATCCTCAGATGCTGGCTGATCGCGCGCTCGTAAAAGGCGTTGGCCTGTCCGGGCAGCTTGATCTCGCCGTGGAGCGGCTTGTCGGAGACGCACAGCAGGGTGCCGTAGGGCACCCGAAAGCGGTAGCCCTGGGCGGCGACGGTGGCCGATTCCATGTCGATGGCGACGGCGCGCGACTGGTTGAAGCGAAGCGCAGAGGACTGGAATCGAAGCTCCCAGTTGCGGTCGTCGGTGGTGACGACGGTGCCTGTGCGAAGGCGCCGCTTCAGATCCTGCGGCTCCTCGCCGGTGACGTCGGCGGCGGCGTCGTAGAGCGCCTGCTGGATCTCGGCGATGGGCGGAATCGGGATTTCGACGGGCAGGTTGGAATCGAGAACATGGTCGTCGCGCAGATAGGCGTGGGCGAGGACATAATCGCCGATCGTCTGGCTCGGCCGCAAACCGCCGCAATGGCCGATCATCAGCCACACTTCCGGGCGGAGAACGGCGAGATGGTCGCAGATGGTCTTCGCGTTGGACGGGCCGACGCCGATATTGACGAGGGTGATGCCGCCGCCATTGGGCGCGATCAGATGGTAGGCCGGCATCTGCACCTTGCGCCAGGCGCCGGCCGCTACCTGCGCCTCGGCGCCTTCGGTCTCGCGGGTGACGAAGACTCCGCCGGGCGCCGAGAGCGCCTCGTAGGGGCTGCCTTCGCGGCGCAGCTCCTCCACCGCCCAGCGGACGAACTCGTCGACATAGCGGACGTAGTTGGTGAAGAGCAGGTAGCGCTGCGTATGCTCGACCGGAGTGCCGGTATAATGGCGGAGGCGAGCGAGGCTGAAATCGACCCTCGGGCCGTCGAACAGGGCCAGCGGCCGGTCGGGATGGCGGGCATAATCCCAGGTGCCGTCGGCCACCTCGTCGCCGATATGCGAGAGCTCGGTCGCCGGGAACCAGCGGCTGAGGTCGGCGGCGTGGGCGCCGTCGAGCCGAAGGTCGTCGGTGCCGTCGAGAACGTAGGGATAGGGTATCTCGCTCGCCGAGCGGCCGACGGAGATCTCGACCCTATAGTCGCGCACCAGATATTCGAGCTGCTCCGCCAGATATTTGCGGAACTGGCGGGGCCGGGCGATGCTGATCGCGTAGCGGCCCGGCTGGTTCAGCCGGCCGAAGGCGCGCGGCGGGAAGTTGGGCGGCTGATCGAAGCTGTAGTCGATTCGAAGCTCGGGATAGGCGAACAGCCCGGCCGAGCGCGCCTCGGCGTCGGGCCTCTCGCCGCGCAGGAGATAGCGCGCCAGGGCGCCGCGCAGGGCCGCCACCGATTCGTCGAACATCTCGCAAAGCTGGTCGATGACGGCGGGGATGGATTCGAGATCGCTCACAGTCTGGCATTCCTTTTCGCTTCAAGACCAGAAAGGGAAGGCTTCGACAAGCTCGGCCCGAACGGATTTGCTCCACCCGTTCGGGCCGAGCCTGTCGAAGCCCTTCTCTTGTCGCGGGCGATCAACCGCCTGTAAGCTGCGGACGTGCCCGAGCTGCCCAACCCCGTTTACTGGTCGATCCCCGGCTTCGTCGGCCTGCTGCTGCTCGAGCTGTGGGTGGCGCGGCGGCAGCGGAGGCGGCTGCACGAGGGCAGGGACACGATGACCTCGCTCGGCCTGGGGCTGGGCAGCCTCGCCGCCGGCCTCCTCTCCGCGGGACTCGTCGTCACCCTCTCGGTCTGGGTCTACGGCTTCCACCTCATCGACATAGGCTACGCCTGGTGGGCGTTCGTGCTGTGCTTCATCCTGGACGACCTGGCCTATTACGCCTTCCACCGCTCGGCCCACCGGGTGCGCTGGTTCTGGGCGAGCCACGTCGTCCACCACAGCAGCGAGCGCTACAACCTCTCGACGGCGCTTCGGCAGACCTGGACCGGATTCCTCAGCCTCAATTTCCTGTTCCGGCTGCCGCTCTTCCTGATCGGCTTCCCGCCGCCGATGGTCTTCTTCTGCGTCGGAGTGAACCTGGTCTATCAATATTGGATCCACACCGAGATGATCCGGCGGATGCCGCGCTGGTTCGAGGCGGTGATGAACACGCCCGCCCACCACCGCGTCCACCACGCCGTCAACCCGCGCTACCTCGACCGCAATTATGCCGGCGTGTTCATCGTCTGGGACAGGATGTTCGGAAGCTTCGAGCCCGAGCGCGACGAGGACCCGCCGCGCTACGGCACGGTGAAGCCGCTGGGCTCCTACAATCTGTTCTGGGCGGCGCTTCACGAATGGGTGGAGATGGCGCGGGACGCATGGCGCGCGCCCGGGCTCAAGGCGAAGCTCGCCTATCTCGTGCGCGAGCCGGGCTGGAGCCACGACGGCTCGCGCGAGACCAGCGACATGATCCGGGCGCGGTGGCGGAAGTCATCGCCGAGCGGAATCCCTCCCTCGTCACCCTGAACTTGCTTCAGGGTCCAGGTCGCCACCCCCGCCGTGGCTCGCCGCTGGATGCTGAAACAAGTTCAGCATGACGGCAGAAGGACAAAGCGGCAGGAACTCGCCCCTTTTCCTCTCCTCAGGCGTGGCCGAGTATCGCCTTGGTCTCCAGGAATTCCTCGAAGGCGTGGTCGCCCCATTCGCGGCCGTTGCCGGACTGCTTGTAGCCGCCGAACGGCGCCGTGAAGTCGAGCTCGGCGCCGTTTATGTTGACCTGCCCCGCCCGAAGGCGCGCCGCCACCTTGCGGGCGTGACCGGTGTCGGAGCTATGGACGTAGGCGGCGAGGCCGTAGGGCGTATCGTTGGCGATCTCGACCGCCTGCTCCTCGTCCTCATAGCCGATGATCGTCATGACCGGGCCGAATATCTCCTCGCGGGCGATGGTCATATCGTTGTCGACGTCGGCGAAGACGGTCGGGCGCACGTAATAGCCGCGCTCGAGCCCGTCAGGCTTGCCGGGGCCGCCGCAGAGCAGGGTCGCGCCTTCCTCGACGCCGCGCTCGATCAGGCCCTGGATCTTCGTCCACTGCACGTCCGAGACGACCGGGCCGAGCTGGGCGTCGCCCTTCGGGTCGCCCACCCTGGTCTTTTCGGCGACGGCACGCGCGGCTTCCTTCGCCTCCTCCATCCGGGCCCTTGGGACGAGGAGCCGGGTCGGCGCGTTGCAGGACTGGCCGGAGTTGGTCAGCATCTGGCGCATCGCCACCGTCACCGCCTTGCCGACGTCGGCATCCTCCAGCACCAGGCAGGGCGACTTCCCGCCAAGCTCCTGATGGACCCTCTTCACCGTGTCGGCCGCGGCCTTGGCGACGGCGATGCCGGCGCGGGTCGAGCCCGTGAAGGAGACCATGTCGACGTCGGGATGAGCGGCGATGGCGGCGCCGACTCCGGGCCCGTCGCCGTTGACGAGGTTGAACACGCCCTTCGGAACGCCCGCGGCACCCAGCACCTGGGCGAAGATATAGCCGGAGAAAGGCGCGATCTCCGACGGCTTCAGGACCATCGTGCAGCCGGTCGCGAGCGCCGGGAAGACCTTGGTGGCGATCTGGTTGATCGGCCAGTTCCACGGGGTGATGAAGCCGCACACACCGATCGGCTCCTTCTTGATCAGGGTGTTGCCGCGTTTCTCCTCGAAGCGATAATCCTTGAGCACTCCGATCGCGACCTGAAGATGGCCGATGCCGCTCGCGGCCTGCGCCCGCTGGGCCAATGCCGAAGGGGCGCCCATCTCCTCGGTGATCGCGTCGGCGATCTCGGCGTAGCGCTTCTGATATTCGGCGGCGATCGCCTGGAGAAGCTCGAGCCTCTGCTCGCGGGTCGTTTCCGAATAGGCCGGGAAAGCGGCCTTGGCGGCGGCCACGGCCCGGTCGACGTCCGCTTCGGAGCCGAGGCTGATGCGGCCGGCGACCTTTTCGTCGGCGGGGTTGATGACGTCGAGCGTACGGGGCTCGGCGGGAGCGACCCATTCGCCGCCGATGTAGAAATCTAGATAGTCGCGCATGATTGGTCCTCTGGGGATGAGTCGGCTGAGCCTATGCCTCATCCTCCCCGCGCGCGAAAGCGCGTGGGGAGGGGGACCACCCGAAGGGTGGTGGAGGGGTAGCTGGAACAGGCCTGCGCCAGCTACCCCTCCACCCCGCTACGCGGGGTCCCCCTCCACATCTCCGATGGGGAGAATTTAGAACTTCACGCCCGCGGCGATGCCGTAGCGCCGGGGCTCGAGCGTGAACACGTTGGTGAACAGGCCGGTCGACTGGTCGGTGACATACTGGCCGGTGATGGCGTCGTTGTTGGTCAGGTTCTGGACGAAGGCGCGCGCGAACCAGCGCTCGTCCGGGCCGTTCAACTGGATCTGGGCGTTGATCACCTCATAGCCGTCGACCCGGTCGATGGCGGTGTTGAAGCTGCGCGCCCAGAAGTCGCCGGTATAGTTGAAGTCGGCGCGGGGCACGATGGTCATCCCGTTGCCGAGACGGACCGTATACTGGACTCCCGCCGAGAATTTCCAGTTCGGCGCCTGCGGAAGCTCATTGCCGCTGAGATCGACCTCGACCCCGGTCGCTACCGTGAAGGGAAGCGGACCCGTCGGGGTCGCGAACAGGCCGCGAAGCGGCGCGGAGGGATTGGCGATGGTGGCGGCGAGTGCATCGCAGACCGAGAAGGCGCCTGTGGTGTTGGTGCCCGGCACCGGCACCGGGCCGGCAAGGCCGAGCGCGCCGTTGAAGGCCGTCACCAGGGTATTGGCGCCCAGCGCGTTGCCGGCGGTGTTCGGGATGACCGCGCAATTGGACGCGTTGGTGATGTCCTTGATGATCACCGTGTCCGACCGGCCCCCCGAGACGTCGCGCGGGTCGACGAGCTGGAGGTCCTTGATCTTGGTGTGGAGGTAGCTGCCCGACAGGTTGATCAGAAGGTCGCGCGTCGGCCGGAACATCGCCTCCGCCTCGGCCCCGTAAATCTCGGCGTCGGTATTGTCGTTGACCGAGGTTCGGGCGACGATCCGGCTCAGCTGCAGGCCTTTGTAGTCATAGTAGAAGGCGCTGAGGTTCAGGCGCACCTTGCCGTTGGCGAAGCTGTTCTTGGAGCCGATCTCGAAGGCGTTGATGATCTCCGGCTCGAAGGTCGCCGGAACGTTGAAGATCGGGTTGATCGGCGGATTGAGGCCGCCCGATTTGTAGCCTCGCGACCAGGAGGCGTAGAGCAGATTGTCGGGCGTCAGGTTGTAGTCGACGACGAAGCGGCCGGTTAGCTCGTCGAAGGCGGCTCGGCCGACATTGTAGGGCTGGTTGCCGGCGACGGTCGGATCGGCGTCGAAATTGCCGAAGAACGGCGAGGCGTTGGCGTCGGTGACTCCGAACGGTACCGGCCAGCTGAGCAGCGGCACCCGCGCGACCTGGCGCTTCTTGTCGTTCGAGTATCGGATTCCGCCGGTCAGGCGAAGCTTGTCGGAAACGTCGAAATAGACCTCGCCGAACAGGCCGTAGCTCTTCAGCGAGAACTCGGCGACCTCACTGTTGTAGAAGGGCGGCGCCAGGAAGACGTTCGGAAAGGCGACGTTGCCGGCGGCGCGCTGGCCGAGAGCCGTCGCGGCGCCGAGGATCCCGGCCGCATAGTCGACGCCGAAGGAGGCGACGTAATAGTTCGAATCGGTGAACTTGTTATCGAGATAGATGCCGCCGATCAGGAAGTTGAACGGCCCCTCGAAGTCGCTGTCGAGGTGGGCCTCGATCGAATATTGGCGCGAATGGCTCTGCGATCGGTCATAGTCGGTGCTGCCCGGCGTGCAGCGGTTGATGAAGCCGCCGTAGATGCCAGTATAGTTGGTGTTGACCTCTGACGTGCAGACGTTGCCGGCCGGGCCGTTCGGGATGAGCGCGTTGCGCGCCTGGACATAGGGATTGACCCCGCCTGGGAAGAGCGCTCCGGGCGCCGCCGCCGTCGCGGCGAGCACCTGAAGGCCGGGATTGTTCGCAAGCGAATTGCCGGCGACGAGATTGTAGTCGGTACGGCTGTCGACCGCCTGCTTCGTCCAGCCGCCGGTGACGGTGAGGTCGAGCGTGTCGCCGATCTCCTGCTCGATCCGCGCCATAAGATGCTCTTCTTTGGCGAAATAGGTCGGGTTGAAATCGGACCGGACGGTCCGAAGATCCGCCGGGTTGACGACCCCGCCGAAGAAATTGTCGGGCCCGTACAGGCTGCCGAGGCCGAAATTGGTCAGGGCTGGGCTGTTGAGCCGGAAGAATTCGCGCGAGGTGAGGATCCCCGCGATGGTGGCGTTGGCGTTGACGGTCTCGAAGGCCAGCTGGTCGGGCCGGCAGCCGAGGATTCCGGTATTGTCGCGGGCGCAGAGCTGCTTCTGGATTCGCGAGCGATCGTCCTCCTCGCGGAAATAATAGCCGATCAGGTCGATCGTCGTGCTGGAGGTCGGCTGGACCCGGATGGAGGCCCGGAAGGCGTGCAGGTTGCGCCCGTCGATCCGGCTGTCGTCGAACGTGTTCTTCATGAAGCCGCCGCGGTCTAGCCAATAGCCGGCGAGGCGAATCCCGGCCACGTCGCCGATCGGGATGTTGACCATCCCGGTGACCTTCTTGGAATCGTAATTGCCGTATTCGGCGCTGGCGGCCGCCTGGAACTCGTTGAGGTTCGGGCGGGCGGTGATGAAGTTGACCACGCCCGACGTGGCGTTGCGGCCGTAGAGCGTGCCCTGCGGGCCGCGCAGGACCTCGAGCCGCTCGAGATCGAAATATTCCGTCTCGAAGAGGCGGGTCGAGGTGAGCGGCATGTCGTTGACGTGGATTCCGGTGGCGCTGTCGCAGGAGAAGCCGGTGCACAGGTCGCCGATGCCGCGGATGGTGAAGCTCGACGAGGTGAAGTTGGTCTTGGTGTAGGTGACGTTGGGGAGGCTCTGCTGCAGGTCGCTGGCATTCTCGATCTGCTGGCGCTCGAGCGCCTCGCCGGAGAAAGCCGAGACCGCGATCGGCACGTTCTGAAGCGATTCCGCGCGGCGCTGGGCGGTGACGATGATGTCGGCGTCTTCCTCCTGCGCGCTGTCGGTGGTTCCGCTCGCGGCGTCGCCGGCCTGGTCGGCGCCGGCGCCGGTGGTGATGTCGCCGGTCTGCTCATCCTCCGGGACGGGGACGGTCTGGGCCGAAGCCGGGGCCGCCGCGGCCAGCGCGAGCACAGACGCGCCGAGCGCGAGAATCACGTTCCTGTTCATTACGATGTTCCTCCCAGAGGCCCTTTGCGGGCCTGTTCTCCCCAGTGCCGGTTGCATTCGGCAACTTTATGCTTCTTGTCGCACAATCCTATTGCACCTTATTGGTGTCAAGCGCAGGCGTTGCGAGAAGGAGGCCCGGGGGGGATCGATGTTGGACAGTATCGGCACCGGGTCGGAGGCGACGGCACCAGCGGCGGGCGGCATCGGCCATTTCGACGTGCTGTTCGTCGGCGCCGGACTTTCGGGCGTGGGCGCCGCCTACCATCTCCAGCAGGGAAGCCCCGGCCGCTCCTACGTCATCCTCGAAGCGCGCGAGGCGATCGGAGGCACCTGGGACCTGTTCCGCTATCCCGGAATCCGCTCCGACAGCGACATGTACACTTTGGGCTACAGCTTCCGTCCCTGGGAGGAAGCCAAGGCGATCGCCGACGGCCCGTCGATCCTGCGCTACGTCAACGACACCGCCGACCGCTACGGCATCCGCGATCACATACGCTTCCGCCATTATGTGAAGAAGGCCGACTGGTCCTCCGCCGAGGCACGCTGGATCGTCGAGGCGGAGCGGACCGACAGCGGCGAGCGAATCCGCTTCAGCTGCAACTGGCTCCACATGTGCAGCGGCTATTACAATTATCACGAGGTCTACGACCCCGGCTTCGCCGGCAAGGACAGCTACCGCGGCACCATCGTCCACCCGCAATTCTGGCCGGAGGATCTCGACTACAAAGGCAAGAGAGTGGTCGTGATCGGCAGCGGCGCGACGGCGGTGACGATCGTCCCCGAGATGGCGAAGGACGCGGCGCACGTCGTCATGCTCCAGCGCTCGCCGACCTACATGGTCTCGCGCCCGTCCGAGGACAGGATCGCCAACGGGCTGCGCAAGGTCCTGCCGTCGAAAATCGCCTACGGCATCACCCGCTGGAAGAACGTCCTCCTCCAGCTGATCTTCTTCAACCTCGCCCGCAAGCGCCCCGCGAAGGTGAAGGAGAAGCTGCTCGAAGAGGTCAGGAAGCTTCTCCCGGAAGGCTATGACGTCGGCACCCATTTCACGCCGCGCTACAATCCCTGGGACCAAAGGCTCTGCCTGGTGCCGGACGCCGACATGTTCGAGGCGATCGGCAAGGGGAGCGCGTCGATCGTGACCGGCGAGATCGACAGCTTCACCGGGAACGGCATCAGGCTGAAGAACGGCGAGGAGCTGGCGGCGGACATCGTCGTCACCGCGACCGGCCTCAAGCTGCAGCTGGCCAGCGACATCGCCTTCACGGTCGACGGCGAGGCGCGAGACCTGTCCAGGACGCTGAGCTATCGCGGCATGATGTTCAGCGACATGCCGAACCTGTCCTACTCGTTCGGCTATACCAATGCTTCCTGGACTCTGAAGGCCGACCTCACCGGCGGCTATCTGTGCCGGCTGCTCAATCATCTGGAGAAAACCGGGACCGAAATCGCCATTCCCGTGCGCGAGCCGGGCGTCGAGGAGGTTCCCTTCCTCGATTTCTCCTCGGGCTACGTCCAGCGCGCGCTCGACATCCTGCCCAAGCAGGGTTCGAAGAAGCCCTGGAAGCTCTACCAGAATTACGCGCTCGACATGATGAGCCTCAAATTCGCCTCGGTGGAGGACGGGGTGATCCGCTTCCTGCCGCGCGGGGCGGCGGCGTCGCGCCAGCCCGCTCGTGAAATGGAGGCGGCATGAGGGTCGAGGGCCGTACCGCCGTCATCACCGGCGCCGCCAGCGGCATCGGGCGCGGCACCGCGCAGGCCTTGGCGAGGCGGGGCTGCAACCTGGCTCTCGCCGACCTCAACGAGGAGGGCCTCGCCGAAACGGCGGCGCTCACGGAAGCGCACGGCGTCAAGGTCAGCCGCCACCGGCTCGACGTCGGCAGCCGCGAGGCCGTCGCCGCCTTCCCGGAGACGGTGCTTGCCGCCCACGGCCGCGCCGACCTCCTCTTCAACAATGCCGGAGTCGCCATCGGGGGCACCTTCGAGCAGGTCGCGGAAGAGGATTTCGACTGGCTGATGGAAATAAATTTCTGGGGAGTGGTGAGGATGACGCGCGCCTTCCTGCCGCTCCTGCGATCGAGCGGCCAGGCGAGGATCGTCAACGTCTCGAGCATCTTCGGAATCATCGCCCCGCCCGGCCAGACGGCCTATTCGGCGAGCAAGTTCGCGGTCCGCGCCTTCTCCGAATCGCTTCGGCGCGAGCTGGAGGCGGAAGGCGCGAAGATCGGGGTCACCGTCGTCCACCCCGGCGGGGTCGCGACGTCGATCGCCAAGAATGCGCGGCCGCCGCGGGGGGTCAACGACATCGACCTCGAGGCGCAGAAGGAAAGGTTCGACAAGTTCCTTCGCATGCCGCCGGTGAAGGCCGGCGAGATCATCGTCGCCGGAGTCGAGAAGGACCGCCCGCGCGTCCTGGTCGGCAACGACGCGCGCTTCATGGCTGTCGTCGAACGGCTGGCGCCGGTATCCTATTGGAAATTCCTCGGGAGGGCCTTGAAATGAACCCGTTCCTGCTCGCCGGCGCCGGAGGCATCGGCCTTCTCGGCGGCGGCCTGGCCGCCTTCAGCGGCGCCACCGCCCGCAAGATCGAGAAAGCGGTGCCGCGCGACGGCGAGCTGATCGAGGTGGGCGGCCAGACGCTCCATTATACGGAGAGCGGCTCCGGCCCGCCGATCGTGATGATCCACGGCCTCGGCGGCCAGCTGCGCAACTTCGCCCGCGCCATGGTCGACGATCTCGCCCGCGACCATCGGGTCATCCGGGTCGACCGCCCGGGCTCCGGCTATTCGCCCCGGGCCGCCGGCACCTCGGCGCGGCTTCGAGTCCAGGCGGAGACGATCGCCGAGTTCATCCGCATCCTGAAGCTCGACCGGCCGCTGATCGTCGGCCATTCGCTGGGCGGCGCCCTAGCCCTCTCGCTCGCGCTCAATCATCCCGACGTCGTCGGCGGCCTCGCTTTGGTGGCGCCGCTCACCCAGGTGCAATCGATCGAGGACGTCCCGCCGGTGTTCAAGCCGCTGGTCATCCGCTCCCCCGCCCTGCGCAGGGCGGTCGCCTGGACGCTCGCCACGCCGATGGGGATGATGAAGGCGCAGGAGGCGCTCAGGGAGGTGTTCGCGCCGGAGCCGGTGCCGGCCGATTTCGGAACCGAGGGCGGCGGCCTGCTGGCGATGCGGCCGAACAATTTCTACGCCTCCTCGTCCGACCTGGTCGACCTGGAAGGCGAGCTGGAAGGGATGGTCGAGCGTTACCCGGCCCTCTCGGTGCCCGTCCGGATCCTCTACGCCCCCGGCGACAACCTCCTCGACTCCCGGCTCCACGGCGAACGCACGGCGAGCGAGATTCCGGGCGCCGCGATCGAGCTGGTCGAGGGCGGCCACATGCTGCCCTTCACCCAGCCCGAGCTGACCGCCGCTTTCGTCCGCCGCGCGGCCGCGGGGCAGGAGGAACCCCATGCCCGACACGCCGCGGAGTGATTACGTCATCGTCGGCGCCGGCTCGGCCGGCTGCGTGCTCGCCAACCGGCTGACCGAAGACGGCCGCACCAGGGTTGTCCTTCTCGAGGCGGGCGGCGACGACCGGCCGCTAAAGGAGCCCTCGCAATTCCTCTCCAACGTCATGATCCACGTGCCGGTGGGCTATGCCGCGACCCTGAAGGATCCCAAGGTCAACTGGCTGTTCACGACGGAGCCGGACCCCGGGACCCACGGCCGGACCCATGTCTGGCCGCGCGGCAAGGTGCTCGGCGGCTCGTCGTCGATCAACGCCATGCTCTACATTCGCGGCCAGCGCTCCGATTATGACGGCTGGCGCCAGCTCGGCTGCGAAGGCTGGTCCTGGGACGACGTCCTTCCTTATTTTCGCCGCTGCCAGAACCAGGAGCGGGGCGCCTGCGACATTCACGGCGTCGGCGGACCGCTCAACGTCTCCGATCCGACCACCGGCCACGAAGTCTCCGAAGCGGTGATCGCGGCGTGCGAGGCGCTCGGTCTGCCCAATCGCGACCCGAACGGCCCCGATCAGGAAGGCGTCGGCTGGTACCAGGTGACGATCAAGGACGGGAAGCGCTGCTCCGCCGCGGTCGCCTATCTCCACCCCGCCATGGAGCGGTCCAACCTGCGGGTGGAGACCCGGGCGCTGGCGAGCCGGATCCTGTTCGAAGGCCGGCGCGCCGTCGGCGTCGAGTTCGTCCAGAACGGGGTGACGAGGGTGGTCCGCGCCAATGCGGAGGTCATCCTCGCCGGGGGAACGATCAACTCACCCCAGCTGCTCCAGCTCTCGGGAATCGGCCCCGCCGCGCTGCTTCGCGAGCATGGCATCGAGGTTGTCGCCGATCTTCCGGGCGTCGGCGAGAACCTGCAGGACCATTTCGTCACCGGCGAGACCTTCCGCCTCAGGAAGGGCATCGTCTCGGTCAACGAGCTCGTCCGGGGCACGCGCTTCCTCAAGGAGACTCTCAAATACATGTTCGGCAGGAAGGGGCTGCTCACCCTTTCGGCCGCCCATGTCGCCGTCTTCTGCAAGTCGCGCGAGGGCCTCGCCGGCCGGACCTCCAGT